>Ga0070670_100000038_pt1 | contig 153333 bp, 141 predicted proteins | sample KBSS63metaG_FD_64665 | JGI IMG/M metagenome (GOLD analysis project Ga0070670, IMG submission 64665) | Switchgrass rhizosphere microbial communities from Kellogg Biological Station, Michigan, USA - KBS S6-3 metaG | ecosystem: Host-associated > Plants > Roots > Rhizosphere > Soil ... | reverse complement strand
TCAATTCGAGCCTCCGGAGTCGGCGCCCACCGAGGCGGATGGCCTCGCGCTCGGATCGCTCCGCCCAATCGGCCTGTGCGGCTTACGCGAGCCGCAGGGGACCGTCATCGCCGGGCCGTAACCCGGCGCCCGAACGCAGATGCGCGCGCCCTGCGGACCGCTATGGCGTTGGGACGTCCGCTACCAAGACGGTTCTCACGCGCGCGGTTTTGCACTGGGCGGTCGCGTGGCGCGGTGGGCGGCGCGAACGCGCATTCGCAACGCTCAGGTTGAGGCAGAGCCGATGGGGCCTTCCGAGAAACAGCGCCGCGCTTAGTGCCGCTGCTCGCTTGGTGGTTCTCCCACACGCAGCAGACGAGTACGGGCCAACGCTTCCCATTGCTCAGCCGCGTCGAGCATGGCCTGCCGTTGGTCGGCATGCATCATCCGCGCCGCGAGTTGGCGGCATTCCTGAGCAAGCTTCTGGTATTCCCCGACCGTACGCACGACTAAGAGTTAAGCACAGATTAGCGGTCACGTCAGTCCTAGCGCCGCATTGTCCGCGGTGGAAAGCCTGCTCCGAAAGCTTGGACCGTAATCTTCGTCGCCGCGAGCGCGGTTTCGTGGGCTCTCATCGCCTCAGCCCTACATCGGTGACGGTTCGCCAGCAGGCTATCTGCTGCGAGCTGTGGCAGCTCGACCGGTTGGTGGCGATCTTTGAGCCAGAGGCGGCGGCCGATCCGACAGAGCAGCTTCAAGCGTCGCGATGATAGGCGCGAGCAGCTCGTCTGCGAACTCTCGTTGCCGGACCACGGCTTCGGCGGCGAGATGACTATAGGCGTGCCGTAGCTGCGCGAGAGCGCGCTCCTGCTCGTGCCGATCCATTCCGCCTACTCCCATCATTAGCTGGGAAATGCGGCGCAAGCGGTGCAGTTGCGAGCGGAAGGATGACCGGTGGGCCTGCGCTCGTCGCGCGCCGCGCAGCGGACGTTGGGTCTGTGACGTCAGTAGCTGCAGACTCGTCGTGCTCGGAAGCGGAACCGTAGTTCAGCCAAAATTCAGGTTGCTGATACTAAATACACATAGGTCCTCTCGCTGGGAGAATGGCTGATGGTGGACTATCGCGTGTATCCAGCTCGACACGAGGGCAGAGTAGGCTCTCCTAAAGCGTTCATGGCCAGAGATGATGCAGCAGCATACGTCAACGCCGAAGGACTCGGTTTTCCGCACGGCTATGAGCTATGGAGCGGCATTCGCCTTGTCATGGTCGTGCATCGGCCAGATCAGCCGATCACTCATGTCGCGCGAGCACTAAAAGGTGTTTAGACGCTGAGCACCCTCGCGCACGCAACTCCTCTGCTGAATAAGTAAGTAAATGTCTTTCAATGGTCTGTCGGCAGCCGACCCGACCCTGTGTCGCGGCGGCGTTGATGGCTTCCGGCGTCGGGCAACATCACATCGCAAGGCCAAGCTGATCCTGTCCGAGGCTCCGCCGCCGCGACCGAGGCCCGCCTCGCGCGTTCCGTCTCTCTCGCACCCCCTTGCGGGACGAAGGAGCAGCTAATGGCCTCCATGCACGCCGCAGAAGCCCGCCTGTCGGACGGGGACTTGGCTTCGCTTCGTGAGGCGGTGCAACTGCTCGAGCAGGACACCTTCACCGAGACAGCGATGAACACGGTTGGAAAGTTCATCGGAGGAAGCCTCGACCGCGCCGCACGCTTTCTGCCCAAAGGCTTGCGGATCAATGGGGCGACGGTGCTGGAAAGCATCTTGGCGAAGGCGTTCGATCAGGTCCTACTCACGGTCGATCGTGACGGCAAAGGGGTGACAGGTCACCGCCTGCTCGACGCCTCACTCTCCTCAACTTGGATCGACGGCGCCTCGGCCATTCTCGCGGGCGCGTTGGGCGGCGCGGGCGGCGTGGCGACCACAATGGTCGAGCTTCCGATCACCACAGCCTTGCTGATGCGGAGCATCGCCCAGATCGCGATTCGTGAAGGCGAGGATTTGCAAAGCGATGAAGCCAAACTCGAATGCCTGAAGGTCTTCGCGTTTGGCGGTCGCGCGGCCACTGATGACGAGGTGGATACTGGGTATTATTCCGTCCGTCTGGCTGTGGCGGAGGCCGTTCCCAAACTGGCGCACAAGACTCTTCAGGAGCTGCTGCCAAAACTTCTGGCGCGGGTGGCTCAGCGATTCAGCGGACCGGTCACGGCGAAGATCGGCTCCCAAGCAGCGCCCAGTATCGGCGGAGCCGCGGGCGCACTTATCAACCTGGCCTTTGTCGATCATTTTCAGCGAAAGGCCCTCGGTCACTTCCGCATCCGCCGCCTGGAGCGCACCTATGGCGCCGAGACGATCCAGGCCTGCTACGAGACTCTGCGCCACGAATGGTATCGTGGCCGCGAGGCCTCCGCGAGATCCTCGGCGGCTTAGCGGAACGAAAGCGAGCCAGGACCGGCTTTCGACGAACAGCGCGTGCCATCCGTGGCGACGTTAGTCGCTCGCTACCGCGCAGCGCCATCAGCGGACTCAGGAACGGCTCCAGGATTCGGACATTCGGCAGCTCCGCCAGGTAGGTCAGAATCCCGCCTCCAGGCTTTCCATCTGCTCACGACCCGGCGCCGACGCTCCGAAACGTCCGCCGCGTTCCCCCCAGGTGGTGGAACTGCGCGGCCTGGTACGGAAGGACGAGTGACGGCGGTCACGCCAGGGCGATGACGCTGCCCACGATCAGGCGCACGAGGTCGGCTTTTCCATGGACTCCCGCCTTGGCGTACAGCCGCTTGGAATAGGTGCGCGCGCTACCCTCGCAGATCCCGAGATCCTCCGCGGACTGCGCGATGGTGCGCCCCCGACTGAGCGCGAGCGCAAGGCGGGCCTCGTTGCTCGACAGCTTGAACAGGGACTTGAGCTGCTCGCACCGCTCGGTTTCCGAACGGTGGTCCCCCGCCACATAGAGCGCGAGCACCGGGCGTCCACCGCTGAACGACGCTTCCGGCGTCACCGGCGCCACCAGCATGTCGCGCCACGGCTCTTCGCTGAGGTGAATGAGGCAGGCGTTCACCGGCTCGCCGCGCCGCGCCGCGCGGAGCAGCTCGGCAAGTCTCCGGTCGGCGGTGGCGCGGCGCGTCAGCAGCCGGCCGTCCGGCGCGAGCTTGAGGGTCGAGGAGGTCAGCAGTTGCTCTCCCTGGCCATCCATGCCGACCACGCGTCCGGCGCCGTCGAGAGTGAACCACGCGAGATTCAGGCGCTGCACGACATCTGCGGAAACACCGGCGCGAATGCGTTCGCGTTGGACCAGCATGAAGGTGCGCAGGGCGACCTGCAGATGCGGCGCGAGCTCGGAAAGCAGCAAATCCGCGTCCGTTCCGAAGTCTTCGCAACCCCGCGCGACGGCGCACCAGGCCTCGCCGCCGCTGGGCTCCTCGACCCGAAGCAGCCGCCCGTATGGCATGCCGGCCGGCGCGACGATGTCCTCGTAGAAGTGCGCGAGGTCGACGCCGGCGACCTGGTAGAGCGCCTGGGTCGAGTAAACCCGACCCGAGATCATCTGGTGATAAGGGCCGCGGTTTCTTCGATAAAAGCTCTTCACCACCGCAGGGCCGAGTTCCGGCGGGAACGGATCGCTTTGCAATACCGTGACGTCGGCCATCGCGCCTTCGCCGCAGCGGATGATCAAGCCGGCGTATTCGGCCCGGGCCTGAGCGCGCAGCGTGGCGAGGAAGCTCGACCACAATGGCTCGTCGAACGCCCCCTGGTGCAGCGTGAGAAGTAGGTCGGCGGTGTCGGCGGCGGCGCGCTGTGCTGTGGCCATGTCGAACGGACTGCTCCCTCGGCCAGTGTACAAACGGCGCCGCATGGAGGCGAGCGCGAGTTGCAGGCGGGCGCTGGTCAGCCAGGCGCCATGCTGTTCGCCGCGCGTCGTCGACGGACTGACAGGGTAGTTGCCAAATGGTAACTGACTAACGCGCCGCGCGGTCTACCTTCCACTCTAACTATGCGCCGCTGATCAACTGAAAGAGGCGTGGGGAGGCAAACGCTGAGGGATGCGTCGTTTGGCGCCCGGCCGCGGACTGCGCCACGCGCAGGCGAGCGCCGCGCTTCGCCGCCAATCCGTTCTCGGGCTTTATAACAAACGAGGGGGAAACGAGATGCTGAAGTGGGCTTTGTTGGCTGCGACCGCCTTGGGTTGCAGCATCGCCTTGCCGGTCGACGCCTCGGCGCAGACCGCACAGACCACTTCCACGCTGGAGGAGGTGATCGTCACCGCCCGAAGGTCGGAAGAGCGGCTTCAGGATGTGCCGATCGCCATCACGGCGTTCAGCGCCGAGAGCCTCGCCTCGACCGGGACGCGCGATCCCCGAGCCCTGGCGAACCAGGCGCCGAGCCTGACGATCAATCCGAACAATCTCGCCAACAACAGCTACCTGAACGTCGCGATTCGAGGCCAGGGACAGTTGTTCGCGCTCCCTGGACAGGGGGTCGTCACCTACTTCGCCGAAGTGCCAACCTTGGCCCCCGGGGGGTCGCTCTTCTATGACCTGCGCAACGTGCAAGTCTTGAAGGGTCCGCAGGGCACGCTCTTTGGGCGCAACACCACGGGCGGCGCGGTGCTGTTCGAACCCAACCGGCCAGGCATGGAGTTCGATGCGGGCCTCACCCTGCGCGTCGGCAACTACAACATGCGCGAGGGCGAGGGCTTCGTGAACCTTCCCATCGTGAAGGACCAGCTCGCCCTGCGCGTCGCGGCCAATTTCGGCATGCGCGACGGCTATACGAAGAACCTCCTCTACGGGAGGCGGCAGGACGACGAGAACTTCGGGACCGTCCGTGCTGGACTGCTGTATCGGGGCGAGCGCTTCGAGAATTATCTGGTGGCGAGCTACTATAGCGAAAGCACCAACGGGACGAGCTCGAAGCTCGCGGGCGCAGACTGCACATTCGCCCCTTATCTCTGCGCGACCTCAACACAGCTGACCGCGTTCGGATTTCCGCAGCCGCTTTATCCCTTGGGGCCCGGGCAGACGATCCTTTCCCAGGCGCAGGCGCTCAGCCCGCGGGAGACGGTCGCCTCCGTCAATGCTGAAAATCAGATCAAAGTCACCACGGTGACGAACATCTCGACGCTCGATGTCTCCGAGAACATCAAGCTAAAGAACATCTTTGGGTATCGCCGCAACAAAACCCACAACACGTCGGATTCCGATGGCACGGCGCTTCAGCTGATCGACCTTTCCGGCCTGGGCCAGACCGTCGATCAGAAAGATATATCCGATGAACTCCAGGTCACATACACGACGGACCGATTCAACCTCATCTCAGGCGTCTTCTACTACGACTCCAAGGCGCAGTCGCCGCGAGACGGAAAGACGTTCGCCAACGAGGCGGTGCAGTTCTTCAACGACTTTCTGCAAATGTCGGATTTCGACACGAGCAACTTCTCGGCGTTCGCACAAGGGGAGTTCAAGGTCACCGACAAGCTGAAGCTGACCGCAGGCTACCGGTACTCGTGGGACAAGGTCACCAGCTACGCCAGCAACCAACTCGTGACGCCTGTCGGCGTGCTATGTCTCGCAGTCGGCCTGCCGATCACCACGCCCTCCTCCGCCTGTCTCGTCACCCGGAAGGCCAAGTTCAGCGCCCCGACCTGGACGACCGGGGTGTCCTACAACTTCACCCCGGACGTGATGGCCTATCTCAACTATCGCCGCGGCTATCGCGCCGGCGGCATCAACGGCTATCCGGCCCCGGGTTACCCCAGCGCCTACGCGCCGGAGAAGGTCGACGACTTCGAGCTCGGCCTGAAGTCGCAGTTCTCGATCGGCGACATGCCGGCGCGGGTGAACGTCGACCTATTCCACGACAAGTTCAAGCAGCTGCAGCGGGGCTTCGCGATTACGGTCGTCGACGCCGGTCAGCCCCACTTCCTGGTGATCACGCTGAACGCCGCCGCGGCCACCGTCAAAGGCGTGGAGTTCGAGGGCGAGATCCGGCCTGTCCAAGGACTGAGCCTGAGCGGTTTCTTCTCCTACATCGACGCCTCCTATCAGAAGTACGTCAGCCCCATACTCGGCGACATCTCCGACACCCCGTTTTCCTATGTGCCGAAGTGGAAGGGCGGGGTGACCGCCCGGTACACGACCGGCGTGGGCGAACTGGGCGAGTTCGGCGCCGTCGTGAACTGGACCCATTCGGGCAGCGTCTACGTGTCCAACACGCCCCCGGAGCCGCGGCTGGCCTTCGGATATCTCGGTGACGCGATCGCGAGAATCCCGGCGGCGTCCCTGGTCAATGCACGGTTGGAGCTGAACAAGATCCGCGGCGGCGGCGTCGACGTCGCAGTCTTCGCCAACAATCTGTTCGACAAGACTTTTCGAGATTATACCGCCAACGGCGTCTATCCCGCCGGGGGCTTTAGTTTGACCCACTACAATCCTCCGCGGATGTATGGGGTGGAGGTGACGGCCCATTTCTGAGGCGCCGCCGCAGCACGGTACGACGCCAGCTTGTCCATCGTGCTGGCCTCCGGGCGGACACCCTGGCGCTTGAGCCGCAGCTCAGCGCCGTGCGCCGGGGCCGTTCGTCCTGCTGCCCTGATCGCGGAGACGTCCAGGCCGCGCCCTGCGGCGACGGAGTGGACTTATCCGCGAATGTCTGGCGCCCCGCCGAAGGGCCGTCGCCGACGTTGCTGATGTGACTTCCCTACGATAAGGAGGCGCCCTTCTTGGGGGGCCACGGCCTGCTCCCCTCATTTTTCAGCTTCGGTAGGGCCGGCTATGCGATCGTTATCCAGGATGTCCGCGGCGCATTTCGCTCCGAAGGCGTGTTCACGCCAAAGGTGAACGAACCGAAGGACGGTCGCGAAACAATCGAATGGATCGCTCGCCAGCCTTGGTCGGACGGAGCGGTGGCGATCTGCGGCCCCTCATATCTTGGCATGGTCCAGTGGGCGGCGGCGAAGGTCGGGGTGGTGCTGGTCAACATCAACCCGGCTTACCGTACGGCCGAGGTCGAGTACGCACTCAACAAGGTGGGTTGCAAGGCCCTGATCCTAGCGGCGCGGCACAAGAGTCGGCCTCGACCTGACCAAAAACGTCTTCCAGGTGCACGGGATCAGCAGCACGGGCGAGGTCGTCGTTCGTCGCGCGCTCAGGCGGGCGCAGGTGATCTCGTTCTTCAGCAAACCTGCCCCTTGCCTCGTGGGCATGGAGGCCTGCGGAACCACCGCGTCGCGGGAGGGTAAGGGGCGCGCGGATCTCGGTGTTCGCCGCCATGGCTAGCTGTTAGGTGTTCGGCATCATGACGTGCTCTTGCGGGGGGTGGACGTGGCTGAACCGGCGAAATTCCTGGTCGAGTGGGGCGAGGCGGACGTCGAGGCGCAGCTCGCCCGGGTCCGCGACTACCCGTTTCCGCGCACGCCGATGGTCGAGGACGGCTGGGCCTACGGCTGCGACGCGCAGTTCCTGAAGGACATCTGCGCCTATTGGACCAGCGCCTACGACTGGCGCGCGGCGGTGGCCGAACTGAACCGGTTTCCGCAGTACACGATCGAGATCGACGGCCTGGACATCCACTACGTCCATCTGGTCGGCGAGGCAGCGGGCAAGCGGCCGCTGATCCTGGTGCACGGCTGGCCGGGCAGCCACTTCGAGTTCTGGCGGGCGGCCGAGCGGCTGGCCTTTCCCTCGCGCTTCGGCGGCTCGCCGGCCGACGCCTTCGACCTGGTGATCCCCTCGCTTCCGGGCTTTGGCTTCTCCGGCAAGCCCGACCGCCCGATCGGCCAGCAGCAGACCGCGGCGATGTTCAACGCGCTGATGACGCGGGTGTTGGGCTATGAGCGCTATTTCGCGCAGGGCGGCGACTGGGGCGCGCTGGTAGTCTCCTGGCTCGGCCACGACTATCCGCAGACGGTGGCGGCGCTGCATCTGAACATGATGGCCTTCCGCCCGCCGGTGAACCCGCAGACCGAGGACGAGCGCCGCTTCGTGGCGCAAAGCCGCAAGGCGATCGCGTGGTTTGGCGCCTATCAGCACCTGCAGCGCACCCGGCCACAGTCGGTGGCCTGGCTGGCGGCCGGCAATCCTGTCGGCCAGGCGGCCTGGATCCTCGAGCGGTTCCACGACTGGGTCGACCTGGGCGGGCGGGAGCTGACCGAGGTGATCTCGCGCGACCACCTGCTGACCAACGTCATGCTTTATGTGATGACCGACTCCTTCACGACCGGCGCTTGGTACTACCGCGGCCTGGTCGACGAGCGCGCCGGCCAGGGCGAGCCCAGCCATCGGATCGAGACGCCGACCGCCTTCGCCGACTTCCCCGGCGAGCCGCAGGTGAAGTCGCCGCCGGAGAGTTGGATCGCGGGGGCCTACAATCTGGTGCGCCACAGCAAGATGGAGCGCGGCGGCCACTTCGCGGCCATGGAGCAGCCGGAGGCCTTCGCCGACGACGTGGCCGCCTTCTTCCGCGAGCAGTCGCTGACGCCGCGCTGAGGGACCTTGTTAGCCCCTCCGCGGAGGATCGGGCGCGCAATCGCGCCGGCTAGGACGGTGAATTAGTCCGCCCGCTCCAAGGCCGCCGTTAGATGGCGCTGGTGCTCCGCCAGGCAGGCCTCGAACTCTTCGAGCCGGTCTTCGGCCAAGTCGGTGTCGGCGCCCAGGCCGCTGAGACGCTCGACGACCAGACGCTGCGACGCAACGTGGCGTTGGCCCTGCGCGATGTGCTCCCGGATCATTGCGATCTGAGCTGATCAATCCATGCCCTTCGCTGGTCGCCGAACATGGGCCTGCGCACGCCAAGCGGAACCGTGGACCGCCATTCGGAGCGCGTGCGGCTTGAACCCCGCCCTTAGCAATCCACCGCATCCGTGATAGCCGCGCCGTCATGAGTTCGCCGGTCAGCGTTTGGCTCGAGATCGCGCACCACCCGGCGCATCGGGTCGGTGGCTGGGCATTCGTGCGGCTGGCGGCCGGCGAGGTGAGTGGAACCGCGGGCGGCGAGCGGCGGGTCGACCTGGAGCGGACAAGCTTCCTGGCGCTCATCGCGGCGCTGCGGGATCTGGCGCCCGGCGCGCCTGTCGAACTCCACAGCTCCTCGCCGCATATCCTGGCGATCCCGCGCCGCATCGCCGCCGCCGAAGCCGGCGAGCATCCGCCAGCGGAGAATCTCGACCTGTGGGCTCAGGCCACGACGACGCTGCGCGCCCGCACCGTCGTTATGCGCCGCGGGGAGTCTGCGCCGCGGACCCCGAGCGCGTTTTCCGCCGCCTGGGCCGAGCTCGCCCGCGACCGCGCCAAGGACAAAGGTCCGTTCAGCTCGGCGATCCCCAAGCCTAACCTGGCGAAGGCGGGAGTACCCGGCGGTTAGCCACCGGTCTCGTCCACCACGATGTTGACGGTTTTGCCGCGGGAGAGCGGCTCCCAGCCCGCGGCGACGGCCGAGGCGATGGCTCGCGCCACCAGCGCGGGATCGATCTGCGACGCCTGCAGCTGCGGCGCCTTGATCCTGGGCTGCGCGCCCGGCGGGAACTCCATCACCGCCTCGCGCTGGCCCTCCTGATGGCGCGCGGCGATGGCCATTCCACGCCTCTCCGCCGGGTCGCTGTCCCAGCGCGGCTTGCGCTGCAGCCACCAGACGTAGGGCTCGCCGTCGACGAAGATCGCGAATTCGGAGACGTTTTTGGGTTTCGCCATGTGAGGACCTAGCCCGGTCCGATCTCAGCGCGCCAGCGCGAAGGTGGCGGGGGGATGATCGGGGTCGGCGCTGACCACCCTGACCGTGATGGCGTCGCCCGGCGTGGCGGCGGGCGCGACGCGGGCGACGATCGGCAGGTCGCAGAGCTGGATGCGCGCGCCGCGCTCGTCCACGTCGATGACGACGGCGTCCAGCACCTCTCCCTCGCGCCCGCTCAAGAGAATGGTCTCGGCGAGATCGATCACCGCCCGCTCGATCTGACCCGCCTGGCTGCTCGCGTGCGCCATCACCGCCGGCAGGCGCGGGAAGGCCTGGGCGACCGAGTCCGGGACCGGCTGGCCCGCCGAGATCGCCAGCACCGCCATCAGCACATAGCGGTCAGCCAGCCGCCGCAGCGGCGCGGTGGCGTGGGCGTAGGGCGCGGCGATGGCCGCCTGCCAGGGCGTGGTCTCGGGATCGTAGGGCGCGTAGGCCGCCGGCTCCCCGGCGCGCCTGACCGCCAGCATGAAGGCGGCCTGCTCCGGGACCGCGGGATCCAGCGTGCGCTCGAACTGAGCGAGGCTGGCCATCGGCGGCCAACGCAGTTTGAGCACCGCGGCGGAGCGGCGCAGCCGCGCTACGGCGCGCGGGTCCGGCTCCGGCATCACCCGGAAAAGCCCGGTCTTGTGCGCCAGCATGCAGTCGGCCACGGCGAGGTTGGCGGCCAGCGACAGGGTGGCGTTGCGGTCTTCGGCCGGCGCGCGCGGGCGGAACTGCAGCCGCAACCGGCCGTTGTCGGCGGCCACCTCCTGCTCCGGCGGATCGACCCGGCTCGCCCCGCGCCGCGCCTCGGCGGCCTTGATGCGGCGTGAGAACTCTTCGAAGTCCGGCGGCAGGTCGGCGGGCTGGACGGTCTCGTAGGCCAGCTTGGCGCGGCTGCGGATCAGGGCGCGCTCCACGCCCTCCAGCCGCGCCTCGCCCGCCCGATCGACCGCCACGCTGAGCACCAGGGCTGGCCTTGGCCCCGAGGGCAGCAAGCTGGCCGCGCCCTCGCTCAGAATCGGCGGGTAGAGACCAGCCTTGCCATCCGGCAGGTAAAGGGTAGCGCCGCGCCGCCAGGCCTCCGCATCGATCACCCCGCCATCGTCGACGAACCAGGCGACGTCGGCGATGGCGTAGTGCAGCAGCAAATCCTCGCCGCGCCGCTCTATGGTGAAGGCCTGGTCGAGGTCGGTGGACGTGGCAGGGTCGAGGGTGACGAACGGCCACGCCGTGCGGTCGACGTGGGCGGTCGGCGCGCGACGCGCCGCCTCTTCGGCCGCCGCCAGCACCTCGGCGGGAAACGCCTCCGGCGTCTGATACCGCCGGCGGATGTCCGCCACGCCGCGGGCCAGCCTGCGATCCGGATCGACGAGAGTCTTCATCGCGGCACCTTGCACGGCGCCGGCTGATCTTGCGAGATCGCCCCGCACGTGGAGGACGAGGCAGCACGATGACGGCGCGCGTTTACATGATCCGGCACGGCGCCGCGGCTTCGGCCTGGTCGCAGCCCGGCTCGGCCCCGGATCCTGGCCTCGACGACCTCGGCCGCACCCAGGCGGAGTCGGCCTGCGCCGAGCTGCTGGGCCTCGCCGACGCCCCGCGCCTGGTGGTCACCTCTCCGCTGCAGCGCTGTCGCGATACCGCCGCCCCATTCGCCAAGGCGCTTCGCGTCGCGCCGGTGGTCGAGCCGCGGGTCGCCGAGATCCCCACGCCGCGGGACCTGGCGCACGAGGCGCGCGGCGCCTGGCTGCGCGCCGCCTTCGGCGCCGACTGGTCGACGATCGCCGGAGATGCGGACTACGTCGCCTGGCGCGACGGCGTCGGCGCCGCGGTGGCTGCGCGGCCCGGCGCGGCGATCTTCTCCCACTTCGTCGCCATCAACGCCGCCGTCTCCGCGGCCACCGGCGACCCGCGCGTGTTGAGCTTCGAGCCGGACAACGGCTCGATCACCGTTTTCGAGACCGACGGCGCGCGCCTGCGGCTGGTGGCGCGCGGTCGCGAGCTGAAGCAGACGCTCGTGCTCTGAAGCGTCCGGCGAGGGATCGCCTTTAGATGGTCACCGACAGCCGAACGCGGGCGACGACGGGCGTCTTGTTGGCCGCGTCGCCGGCGTTCTGCTGCGTCAGCTGATCCATCTGATGGACGGCGGTGTTCACCTGCTGCAGGCCGGCCGGCTGTTCCTGCGCCGAGGCGGCGATCTCCACCACCACGCCGTTGATCTCCGTGACCCGAGTGACGATGCGCGCGAGCGCCTCACCCGTTTGGCCGGCCAACGCAACCCCGCTCTGCACGTGGGCGCTGGACGCGGAGTTCAGCGTCTTGATCTCCTAGGCAGTGAATTTGAGCTACCTACTTAAAAAGGCATCCTAATTGTGCTGATAAATACTACCAACCTGGCGTTCACCTAGGTAATCGCACCTTGTGCCTGTAACGCTGCAATCCTCGCGGCGTCATAGCCGAGCTCGGTCAGCACCGTGTCGCTGACGAACGTCCCGCCGGTCATCGCCGGCGTATCGGTCTCAGTCCTGGAGTAGCGCGGGGCCGGCGCGGGCTGCTTCACCCCGTCCACCTCGATGAAGGTTCCGCGCGCCACGTTGTGCGGGTGGGCCGCGGCCTCGTCGAAGGACAGAACCGGGGCGAAGCACGTGTCGGTGTGTTCGAGCAACTCGCACCATTCCGCGCGGGTCTTGGTGCGGAACACCGCCGTCAGCCGTTCCTGCAGCGCGCTCCAACGGGTGGGATCCATGTGCCGGTCGAAAGCCGGATCGTCCGCCAGCCCCAGCTTCTCGCGCAACAGGGCGTAGAACTGCGGCTCGATCGGGCCGATCGACACGAAGCCGCCGTCCGCGGTCTCGTAGGTGTCGTAGAAGTGCGCGCCGCCGTCGAGCAGGTTCGCCCCGCGCTCGTCGTTCCAGCGGCCCTGGGCGCGCAGTCCCCAGATGATGCCGGTCAGCAGGGCCGCGCCGTCGGTCATGCCGCAGTCGATCACCTGGCCCTCGCCGGTGCGCCTGGCGTGCAGGATGGCGCTGACTATGCCGAACGCCAGCATCATACCGCCGCCGCCGAAGTCGCCGATCAGGTTCAGCGGCGGCGGCGGTCGCTCGCCTGTGCGGCCGATGGCGTGCAGCGCGCCGGACAGCGCGATGTAGTTGATGTCGTGGCCGGCGCTGGCGGCATAGGGCCCGGTCTGCCCCCAGCCGGTCATGCGCCCGTAGACCAGCTTGGGATTGCGCGCGAGCAGCGCGTCCGGCCCCAGGCCCAGCCGCTCCATCACGCCCGGCCGGAAGCCCTCGATCAGCCCGTCCGCCGTGGCGACCAGGTCCCGGACCACCGCCGCGCCCTCCGGCGACTTCAGGTCGACGGCGATGTTGCGCCGCGAACGCGCCAGCACGTCCTTCGAAGCGTCGGAGCCGACGCCGGCCTGCACGCCGCCCGGCCGGTCCACGCGGATCACCTCCGCGCCGTGGTCGGCCAGCATCATCGCCGCGAACGGCCCCGGCCCGATGCCGGCGATCTCGATGATCCGCACCCCTTGAAGCGGTCCTGTCACGCGCTGCTCCCTCTCCACTCAAAAACCGGCGACGCATTCACAGCGAGCGCGCGATCACCATCCGCTGGACCTCGGAAGCGCCTTCGTAGATCTGGCAGACGCGGACGTCGCGGTAGATTTTCGCGAGCCCGAACTCCTCCAGATAGCCGTATCCGCCGAGCGTCTGGATCGCGCCGGTGCAGATCGCCTCGGCTGCTTCCGAGGCGAACAGCTTGGCCATCGAGGCCTCGCGCATGCACGGCAGCCCCGCATCCTTCAGCGCCGCGGCGTGCAGCAGCAGCTGGCGCGCCGCCTCCAGCCGCGTGGCGAGGTCGGCGAGGCGAAATCCGATGGCCTGGTGCTCGATGATCGCCTTGCCCATGGAACGCCGCTCCTTGGCGTAGCCGCAGGCGATCTCCAGCGCCGCCTGGGCCATGCCGACGGCTTGCGAGGCGATGCCGAGGCGCCCGGTCTCCAGGTTGGAGAGCGCGATACGATAGCCGTCGCCCTCGGCCCCCAGCCGCAGGTCCTCCTCCAGGAACAGCTCCTCGAACCGCAGCGCGCAGGTGTCGGACGCGCCCTGCCCCAGCTTGACCTCGACCTTGTCGACGAAATAGCCGGGCCGGTCGGTGGGGACCAGGAAGGCGGTGATGCCCTTCTTGCCGGCCTCCGGGTCGGTCACCGCATAGACGATCGCCAGCTTGGCGATCTTGCCCGAGGTGATGAACTGCTTGGCGCCCTGCAGCACATAGCCGCCGTCGCGGCCCACGGCGCGGGTGCGGATCGCGGAGGCGTCGGAACCGGCGTCGGTCTCGGTCAGGGCGAAGGCGCCGATCGCCGCGCCCGACAGCAGGTCCGGCAGGAAGCGGTCCTGCTGCTCGTGTGTGCCGTCCTTGAGGAGGCCCGCGACGATCAGGCTGTTCTGGATGCTGATGATGGTCGACAGCGCGCCGTCCGCGGCCCCCAGCTCGATCATCGCCAGCACGTAGGAGACGTTGTCGGCGCCCGCCCCGCCGCGGTCCTCCGGCGCCGTCATGCCCATCAGGCCAAGCTCGGCCAACTCGACGAACAGCTCCGGCGGATAGCCGCCCTGGGCCTCGTAGGCGCGGCTGTTCGGCCGGATGCGGCTCTGCGCGAACGTGCGGACGGCGTCACGTATCGCAGTCTGGGTGTCGGTCAGAATCATCGCCGCGCTCCACGGATCCCGGCCGCCCCAGTGGCCTGGTCCGGCGCGAACGACCTCCGGTCGCACGACTTCGGCGGTGCTTCGAGCAAAAAAAAGCCGCGCCCGAAGGCGCGGCAGTCATAGGGAGGAAACGCCCAGGATGGGCAAGGACAATCTAAGCGTTGCTCAGACGGGGCGCAAGCCCTTTGTGCGGTGCAGCGCAAAAAAGCTTCGCCGACGTTTTCCAGCCCCCGCCGCCCGACCGCCTCACCCATGCGTCAGCGCGACATGCGTGCGGCGGTAGGCGCGCGGCAGAACCACCGCGGCCAGCAACGAAAGCACCGCGATCGAGGCGGAGACCCCGCCCACCGCCTGCTGCAACTTCATTTCGTCCCGCAGCACATAGTCGCTCGCCAGCGCCATCACCATCGGAGCCAACCCCAGCCTCAGCAGGTTCGCCGAGAGCACGACGAGCGCGACCGCCTGCCCGCGCAGCCGGTTGGGAGTCACCGCCTGAACGGCTGGGTACACGGTCGCGTTGATCATGCTGTACAGCAGCGACGCGACGCCCATGCCGCCATCGTCACCGCAAGATCACGAGCAAGCGTCAGGACGATCAGCACGCCGATCAGGAACGGCGAGAGCAACAGCGGAGTAAAGCGAACGTCCGTCGAGCGGCCGCCACCGCGTCAGCGCGTCGGTCAGGAACCCCGCGCCGACGTTCGCTCGCGCAGAGCAGGTCAGCAGGATCAGCGACAGGATCGCGCACCGGCAGGCGTAGGTCGCGGGATGGGCGCGCAGATGACTGGACAGGGTGGGGCCGCCGGCGCCGCTCGCAGCCGTCAGCTCGAGTTCACGCCGCTCCGGCTCGCGGAGCAGCAAGAGCGCCGCGGCGACCACCAGGCCGGGCGCGCCGATGATCAGGAACACCGCCTTCCACGCCGGCCACTCGGCCGGGATCAGGCCGCCGAAGGTCTGGCCCGAGGCATGGGCCGACAGCAGCAGGCTGACCTGAGTATCATTGACGCCCAGCCCGGCTTTAAGGCTCGGCGTCAGGATCGCCATCACCGAACGATCGAGGTGGGCGACCACATAGGCGAAGAACAGGACGCCGACCGCCACCGCCCCCTGGCGCGCCGGCGGATAGTCCCTTGGCGCTTCCGAAGGCCGCTCGAGAACGCCCGCGCTCACCGCCATCCCGGCCTCCTGCGGACGCCGAACCGACGTCTCACACGCCCAGCGCCCCGAAGGTGTCGAGGTCCGACACGGCCGCGCCGAAGCGGTGGCCTTCGGCGGCGCAGATCTCCTCCGGCTGCATCTCGATGGGCGTGGTGAACCACATGAAGCCGTGCATCGCGTGGCGGCGATAAGCCTCCCACGCGTCCTCCAGGCTGGGCGCGGCGACGCCTTAGCCGGCTAGCGCCTTGAGATAGCCGTCGAGCAGGTCGCGCTGCGCATGCCGGCGGTCCTCGATGGTCAGCCCGCCGATCAGCGAATAGGCGACGTCGTGCATGTACGGCCCGCGCTGGTAACTCTGCCAATCGAGGAAGCCGGGCGCGCCATCACGCTCGAAGAACATGTTCCCGAGGTGTGCGTCGCCGTGGGAGAAGCACTGGGGGATGTCCTCGCCCTTGCGCCATTGGGCGCGCAGACCCTCAGTGACCCGAGACGGGTCGCGGTATGGCCCGACGATCTCCGAGCCACGGCCATTCTTCAGGCAGCTTTCGAAATAGGCCGATTCCAGCAAGCGCATGACCACGCGGTCGGCCGCCGCCCACTTGACGGAAAAGGATTCAAGTTCGTGCAGCCTGGGGGATTCCCACCACTCGGCGTGCAGCCGGGCCAGCATGGTCAGCGTCTGCGCCTGCTGATCGAGCGTCAACGGCTTGGTGGCGTTTCCGAAGCTCGCATTGCGCGCCAGCAGGTCCTCCATCAGGACCACGCCCTGCACGCCTCCTTCGAGCGCCGCGAAATAGGCCTTGGGGATGTTGATCGGCAGACGGGGCGCCCAGTCGCGGAAGAACGACGCCTCCACGGCAAAGGACTCATAGTAGGTGTGGGCGTGCTCGATGAAGCCGCCCTTGGCCCACATGGTCGGCGGCAGGTCGTGCGCGTGGCCCGCGGCGTTGTAGTCCAGCAGCAGGCGCACCTTGGTGGCGGTGCCGGAGATCACCGTGCCGATGTGGCAGGACGTCACCACGGCGCCGGGATAGCGCACCGCGAGCGCCCGGGTGAGCCACTCGGCGGTGAAGTCCTCCACGCCGCGCGGCAGCGGGGTGAAGCTTTCAATGCTCTGCGAAGCCATGGGCGCCTCACGCTCGCCAGAAAAGAAGCGGCCGGCCCCAACCTGGCCGGCCGCAGAAGCAAGACTAGAAGTCGTATGACACCGAGACGCCATAGGTCCGCGGATCGCCCGGCAGGTAGGAGGTGACGCCGAGCGCGGTGTCCTGCAGCGCGAGCAGCCGCTGGAAGTACTTCTTCTTGGTCAGGTTGCGGCCGTAGAGCGCGACCTCGAGCTTCTTGTCCAGCATCCGATAGGAGATCTGGCCATTCAGGATCCCGTACGACGGGATCTTGTTGGTGTCCGGGGTGGTGAGACCGAACAGCCCCGCGCCGACCAAAGGCCCAGTGGTCCAGGTGTCGCTGCGCCAGGCCCAGTCGAGGTGGAAGTTGGCTTCGCCCGGCCCCGCCGCAACCGTGTAGTCGGCGCCCAGCGTGTAGGACCGCTTCGGCGTGTAGGGGAACGGCGTGTCGCTGACGTCCAGGCTGGTCGTCGCCGTCAGCGGGATGGTGAACTTCTTGTACTTCGGGTCTAGGAAGGTGGCCGCCGCGTTCAGCGTCAGCCCCCGCATCGGCCGTGCGGTCGCCTCCAGCTCGAGGCCCTTGATCTTCGCCGTCGCGGCGTTCTGGATCCCCGAGGACAGGAGCACCGACCCTGGCACGACCACCGGCACGTTACGCTGCACGTTCTTGTAGTCGGTGTAGAAGCCCGCCGCGTTGAAGCGCAGGCGACGGTCCCACAGGTCGAGCTTTGCACCGCCTTCGTAGTCGGTCACCTTTTCCGGATCGAAGCCCCGCGCCGGGCCGCCGACCGTCGCGCGCGTGTTGTAGCCGCCCGACTTATAGCCGCGGCTGGTCTTGGCGTAGAGGAAGACCCCTTCCATCGCCTGCCAGTCGACGCCCGCAGTGTAGGACCAGAAGGTGTAGCTCTTGTCGTCGGTGGACTGGCAGAACCCCGGCGCGTCCAGGGTGTTGGCCGCCATGCTGCAGGTGAAGTTGCCGCTGTTGCCGGGCGTTTCCGACCGGTTGTGCCAGGAGATCCAGCGCTTGTCCTTAGTGTAGCGCAGGCCGCCGGTGAACCGCACCGTGTCGGTGATCTTGTAGGTCGCCTGGCCGTAGGCGGCGTAGCTCGTGTTCTTGACGTCGGCGTCGTTATAGCCGAGCGCCGTGCTCAGCGGGAACACCGAGTAGCTCTTCGACTTGTCGAGGCCCTTTTCCTGGAAGCCGAAAAGGCCGGCGATGAAGTTGAAGCGGTCGTCGAACAGCCGATTGCCGGTGAACTGCACTTCCTGCGAAATCTGGTGCTGCTTGATGAAGTTGCCGTCGGCGCGGGTCAGGCCGCCGGTGTAGACGTAGGGCGTGCCGTCGTTGTCCGACAGCGACGCGGTGTTGATCTCGCGCCAGGCGGTGATCGACTTCAGCGCGAAGTTGTCGTTGAGGTCGTAGTCGAGCGTGGCGCTCAGACCGGCGGTTCGCGCGTTGCCGTAGATCCCGCCCATGCTGTTGTAGACGGTGTAGAAATTGTCCTTGCCCGTCACGTCGATGGCGTAACGCGACAGGCTGTCGCCCGCCGGGCCTTTGTAGGGGCAGGCCGCACGGGCGTTCGGCCCCGAGCAGATCGCCACCAGGCCGCCGTTGGTCGGCGTCGCGGTGAAGGATTTCAGGCCGATGAGCTCGCCGCTAGTGCGGCGGTCGGTATAATCGGCTTCGATCAGCGCTCGCCAGGGCTGGCCTTCGGGCTGCACCAGCAGCGAGGCCCGCATGAAGTCGGTGTTGTCGCCGGCCACGTCCTGGTTGAAGGCGGCGTTGTGGCCATAACCGTCGTGCTGGGTGTGCTGGTAGACGGCGCGCAGCGCCAGCTGCTCGCCGACGATCGGCACGTTGACCATGCCGCTGGCTTCCCAGGAGCCGTAGTTGCCGACGCGCGCGCGGACCATGCCCTCGAATTTGCCGGTGGGGCGCTTGTTGACGATGTTCACCGCGCCGCCGGTGGTGTTGCGACCGAACAGGGTCCCTTGCGGACCGCGCAGCACTTCCACGCGCTCGACGTCGATGAAATTCAGCAGGCCGCCGGACGACCGCGCGACATAGACCCCGTCGACGTAGACGCCCACCGACTGGTCGACGGCGATCAGGCCGTCGGGCGAGCTTTGCCCGCGCATGGCGAACGCCGCCGACCCCGGCTGGGCGACCGCCGGCTGGATCACCAGGCCCGGCGAGATGTTCTGCAACTGGTCGACCTGGTTGATCTGGGCGCGCGCCAGCGCGGCGCCGGAGGTCGCGGTCACGGCGACCGGCGTGGTCTGCAGGTTTTCCTCCTGCCGCCGCGCGGTCACGACGATCTCTTCCAGTTGATTGCCTTCCGCCTGGGCGAAGGCGTCGGTGGCTGTGAAGACGCTCGCGCTGGCCAGCAACGCGTAAGCGAGTTTGCGCTTCATCTGATGTCTCTCTCCCCTCGGCGGCTCGGTCGCATGGTGATTTTTCTCGTGCGGCGCATGGCCGCCCGCAGAACCATGTCCCCACGCCGTGACGACGCGGCCGGAGGCGCGTGCCAATTAGATAACTACGATGAACATATAGCGATATGAGTGAAAAGCAATGGCTAGACGAAACTGTCTAATTGTAGATCTATCTGTTTTTGCTCGAGTATTTTTCTGATATCCTACGAACAGGCTGAATTTCTATCGGCTGCGGCCCTCTTGCTCTCCCACTGAGAGACCTTTTCGCTGCGCGTCCGACGCTACCATAACGTGCATACGCGCGCGTTGCACACGCGCAAAAGCCAATCATATACATGTATTTGTGCGCATCATCCCGCCGGCAGCAAAAAGAAAGCCGGGCCCAGGGCCCGGCTGCGAGGTGCTCGATTGAAGCTCGATGCAGGGGCGCTCGCCGGCGCGGGGGCTAATCAGTGCGGCGGACGCACCACGCTCGCCCGGTCGCCCTCGTAAGCGACGATGACCGGATCGCCGACGTGGAAGAAATCCATGATCCCCCGCCCGCTCAGTTTCTGCCCCACGTTGTTCCGGACGTAGGTGTCGGGATCGATGGAAAGCAGCGTGTCGCGCCCCTGAGACCGGACCTTCACATACTCTTCTCTGATCGCGGCGACATCGCCCACCAAGGGGCATCGATCGGCCACCGACATCACTCGATGATCCATCGACATCCGGAAGCGGTCGGAGAGGTTGCTCAGACCCGAGTGCGGAGTCCAGAGGTGCATCAGCAGCACATCGCCCGCGCGATATGTGGCGCGCCGCCAGCGGTCAGCCGGAATGTCCTCAACCGGGATCGCGGTGTTCGATCCCTTGTCCAGCGGGTGCCGGTTGATGCGGTCCGTCAGCCCTTCGGCCAGCGTCAAACCGCCCACATCCGCATCGATCTCGGCAAGGGGGATCCAGCAGATGCGAAACGGGATGCCCGGGCTGTAGGGGCCGTCCTGGTGGATGGCGTCGAGCCGCGCCCGGCTCGGATCCTCGGTCGGTGGCGTCACCCGATATTCGACGGTCGGCACCCAGAACGGCTTGTCGCCCAGCAGCCGGGTGAAGAAGGCTTCGATCTTGGGCTGGGCCACGAAGCTGCGCCACGGAGCCAACCGCGCGATCGGCTCCATGCGGAACGGGTAGTCTTCGAGGCTGGCGCCGTTGTAGCGGACGCTGCCCTCGGTCGAGGCCTCGCCCACCGGATCGATCACGCCCTGCCGCTCGAGCTCGTCGGTGAAGACCGCGCGGAGGCGGCCCACCGCCTCGCGATCGAGCACGTCGCGGAAGAACCAGTAGCCGTCGGCCTCCCAGGCGGCGTCCAGCGCCGCGCGGTCGTCCAGCAAGTGGTTGTGGGTCTTCAGTTCGCTCATCTTGGGCGCGGTTTGCGCTGGCGCCCCGCCGACGTCCGGCATGTCTCGCTCCCGAGGGATATCTTCGTTCGACGCCGATCATGCGCCGACCCACGCCTCGAAACAGGGGTATTTCGATTAACTTACGGGGGGATTTTGCGCGAGACCGGCTTGGGCGCGGCTGCGGAAAGCGGCCGGCGTGAGGCCGGCATGCTCGTGAAAGACGGTGCGGAAGGTCGGCAGATCCGAATAGCCGACCAGCGCGGCGATCTCGGCGACCGTACGACGGGTCTCGCGCAGCATCATCTGCGCCGCCTGCACCCGAAGCTTCTGCGTATAATCCAGCGGCGTGATCCCCAGCGCCAGCCGGAACCGCCGCGTAAGGGTCTGGTGGCTGACCGACAGCGCGGCGGCGAGATCCTGGATGCGCAGGTTCTCGGTGAAATGCTCGCGGATCCAAAGCTCGGCGCGGCTGACCAGCGGATCGGCGGACTGCGCATGTCCGCCCTCCGCCCGCCCGCCCCAGCGCATGTCGAGCCATTCCGCGACGCCGAACGAGAGCGCGCGGGCGATCACCCGCAGCACGAACTCGCGCTCCAACGAGGCCGCGGCGCAGCTCATCACCTGGCCGCTGGCGCTCAGCCCCTGCAACGGTTCAAAGTCGATACGGGGAAAGGCGCGGCGAAAGGCCGGCGCGAGGCGCGGTTCGACCGCCGCACGCGTCGCCTCGAACAGCCCCGCCTGGGCCAGCCGCCAGACGCTCGCCCCGGACGCCGCGACGATGGCGCCGCCGCCGTGCTGTGCGCGCAGCCAGTCCGACACCCGCCTGTCCTCGCGCAAGGCGTCGTGGAGGTGATCCAGCGGGCCGCAGTCGAACGCCGGCAGGTAGATCAAGCGCGGCGCAGACGCCGAGCCCAAGCCTCCATCGCTCGGCAGCGAGCGGCCTCCGGCCAGCAGCGCGGGACCGCCATCGCGGGTGAGCAGGCTCAGCCCCGTGGCCATCCGCGAATAGTCGCTGAGCGAGGCGTTGCTGTCGTAGAGTTCGCCCAGCACCGATGCGCATCAAGGATCCAGCCAAGACTGGCGGCGTAGGTTCCGCTCGACGCCAGGACGACCAGATCAGGCATCGGTCGAGCTTATGACCCTATCCATCCGCCCTCAATTGCGGCCCGCGGCTTCGTGCTCCAGTTCCTCGAGGTAGGCGCTGAGCACGCGGGGGATCTCGGAGCGCGCCGCGTCCTCGCCCTCGAAATGGACGTCGCGCAGGAAGAACTGGGTGCCCGTGCAGACCGCGAAAAGGGTCGCTGCGGCGCGCGCTCCGGCCGCCTCGCCCAGCCGCGCCGCCATGATGGCGCCCAGCAGGGCCTGGAACTCCGCGGCGACCGCGTTGTCGTCCAGCCGCACCAAGACGAGCGCGTCGCGATGCTGGCCGAAGTAGTCGACGGAGGGGCCGAACAGGCGGTCGATCACCTCGCGCGTCGACATCGCCCGCCAGCGCTCCAGCGGGATGGCGCCCGCTTCCTGCGTCATCACCGCGACCGCCACGCGATGGCGCTGCCGAAGCGCCTCCAGCAGTTCGTCGCGGCCCTGGAAGAAGTGGTACATCGAGCCGATCGAAGATCCGGCCTGGCGCGCCGCGGTGTGCAGGGTGAGCGCGTCGGCGCCCTGGGCGGCGACGATCTGGCCGGCGGCGTCGATGATGCTCTCGCGCCGCTCGCGACCGCGCGCCTGCCGCGGCGCGCGTCCAGCCACCCGAGCAGATTCATCGCTGGTCATGCCGATCCTCCAGCCCCACCGATGCGCCGAGTCGGCCGCGGAATTACTAGACAGATAGATCTAGAATTCTAATCATTCCGGCCAGGGAGCGGAACACAAGACATGGCCGACGCGGATGTGATCATCGTGGGCGCAGGCAGCGCAGGCTGCGTGCTCGCCGCTCGCCTTTCCGAGGACCCGCGCCTTAAGGTGCTGCTGGTCGAGGCCGGGCCGAAGGGCGGCGGCTTTCTGGTGGACATGCCGGCCGGCACCTTCCGCCTGATGGGCGGCGCGCTCGACTGGGGCTATCCGACCGAGCCCGACCCCAGCGTCGGCGGCCGCAGCTTCCAGTGGTCGGGCGGGCGCCTGCTCGGCGGCTCCAGCGCGATCAACGGCCTGGTCTACATCCGCGGCCAGCGGCGCGACTACGACGACTGGGTCGCCGCCGGCGCGCGCGGCTGGTCGTGGGACGAGGTCTTCCCCTACTTCCTCAAGGCGGAGCGCTTTGAGGGCGCGAAGGAACAGAGCCACGGCCAGTTCGGCCAGCTATCGGTGTCGCCGGGCCGCACCCAGCACGTGCTGGCGCGCGCCTTCGTCGAGGCCTGCGGCGAGGCCGGACTTCCGCGCAACCCGGACTACTGTGGCGGAACGCTCGACGGCGCCTTTCCCGTGCTGAGCACCACCGGCGGCGGCCAGCGGTCCAGCGCCGCCAAGGCCTATCTCGAGCCGGCGATGTTGAGGGCGAACTTGCAGGTGCTCACCGGATGCGTAGCCGACAGGGTGCTGATCGTTGAGGGCCGCGCGATCGGGGTGCGGGTGATGCAGAACGGCCAGGCGCGCGACCTCTTCGCCAACGCCGAGGTGATCGTCAGCTCCGGCGCGATCGGCTCGCCGGCGATCCTGCTGCGCTCGGGCCTGGGCCCCGCGGAAAACCTGCAGCCGCACGGCGTCCCGGTGATCACCGACCTGCGCGGCGTCGGGCGCAATCTGCAGGAGCACGCCACAATCGGCCTCAGCAAGCTGGTCGACGTGCCGACCTACAACAGCCCGTTTCACGCAGGCGTGCTGGCCCGCAACATGCTGCACTATCTGCTGTTCCGCGGCGGGCCAATGACCTCGGCCGCGGTTCAGGCGATGGCCTACGCCAAGTCGCGTCCGGAGCTGGCCGCCCCCGACATCGCGCTGTCGTTCCTGCCGCTGGCCATCACCTACGGCGGCGGGCGGCCGGCGATGCACCCGCAGCCGGGAATCAACATCGCCGGGCAGCTGGCGCGCCCTGCCAGCCGCGGCGAGATCCGCCTGCACTCGGCCTCGCCGGACGACCGGCCGGTGATCGCCCACCGGCTGCTGGCGGAAAGCGACCTCCCGACGCTGATCGCCGCCGCCAAGCTGGTCGCGCGGGTGTTCGAGGCCCCGGCCCTGAAGCGCCACGTCGTCGGCGAGAACTCCTCCTCGCCGATTCCGCAGACCGACGCCGATTGGGAGGCCTTCATCTTCGAGCGGGCCGGGTTCGGCTACCACCCCACCAGCACCTGCGCGATGGGCGATGGCCCGGACGCGGTGACCGACAGCGAGCTGCGGGTCCGCGGCGTCGCGGGGCTGCGGGTGATCGACGCCTCGTCGATGCCGAACATCGTCTCTGGAAACACCAATGCGCCGACGATCATGCTGGCCGAGCGCGGCGCCGACCTGGTGAAGGCCGCGCTCCAGAGCGCCGCACGACCGGCCTCGGCGGCCTGACGAGAGGCTCGACATGCCCCAACTTTTCGACCTGACCGGCAAGGTCGCCGTTGTCACCGGCTCCACCAAGGGCATCGGCTTAGGCGTCGCCCGGCGCTTCGCCGAGCATGGCGCGCGCGTCGTCATCAGCGGCCGCAGCCAGCCGGACTGCGAGCGCATCGCCGCCGAGATCAACCGCGACGCCGGCCGCGAGGCGGCGATCGGCCAGGCGGGCGACCTCGCCGACGTCGCCAGCCTGCAGAGCCTGGTGACGACCGCCGTCGACCGCTTCGGCGGCCTCGACGTCCTGGTGATGAACGCGGCGAAGGCGGACGTGCAGGGCCGCGCCGACCAGACCTCGACTGCCGACTTTCAGGCGATGCTCGACGCCAACGTCGTCAACAACACCGCGCTGGCGCTGGCCGCCCATCCGCACCTGCAAGCGCGCGGAGGCGGGAGCGTGATCCTGATCTCCTCGATCGCCGCGACCGGCCCCTCGCCGACCGTCGCCGCCTACTCGGTCTGCAAGCGCGCGCTACTGCAGCTGGCGGACAATCTGGCGGTCGAATGGGGGCGGCAGAACATCCGAGTGAACGTGGTCGCACCGGGCATCACCGTCTCCGACAACACCCGTCCGCTGTGGGAGAACCCGCAGCTCAAGGCGGCGCTTACCGCGGACATTCCGCTCGGCCGTTTCGGCGAGGCCGACGACATCGCCGCCGCCTGCGTCTGGCTGGCGAGCCCCGGCGGCGCCTTCGTCACCGGCCAGACCATCGTCGTCGACGGCGGCTCGACGATGCGCGGCGCCGACAAACCTCCGGTCGACTTCAAGGCCGCCTTCGACGCGAGCGCCTGATCAGACGATCGCCCGGGCCACCCGATGACCCTCCCAGATCGCCGAGAGCAGGTCGCGCGGCTGGCGTGCATCGCCGATCAGATCGAGCGCCGCGCCCTTCCCGGCCAGCCCCTCGTAGAGCTCGCGCAGCGGCTGGTTCGGCGTGATCAGCACCACGGTGTCGGCGGCGACCGCGCGCAGCGGCTGCTCGGCGCCCAGGTGCGGACGCAGCAGCACCTGGTCCGCCTGGATCTCCACCAGGTGGTGGCGGGTGACCGCCTCGAACTCGCCGAGCTGCAGGAAGCGTTCGTAGGCCGGCCACTGCCGCTCGCTCTTCTCGGCCATCGACGCGGCCGGCGTGACGTAGGTGACCTTCAGCCCGTCGGTCAGGAACTGCTCGGCGACCGCCAGGCCCTCGTAGTCGCCGACCGTGTCGAGCACCACGGCGGATTTGCCCCAGTTACGCGGCTCGGTCAGCACCTCGACCGAGGAGCGGACGTGCGGCCGATCCACGCCCGTGACCGCCAGCGCCGGGTAGGTGTGCTGCAGCCCGTCCAGCCGCGGCGTCGATCCCGTGGCGACGATGACGTGGTCGCCGCCTTCCGCCTCGACGTCGGCTGGTTCGAAATAGGTGTTCAACCGAACCTCGACGCCCAGCCGGTAGACCTCCTGTTCGAGCCAAGTCGCGATGTCGCCGACGTTGGCGCTCTTGGGCGCACGGCGCGCGACATTGAGCATGCCGCCCAATAAGGGCGAGGCCTCGCACAGCACCACCTTGTGGCCCTTGAGTGCCGCGATGCGCGCCGCCTCCAAGCCCGCCGGCCCGCCGCCGATCACCAGCACCTTCTTGGCTGATTTGGTCGGGACAATCAGCTCTTCGGAGAGCTGGTCCTCGATCCCGGCCGACGGATTGACCGCACAGCCGAAACGGCCGCCGCGGCGCTGTTGGTTGCAGCCGATGCAGGGGCGGACCTCCAGCGCGCGGCCCTCGCGGGTCTTGCGCACCAGGTCGGGGTCGGCGATCTGCGCGCGCACCATCGAGACCATGTCGGCCAGGCCGTCGCGGATCAGCTGGTCGGCGTCTTCCAGGGTGCGGTAACGCCCGGCGAGCAGCCGCGGCACGGTGGCGACCGAGGCGATCGCGCTGGACGACGGCGCCTCGTAGCCGGTGGGGTTCTGCATCGCCCCCACCATGGTGTCCATGCGGTAGTAGTCGCCGCGCGAGACGTTGACCATGTCGATCAGCTGCTCGGCCTCCAGCGCCCGCAGCACCCGCTGGTTCTCCTCGACGCCGACGCCGCCCGGCATGTCGCTGGCGCTGAGCCGCACGCTGATCGCCAGGTCGCGGCCGACCGCGGCGCGGATGCCGCGCAGGACCTCCGACAGGAAGCGAACGCGGTTGTCGAAACCGCCGCCCCACTGGTCGGTGCGGTCGTTGTAGGTCGTCGAGAGAAACTGCTGCGGCAGGTAGCCGTGGGCGGCGTGCACCTCCACCCCGTCGAGCCCGCCGTCGCGGGCGCGCACGGCGCACTGGGCGTAGGCCTCGATGACCTCCCAGATCATCGCGTCGGTCATGCGCAGCGGCACCTTGCCCATCATGCCGGGGATGTCGGAGAGGGCCCAGCTCGGTCCGCCGTCGTATGCGTTGTAGAGGTTGCCGCCGTGCCAGAGCTGGGCGAACACCTTCATGCCGTGCGGCCGGCATTGCGCCATCATCACCGTCGTGCGCTCGGCCCCGGACGAGGTGCGGGCCTACCAAAACGTCGGCGCGGCACGCTGCGATGCAGGTAGCCGTAGTCGATGGCGGCGAGCACGAACGCCCTTTCGTTGGCGCACGATTTCACGTGGCCGTCGGCGTGCGGCCAATGCGCCTGCAGGAACCCCCGCACCTCGGCGCGGAAGGAGTCGAATTCGGGGCCGAAGCCGAGTTCCATCTGCCTATCCTCAGATCGAACGGCCCACGACCTCGCGCATGATCTCGTTGGCGCCGCCGTAGATCCGGGTGACCCGCGAGTCCCGCCAGAGGCGCGCGATCATGTACTCGTTCATGTAGCCGGCGCCGCCGTGCAGCTGCAGCGCCGCGTCGACGACCCGGCCCTGCATGTCGGTGTGCCAGAGCTTGGCGGCCGAGGCCTCGGCCGTGGTGAGCTCGCCGGCGATGTGACGCTTGATCGCCCAGTCGAGGTGCGCCCAGCCGACCTGCAGCTCGGCCTTCAGCCCGGCCAGCGTGAACTTGGTGTTCTGAAACTCGATCACCTTGCGGCCGAACGCTTGCCGCTCCTTGGTGAACTTCACCGCCTCGTCGAAGGCGCGCTGCGCGGTGGCCTGGGCCAGGACGGCGATCGACAGTCGCTCCTGCGGCAGCTGACTCATCAGATAGATGAACCCCTGGCCCTCCTGGCCCATCAGGTTGCTGGTCGGCACCCGCACGTCTTCGAAGAACAGCTCCGAGGTGTCGGCGGCGTGCTGGCCGATCTTGTCGAGGTTGCGGCCGCGCTTGAAGCCTGGCGTGTCGGCGTCGACCAGGATGAGCGAGGTGCCCTTGGCGCCCAGGTCCGGGTCGGTCTTGGCCACTACGATGACGACGTCGGCGTTCTGGCCGTTGGTGATGTAGGTCTTCGAGCCGTTGATGACGTAGTGGTCGCCGTCCTTGCGCGCGGTGCTCCGCACGCCCTGCAGGTCCGACCCGGCGCCCGGCTCGGTCATGGCGATCGCGCTGATCACCTCGCCGGTGACCATGCCGGGCAGGTACTTTTGCTTCTGCGCCTCGGAGCCGTAGCGCATGAAGTATTCGGCGGTGATGTCGTTCTGCAGGGTGATGCCGGCCGAGGAGCCGGCATAGTGCAGCTCCTCGGTCACCACGGCGTTGTAGCCGAAGTCGAGGCCTGGGCCGCCGTATTCCTCCGACACCGTCGGGCAGAGCAGGCCCGCCGCGCCGCAGGCCAGCCAGAACTCGCGTCCGACGATCCCCTCGCGCTCGTGCTTGTCCAGGTTGGGGATCAGCTCCTTTTCGTAGACCTTCCGCACTGTGTCGCGGAACATGGCGTGGTCTTCGTTGAAGGCCGTGCGGGTGGACATGTCGAGCATCGGGGAAACCTTCAGGAACGGCGGTTGATCAGCGCGGCGCCATGCGGATGGCCCCGTCGAGGCGCAGCGCCTGGCCGTTAAAGTACGAGTTGCGCACCAACTCCATCACCAGGCTGCTGAACTCCTCGGGCTTGCCCAGTCGCTTGGGGAACGGCACCGAGGCCGACAGGCTGTCGAGCACCGGCTGCGGGGCGGCCAGCATCAGCGGCGTGGCGAAGATGCCGGGCATGATCGAGTTGACGCGAACGCCGAGGTCCATGAGGTCGCGCGCCATCGGCAGCACCAGCCCGTTCACCCCGGCCTTGCCCGAACCGTAAGCCACCTGGCCGATCTGGGCGTCCTGCGCCGCCGCCGACGCGGTGAGCGTGATCACGCCGCGCTCGCCGTCTTCCAGCGGCTCCAGCGTCGCCATACCGAGCGCCGACAGCGAGGCGACCCGGTAGCTGGCCACCAGGATGCCGAGGATCGAGTAGGCGTAGTCGTCGGTGGAGAACCGCTTGAACCCGCCGGCGGACTTGTCCCAGCCCACCGTCTTGCCGCCGCGCGAGGTCTGCGCGCAGTGCACCAGGATCCGCTCCTGGCCGATCGCGGCGCGCGCCTTGGCGAACCCCGCGACGACCGAGTCCTCGTCGGTGATGTCGACCTTGCAGAAAACGCCCCCGACCTCCTTGGCGATCGCCTCGCCGGCTTCCGCATTGAGATCGAAGATCGCCACCTTCACGCCCGCGGCGGCGAGGGCGAAGACGCTGGCCTTGCCGAGGCCCGACGCCCCGCCGGTGACGACCGCGGCCGTGTTGGTGTCGATGCGCATGCCTTAAGTTCCGCTGTTAGAGCCGTTCGATGATGGTGACGTTGGCGATTCCGCCGCCTTCGCACATGGCCTGCAGGCCATAGCGCTTGCCGCGCGCCTTCAGGGCGTTGACCAGGGTGGCCATCAGCTTGGCGCCGGTGCCTCCCAGCGGGTGGCCGAGCGCGATGGCGCCGCCGTTGATGTTCAGCTTTTCAGGATCGGCCCCGGTGTGCTTGAGCCAAGCCATCGGCACGGAAACGAAGGCCTCGTTGATCTCGTAAAGGTCGATGTCGCCGATCGACATGCCGGCCCGCTTCAGCGCCCTGTCGGTGGCGAACAGCGGCTCTTCCAGCATGATCACCGGGTCGCCCGCGGTGACGGTCAGGTTGACGATCCGCGCCAGCGGGGTCAGCCCATGCGCCTTCAGCGCCCGCTCGGAAACCACCAGCACCGCGGCCGAGCCGTCGGTGATCTGGCTCGAGGTCGCCGCGGTCAGCCGCCCGCCTTCGGTCAGCAGCTTGACGTTGGCCATGCCCTCCAGCGAGGCGTCCCAGCGGATCCCCTCGTCTTTGTCGTGCACAGCGGCCGATCCGTCCGCCAGGGTGACGGCGATCGGGACGATCTCGTGGGCGAAGGCGCCCGACGTGGTCGCCGCCTGCGCGCGCTTGTGGCTTTCCAGGCCGTAGGCGTCGAGCGCCTCGCGGGTGAAGGCGTGCTTCTGGGCGATCATCTCGGCCCCGCCGAACTGGCTGAAGCCCCCGACGCCGAACCGTTCCAGCACGGCCGACGAATTGGGCCGCGAGCCTTCCGGAACAGAGGTCGCGATCCCCATCGGCACGCGGCTCATGCTCTCCGCGCCGCCGGCGACCACCACGTCCTGAACGCCCGACATCACCGCCTGGGCGGCGAAGTGGATCGCCTGTTGCGAGGAGCCGCACTGCCGGTCGATCGTCACGGCCGGCACCGAGACCGGCAGCTTGGAAGCCAGCACGCAGTTGCGGCCGACGCTCTGCGACTGTTCGCCCGCCTGGGTGACGCAGCCCCAGATGACGTCCTCGATCGCCGCCGGATCGATGCCGGTGCGATCCACCAGCGCGTTGAGCGACGCCGCGCCAAGATCGTTGGCGTGCACTCCGGACAGCCGCCCGTTGCGCCGTCCGCCGGCGGTGCGCACCGCCTCGACAATATAGGCCTCAGCCATTCAACAAGCTCCAAGGACACGGGCGCGGCGCGGGCGCGGCCCATCAAAATATAACCTATCTACCTAAGTCGTGCGCAAGCGAAATTTAAGTCCGCCCGGCATTCGTTGGCGGCTGCTCTCCAATCCGCGATGGAGCGCTGCCTTTGACAATGACATAGGCGGGCAAGGGCGGCGTGGCGAGGCCTGCGATGAAAGTATCCGCCCTCCTGTTGAGATCATCCGCCCGAGCCACAATCCGCTATCGTAGTTACCTCATTCACTGGACTTCACTACAGCCTCTCCGGTAGAGAAAGTGCTCGATAGGAGACAGGCCATGACCGAAGCGCTGATCATTGACGCCGTTCGGACGCCGCGGGGCGTCGGCAAGGTCGGCAAGGGCGCGCTCGCACACATGCACCCGCAGCATCTGGCCGCCACGGTGCTGAAGGCGATCGCCGAGCGCAATGCGCTGAACACCGCCGACGTCGACGACGTGATCTGGTCGACCTCCACCCAGAAGGGCCTGCAGGGAAGCGACCTCGGACGCATGGCGGCGCTCGACGCCGGCTATGACGTCAAGGCCAGCGGCGTGACCCTCGACCGCTTCTGCGGCGGCGGCATCACCGCGGTGAACATGGCCGCCGCGCAGATCATGTCCGGCATGGAAGACCTGGTCGTCGCCGGCGGGACCGAGATGATGTCGCTGACCGCGACCATGGCGCAGCACGAGGCCGCCGCCGGCTTCCCGGCGCTGGGCATGAGCGCGGGCAACGCGCGCCTGCAGCTGCACCATCCGCAGTCGCACCAGGGCGTCTGCGGCGACGCCATCGCCAGCATGGAGGGGTTCACCCGCGAAGAGCTCGACGCGGTTGGTTTGCGTAGCCAGCAACGGGCGGCGGTGGCTATCGCCGAAGGCCGCTTCGACCGCAGCCTCGTCCCCGTGCTGAACGACGCCGGCGAAGTCGTCCTGGCGAAGGACGAATATCCCCGGCCGAACACCACCATGGAGGGCCTAGCCCAGCTCCGGCCGGCCTTCACCGACATCGCCGACCTGCCGCTGGACGAGAGCGGGGCGACCCACCGCAAGGCGATCAACGCCCGCTACCCGGACCTGGACATCCAGTTCTTCCACCACGCCGGCAATTCCTCGGGCGTGGTCGACGGCGCGGCCGCCGTACTGCTCGCCTCGCCGAAGTACGCCGCTGAGCATGGGCTCAAGGCCCGCGCCCGCGTGCTCGCGATGGCCAACGTCGGCGACGACCCGACGCTGATGCTGAACGCGCCGGTGCCGGCCGCGCTGAAGGCGCTCGGCAAGGCCGGGCTGACCGCGGACGACATCGACCTCTGGGAGATCAACGAGGCCTTCGCCGTGGTCGCGGCGAAGTTCGTTCGCGACCTCGACCTCGACCTCGCCAAGGTCAACGTCAACGGCGGCTCGATCGCGCTCGGCCATCCGATCGGCGCGACCGGCGCGATCCTGATCGGCGTCCTGCTCGACGAGCTCGAGCGGCGCGACCTGAAGCGCGGACTGGTCACCATGTGCGCCGCCGGCGGCATGGCGCCGGCCATCATCATCGAGCGCGTCTGAACCCGAAGGAGCCGCGAGCGTGGCTTACGAGAAAGTCCTGTACGAGGTCGTCGACCAGGTCGCCGTCATCCGGCTGAACGAGCCCGCAACGCTGAACGCCATGTCGGTGCAGATGGGCGAGGAGCTGCTGCACGCCCTGCGCCGCGCGCCCAACGAGGCCCGCGCCATCGTGCTCGGCTCGGTCGGCCGAGCCTTCTGCTCCGGGGCAAACCTCGGCGAAGGCGGCTTCGACATCACCGATCCCGACCGCGACGTGGGCGCCAAGCTCGACGGCATCCTCAATCCTGTCGTCTATCAGATGCGCCTGGCCGAGGTTCCGGTGATTACCGCCGTGAACGGTGCGGCCGTCGGTGTGGGCTGCGGCTTTGCGCTGGCGGGCGACCTGATCATCGCCGGCCAAGGCGCCTACTTCTACCAGGCGTTCGCCAAGGTCGGCCTCTCGCCGGACGGCGGGTCGAGCTACCTGCTGACCAAGGCGGTCGGGCGGGTTCGGGCGATGGAGCTGATGCTGCTCGGCTCCAAGCTCCCTGCCCCGCAGGCGCTCGACTGGGGCCTGATCAACCGCGTCGTGCCCGACGAGGAGGTCGACGGCGCAGCGCTCGCGCTCGCCCGGCAGCTCGGCCAAGGGCCGAGGTCGCTGGGCATCATCAAGGACATGGCCTGGCGGGCGCTCGACTCCACACTTGAGACGGCGCTGATGAGCGAGCGGATCGCCCAGCGCCGCGCCGGCCGCACCGACGACTTCGCCGAGGGGGTCAACGCGTTCCGGGAGAAGCGCCCGCCGGTGTTCCGCGGCCGGTGAAGCCCGCGCCTCGGCTGGGCGGCGCGTTGACAGCGACCGGGCCCAACTTAATCATATAGATAATTAGGACGCTGGGTTGGAAACGATGTTCGAAGCGCTCGGACTGGCGGCGCCGCAGCACAGGATCGATCCACCGGTCGGGCCGCGCGACGTAGCCTCGGTCCTCGACAAGCCGGTCGCCGAACATCCCGAACGCGAGGCGCTCGCCGACCCGCACCGCCGGCTCACCTACGCCGCGCTCGAGCGCGGCGTGGCCACTGCGGCCGCGCTGTTCACAAAGCTCGGCATTGGCCCCGGCGATCGGGTCGCGGCCTCCCTGCCCAACGTCTGCGACATCGTCGTCGCCTTCCTGGCCACCCTGCGGCTAGGCGGCGTCTGGGTCGGCATCAACGCCGTCCTCTCGCCCGGCGAAAAGCGCCATATCCTCGGCCACTCCGGGACCAAGCTGCTGCTGGTCGACAGCCGCGGCGCCTGGGTGGCCGAGGAGCTGGCGCGCGAGTTGCCCGACCTGACGCGCGTCCTGGTGATCGACGATCCGGCGCGCGATGGCGACTGGGCCGGAGTCTTCGCCGCCAGCGAGGCGCCGGCCCATCCGCGCCCGGAGATCGATCCGTTCGCGCCGGCCGCCATCATGTACACCAGCGGCACCACCGGATCGCCTAAGGGCGTGGTGCACAGCCAGCACAACATGGTGACGCTGATCGCCGCCGCCTCGGTCGCGGGGTCGATGCATCCGGACGGGGTGCGCGGCGTCGTGCTGCCGTTGACCATCACCAATGTGCTGATCCTGGGGCCGCTGTTCGCCCTCTGGAACGGGCGCAGCTGCATCTGCGGGCAGTCCGCCAAGGCCGACCTGTTGATCGACTGGTCGGTGCGGGAGCGGATCAACACCTTCTCGGCGGTGCCGACGATCGTCTACGACCTGCTGCAATCCGAACGCGATCTACCGCGCGAACTGCACATGGGATCGGGCGGCGCGCCGTTGCCGATGCCGATCCGCGACGCCTTCAAGGCGCGCTACGGCTATCTGCTCGACTCCAGCTACGGGCTGACCGAAGCGCCGACGGTCGTCGCCGAGACGCGTGGCCGCGACGCCCCGGCCGGCGCCAGCGGCGTCGCGCTGCCGCATCTCACCGTCACCATCCGCGACGCCGACGGCCGCGTCGTACCGAGCGGCGAGGTCGGCGAGATCTGCGTCTCCGCCGTGAGCGAGGGGGCCTGGGCGCACATCTACACGCCGGCGCTGGGCTACTGGCGCGACGCCGAGAAGACCACCGCCCTGCTGCGCGGCGGGGTGATGCACACCGGCGACATGGGCCGGCTCGACGACGACGGCTGGCTATACATCGCCGACCGCAGCTCCGAGCTGATCCTGCGCGGCGGCTCCAACATCTATCCAGCCGAGGTCGAGCGCGTGCTGCACGAGCACACCGGCGTCGCCGCCTGCGCGCTGGTCGGCAAGCCGGACGCCAGGCTCGGCATGCGCACCGTCGCCTTCGTCCAGCCCAAGCAGGCCGACGCCGACGCCGGCAAGATCCGCGAGGAGCTGGTCGCGCTCTGCCGCGCCGAGCTCGCCCGCTACAAAACCCCCGACGAATGGATCTTCGTCGCCGAGTTCCCGCGCAACGCCATGGGCAAGATCCTCAAGCCCGTGCTGCGCCAGCGGCTGGGCGACGGCGACTAGCCGCACAGGACAGGCCATGCCCCTCCCCACCCTGCCCCGCCTCGGCCGCCTGGCGGGCCGAACCGCGATCATCACCGGCGCCGGATCGCTGGGCGACGGCGTCGGCACCGGCAAAGCCATCGCGCTCCTGTTCGCCTCCGAAGGCGCGCGCGTGGCGCTGGTGGACCTCGACGCCGGCCGCGCTGAGGAGACCCGCGCCCAGATCGCCGATGGCGGCGGCGAGGCGTTCGTGGTGGCCGGCGACGTCACGGATCCGGCGAGCTGCGAGCGCATCGTCGCCGAGGCGCTGACGCGGTTCGGCTCGCTCGACGCCCTCATCAACAACGTCGGCCTGGGCGCGGGCGCGGGACGCCTGGAAGAGATGGAATGGGCGGCCTGGACCCGCGGCGTCGCGCTGAACCTCGACAGCGCCGTGCTGATGACCCGCGCGGCGATCCCGCACCTGCTCGCCGGGGCCGGCAAGGCGGTTGTGAACATCGCCTCCGTGGCCGGCATCCGCGCCCACGGCTCGGGGTCCTACGGCCCGGCCAAGGCGGCGCTGATCCACTTCACCCGCGAGCTGGCGGTGATGTACGGCGCGGAGGGGCTGCGGGCGAACGTCGTCGCGCCCGGCCACATCATGACCCCGCTGGTCGAGAAGTTCTCGGCGCCCGCGGCGCGCGAGCATCGACGCCGGATCGCGGCGCTCTCCGCCGTCGAGGGCGACGCCTGGGACGTGGCCTACGCCACCCTGTTCCTCGCCAGCGCCGAGGCGCGCTTCGTCAGCGGCGTCTGCCTGCCGGTAGACGGCGGGGTGACGGCGATCGGCCCCCTCGCCGCCTTCGAGCGCGTCACCGGCGAGACGATGACGCGCTGAGACACCTCTCCTCCGCTCATCCCCGCGAAAGCGGGGATGAGTGGTGGGTGGGAGGCAACGCGCTAAGTTAGGGCTTCCTCCAGCCGCGCGGCCGCGACCATGCTGGGGATCTCGCAGGCGGCGACGTACTCGGCGCGCAGCCGACGCACGAGTTCGGCGACCGGCGGGATGTCGTGGATCAGCTCGACGCCCTGGCCGGCGGACCACAGGTTCTTCCACGGCTTCACGCCCTGCGGCAGGTGGTCGTAGCGCATGCCGCGACCCTGCGGCTGCGGCAGGTCAGCCGGGTCGAGCCCGAGCTTGGCCATCGAGGCGCGCATCCAGCTCGCCGCCACGCCGGAGACCTTGTCGGTGTACAGGAGGTCCGAAGAGGTCGCGGCCACCAGCATCTGCTTGTACTCGTCGGGCACCGGCGCTTCCTCGGTGGCGATGAAGCGGGTGCCGAGGTAGGCGAGGTCCGCGCCCAGAATCTCCGCCGCGCGGATGCCCGCGCCGTTGCTGATCGCGCCGGCCATGACGATCGTGCCGTCGAAGATCTGCCGCACCCGCGGGATCAGCGCCAACGGGCTCACCGTGCCCGAATGGCCGCCGCCGCCGGCGCCCACGCAGTTCAGCCCGTCGGCCCCGGCGCGGATCGCCTTCTCGGCGAACCGCAGCGAGATCACGTCATGGAAGACCTTGCCGCCCCAGTCGTGCACTCGCGCCACCAGCTCGGTGGGATCGCCCGTGGCGCTGATGACGATGTCGGCGCCGTACCGCTTGCAGATCTCCAAATCCTGCTTGAGTTCGTCCTCCTGGAAGTTGGTCCGCAGGTTGACGGCGACCGGCCCGATACGGGCGCGCGGATGAGCCTCTACATGCGCGTCCAGCGCCTCGCGGATCTCCTTCAGCCAGCCCTCGAACTGCTCCACGCTGCGAGCGTTCTGCCGGGCGAGCGCGCCGACCAGCCCGGCGCGGCAGGCCTCGCGCACCATAGCAGGGCCAGTGACCAGGAACATCGGCGCGCAGATCGCCGGGAGCGTCAGCTTGGCGCGCAGCGCCGGGTCAAGACTCATCTGGACTTCTCCTGCGCAGCCCGTAAACGTAGTTAGACGATGAGAGTGTTATCGGATCTGTCCGAACACGACAATGGATTAGGAAGGGGTGGCGCGTGTCGGACGGCATCGAATTCGAGACCATCCAGTACGAGAACGTGCGGCTGGAGATCGAAGGGCCGCTCGCCACCGTCTGGCTGGACGACCCCGACCGCCTGAATGCGCTGTCGCCGGGCATGGTCGAGGCGATCTATGCGTCGCTGATCGAGATCGCCAAGCCGCGACGCAAGATCCGCGCTCTGATGTTCACCGGCGCCGGCCGCGGCTTCTGCGCGGGAGCCAACCTCGAGGTGGGCGCGGGCGGCAAGGATGCGGTGCGGGCGCGCGCCGAGCCCCCGGTGATGGCCTCGGTCGCCGGAACCTATCACCCGCTGGTCCGGCGTATCCGCGACCTGGAGATCCCGGTGGTCGCCGCGGTCAACGGCCCCTGCGTCGGCTTCGGCGTAGCCATCGCCCTGCTCGCAGACTACGTGATCGCCTCGGAGACCGCCTTCTTCCTGGTGCCGTTCGCGTCCCTGGCGTCGGGCACGGACTCCGGCATCACTTGGCTGCTGCCCCGCGCGATCGGCACGCCGCGGGCGCGGGCGATGATCATGCGCTCCGAGCGCCTGCCGGCGGCGCGCGCCTTCGACTGGGGCATGGTCAACGAGCTCACGCCGGAAGCTGAATTCCGAGAGGCCGCACACGCCAAGGCCCAGGAATTCGCCAACGGCCCGACCGTGGCGCTGGGCGTCATGCGTCAGCTGTTCCAGCAAGGCCCCGAGCGGACGCTGGACGCGCACCTGGAGGCGGAGCTTCGCGGCGTCGCCAGGACAGCGCGCACCAAGGACAACAACGCCGCCATCATGGTCTTCGGCAAGAAGGTGAAGCCGAACTTCACCGGCGAATAGCCGCTGCGCGGCGAAGCCGTCTTAAAGGATCCGCGAACGACACGAACCACACGAATGCGCCTGATCGCGTTGGCGAAGCGACGGCTGCACGCGCCACAAAAGCGGTGATCGCGCCCTACGGACCGCGATCCAGGAGGCGTCCCGCCTCGCCTATTCCGAATAGACGTAGCCGATCCGGCCGGGGTCGACGGTGAGCGGCCGCTCATAGGAGACATCGCTGGGATCGCGGGCGGTCACGCCGCTGCTGGCGAGCGCGGCGTAGGCCTCGGGCGAGAGCCAGCTCGGCGACGGCGCCCCGCCCCAGTCCGGCACGCACTTGCGCGCCGCGATGCGCCACTCGCCCTTGCGCCGCTCGAAGCGGTCGATGTAGCGGCCGCCGCCGAGATTGAGCGTACCGTCCCGGTTCATCGCCGCGAACAGCCAGTAGGTCTCGGCGTGCGCGACATCGCCGTCGAGTTCGCAACTGTGGTTGGTGACGATGTGCTGGTGCGCGCTCTGCAGCCGCCCGTGCAGCTCGAAGGCCCAGTCGGCGAAGGCCTCTGGGGGGCCGACGAACAGGCCGTGATCGTCGATCGCGTCGGGATGATAGACGCTAAGCAGCAGCGCGCGGTCCTGGCGGTCGACGCCGCGGCAGTAGGCGTAGATCTTGTCGCGGATCGCCTGGCGGTCGTGCAGCTCGCGCAACATGGTCTCGAGGCTGGCGTCCATGGTCGCGCTCCTAGTTGGCCATCGTGCCGGACGCATGCCTCGCCGCCACCCAGCCGAAGATGAACGACGCCGCGATGCTGGCGCCCGCGCCGGGATAGGTCTTGCCGGTCACCGAGGCGGTGGAGTTGCCGGTGGCGTAGAGGCCGGGGATCACCTGCCCAGCGTCGTTCAGCACGCGGGCGTACTCGTCGGTGACCAGCCCGCCGTAGGTGCCGACGTCGCCGGGGAACACCTCGACGGCGTAGAACGGCGGCTTCTCGATCGCGCCCAGGGATGGGTTCGGCTTCACCGTCGGATCGGCGAACACCTTGTCGTAGGCCCGGTCGCCGCGATGGAAGTCGAGATCCTTGCCGGTGCGGGCGAAGCCGTTGAACCGCTCCACCGTCGTCTTCAGGCCGTCGGCGTCGATCCCGCAGAGCTTGGCCAGTTCGTCCAGGCTGTCGGCGCGCTTCATGTAGCCGCTGTCCAGCCACGCCTGCGGCGGGACGCCGCCCGGCGTCATTCCCCAGGGATATCGCTCGCGGTGCCGGCTATCGAGGATGGCGAAGGCCGGAACCGCCTGGTGGGCGTACATCGCCTGGCCGTTGCGCATGTAGGACTGCGCCTCGTTCAGGAACCTCCGGCCGGCCGTGTCGACGATGATGCTGTGCGGCTTGGGAATATCCAGCACGTGGAAGGCGCGCACCCCGCCCGGCGCCAACGAGGTCACCAGCCACACCGCCTGGTCCATCAGGTCGGTGGCCGCGCCGTGCAACTTGGCGATCTCGATCATCTCGCCGGTATCGCCGGGATTGGCGTTGGTCCAGTCCACCGAGCTCGGCTGCGGGCCGTAGCGCTTGCGCATGTCGGCGTTGTGGGAAAAGCCGCCGGCGTTGATGAGAACCCCTTCGCGCGCGCCGATGCGCCGCGTCTTGCCGCCCTGGCGCACCACCACGCCGGTGATGCGGCCGTTCTCCTCGACGAGGTCCTCGACCGGACAATCGATGCGGATCTCGACCTTGTGACGCAGCGCGGCCTGCAGCATGCGCCCCTGGATCGCCGCGCCCATCCCGACGAGCTGCTGGCCCATCAGCTTGTTGCGCATCAGCCGCATGCCGAGCCGGGCTGCCGCCATCTTGCCGCCGACGGTTCGCGTCATGAGCTGCAGCTTCCGACCCTCGGTGTTGCGGACCGGCATATCGCTTGGCCCACGCCGCAGTCGCTTGCTCCAGGTCGGGCCGAGCTGATTGGCGTCGAACACCTCCATGGTCAGCGAACGGCTGCGCGGGCAGCCGCCCGGCAGCTCGTCGTGATAGTCGGACCAGCCGTCGGCGCGCAGGAACTTCAGCCCCTTGCCCTGCAGGTATTCGACCATCTTGGGACCCATCCGCAGGAACATGTCCTTGCGCGCCCGGGAGGTGGACGGGCCGACGTCGCCGACGGCCGCGTCCAAGTACTGCGCCGACTTCTCGTAGCTGTCGTCGACGCCGGCCGCCTTCTGCAGCGGATGGTTGGGAACCCACAACACGCCGCCCGACATCGCCGTCGAGCCACCGACCTTGTCGGTCTTTTCCAGCACCAGCGGCGTTCGCCCGGCGTCGACCATGGCCATCGCCGCGCAGAGCGATCCGGCGCCGCTGCCGACGATGACGAAGTCGACCGTCTCGTCCCAACCGCTCATTTGCCCATCCCGGCTTCGATGAACTCGTGCAGGGCGCGGTGGAAGTTGGCGACCCCGATCTCCTGCTTCGGATTGGGCCGCGCGCCGGCGAAGGCCATCGACTTCATCCCCCGCTGGACGTCTTCCATGTTCTGGTAGTCCTGGGTCAGGATCTTGCCCCAGAAATCTTCGTCGAAGTGCTCCTGGCTCCACTCGACCTCGACCTTGGGCTCCGTGCCCGGCGCATAGCGCTGCAGCGAGTAGACATCCCAGATGCAGCTATCGGGATCGTGCCCGTTCGGCCGCGCCCGATAGCCCAGCAGGCCGGTCGGCGACTGCAGCATGATCTGATTGGGGAAAAGGTGCCAATCGATGCCGCCGGCGCGCATCTGCTCAGGGGTGATCGGCGGAAACTTCGCGCCCTGCGCGACGATCTGCTCGTAGATGAACTGGCCGAACTTGCCGAGCACCTCCAGCGGCGGCGTGCCGGGCGGGACTTCCTGCATCACGCGACGCGCCGCGTGCACCGCCTGCACCGAGGAGCCGGCGTTCAGCGTGCGGGCCATGTCCTCCATGTAGGCCAGGAGGCCCGGCCGGATGTCGTCGTCCTTCGGGCCGCCGATGCGCCGCGAGCGCATGCCGGACGGCAGCGCCTCCCAGTAGGCGAACATGGCGTGACGGCCGTGCGCGAAGCTGACGGTCACGTCGTCCATATATTCCAGCATCTGCCGGTGGGTCGTCTGGACGTGGTAGCCCTCGTTGAAGGCTTCCAGCGCGACCTTCCAGTTGCACGGCAGGATCGTCGACTTGCGCCACTGATAGCGCAGGCCGCCCAGGTCGTAGGGATCGAGGATCGCCTTAGCGGGCATCAGCGCCTGGTCCAGGGTTTCGCTCTGCGGATCCAGGTTGACGTAGACCCAGCCGCCCCAGCGGCCGACCTTTACCGTCTTGAGCGCGACGTCCTCGTCGGTCAGGCCCGCGCCCCACTCCTCGCGGTCGACCACCAGCGTGTTCTGGCCGTTCAGGTCCCACTGCCAGCCGTGGTAACGGCAGTGCAGCCGTGCGGTGTGGCCGCAGCCGCCCGTCAACCGACGGCCGCGGTGCGGGCAGACGTTGTGGTAGGCCTTGATCTCGTCGTCAGCCGTCCGCACCACGATGATCGACTGATCGACGATGTCGTAGGTGTAGTAGTCGCCGACCTTCGGGATCTCCTCCTCGCGGCAGGCCATCTGCCAGACCCGCGTCCAAAGATGCTTCACCTCGAGCTCGGCGAAATCCTTGGAGATGTAATCGTCGACCGGGACGTAGTCCGGTCGCACGGGTCCCTTGCTGTCGAAGCCTGCCGGTCGCGGGACGCTGTTGGCGTTCATGGTCTCTTTTTCCTCCCGTCAGGCAAACCATCGGCGGCGCCGCCCGACCATACGTTTAACTAGGTTGCACATCAATAGAGCCGAGACTAGCCGCTGCACTCGATCGGGGGGCGATTGCGGCGCCGAGAAATGTGACTAAGCTGTTCAGTTGCTTAGGTTGAACTTGAGGAGCGTCCATGGCCACGGTGGCCCAGATCCTGCGCGATCGTACGGTGCGGATTCCCAAATCAGGCGAGGTCGTCGCCGACCAGATCCGCAAGGCGATTATCCGCGGCGAGCTGAAGGACGGCGACAACCTGCCGGCGGAAGCCTCGCTGATCCAGACCTTCGAAGTCTCGCGGCCGACGATTCGCGAAGCGGTGCGCATTCTCGAGTCCGAGGGGCTGATCACGGTGTCGCGCGGCTCGCGCGGCGGGGCGCGGGTCAACGCGCCGACCTTCGAAATGGTCGCTCGCTCCGCCGGCGTCGCGCTGCAGAGCATGGGCACGACGATCGGCGACCTCTACGAGGCGCGCACCGTCATCGAGCCGGCCGCCGCCCGCATGGCCGCGGAGCGCAACGGGAAGGCCGCGGCCACGGTGCTGCGCGCCCACCTGCAGAAAGAGCTGTCGCTGATCCACGACCGCGAAGCGGCTTCCCACGCGATCGCCGAATTCCACCAGATCATGATTGAGCAGTCGCAGAACCTGACGCTCACCATGGTGGCGCACGCCCTGCAGGGGCTTGTCGACCGGCACCTTCAGCTAGCGCAGCGGCGCGAGCCTTCGAAGGACGAGGTGATGCTCGAGCGGCTGTTGCGCTTCGGGCTGCGCTCGCACGCCAAGCTGATCGACCTGCTCGAAGCGGGCGACGGCGAGGGCGCCGAAAGCCATTGGCGCAACCACATGCGCGCCGCCGGCACCTATTGGCTGGCGCACGTCGCCCCCACCACGGTGGTTGAGCTGCTCAACTAGCGCTGGCTTTGTCCGCCGCGGCCTTCCACACCGCGCCGCCCAGGACATTGTCGATCTCGAGTTCCGCCACCTCGGAGACGCGCACGAACATCATGTAGATGCCGATGATGTGCACGAGCTCGACGATCTGCCGCGGGCCGTAGAAGCTCGCCATCGCCTGGAACACGAAGTCGTCGACGCGCACCGTCTTGACGACCTGTCGCGTGAACGTCAGCAGCGCCTTCTCGCGCGGCTCGAAGACCGGGTCGCCGAATCGATCATCCGCGATCGCCTCGACCTTGGCCTTGGGAAGCCCCATGGCGTCGGCGACCTGCAGGTGCTGCGCCCATTCGTAGCGTCCGCGGTCGAGGTGCAGCACCGCCAGGATGCAAAGCTCGCGGTCCATCGGCTCGATGGTCACGTCGGTCATCATCGCCTGCACCGCCTGGCCGATGCCCGGCTGCAGGGTCTTGGCGTGTGCAAGCAGCCGGAAGAGGTTCAGCTTCCCCGAGGGTCCCTTGTGCGCCTCCGCCTGGGCGGGGGTGAGGTCCGCGACTTCGACCAGGGGGATTCGACTCATGAGGTTCTCCAATGCGGGCCAGCTCGCGGCGCCAACCGCGACGCCACTGAACTTAGGTAGATCAAAACAGCTGCGCGATTGCAGCCGCAATAAATCTGACTAATATATCTATGTTTGTAGCGACGAGGAGAGTCTATGGCCTCGGTGGCCCGGATCCTGCGCGATCGAACCGTGCGGATCCCCAAATCAGGCGAGGTCATCGCCGATCAGATTCGTAAGGCGATCATCCGCGGCGAACTGAAGGATGGCGACAACCTCCCGGCGGAGGCCTCCCTCATCGAAACCTTCGAAGTGTCGCGGCCGACCATCCGCGAGGCGGTGCGCATCCTCGAATCGGAGGGGCTCATCACCGTGTCGCGGGGCTCCCGTGGCGGGGCGCGGGTCAACGCGCCGACCTTCGAAATGGTGGCGCGCTCGGCGGGCATCGCTCTGCAGAGCATGGGGACGACGATCGGCGACCTCTACGAGGCGCGAACCGTCGTCGAGCCGATGGCCGCGCGCATGGCGGCCGAGCGCAACGGCAAGGCGGCCGCGGCGGTGCTGCGCGCCCACCTGGAAACGGAGTTCTCCCTCGTTCACGACCGCGCCGCGGCCTCACAGGCGATCGCGGACTTCCATCGCATCATGATGGAGCAGTCGGGCAACATCACTCTAATCATGGTGGCCTACGCCCTGCAGGGCCTGGTCGAACGGCACCTGCAGCTCGCCCAGCGCCGCGAGCCGTCCAAGGACGTAGAGGCGCTCGAGCGACGCATGCGCTTCGGCCTGCGCTCCCACGCCAAGCTGATCGACCTGCTCGAGGCGGGCGACGGCGAGGGCGCCGAGAACCATTGGCGCAATCACATGCACGCCGCCGGCACCTACTGGCTGGCGGAAGTGGCTCCTACCACGGTTGTGGAATTGCTGGGCTAGCCCTCGACACCTCCCCGCCAAACCTATAACTAGGTCATATCTTCAGGGGAGGAAAGACGCCTTGACCACACACGGCTTCAACCCCGGCAAGGAGACGCTGCTCGACATCTATCGTCGCGCCGCCCTCCTCCTCGCAAACGACGTCCGGGCGCGAAAGGTCATCTCCTCCGGCCAGATCGCCATGGTCTACTACTCGTACCGCGGCCAGGAGATCATTCCCGCGTCGTTCTGCGCGGCGCTGCGCGACGACGACTATCTCTGCACCATCTACCGCGGCATCCACGACATGCTGGCCAAGGGCTTCCCGCTGGATCTGTTGTGGGCGGAATTGGCTGGCCGCGCCACGGGCTCCTGCAAAGGCAAGGGCGGCCCGATGCACCTCACCTACCCGCCCAAGGGCGTGATGGTGACCACCGGTGTCGTCGGTTCCTCGATGCCGATCGCCAACGGGCTGGCCTGGGCCGCGCAGGTGGCCAAGACCGACCAGGTCGCGGTCGCCACCTTCGGCGATGGGGCGTCGAACATCGGCGCTTTCCACGAGGCGCTGAACCTCGCCGCCGTCTGGAAGCTGCCGGCGATCTTCGTCTGCCAGAACAACGGCTTCGCCGAGCACACGGTCTACGCTAAGGGCACCTCGGCCCGCGAGATCGCCGACCGCGCGAACGGCTACGGCATCCCCGGCGTCCGCGTCGACGGCAACGACCCGGTGGCGATGTACGCCGCGGCAAAGGAGGCCGTGGACCGCGCCCGCGCCGGCGACGGCCCGACTCTGATCGAGGCGGTCACCTTCCGCTTCATGGGCCATGTCTTCGGCGACGCCGACACCTACATCCCCAAGGACATGAAGCAGGCCGCCGTGGCCGCCGACCCGGCGCCGAGGTTCCGCCAGAAGCTGCTGGACGACGGCGTAGCCACCGAACAGGAGCTCGCCGCGCTGGAGGCCGACATCGAGCGCCAGATCGACGAAGCCGTCGCTTTCGCCCTGGCCTCGCCCTGGCCAGAGGCCGACGACCTGCGCTTCGACGTGTTCGCCGAGGAGATCATGGTATGAGCGAACTCGCCACGCCCGCGGCCGCCCAGGCCGCCAAGCCCGTCACCAGCACCATCCTTGCCGCGCTGAACAAGGCGCTCACCGACGCCTTCGAGGCCGACCCCAAGATGCTGGCGCTCGGCGAGGACCTGGCCGATCCCGAAGAAGGCGGCATCGTCGGCGTCACCAAGGGCCTGTCGACCCGTTTCGGCGACGACCGCGTCCGCTCCACGCCGATCTCGGAACAGGCGATCATCGGCGCCGCCATCGGCGCGAGCCTGGTCGGCTACAAGCCGGTCGCTGAGATCATGCTGATGAACTTCACGACGGTCGCCATGGACATGATCGTCAACCACGCCGCCAAATTGCGCTTCATGTCCGGGGGCCAGACCAGCGTGCCGATCGTGATCCGCACCATGACCGGGCTGGGTTACGGCTCCGGCGGCCAGCACTGCGACTACCTGGAAGCCTGGTTCGCACACACCGCCGGCATCAAGGTGGTGGCCGCCTCCACGCCGCAGGACGCCTACGGCCTGCTGCGCTCGGCGATCGACGACCCGGATCCGGTGCTGTTCATCGAAAACATCACCAGCTACCGCACGCCCATGCCGGGTCCCCTGCCCGACGCGGATCACCGCGTACCGCTGGGCAAGGCCGCGGTGCAGCGCGAGGGCTCCGACGTCACCCTGATCAGCTACGCCCGGCTCGCCGGAGAGTCCCGGGAAGCGGCGAAGCTGGCCGAGGAGAAGGGCCTCTCCGTCGAGATGATCGACCTGCGCACCATCGCGCCGTGGGATCGCGAGACGGTGCTGCCGTCGGCGCGCAAGACCGGCCGGGTGCTGATCGTGCACGAGGCGGTCAAGCAGTTCGGGGTCGGCGCGGAGATCGCCGCGGTGATCAACGAAGAGCTGTTCGGGGCGCTGAAGAAGCCGGTGCGCCGTCTGGGCGGCGCCTATTCACCGGTGCCCTACTCGAACCCGCTCGAGCGCGCCTATGCGCCGGACCGGCAGCGGATCCTGGACGCCCTGGTCGAACTCGCCGGCTAGACCTAGGGTCTAGGGGTGTCCGACTCCGCCGACGTTCTCCAGCGCAGCTTCGCCGGCAATCGCGTCGTGCGCGATTGCGGCGCGCGCTATCCGATCTTCCAGTCGCCGATGGGTTGGCTGGCCCGCTCGAAGCTGGTCTCGGCGGTCTCGAACGCCGGCGCGCTGGGAATCCTGGAGACGTCCTCGGGCGAGTTCGATGCGGTGAAGCGCGAGGTTGGGGCGATGGCGGCGCTCACCGACGCGCCGTTCGCGGTCAACCTGCCGCTGTTCTTCCTCAAGCGCGACGACAGCATCGTCGACTGGGTGATCGAGCGCGGGGTGCGATTCGTCACCACCTCTGCCGGCGATCCGGGCAAGTACGCGCAGCGCCTGAAGGACGCAGGCGTCATCGTCTATCACGCGGTTCCTAGCCTCGAAGGCGCGCGGAAAGCCGCCGACGCCGGGGTCGACGGCTTGGTCGTCGAGGGCGGCGAGAGCGCCGCATTCCGCAGTCCCAAGGAGATCGGCGTCTTCACCCTCCTGCAGGCGGTGCGCGCCGCGACCGACCTGCCGATCGTCGCGGCGGGCGGCGTGGTCGACGGACGCGGCATGGCCGCCGCCTTCGCGCTAGGCGCCGAGGGCGTGCAGATGGGCACCCGCTTCGTCGCCTGTTCGGACAACCCGGCCGCAGCCGAATACAAGGCGGCGATCGTTGCGGCGGGCGAGCACGGCACCACCGTCACCCAGCGTGGCGTCGGCCCCTGCGTACGCGCGATCCACAATAGCGCCACCACCGCCATCGCCGAGGGGCGACTGACGGTGCCGCAAGCGCTCAAGGGCACGCGCCAGGGCGTCTATTTCGACGGCGACCTCGATGCCGGCCTGGTTCCCGCGGGCGAATCCTCGGTCCTGATCGACGAGATTCTGTCGGCCGACGAGATCGTCCGGCGGACCATCGAAGGCTTCTGGCGCGAGGTCGATCGCCTCGCCGGTCTCGTCGCTGCCATTTGACTTCGCCATTCGCCGCCGCGCACTCTGCCGAAACGACGAGACGGTTACGTCCGCGACGGGTTTGGGGAGGACACGATGGGTCTGAGGCGTTTCACAGCGCTATGCGCGGCTGCGGTCGTGCTCCAGTTCGCAACCGCGGCCAGCGCGGGCGAGAAGCTCTACATTCAGTCCAGCGACGAGATTCACATCATCGACGCGCACAGCTTCCAGCCGGTGGCGACGATCCCGATCGGCGAACACACCGACGACATCGTGGGAGCGCCGGACGGCCGCACCGCCTACGGCAATGCGGCGATCGCCAACGGCAATCCGCTCGGGATCAGCGACATGGGCCGGGTCTTCGCGATCGATACGGCGACCAACAAGATCATCTGGTCGCGGGGCCTGGACGGACATCCGCAACACCTGACGGTCAGCAAGGACGGCGCCCGGCTTTACGCGCCGGCGCTGAACAGCAACTACATCACGGTCTACGACACCACGACCGGCCGCGTCGTCGATCGCTGGTTCGCGACGCCGGGCCACCACGGCACCGAGCTCTCGGCTGACGGGAGGCGGCTCTACGTGGGGAACGTGTTCAGCGGCAAGATCTACGTCTACGACACCGGCAGCGGCGACGTCGTGCGCACCTACGACACCGGCCGTCCGGTGCGGCCGTTCAAGATGGATGCCGCGGAAGCCAAGATCTACTATCAGCTCTCCTATCTGCAGGGCTTCGAGGTCCGCGACATCGCCACCGGCAAGGTGACCAGGGTCATGGATTTCGACACGCCGAAGGTGGATCCCGCCAACCCGACGCTAAGCCACGGCATCGCCATCTCGCCCGACGGCAAATGGCTGATCGCCCTAGGCACGTTCGGCAAGTTCGCCCGGGTGTATTCGATGCCCGACCTGAAGCTCGTCGGCCAGGTGGCGGTCGGCGACGACGCCAACTGGATTCGCGTGCGCGCCGACTCGAAGGTCGCCTTCATTTCCAACCGCGGCTCCGGGACGGTCTCCGCCATCGACATTTCAACGGTGAAGGAGCTCGCGCGCTTCCCCGCCGGCAAACATCCGGGCCGCTTCGACATCGTCGACGTGCCGGAGCCTCGCGCGGGCGCGGCGCAGTAGTGGCGCCCGCGCGCCGGACCCTGCTGGCCGCCGCCGCACTCGCAGCCCTCCCCAGCGCAGCCCTCACCCGCCGTCTGCCGCCACTCCGGGCTTATCCGCGCGAGCCGCTGCGGATCGACGACATGGCACCAGGCGACTGGCGGTTGCTGATGCTGTCAGGCGCGCCGGTGTTCGTGCACCGGCTCGCGAAGGCCTCGAAGACCTCTGGCGAATGGGCGGTGCTGTCGGGCGTGTGCCCGCATGCCGGCTGCAACGTCGACCCGACGCTCGGCGAGGAAGGCGGGCTCGGCTGTCCCTGCCACGGCTCACGCTTCGATGCACGCGGCAAGCTCGTCCGCGGACCGGCCACGCGCGGTCTGGCAACCCCGCCGCACGTGATCGAAGCCGGCATGCTGACGCTGCTATAGCGCCAGCGTGATCACCACTTGCGGCGAAACTGCGCGCCGCGAAAGCGCGCCCGCAGGCTTTGCTTGCGCGCTGCGGCGTCGACCCGCGGTGTGTCGGCCGGCAGCTCGTCGCGCAGCCGCGCCAGGGATACGCGCCTCAGCGTCGGCTTGGGCGCCGAGCTCGCCTGATACCAGCGGCCCTGGACGACGCCCTGATAACGGCCAGCGGGGTCGAGCCAGTTAGGCACGCCCGGATCCTCGACCGAGATCACCGCGCGGAACCGCCCGTCGCTGTCGCGCCGCCCCTGGGAGCCGTTGAGGCTCGACTGGCAGCGATCCCAATCGATGGTGTTGAACAGCGGGTCGGCCAGCAGCGCCGACCAGTAGCGCACCGTCTCCGGGACGTCGGTCTCGAGGATCAGCGCCTCGCCCTCGGAAAACTCGAACAGGCCCTCATAGTAGGTCTGCTCCGCCAGCCCGCCGATGTCTGACCAGGTGTTCAGCACCACCTCGTTGACCGGGTGCTGCTTCAGCGTCTTCACAAAATGCACGAACAGCTTGGCGTAGCGCTCCGGAAAGCCCGCCAGCCGCTCCATCCGATAAGCGATCTCCTCCGGCGTCGCGCGGGTGAAGCCGGGCTGATCGTCGAGCCGCTCGATGGCGATGCGGCAATCGACCTCGGTCTCCCAGTCGTAGCTCGCCTCGCGGATGCCGATGGTCCGCGCCCGCGGATCGAGCTGATACCAGTCGCCCGCATAGCCGCTCGGCCGCTCGGCCGCTCGGGGCTGAGAATGATCGAGAAGGTCCCGTCCGGGCGCGTGATGGTGTCGAGGTCGATATGCCCGAGCGAGGGGCCGGGCTGATCGTCGACGCCGATGTAGCCCGAGCCGATGCCGACGTGCACGAACAGCGAGGTGTTCCGCTGGCCCGACAGCCGGTAGGTCCCACGCCCCTCCACGAAGGAGGTGCGGTACATGTAGTCGGGGTTGGGCGCCGCCGACTTGTTCACCGGGTTGAGGAAGCTGAAGAAGGCAGGGACCCGGAGATCCTGCGCCAGGATGGCGTGATAGCCCTGCGACAGGCTCATGGCCATCTGCTGGATCGCCTCCTGCTTGAGCCACGGGTCGTCTGGATAGATCACATGCTCCAGCGTGCGATCGACGTCGGCGATCAGCGCGACGAACTGCTTCCACTCCATCGGAACGGCGGGGCCGGTCGACATGTCGGTTGCGTCCTTCAGTTCTTCGGAACGTCGGTGAAGAAGTCCGCGCCGGCCGGCCGCAGGTGCACCAACTCGCAGTAGTGGCCCAGCGTCTTCGTCGCGTCGGCGTAGTGATAGTCGAGCAGGCCGCCGAAGCTGCCGCCCATGACCGTCGACAGGCCCGCCGCCTCAAGCCGCCGCACGGTCGCGGCGAACTCCTCTGGCGTGGGGATGAGGAAGCCGAGATGGTGAAAGCGGAAGCCGTCCTTCGCCTCCGGCGCCCAGTCGCGATAGATCGATTCCTTCTCGGGGCGGGAAGCGACCAACTCGACCATGACGTCGCCTGAATAGGCGTTGGAGATGCTGCGGAGCGGCGACCCCTCGCCCTGCAGGGCGATCATGTCGAGGATCTGCCACTTCGATATGCCGAACCGGTCGGCGAAGACCGCCCGCGCCGCCTCGGAGTCGCGCACGACATAAGCGACCTGGAAGTGGTGGCCGAACAGGGCAGAGACATCGGGCTCTCCATGAAACTCAGAGCGCGTAGCGCGCGATGTAGAGGCGAAAGGTCTCGGCGATCGCCGGCGCGTCGGGCACGGCGTCGTAGGCGTGGCCGGAGCGGCCGTCGGGCGGGTTCGCCGCGGCCCACGCCTGGAAGCGCGCCTCGGCCTCGCTCGACATTGGAATGTCGAAGTGGGCGTAGATGCGCCGCACGACCGCAAGCGGGTCCTGGCGGATCTCGGCCTGCGTGACGTTGACGAACCGACCCGGGTGGCGGTCCTGTGCGGCTATGCTCCGCGCCGCGCCGGCGGCCCAGAAGCTGGTCTCACGGGCGAGCAGCGCCGCGCGGTCGATCGGCGCCCCGTTCATGAGGTCGCGGATGCCGCCCAAGAGACTCATCAGCGAGGCGATAGCCTCGGCGGGATGGCGGTGGGTCTGCACCACGCAGGCGTCCGGGAAGGCGTTCAGCAGGGCCTCGACGCCGAACACGTGGCTCGGATTCTTCAGCAGCCAGCGCCGACTGTCGCCCAGGCCCACCAGCTTGAGCACCTCGCGGTAGCGCTCGAACGAGGGTGTCTCGTCCTGGGCGCGGAACCAGGCGTCGTAGTCGGGCACGTCCAGGTTCGACGCGAACCAGTTGCAGACGAAGCTCTGCGCCATCGGCAGCAGGCACTCGTCCACGTCGTCGGCGTGCGGCGAGTGGGCGGCGACCACCTGCGGGGCGGCCTGCGCCATCGCGGCGATCCGTTGCACCACCGCCTGGTATTGCGGATGCGCCTCCCAGCCGTCGCGGGGCGGGCGCACCATTGGCGCGCCGGTCAGCCAGCGCTCGATCCCCTGGAACTGCGGATCCTGGCTGAGCAATTGGTGCAGCGCGGTGGTGCCCGTGCGCGGCAGACCGATAACGATCAGCGGCCGTTCGATCCGTTCGGCCAAGGCCTGCGGGTTCTGCGCCCAACCCGCCTCGGTGGTCAGCCGCCCCGCCAGCGCCCCGACGATCAGGCCGGTGGCCGAGGCCTCGGCGACCGGCGTCGCCGGGGGGTTTGCGTCCAGCGCGCGGAGCAGAACCCGCAGGCCGTCGTGGTAGCGCGGATCTCCGAAGTCGGTGCGGCCGGTCGCCGCGGAGGCGGCCGCGTGCAACGCATCGAACCGCTCGGTCCAGAGGGTCATGCCGCCGCCCAAGGATCGATGAGCAGCTTGCCGCCGCCCCCGGTCCCGGCGCGAAACGCCTCGAACGCCGACGGAAGGCCGTCGAGGGTCACAGTGTCGGTCACGAGCGCGCGGGCTTGGTCGCCGTGCACGTCGAGCGCCGCGGCGCACGCCGCATAGTCCTCCCGCGTGTAGATCAGCGAAAAGCGGACCATGACGTCTTTCAGGAGCGCAAGGCCAGGCACGATTGGCTCCGGCGACATGCAGAAGCCCAGCGCAAGAACCTGGCCCTGCGGCCGCACCAGCGCGATCGCGCGGGCCAGCGTGCCGGGCATGCCGGCGCTTTCGAAAACCACGTCGGGCGCTCCGCCGAGCGCCTTGGCGATCTCCGGCTCGGCCTCGGGCCCTTCGATGATCAAGCGCTCGGCGCCCATCGCCTCGGCCAGCGGCCGCCGGCGCGGCGTACTGGCCAGCAGGGCGATGCGCCGCACGCCCATCCGCTGCAGCCAGAACAGCACCGACAGTCCGATGGGCCCGGGGCCGACGATTAGCGCCCGGGTCTCCGGCGTGACTCCCGCCAGCCGCACGGCGCGGTAGCCCACCGCGAATGGCTCGACCAGCGCGCTGTCCGCCAGCGACATGGTCGCGGGCAGCACCGTCGCGCCACGCTCGTTGATGCGGGCATATTCGGCCAGGCCGGTTCCATAGCCGGTCCAGCGCGAGCACAACACGTCGATGCCGGTGCGGCACGCCTCGCACTGGCCGCAGCCGACCACCGGCAGGGCCGCGACGCGGTCGCCGACCTTCAGCCGTTCGACCCCCCGCCCGAGCGCGACCACCTCGCCGCCGTACTCGTGGCCCAGCTGCGATCCGGAGGCGATCGTGTGGCCGTGGCCGCTGGTGGAATGCAGGTCGGTGCCGCAGACGCCGCAGCGCGATACCCGGACGACCGCCTCGCCCTCGCCCGGCTCGGGATCGGGCAGCGTCTCGATCGCCAGGGGCGAGCCGACCGCCTTGAAGATTGCCGCTCTCACGCGCGTTTCCCTATATCTGTCGGACACGCATTAAGGAGCGGCCGCGGACGTCGCGGCGCCCCCAAATGGGGAGGAAGTGGACGGAGGTGATCGACGATCTCGAGCCTCTGTTGCTCGCGGTGCAGGCGGGGCCGCTCGAGCCCCAGCCCTGGAGCAGCTTCGTCGGTCAGCTGCGGCGCGCGCTCGGCGCGAATTATGCCAATCTGATCTTTCGCCGCCCCGATGGCCGCATCGACGAGGCCGTAGAGGTGCACGACGCCGAGGCAGGGATCGAGGACCTGGTCGCGCGCTATCGCCGCGAGTTTGTCCAGCTCGATCCGATCCCCTATTTCCGCATGGCGCCCGGCCGGGTCTACGCCTACGCCGAGCTGGAGGGCGTCGCCGCTTTGGCCAGCGACCCATTCCGCGCCGACTTCCTGCGCGCTGCCGACTTCGAGCACCTGCTGATTTTCCGGGTGGTCGAGCCGGGCGGCTGCAACATCTGGATCACGGTGACGCGCGGCCAAGCCGCGCCGCCGTTCGACGCCGCCGCGCGCGGGCTCTGCGAACGGCTGGCGCGCGCGCTGGTCCCGGCGCTCTCCTGCTATTCGGCGCTGCTGGTCCGGTCGGTCGAAGCCCAGATCTACCGCCGCGCCGCCGACCTCCTGTCGTTCGGCGTCATCACCCTCGACTCCAAGGGCCAGGTGATCACCATCGACGACGCCGCACGCCGCCGCCTCGGCAAAGCGTCGGAACTGGCCGTGCGCGGCGGCCGGCTGCGCGCCATGCACGACGACGCCCGTCTGCAGCGGCGGCTCGATGCCGCCCTGCGCGGCGACGCCGTCGAGCCGTTGCACCTCGGCGACACCGACGGCCTCGACCTGCTGATCGTGCCGCTGGCGCGCCGCGCCGACACCGGCGTGCAGGCGGTGCGCACCATGGTCTATCTTTCCGCCCGCGCGCCGGCCGAGCGCGACCTCTCCGCGGCGCTCGCCGCCCTGTTCGGCCTGAGAGGCGCCCAGGCGCGGCTCGCCATGCTGTTGGCCCAAGGCCGGACGCTCGCCGAGGCGGCGGCCGAGATCGGCATCACCGAGCAAACGGCGCGGTCTTACTCGAAGGAGATCTACGCCGTCACCGGCACCACCCGGCAAGGCGAGCTGATCCAGCGCATCCTCACTAGCGTGGCCATGCTCAGCTAGCGCGCAGCACGCCATGGTCCACCATCGCCCAGGCGAAACGCGTCGAGACGATGGCGTTGAACTCCTCGGGCTGGAAGTCGGTGGAGTTGCTGAGCCAGGCGGCGAAGCCGTAGGCGAGGCAGGTGGTGTAGTCCTCCCACGCGGCGTCCCAGTCGGCCGCCGGGCCGCCGGCCGCGCTCAGCGCCGCGAGGTAGCCGCACAGCAGGTCGCGTTCGTGCGCGCGCCGATCGGCCGTCGAGAGCGCGGAGACCATGTAGTAGGCCACGTCATAGGCCCAGCCGCCGCGCCGCGTGCACTGCCAGTCGAGCAGACCCGGACGGCCTTGCGCGTCCGCATAGCTGTTGCCGATGTGCGCGTCGCCGTGCAGCAGGCAGTGCGGCCGCGGCGTCTTCGCCCAGCGGCCGATCCGCGCCATCGCCGCATGCACGGCGTCGGGATCGCAGACCGCCCTCGGGTAGTCGGCCACGCGTGGCCGTTGCAGGAATTGCGCGATCTCCTTCGGATCGGCCATGTAGCTGACGTAGGCGCCCGGCTCGCCGAAGTCGTGGAACAGCGGCTCCAGCCAGGCGCGCGCGTCGAGCCAGCCTGGCGCGGCCGAGGCGCCGTGCACGCCGGCCAGCATCGCCAGCATGCGCTCGACCTCGTCGACACCGACCTCCGAGCGGGGCGTGTTCAGCGTCGCACCGGTCTCGCCCAGATCCTCCAGCAGCAGGACTCCCTCGTAGGCCGCCTCGTCCCACATCGCGCCGAAACACTGCGGCGCGCGCGCCGGCAGCTTCGGCAACAGCTCCCAGTAGGTGCGCGGCTCGCGCGCATAGATCCCGACCCGCCCCAGCATGGCGCTATGCGGCTCCCACCCGGCCTTCAGCCACATGATCTGCGGCGCGCCGACGTCGCGGGCGTAGTCGACCGCCAACCTGGCCTTGGTGGCCGTGCCGTGGATCTCGCCGGCAAGGGCGATGTCGGCGACCTCGACGCCCGGCCAGCGCTCTGCGAGCAGACCCGACAGAAAGGCCGGCGTGATCTCGTCGAGCGACTTGGGGATGCTCGTCATGTCAGACGCCCAGCAGGTTGAAGACGTCGTGGTCGATCATCGCCATGGCGAAGCGCGTCGCCGCGGCGGTGTTGCGCGCCTCGGCCTGGAACTGCGTGCTGTTGAGCATCCAGATCAGCAGGCCCCAGGGGACGTCGCGTCGGTAGGCGTCCCAGCCCTGCTCGAAGCTCGGCGCGTCCACGCCCTGAGCCCGCAGCGCCAGCAAGTAGTGCTGCAGCAGCGCCCCCTCCCACCGCCGCCGGTCGGCCAGGTCGAGGCCGCCGATGATGAAGTAGCTGACGTCCAGCGACCACGGGCCGATGCGCGGCTGCCAGTCGAGCAGGCCGGGCGTCCCGTCGGTGTCGGTGTAAAGATTGCCCAGGTGCATGTCGCCGTGGTTCACGACCATCGGCTCGCCACGATGCCAGTGGCTCATCGCGAAGTGAGCCCGCCGCACCCTTGCCGGATCGAGCAGCTGCCGCGGCATCGCCGCGCAGCGCGGCAGGGCTTCGAACGCCGCGAACTGTTCGGGATCGCCAAGGATCGCGAAGTAGTGCGGAAACTCCGCCTCGCTGGTGTCCGGCGTCCAGGCGAACCGGTCGTCGCGCAGCCGCTCGGCGCCCCACCAGCGGGCATGCACCCGCGCCAGCGCCTCCAGGAACCTGGCCGCCAGATCGAAGGCGATCGGCTCCAGAAGCGACAGGAACCGGGCTTCGCGCTGATCGAGGTCCTCCAGCAGCACCACCGAGTGCCCCGCCGCGTCGCGGTCGGCGAAGAAGCAGCGCGGCGCGTTGACCTCGAGCGTCGGGATCAGGTCGCGGTAGGCGTGCATCTCGTTGTCGTGCATCGCCCGCATCAAGTGGCTATGCGGCTCGAAGCCCGCCTTGACGATCAGGCTGACCGGGGCGTCGTTGCGGTTGGTGCGAAGCTTCACCCGCGCCTTGGTCGACGCGCCATGAATGAAGCCGACGACCTCCATGCCCTGAACGACGAGGCCTGGAATATCGCGGGAGAGGACGCGGGTGAGCCAGTCCGGTGTCACCTCCTCCATCGCGTGGGGCACGTCCGCCATCATCCTCGCCTCGCGCCATTCTTCTTATGCGCTAACGAGGTTAGATGATTTTCAGCGAGAGAGTCGATCCGCTTCGATGAGGTCCGCCGCGCGCCAGGCCATGGCCATCGCCGGCGCGTTGGTGTTGCCCGACACCAGCGAGGGCATCACCGAGATATCGCAGACCCTTAAGCCCTCCACGCCGCGCACCTTCAGCCGCGTGTCGACCACCGCGCGATCGTCGGTCCCCATCCGGCAAGTGCCGGCGGCGTGGTAGCCGCTGGCCCCGATGCGGTGGAAGGCGTCGAGGATCTCGTCGTCGGCGTGGATCTCGGTCCCGGGCGCGGTCTCGCGCACCACGAACGGCTGCAGCGCCGGCTGGGCGAACAGCTCGCGGATGAACCGGAACAGCGGCACGGACACGCGCCGATCGTAATCGGTCGCCAGATAGTTGGGATCGATCAGCGCCGGCGCGGCGGGGTCCGGCGAGGTGATCCGCACCGTTCCCTGGCTCTCCGGCCGCATGACATAGCCCCCGCAGAGCGCGCCCGGCTCCTGCTCCATGCTGAAGCCGGGCTTGGAGCGATCGACGGACATCGGCCCCATGCCGAGCTGGGCGTCCGGACGTCCGGTCCCCGGTTCGGTGCGGATGAAGCCGCCGACCTCGAAGGCGGCCGAGGCCAGCGGGCCCTGCCCCAACAGCGCGTAGCGCAGCAGGCTGCGCGCCAGGCCGAGACCGCGGAACTGGCTGTTCTCGCTGCCCTTGCGCAGGCGGAACTGCCCCATCAGCAGCCGGTGCTCGCGCATGTTGCCGCCGACGTCGGGCGCGTCGTGCAGCACCTCGACGCCCGCAGACTTAAGCACCGCGGCCGAGCCGATCCCCGAAAGCTGCAGCAGCTTGGGCGTGTTGAGCGCGCCGGCGCTGACGATGACTTCCGCACCACGCACCTCCTCCTCGCCGGCGGGGCCCCGGATCCGGGCGCCGACGGCGCGGCGTCCCTCGAACAGGATGCGCAACACCTCGACGCCCGTCCGCACCTCCAGGTTGGGCCGCTTGATCGCCGGGCGCAGGAACGCTCGCGCCGCGCTGAAGCGGCGGCCATGCCAGATGGTGCGCGGCTGGTAGCCGAAGCCCGACCCGTCGATGGCGTTGAGGTCCTCGACGCGCGGGACCCCGAGTTCGCCGGCGGCGGCGATCATCGCCTCGCAGGCCGGCTGCCGCGCCGGATGCACCGTGACCTTCAGCGGGCCGCCCTGCCCGCGCATCGGCGAGGCGCCGAGCTCATGGTCCTCAATCGCCAGGAAGGCCGGCTTCAGGTCCGCCCAGCTCCAGCCTTGGCAGCCCCAGTCATCGTAGTCGCTGGGCTGGCCGCGCACATAGACCATGCCGTTGACCGAGCTCGAGCCGCCGAGCACGCGGCCGCGCACCCAGGACTCCGGCTCGTTGTAGCCGCCGGTCTTCTGGGCGACGTAGGTCCAGGTCAGCCCCCGGTCCATCAGCGTCTTGCCAAAGCCCCGCGGCATGTTGATCAGCGGGCTGGCGTCCACCGGACCACTTTCCAGCAGCAGCACCCGGAGGCGGCCCGACCGGGTCAGCCGGTCGGCCAGGACGCAGCCGGACGAGCCGGCGCCGACGATCACATAGTCGTAGCCGCTCATCAGAGCTCGACCATGTCGAACTCGGACTTGGCCGCGCCGCAGTCCGGGCACGTCCAGGTGCCGGGAATGTCCTCCCACGCCGTGCCGGGCGCGACGCCGCCCAGCGGTTCGCCCGCAGCCTGGTCGTAGACCCAGCCGCAGTTCATGCACATCCAGCGCTTCACCGCTCAGGCCTTGTCGAAGGTGACGTAGAGGTGGTCCGGCACGCGCAGCAGGTGGCCGCGGATGTCGGGCGCCGGCTTGGTCGGATCGAGCTTGAGGTTCTTGGTGCGGTCGATGATCGCGTTCAGCGCCCGCGTCATCTCCACCCGCGCCAGGTGCTGGCCAATGCAGACGTGCGGCCCGCTGGCGAAAGCCACGTGGCGGACGCTGCGCTCGCGGAAGATATCAAACGTGTCGGGGTCCTTGAACTTGGCCGGGTCGCGGTTCGCCGAGCCGAGCACGACATTGAGGATCGCCCCCTTGGGCAGCGCCACGCCGTCGAGCACCGTGTCCTCGGCGACATAGCGCAGAGTCGAGGACACCGGCCCTTCCCAGCGCAGCGCCTCGTCGATCGCCTGCGGGATCAACGAGCGATCGGCGATCACCGCGGCGAGCTGATCGGGATTGGTGAGCAGGCCGGTCAGCAGCACGCTGGTGCCGCGATAAGTGGTGTCGCCGCCCGCGTTCATCAGCTGGCGCAGGAAGGAGATCAGCACATCGTCGGGCAGGCGCTCGCCGTCGGCCTCCACCGTGGCCAGGTGGCTGACCAGGTCTTCCCCCGGATGGGCGCGGCGTTCGTCGAGCAGCGCCTGAAAAAAGTCGCCCAGCTTTTCCGTCGACTCCGCGCCCTGCGGCGCGCCGATCGACGACAGCAACTGGGCGATCGCCAGCTTGTGGAAGATCGGCGCCTGCTCGGGCTCGAGCTGCAGCTGGCTGTAAATCACCTGGAACGGATAGTGGTGGGTGAACTCCTCGACGAGGTCGGCCTCGCCGCGGTCGATGAAGTGCGACATCAGCCGCTCGACCACCGGATCGACGATGCTCTCGCCCCATTGCGCGACCACGTTGGGCAGGAACGCCTTCTGGAAGATCTTGCGAAAACGCGTGTGCTCGGGCGCGTCCATCACCGTCACGGTGTGGCCGAAGCTGCGGCCGAGCGTGTGCATGAGGGCTTCGCGGTTGGTGAAGGTCTCCGGGTTCGTCAACACCTGCAGGATGGTGTCGTAGCCGAACACCATGAACTGTTGCATCTCGCCGATCTGCACGTCGGGGACATCGGTGAACTCCTTGCGGTAGCTCCCCGACTGCACGGTCCCCTGCGCGTGCAGAGCATGGATGCGCGGATAGGGATCCTCGGTGCTTCCAGTCGAGAGCTTCTCGACGATGAAGGGATCGAAACTCTGGTCCTGCAGGTCGGACAGCTTGGCCATCACGGTCATCGTCGTCACTCCCCATCGACCGCCGCGACGATCGCCCGGGTGATCGGCAGGATCGGGTCTTCGTCGGGGCTGCGGGCGTTGAACATGCGGTTGTGGCAGATGGCGACGGCCAGCCGCCGATCCGGGTCGGCCCAGCCGATCGAGCCGCCGGCGCCCGGATGCCAGATCGCCCGGTCGCTGGTGACGCGGTGGCCGCCCAGCCAGTAGCCGCCGACGCTGATCGGGATCGGGACTCCGAACATCACCGGGTCGGGCTCGTCCCCGTTGTCGCGCAGGTTCGAGAAGGCGCGGACCCGTGCTTCCGAGAGGAGCCGCACGCCGTCGAGCTCACCGCCCCCCGCCAGCATCGCCCAGAAGCGGGCCTCGTCGCGGGCGGTGAAAATCCCGCCGACGCCCGGGATGCAGGCGCGGCGCACGTCGGGGCGCTCGAACACCGGAGGTATCAGCGCGACCTGCGGCGGCATCGAGCGGGCGTAGAGCGTGGCCAGCGGCGGCGGCGGGTCGTCCGCATTGCGGTCGCTCATGATCGCCACCCGCGGCTCGGCTCCATCGGGGATGCCGAGCCACAGGTCGCTCAAGCCCAGCGGGGCGGCGATCTCGTCGAGCACGAACTGGCGGAAGTCGCGGCCCTTGGGATCGGTGCGGCGAACGATCTCGCCGACGATCCAGCCGAAGGTCATCGACTGGTAGAGCGTCTTCTCGCCGGGGCGCGCCAGCGGCTCCAGCTCGGCGATGGCGCGCACCATCGCCTCCCAGTTGCACATCATCTCCGGCGTCACCGGCTCGGGCATCTGCGGGATGCCAACGCGGTGGGTCAGCGCGTGCCGCACCGTGGCGGCGGCCTTCCCGCGGGCCGCGAACTCCGGCCAGTAACGGGCGATCGGCGCGTCATAGTCGACCAGCCCACGCTCGGCCTGAATGTGCAGGGCGGTGGCGGTGACCGCCTTGGTCACCGAGTAGACGTTGAACAGCGTGTCGGGCGCCACCGGCTGGCCGGACGCCGGGTGCGCCAGGCCCTCGCAGATGTCGAGCACCTTGCGGCCGTGGAGATAGGCGACGACCTGCAGGCCGGTCTCGTCGCCCGACGCGATGGCCCGCCGAACAGCGTCTTCGACGCCCCGCACGCGCTGGGCGGAAAGCCCTGCCATGACCGACATTCTTCTCCTCCCGACGGCTTGCCCTTAAGGTCGCCGCACGCGTTTTGATGAGCTCGATTGGTTGACATATTGTCGAACTTTGTCAAGTTGACGACTGCGATGAAAATGACGCGCAGACAGGCCGAAGTCGCCGCGTTCGCCGCACCGGTGTTCCTGGCCCAGGGCTTTGCGCGCACGACCATGGGCGACATCGCCATGGCGGCGGGGGTCTCTCGCCAGGGCCTCTATCTGACCTTCGCCAACAAGGACGAGGCGTTCGCCGCGGCGGTCGCGGTGCTGGACGATCAGTTGCACGAGCGGTTGGAAGCCGGCGTGATCGACTGCGACGGGCTGGAGGCCCGGCTGAACTACGTCTGCGAGGGCTGGCTGGCGGTGGTCTTCGACCTGCAGCTCGCCAATCCCGACGCCCGCGACATGGACGACCTCGCCTTCCCGATCGTGCGGCGCGTCTACGAGCGCTTCGTCGGCCTGGTGGGCCGGCTGGTCGATGAGGCCAGCGGCGGCAAGTTGCGGCAGAGCGATGTGGTCGACCTCGCCCGCGCGGTGGTCTTCGGGATCCGCGGCTTCTCGGCGACGGCGACCGATGGCGCGGACCTGCGGCGCCTCTCGGCCCTGCAGGTCGCGCTGGTCACGGCTGCGGTCGAGCGCGCGGCCGGCGCCCGACGCCGCGCCGTCAGGGCTTAGCGCGCCGGGTTCCACCGCAGGTTCAGCTCAAGCACGCCGTTGACCATTCCCGAGGCCACACGCGTGGGTTTGGCCGGATCGATCTCGAAATCGGGAATGCGCGGCAGCCACTCTTCGAGGAAGACGGTCACCTCGCGCCTGGCCAGCGTAGCGCCTGGGCAGATGTGCGGCCCCGCGCCGAAGCCCGCGTGCTTGATGCTCGCCGGCGGACGGTGGAAATCCACCTTGTTCGGGTCGGAGTATTTGCGCGCGTCGAGATTGTGCAGGCTCTTCGGCATCTGCACCATGTCGCCCTTGCGGAACGAGACCCCTTTATACTCGTAGTCCTCGGTGAGGATCCGCGCCGTATTGGGCAGCGCAAAGCGGCGCAGCAGTTCCTCGACAGCCGCGGTCATCAGCTCTGGATGCTCTCGGATTTCGCGCCGGTGCGCCGGGTTTTCCGCCAGGAACTTGGCCACGAAGCCGAGCTCGGACGCGACGGTGTCTAGCCCGCCGAACAACAGCAGGATGCAGATGCCCATCACTTCCGGAATGGTGATCGGGCGGCCGTCGACCTCGCTCTGGGTGATGCGGCTGATCAGGTCGTCGCCTGGGATGGCGGTGCGCTCGGCCACGAACCGGCCGAGGTATTCGCCCATCTTGCGGTGGACCTCGTTCTTCTCGTCCACGTCGTCAGAGCGGACTGCCACCTCGGCCCACGGGAGCAGCATGGCGCGGTCTTCCTTCGGCAGGTCGACCATCGTCAGGAAGACGTCGATCGGCAGCATCTTGGCGAATTCCTCGATGAACTCGCAGTGGCCGCGCGGGGCGATCTCGTCGATCAGCCGCCGGGCCGTCGCGCGCGCGGCGTCCTCCAGCGCCTTGACCGCGTCCGGCATGAAGGCCGGCATGATCAGGCGGCGGTACTTGCCGTGCTCCGGCGGGTCGAGCGACAGCGGGATCGCCGTCGCCTCGGCCGGGTTCTTCGGCAGGTTGAACTTGTCGTGGCTGAAGTGCGCGTGGTCGCGCTGCATCACCTCGATGTCTTCCGCCCGCGTCGCGATCCAATGGCCGCCATTGTGCGGCGTCCAGACGATGTCCGGGCCCTCGTGCAGCTTGGTCCAGGCCAGTTGCACGTCTTCCTCGACGCCGGGCGGATCGAAGAAGTCGAAATCGACCACCAGCTCGGGCGGCACATTGTCAGGAACCGTGTAGTCTTTCGCCCGCAAGATCGCGCCTCCGTCACAGGGTCGGAACGTGGGTTGGCCACATCATATAAATTGTATTACCACGTTGGCGGACGATCAACAGTCGCGACGTCGTGAGGTGGGCTTGCAGCGTTTTGCAAACACGTGGATGTCATGCGGATGAGCGCGCCCGCCCCCGGCTCCCTCGACGAGGTCGCCCTGAACGACGCCCTCACGCTCCGCGACGGCCCAGACGAGAGCCTGACCGTCGACGTCGGCCCCTTTCACTGCGTCGGCGCGATCGGCCGGCAGGTGCTGTTCGGCGGCATGGCCAGCGGCCTGTCGGTGCGGGCGATCGAGCAGCGCATCGGCGCGTCGCCGCGTTGGCTGACGATTCAGTTCGTCGCGCCCTCGCCGCTCGGAACCACGCTTTCCTTCTCCGTCGAGCGGCTGTTCGGCAAGAAGCTGAGCCAGGTCTCGTTCCGCGCCAAGATCGGCCAGCAGACGGTGCTCGCCGGGCTGGCGGCCGTCGGCGGCGCGCCAGGCGCGCCCGACATCCAGGCGGCGGTCATGCCCGACGCGCCGGCGCCGCAGGACTGCCCGCTGATCCACGCCCACGCCCATGCGGACCAGGACGCCCACCGGCATTTCGAGATGCGGCTGATCCGCGGCCGGTTCGGAATCTTCTCGAAGACCGAGGTCAGCGATGATGGCCGGGTGCTGGTCTGGATGCGGCCGCGCACGGGCGCGCCCGACGTCGCCGCCCTGGCGATGATGGCCGACTTCATCCCCTCGACCTCCAGCAATGCGGTGTCGGCGCGGGCCGGCGGCAGCAGCCTCGATCACACCTTCCGGCTCGTGCAGATGAAGCCCACCGACTGGGTCCTGTGCGAGTTCCGCATCGACGCCATCCATGACGGCGTGGGGCATGGCACGGCCAATCTGTTCGCCACCGACGGCACGCTGCTCGCCGCCGGCAGCCAGTCCTATCTCATACGCATCCTGCCGATGCCGTCCGCGCCGGGGAGCGCCAAGCAACATGAGTGACGCCACCATCCTGGTCGCCAAGGGCGAGGGCGTGGCGACGATCACGCTGAATGCGCCGCAGCGCCTGAACGCCATAGATTCCGACATGGGCGCGCTGCTCGACAAGGCCCTGGTCGAGACCGGGACCGACCCGGAGGTCCGCGTGATCGTCATCACCGGCGCCGGGCGGGGCTTTTGCGCCGGCGCCAGCATGGACCGGCTGGCGCAGGTCCGCGAGCAGGGCCTGGGCAAAACGCCCGGCGCGGCCGACGCGGACGCCTTCGCCGCCATGCCGGAGGCGCCGCCCCAGCTTCGCACGCGCTACCTGATCCCGCTCGCCATCCCCAAGCCGGTGATCGCCGCCGTCAACGGCGCCGCCGCGGGCGCGGGCTTCGTGCTGACGCTCGCCTGCGATATCCGCATGGCCGCCGCCTCGGCCAAGTTCGTCGCCAGCTTCGCCGCGCGCGGCCTCGTCGCGGAGAGCGCCTGCGCCTACCTGCTGCCGCGCATCGTCGGCATGAGCCTCGCCTCGGACATGCTGTTCTCAGCCCGCGCGGTGCAGGCCGAGGAAGCCTTGCGCGCAAGCCTCGTCTCCGCCGTGGAGCCGGACGAGCGCTTCCTGGCGCGGGTGAACGACTACGCGCGCGCCATGGCCAGGACGTCCTCGCCGGGTTCGCTTCGCACCATCAAGCGGCAGCTGCAACGCGGGCTGCAGAGCGACCTGCTCACCAGCATCGACGAGAGCCTCGCCGCCCTGCGGGAGGCGATCAAGCAGCCCGACTTCACCGAAGCGCTGCAGGCCTATTCCGAGAAGCGCGACCCGAAGTTCGCGCCGCTCGATCGACCTTAGCGCCGCCCCTACGCCTTGCCGGTGTAGCGGTTCGACTGGCCGCCGGTGAGCCCAGCGACGACCGGCGGGCTGCAGAGCCCGTCGAAGGTCCAGCCGCCCGCCCGGAACTGCGAGCGGATCAACTCCGGCTCCTGCACCAGGGAGATCTGTGCGCCGTGGATGTAGATCTCGCGGCCGTTTATTGCGGCGGATTCGTCGGCGCAGAGCCAGACCACGGCGGCGGCGACATGCTCCGGCTGGCCCTCGACCCCGCCGCTGGTGAGCCACTGGTTGGAGATCGGCGGCAGGCCCAGCTTCTCCAAGGTGTAGGTGATGGTTTCATACACCTCGGGGATCTGCATCGCGCTGCCGCCTGAGATTGGCCGCACTACGTTACAGCGCACGCCGTGCTCGCCAAGCTCGCGAGCGATCGCGCGCGTGAAGCCGACCACGCCCTCCTTGGCGGCGGCGTAGTTGCTCATGCCGAGGTGCCCTAGTCCCGAAGGCGAGGAGAAGCTGACGATGGCGCCGCCCTGCTTCATCAGGTGCGGAGCCGCATGCCGCACGGTCGCGAAGTAGCCCTTCAGGTTGACGTTGACGACGATGTCCCAGTCGGCTTCGCTCATCTCCCACACCCGGCGGGGACGGATGATGCCGGCGTTGTTGACCAGGAAATCGATGCGGCCGAAGGCGTCCATAGCTGCTTCCGCCAACGCCTTGCCGCCCTCCATCGAAGCGATGCTGCTGGTCTCCGCGACCGCCTCGCCGCCGGCGGCCTTGATCTCGTCGACGACGCTCTGGGCGATCGACACGTCGCCGCTGTCGCCGCCACGGGGCCCGCCGCCGAGGTCGTTGACGACGACCTTCGCGCCTTGCTGAGCGAAAAGCAGCGCAGTCTCGCGCCCGATTCCGCGACCGGCGCCGGTGACGATCGCCACCTTGCCTTCGAACCGTCGAGTCATTCGATCCTCCCTTGGTGGTTCAAGTCGCCGCGTCTTCGAACAGCTTGCGCAGGTCCGGCTGGCTCACCTTCATCGACGGCGTCCGCGGAAACTCGGCGACCCGCAGCAGCTTCACGGGAACTTGGTAAGGCGCAAGCTTCTCGCGCAGGAACGCCTTCAATTCGTCTTCGCTCAGGCTCTCGCCGCTGCGCACGATGAAGGCCGCCGCCGGAACCTGACCGAGGCGCGCGTCGGGCAACGCCACCACGCTCGCCTCAAGCACCGCGGGGTGGGCCTCCATCGTCCGCACCACGTCGTCGGGGATCACCTTGAAGCCGCCGCGGATGATCGCGTTGTCGGCGCGCCCGAGGATCCAGAGGAACTGGTCCTCGTCCATGCGGGCGATGTCGGTCGTACGCACCCAACTCTTGCCGTCGCCGAGATGCGGCGCTCGCAGCTCCAGCAGGCCGGGCTCGCCGAACGGCGCCGGCGCGCCGGTCTCAGCGTCGACCACCCGCCCGTCGATCCCGGGGTTTATCCGCCCGACGCTGCCGCGCTTCGCCTGGCCTAGGCTGCGGTAGTCGGCGATCGTCCAGCCCGCCACGCCCCCGGCGAACTCGGTCGCGCCGTAGTTCTGCAGCACCGGAATGCCGAACCGTTCGAAGAAGGCGTCGGCGAGGTCCGGGTCGAGCGGCGCCGTCGCCGTGCGGAAGACCGTAAGGCTCTCGAGCTTCTCCTTCGCCACGTCGGCGTCGAGCAGCATGCGCAGCGCCGAGGGCGGCGCGCTGGCGGTTCGCGGCCGATGACGCGCGACGGCGTCGACGAACGGCCCGACCTGGAAGCGATCCATGAGGCAGGCTTTGCGGCCCGCGGACAGGCAGGTGAACAGGCCGAAGATCCCGCCGATGTGCGAGAACGGGGTGTTGAGGATGGTGACCCCGCCGCGCAGCTTCGGCGGATCGTCGGGGCTGCGGTTCTCGAATACCGCAGCGTCCAGGATCATCTGGGTGAAGTTGGCGGCCTTCAGCGGAATACGCTTCGGCGTTCCGGTGGTGCCGCTGGTCAGCATCTCGATCGCGACGCCGTCCGCCTGCTCGCGGAACTGGCCCTGGCCCCGCGGCAGGACGATGCGCACCGGCTCGGCGGCGTTCAGGTCGATCTCGACGCCCAACAGGCCGGCCTGTTGGGCGGCCGCGCGGATGGCGGGTCGCGCCCAGTCCTCCGCCATGGCCACCAGGACCGGCAACTGAAGCGTCGCGATCTCCCCGGCGATCTGGTCGCCGAGTAGCGCGGGGTTGAGGGTCACGATGCAGCGATCGCTGGTGATGAGCTGAACGATCAGGGCGGCGACTTCGGGCGTGTTGCGCAGCAAGCCCCCGACCCGAGCGCCGGCCGGGACGCCCTGCTCTGCAAAGATCCGCTCGAGGCTGTCCATGGCCGCGGTCAGCTCGCCCCGGGACCGCCAGCGATGCTCGAACTCGATGGCCGGACCCGCCGGATCCAGCGCCATCACGCCGCGAACCAGGGCTGCGAGCTTCGACATGACCATCCCCCTAAGCCGCGCCAGCGACGCCCGGGCGACTTTCGGCTTTCGCCGCCGCCCCGGGATGGCGTCATTAAAAAGCGTCGCAACAATGATGATACTTAGTTATATATCTTGGCGAAGAGCGTCAAGCATCGCATCATGGGCGCAGCAAGGAATGACGCCGGCGTCGGCGTCTCCGTGGGAGAGAGTTAGATGATTACAGCAGGCTCCGCTGCCCCATTGGATTGCTTCCGCCTCGACGGGAAGGTCGCCCTGATCACCGGCGCGGCATCGGGATTGGGCCGGGCGACCTCGGAGCTGTTCCTGCAGGTCGGCGCCTGGGTAGTGATCGCCGACCTGAACGCGGAGGGCGCGCAAGCGACCGCCGCTGAGCTGTCCCCGCAAGGCCCGACCCTGGGCGTCGGTGTGGACGTGGCGGACGAGGCCTCGGTGCGCACCGCCTTCGCCGGCGCGGCGGAGCGCTTCGGCGGCGTCGACGTGCTCATCAATTGCGCCGCCTATCGTCCGAAGGCGACGACCCTGGAGATGACGGTCGCGCAGTGGGACCAAATGCATGCAGTTAACGCGCGCGGGACCTTCCTCTGCCTGCGCGAGGCGATCCGGCAGATGCGGACCCGCGGCGGCGGATCGATCGTCAACATCTCGTCGATGAGCGCCATCCGCCCGACCATCCTGCCGAACATGCACTACGACTCCTCGAAGGCGGGCGTGGACGCGATCACCCGTCTCGCCGCCCTCGAGTTCGCCCCCGACAACATCCGGGTGAACTCCGTGCAGCCCGGCGGCATCGACAGCCAGGGCGGCAAGAATATCCGCGGCGGCGACGTGCCGATCACCGGCCCTGCGGCCACGCCCGGCCGCAATCCGATGAACCGCATGGGGCAGCCGATCGAGATCGCCCGCGCCGTGCTGTTCCTCGCGAGCCCGGCGGCCAGCTACATCACCGGCGTCGAACTGTTGGTCGACGGCGGCTTCACCAAGGGGTAGCCGGCGCGACGCGGACTCAACGGCCGCGCGCCAACGCAGACGGGTCGGCGCCGCTGGAGGGGGTGGAGACGCTGCCCGGCCGACCGGTTACCAGCTACGCCCGCTCGCGGCGGAGCTCCGACTTCAGGACCTTGCCGGCGCCCGAGAGCGGCAAGTTCGCGACGTACTCGATGGTGCGCGGGATCTTGTAGCCGGCCAGCCGCTCGCGGCAGTGCGCATCGATCGACGCCTTGTCCGGCGGCGATCCGGGGCGCGGCACGACGATGGCGTGCACCCGCTCGCCCCAGCGCTCGTCCGGCAGGGCGATGACGGCGACCGCGGCGACGCCAGGGTGTTGAGCCAAGACGTTCTCCACCTCGGCGGAATAGACGTTCTCGCCGCCGGTGATGATCATGTCCTTCAGCCGGTCGACGATGGTGACGTAGCCGCCCGCGTCCATCCGGCCCATGTCGCCGGTGTGCATCCAGCCGTCACGCACCGCCTCGGCCGTCGCCTCCGGCTTGTTCCAATAGCCCTGCATCACGGTCGGCCCACGGACCACGATCTCGCCGATCTCGTCGCGCGGCAGTTCGCGATCGTCGGGGCCGACGATCCTGACCTCGCAGACGGTCGTGGCGCGCCCCGCCGAGCGGCCGCGGCCCTGCGCGCGCGCCTCGACAGTGTGGTCCTCAGGCCCCAGGATGCAGCAGACGGGCGAAAGCTCGGTCATGCCGTACGCCTGGCTGAAGGCGACGTTCGGAAAGGCCTGCATGGCGCGGTCGAGCAGGGCGTCGTCCATGGGCGAAGCACCATAGCGGATGGAGCGTACGCCGGAGGTGTCGAACTCCGCGAAGCGCGGATGATCGATCAGCACGCGCAGCATGGTCGGCACGAAGAAGGCGTCGGTCACGCCATGGACGCTGAGCCCCTGCAGCACCGCCACCGGCTCGAACTGAGGCACGAAGGCGGAGGTGGCGCCGGCGAACAGCGAGGACAGCAAGCCCGACAGCCCGCCGATGTGAAACAGCGGCGCGGAATGCAGGAAGCACTCGCGCGGCGCACATCCCGGCTGCGAGAGCGTGCCCAGCACCGAGCAGACGAGGTTCTCGTGGCTCAGCATGACGCCCTTCGGCCGCCCGGTGGTGCCGCCCGTGTAGAGGATCGCGGCAAGGTCGTCGCCCTGGCGTAGGGCGTCTTCGACCGGCGCGGCGCCCGCCATCCATCGGCTGCGCGAGACGACACCGTCAGTCGCGGTCTCGGCCGTCGACAGCACGTGGCGAAGCGCGGGGGCCTCGGCGCGGATGGCTGGGAGCAGCGCCTCGAACGCCGGCTCGACGATCAGGACGCGCGTGTCGCTGTCGGCCAGCGAATAGCCCATCTCCTGCGGCGTCCAGCGCAGGTTGACCGGATTGATGACGCCGCCGGCCCACAGCACGCCCAGCACGTATTCGAGGAAATGATCGCCGTTGCGCGAGAGGATCGCCACCCGATCGCCCGGCCGGACGCCGAGCGCCTGCAGCGCGCCGGCGAAGCGCGCCACGCGATCGGCGAGCTCGGCCCACGTCCAGCGGCGTTCGCCATCGCGTGTCGCCACGCCCTCCGGCGCGCGCTGAACCATCCGATGCAGCGCCTGGGTGACGTACATGCCGGCTTCCTCCCCCGCCCCCGGGTCTCATGCCCGGGCTGGCGGCAGGACACACTCCCGCCGCCAGCGCTCAGGATCAACGGCGTTTGGCGTTGAGCTCCCAGTGGCGGGCCATCATCTGCGCCGCCTTCTCCGCGAGATCGCGCGGGACCTCCGGATAGAGAACCGGCGCCGCCCCGTTCGGAAGGGCGATGACCGCGGTGGCCTTCAGCGTTTCGTCGCCGCGCTGGTTGGTGAAGCGCACCGCCACATCGACCAGGTTGCGCCCGGCCTCCTGGCGCACCGCCGTCACCTCGCCGGTGATCATCTGGGTGTCGCCCATGTAGTTGAATTTCCGGACCTCGTCGTGAACGTTCAGGATCAAGCCGTCGTCGCCGGCCCAGTCCGACAGGTAGTGAAAGAGGTAGTTCTCCCGCATCACCGCGTAGTCGTAGGCCATCGGATTGCCGATCGCCTGGGCCCACAGCGGATCCCAGTGCAGGCGCTGGGCGACGTCGGGCACGCCGTACTCGTTCTTGATGTAAAAGGGCGCGATGCGCTTGCGGTTCTTGTGGGCCAACCGCCCGACGGTCGGCGCATAGGGCACGAAGCCATAGCCGCCGGAGTGGAAGCAGATCACGTCGGTGACCGTCAGCGGCCCCTTGGCCATCTTGCCGAGGCTGTCGCCGACCTTGACGCTCGACCAGTCGCGCCGTTCCGCTCCGCGCACCTGCTCGGCCGCATAGACCGCGTCGATCGCGGCGATGGCGTCGTCGTCATAGGTCGCCGGCTTGATGTCGGCGTACTTGCCTTTCTTCGCCGCGGTCTTGCGCTCGGTCAGAATGCGCAGGATGCGGTAAACCGACACCACTTCGCCGCGCTGGTTCACCTTCACGTCGCGGCGCACGTTGATCACCGAGCGGCCGGCGAACTCGGAATCCTTGACCTCGCAGGTCTCCTCGCCGTTGAACGAGTAGAGCGTGTCGCCGGGGTAGATCGGCCGGTACCAGTCCCAGGTCGAGCCCGAGACGAAGACGTGGATGCCGCGGAACAGCGACTTCTTCAGCGCCTTGATCTCGTCGGGGATCGGATCGCCCAGCATCGGCGCGTTGATGATCCCGGCCATCATGCCGGGCGCGATGACGCTGCCCCAGCGGGTCGCCCTTGCATAGTCGGGATCGCAGTACAGCGGGTTGTCGTCGCCGCAGCCGACCGAGAAGTTGCGGATGTTGTCGGTGGTCGCGGTCTGGATGTACTCGCGGTGCGGCGACGGCTCGTCGAAGCCGAGCAGCTTGCGCTGGCGCTCGATGTCCTCGTCGGTGATGGCGTACGCCGTCGCCTTGTTCCATTCCTCGCTTTCGAGAACGCTCTTGGTTTCGCTCGCCACGGCCCTGCCTTTCACCCGCTTACATTCGTATAACTAGGTTGGTTACGTTTCGGACGCAAGCACGCGCGAACCACCGCGACTGCGTGACGCGAAAGGCTCCGCCCGACCGGACTCACAGCGACCGTAGCGCGCTCTCGACATCTCGCAATATACAACATACTAGGTTAGATGATTTTAGCCCAGCGCTTTCGCGGAGAATGCGACCTTGGCCACCGAGATCCTACTGCCCAAGCTGGGGTTCGCCATGAACGAGGGCGTCGTGACCGAATGGATGGCGCCCGACGGCGGGGAGGTTGTCGCCGGCCAGCCGCTGTTCAGCCTCGAGAGCGAGAAGTCGGTCAACGAGATCGAGAGCCCCGCCAGCGGCAAGCTGCGGATCGTTCAGCCGGCGGGCGGGCCCTACGAAGTCGGCACGCTGCTCGGCGTCATCGAATAAGGCCCGGGAGGCGGCGATGCGCGTCGTCCAGTTCGCAGATTACGGCCCGCCTGACGTCCTGCAGCTCGCCGAGGTCGCGACCCCGGACCCCCGACCCGGCCAGGTCCGGATCCACGTCACGGCCAGCGCCGTGAACCCGGCCGACTACAAATGGCGCAGCGGCATGTTCCGCGAGTTCCTGTCCGTGCCCCTGCCCCATGTGCTCGGCTACGACGTCGCCGGAACAGTCGACGCCCTGGGCGAAGGGGTCACGGGCTTCCAGCCCGGCGACCGGGTTGTCTGCTTGCTCGATGCGATGCGCAAGGGCGGCTACGCCGAGTACGCTGTCGCCGAGGCCGCCCACGTGGCCAAGGTCGCCGAAGGCCTGTCGCTCGAACTCGCCGCCACCCTGCCCACGGCCGGATTGACGGGGGTCCAGCAGATCCTGGAGCGCGTGCGCCCGCAGCCCGGCGAGACGGTGCTGGTGACCGGGCTGTCGGCGCTGTCGGCCGCATCGCACTGCAGACCGCCCGCCAGCTCGGCGTTCGAGTCGTCGCCGCGGTGCGCGCCCAACAGCGCGACCTGGCGGTCTCGCTAGGCGCCTCCGACGTCATCGTGCTCGGCGAGGCGACGGCGCCGGGGCTGCAGTTCGATCACGTCGCCGACACCGTGGGCGGCGAGCAGGTCGCGGCGCTCTGCCGCCTGCTTAAACCGGGCGGGCGGATCATCACCGTCGCCACCACGCCGATCGATCCGCAGGGGCTCGCGGCCAAGCCCGAGTTCATCGCCGTGCACCCGGACGGGCCGCAGCTCGCCGCGCTGGGGGAACAGGTCGCCAACGGCGCCGTCTCGGTCGCCGCGCCGCGCATCCTGCCGCTGGCGGAGGCGGCCCAGGCTCACCGGCTGGTCGAAGCCGGCGGGCTTGGCGAAAAGATCGTGCTGCGCCCCTAGCCCGGTCAGCCGGCCTTGATCCGCATCGCGCCGAGATAGTCCCGCTTGCCCAACTGCACGCCCTTCATCCGCAGGATGTCGTAGGCGGTGGTGGCGTGGAAGTAGAAGTTGGGCAGCGAAAACGAGAGCAGGAAGTCGGCGGCGACGAAGCGCATCAGCACCCGGCCCTTAATGCTGAACTCGACCTCGCCGTCGGCCGCGGCGTTCAACTGCTCCGGTGAGATGGCCTGCACCTTGGCCTCGGCGTCGGCGACCAGCGCCTGCAGCGCCGCATAATCCAGAAGGCCGAGGTCCGGCGGCGGCGAGAACGCACCCGCCAACACTCCCTGGATGGCGCCCAGCGAATGGTGCACGACCGAGTTCACCTGGAACCGCAGCGGATGCATGTCTGCGGCCAAGCGCGTCTCGACCAGCTCGGCTGGATCCATCCCGGTCTCGCTGCAATGTGCGAGGCCGCGCTCGAGCACGCCCCGTGTCGCGCGCAGGTTCTGCAGGAAGGACGGGACTGTCACGTCGTGCAGCGTCAGGTTGCTGCGTGTCATGGGTCCCTCCGTTTCGTGTTGCGCCGATCATGACGCACCGTCCGCCGCTGTCGACCAGAATCACGACCTGATGGTCGCCGGCTTGCGCCGGGCCAGCCTGGGCGAGAGCATAGGCCCAGGCGGACGGAAGGCCTGACGATGCGTGTGCTGATCACCGGCCGCTCCTCGGGCATTGGGCGGGCTTGTGCCGTCCGTCAGGCCGCCGCGGCGGCTTCGTCTTCCAGGATCATTTCGGACGCCCGCCAGGCGAAGGCCATCGCCGGCGCCTGGGTGTTGCCTGACGGCATCGACGGCATGGCGGAGATGTCGGCCACGCGCAGGCCTTCGACTCCGCGCACGCGCAGGCGCGGATCGAGCACCGCAGAAGCGTCCGCCCCCATGGCGCAGGTCGAGACCGCGTGAAACCCGCAGTTGCCGAACTGGTGGAAGGCGTCGACGATCTCCGCATCCGACGAGACGTTCGGGCCAGGGAAGATCTCCGCCGCCGCGAAGCGTTGCAGGCTCGGCTGCGCCGCCAGCTTGCGGATCCACCGCACGATGCCCGCCGCGATCTCCTGGTCCACCGGATCGCCGAGATAGTTGGGCGCGATCAGCGGCGGCTGCGCAGGATCGGACGACTGCAGCCGGATTTCGCCCAGGCCCCGCGGGCGAGCCACATAGCCGCCGAGGCTGAAGCCCGGCTGGCTCTCCGGCGAGAAGCCGGGGATGGTCTTGTCCATGGTCAGAGGCGAGCCCATCAGCTGGGCGTCGGGCCGGTCGGACTGTGCACGCACCTTGAGGAAGCCGCCGTATTCGGACGCGCCGTAGGTCAGCGGCCCCGAGCGGAGCAGCGCCCAGCGCAGCGCGTTCATGTACAGGCGATGGCCGCTGAAATTCCGGTTGGAGCTGCCAGCGTTGACGCGGAATTGCAGGGTGAGCAGCAGATGCTCCCGCAGGTTCTGGCCGACATTGGGCGACTCCGCCAGCACCTCGACCCCGGCGGCGCGGAGCTGATCGGCCGGCCCCACGCCGGAGAGCATCAGCAGCTTGGGCGTCACGATGGCCCCGGCGCAAAGGATGATCTCGCGCCCCAACACCTCGCGCTTGCCGCCAGCCGAGGCGACCATCACGCCCTTCGCCCGGCGGCCTTCAAAGGTGACGCGCTCGACGCTGGCGTCGGTGAGGACGGTGAGATTCCGCCGATGACGGATCGGATGCAGGAAGGCCTTCGCCGCCGTCATGCGCCGTCCCGCGAAGGCGGAGGCCGGGTAGTAGCCGAATCCCTCGGCGTCCGCCTCGTTGACGTCTTCGCGGCGCGGCACGCCAAGCGATGCGGCGGCGTCCGCCACAGCCTCGTTGAGCGGGGTGTGCGCCGGATGCTCGGTCACTTTGAAAGGACCCTTGTCGCCCCGCCACTCAGCAGCGCCGAGGGCGTTGCCCTCGATCGCCCGGAAGCCGCGCGACATGTCGGCCCAGCCCCAGCCCGTACAGCCGGCCTCGGCCCACTCGTCGTAGTCCCGGCGGAAGCCGCGCGTGTAGAGCAGGCCGTTAACCGCCGTCGATCCGCCTAGCGTCTTGCCGCGCACCCAGTACTCCGGCTCGTTCCGCCCAGGTCGGATAGCGGGATAGACATGCGTCAGCTTCGGGTCGGACAGCGCCAAGGGGAAGGCGCGCGGCATGTGGATCTTGTAGCTGGTGTCCGGGCCGCCGGCCTCGATCAGCAGCACTGAGCGCCGGCCGTCCTCCGTGAGCCGGTTGGCGAGCACGCAGCCGGTCGCGCCGGCGCCGACGATGATCACATCATGGGTTTGCAAAGGATCAGTCCCAGACGAGGTTGAGCCAATCGACGCCCAACAGGCCGCCGTGGGTGCGGTAGGCGTCGCCATTCGCCAACCGGAACGGCGGCAGCCTAGGCAGCCACTCCTCCAGCGCAATCACCAATTCTCGACGGGCCAGGTGCGAGCCGATGCAGCGGTGCGGTCCGTATGAGAAGGCGGTGTGACGGTTCGGCGATCGGCTGATGTCGAGCGCCAGCGGATCGGGAAACTCGTCCGGATCCATGCTGGCGAGCGGGGTCATCAGGTGCACCCAGTCGCCCTGCTTCATCGCCACGCCCGCCGCCTCGACATCGCGCAGCACCTGGCGGCGGACGCTGACCAGCGAATAGCGGCGCAGGAACTCTTCGACCGCGTCGCCGACAAGCGACGGGTCGCCACGCAGCTGCGCCTGCAGCTCGGGATGACGCGCAAGGTGCAGGAAGATGAAGCCCAGCGAGGCGGCCACCGTGTCGATGCCGCCGCCGAAGATCAGGAACAGCGCCCCGATGATCTCGTCGTCGGTCAGCGGCCGGCCCTTGACCTTGGAGTTGACGACGATGGTGATCAGGTCGTCGTCGGACTGCCCGCGACGCTCGTCCCCTGCCTTGCGCAGATAGGCGGCGACCTCGGTCGCCCCGCGCGATCGGGCGGCCATGTCCTCGCCGTGCAGCACGTCGTGCATCCACTTCGAGAACAGCTCGATGTTCTCCGACGGAAGGCCCATCAGGCTGAGGAAGATGTAGACCGGGAACGCCCGGCCGAAGGCCTGCATGAACTCGCAGGACGTCTGGCCGCGCAGCTGCTCGACCAGGTCGACGGCGCGTTCGCGAACCCGACCGTCCAGGTCCGACATTCGCTTGGGGCTGAACGCCGGCGCCAGCATGGTGCGGTAATCGGTATGCTGCGGCGGGTCGGTCTCCGCCGGGATCAGGTCCCAGTCCTCGCCGATCAGGGCCGAGAAGCGCACGCTCTTGCGCGCCGAGAAGGTCGCCGGATCCTGCAGGATCAGACGGATGTCGTCTCCCCGAACGGGCACCCAGCCCGGCGGGTTGTACGGGTCGCCGACGTTGAAGAAGGTCCGCGGGCCGTCGTGCAGCGCCGCCAGGCCGACGTGCGGGGCGCTTTTCGTGCCCGACCCGAAAGCGAAGTCGAAAGCCCGCACCAGTTCGCCCGGCACATGCGGCGGCGCGTCGTGGACGGCGCCGGCGGGTCGTGAAGTCTCTACCGACATACGTGCGCTCGGCGCTCAGGTCGCTCCCCGGTCCGGATCTTCGTCGTCGACGGTGATGGCGCGTTCCGGGCACGCCCGCGCTCCGCGCACGGCCTGCGCCCGCTGCTCCGCAGGCACGGTTCGCTGCTCGAAGCCGAGATAGCCGACGTCGTCGAGCTCGTAGATCTCCGGCGCCACGGCGGCGCACCGGGCGTGGCCCGTGCAACGTGTCTTGTCGACCTTGATCGAAACCATTTTCCACCCGGGCTTTGCGTCTCTGCGGACGCGTCATCGGCCATAAGGCTGCCCCCCGCGCCGCGCTTGCGTCAAGATTGAATCGTACGATACGGTTCAAGTTATGGGACGCGAGCTGTCGCCTGAGCTGCGTGAGCGCCGCCGGAATCGGATCCTTGAGACGGCCACGGACGTCTTCCTCGAGCACGGCTATGCGGGCTCGACCATGAGCATGGTCGCCCAGCGCCTCGGCGGCTCGAAGGCGACGCTCTACGCCTACTTCGCCAGCAAGGAGGAGCTCTGCGAAGGCATCATCCAGCGGGTGTGCGGTCAGGCCGTCGGCGCGATCGAGGACGCGGGCGCCATGCTCACGATCGAGAAGCGGCTGATGCACATCGGCATGGCCTTCATGCGGCTGGCGGTCTGCGACGCGGGCGTGAAGTCGACGCAGCTGGCGATCGAGTTCGCCCGCAGAAACCCCGAGCTCGCCGAACGCTTCGAAGCCGTCGGCCACGGCGCCGTGGCGGCGCGGCTGGCCGAATTCATCGGCGAGGCCAACGCTCGCGGCGAGATCCGCGTCCCCGACCCGCTAGGGGCCTCGAAGATCTTCCTCAGCTTGATGCGCGGCGACCTGCACTTCCTGCGGCTGCTCAATCGCATCCCTGCGCCCGACGCCGAACGGCAGCGCGCCGAGGTCGCCGGGGCCATCGGCGTGTTCATGGCCGCCTTCGCACCGCAGCCTAGCGACACCTGAAGCTTCGCCGTCATGCGGTGCGCCGGGTGCGCGCATCGGGCCCATCTGAGCGCTTGCTCGCGCCGATTTCGAATATTATAAGATTTGAGCGAGACGGGAGTGCGGTCGCGCGCTGTTCGCCCGTCGAGGAGCAACAAGGACTTATTCGAAAAAATTCGCGCCCGCCTGGATCGACTTGCCCCCAGGAACGGATTTGACCTCGACCGCCGGCCCCACGGCGCGTGGGCGCAAGAATGCTGAGGAGCCCCGGATATGCAGACTGATCCCGTCAAGTTCGCTATCGGCACGATGCCGCTGTTCGACGTCGACACCCACTGGGCGGAGCCGCCGACGCTTTGGAAGGATCAGGCGCCGGCCAAGTACAAGAACAAGGTCTTCGAGGTGAAGGACAAGCCCGACAATTCGCAGGGGTGGTTCGTCGGCGACCAGCAGGTGGCGATGATCGGCCCGGCGGTGGTCAAGGCCGACATGACCAAGCACCTCAACTCCTTCACCATCCCGCGCTACGACCTGATGTCGAAGGCGGTCTCGATCCCCGAGCACACGCTCGAGTACATGAACGGCGCCGGCATCGGCGCGCAGGTGGTCTACCCGAATGTCATCGGCTTCGGCGGCCAGGCGCTGATGAAGGTCTTCCCCGACGATCACGAGCTGCGCCTCTGGCACGTGCAGACCTACAACGACGCGCTCGGGGATATGCAGAAGCGCGGCGGCAATCGCCTGCTGCCGCAGGCCGCCCTGCCGCTTTGGGACATCGAGGCTTCGATCGCCGAGCTGCGCCGGATCAAGAAGATGGGCCTTACCGGCTTTGCGATGTCGGACAAGCCGGCCGACTTCGGCCAGCCGACGCTCACCAGCCCGGAATGGGCGCGCTTCTGGGAAACCGTGCAGGACCTCGACATCCCGGTGAACTTCCACATCGGCTCGGGCACGTTCGAGGGCGAGGTCAACAAGTTCTGGAGCGAGCCGCGCATCGTGGTTTATCCGGACGGCACGCAGAACGGGCCGCTGGCGATCTTCACGGCCATCAACAACTTCCTGAACAACCAGCTCGACGTGATGAACCTGATCCTCACCGGCCACCTCGATCGATACCCGAAGATCAAGTACGTCTCGGTCGAGAGCGGCGCCGGCTGGGCGCCCTTCATCATCCAGGTGATGATGTTCCAATGGGGCGAAATGATGAGCGCTGAGCAACGCGCCAAGTTTACCCGCACGCCCTACGAAATGTTCCGCGACCAGATCTACATGACGATCTATTGCGAGGAACATTACAACGTCGATCAGTATGTCGGTTATTTCGGCGCCGACAATCTGCTGTTCGAGACCGACTTCCCGCACCCGACGTCGATCTATCCGCACGCCAACTCGCGCTTCAAAAGCGCGCGCGAATATGCGGACTCCGTCTGCCGGAACCTGAGTCCGGAAGACAAGGCCAAGGTCATCTACCAGAACGCCGAGAAGCTTTACGGCGTGAAGATCCAGACCGCGAACGCCTGACGTTCCACGATCTGGCGGAGGGCGGCCGACTTGGCGTGCCCTCCGCCGCCTCGCATGAGCGGTTGATCGCCCGCGCGACCTCGTTAGCGTGGCTCTGAAGCGGGCACGTGCGATCCGCGGGAGGAGATGTCAGTGCCGAGTTCGAGCGTCGCGTCGCGTCCGGTGTGGGCGATCATGGCCGTGCTGTTCGTCGCGGAGGTCGTCGCCTCCCTCGAAGGCAGCATGCTGTTCACGGCCTTGCCCACCATCGCCCGAGAGTACGGGCTTTCCTCCTCCGCCTGGCTGATTACCGGCTATGTGCTGGTTTCCGGCGCCTCCGCGGTGCTCGGCAGCCGGCTGGGCGACATGTTCGGGCGCAAGCGTGCGCTGATCACCGTGTTGTTGATCTGCACGATCGGCTCCCTGCTCAGCGCCCTCACCCACGACCTTCGGCTGACCGTGCTCGGCCGGATGCTGCAAGGTTCGACCGGCGCCATCTTGCCGCTGTCGTTCGGCATCGCCCGAGCGCTCGTTCCCAAGCACCGGGCGCCACTGTGCATCGGCATTCTTTCCGGCGCCTACGCCGGCAGCTCGGCGCTGGGCTACGTGGTCGGCGGGGTGTTCGCCGAGCATGGCGACTGGCGCCATCTCTTCTGGCTGACCGCCTCGCTGCCGGTGGTCATTTCCGCCGCCGCCGCCTGGATCGTGCCGAAGGACGAGGGCTCGGCCCGCGGCGCACGCGTCGACTGGTGGGGCGCGGTGCTGCTGATCGCGGCGATCATGCTGATCCAGCTCGGCGTCGGCCAGGTCCGCCATGGCCAGGTGAGCGCCGTCGCCCTCGCCGAGATCCTCGGCGGCGTCGCGCTGCTGGCCCTGTGGGTGCTGGTCGAGCTGCGCATGCCCTCGCCGTTGGTGGACATCCGCCAGCTGCTGGACCGCAAGATCGCACTCGCCAACCTGACCAATGTGTTCCTGGGCCTGGGCGCGATGCAGCTCGCCCTGGTGCTGATGATGCTGATCCAGCAGCCGGTGGCGACGGGGATCGGCTTCGGCGTCGGCGCGACCCTCGCCGGCATCATCAAGCTGCCGTCGAACCTGGTCTCGCTGATCACCGGCCCGTTCAGCGGCCTGATGGCGGGGCGCAACGGCGCCAAGCTGCCGATCGTCATCGGCGGCGCGGTGATGGCGTTCGGCTGGTACGCGCTTGCGCTGCTGCACCACGAGCTCTGGCACGTCGTCGCCGGCACGCTGATCGGCGCGGTCGGCAGCTCGCTGATCATGGCCAGCGTCCCCAACCTGGTCATCGAAGTCGCGCCCGAGAAGGACACCAGCACGGCGACCGGCCTGACCCTGGTCGTCCGCGGCGTCGCCACCTCCATCGGCACCCAGGTCGTCGCGACCCTGCTGGCAGCCCCGCCCGGCGGCGCGCCCGACGAGCAGGGGTACGTCTCGGCCATGGTGTTCATCGGCACCATGTCGCTGCTGACCCTGGTCGTGGCCTTGTTCATTCCCAGGCGGCCAGGCGCGCCCGGATCCGCGGGCGCCGCAAGTCCGCACGGCCTCCAGCCCAGCAAGCCTTCTACGATCTAGCGTTTAGCCACACACGCTGAGGGTGATCTTCGCTAGAATCATTATGATGATCTCGGACGAAGGCGCGGGATCGCCATGGCGCTTGTCTTCGCTGACCCTCGATTCGGACACCACAGCCGGCGTAACGCTGCGCTCGATCAGCGCTCAGCGCTTCCTGCGGCGCAGCTCGGCCACCGATCTGGACGGCTCGCCCTATCGCATCATCGACTTCCCCAGCATCACCGTGAAGGACCGCACCTTCAGCCACGAGCTGCAGCTCCTGGGCAATGCGCTCGACAATCGGGTCAAATGGATCGTCGGCGCCTTCGGATGAGCGGGGAACCCAGGTCTCGCAGACGGTGACGCTTGCGCTGGTCTCGGCCAACCCGACCCGCCAGCCCGTGACTGTGCACAACACCAGCCAGGCGGTGTTCGGCCAGGCGAGCATAAGATCAGCGACCAGCTCAGCGCGACCGTCGGTTTGCGCTACACCAAGGACAAGCGCGGGCTCACCTCGGGCAATCAGACGCCGACCACCTGCCTCGCCACCGGCATGCCGATCACAGCCGGCCCCTGCTCGGCCAGCTACTCCGTCGACTTCTCCAACACCTCCTGGCGATCTTCGGGCGCAACCTCACCAACGAGAGTTATCCCGCCTATGCCACCACCGTTCCGCTCGGGTTCGTCTCGGCGATCTTCGGCGCGCGCCGCGAACCTACGGCGTGGAGGTGACGAAGCGCTTCTAGCGCGCGGCCTCAGGCCCCCAGCATGGTCATCCCGCCGTCGACCGCGAGCACCTGGCCGGTGATGTAGCGGGACCCGGGTCCCGCCAGGAACAGCATCAGGGGCGCCAGATCGAGGTCGGGGTCGCCGAGCCGGCCGCCCATCGGGATGGCGCGCGCGAGGCCCTCCTCGGTCGCGCGCCGATCCTCAGGCGACATCCGCGCCAGCGACTTCTCGGCGACCTCGGTATGCATGATCGGCACCACGGTGTTCACGCGCACGCCGAACTCGGCCCAGGCCTTGGCCACCGCGCGCGACCAACCGGCCACCGCCGCCTTGGCCGCGGAATAGGCGGCGCGCTCGGCCATGCCGCGAACGCCGGCGTTGGAGCCGAAGTTGATGATCGACCCGCCGCCTTCACGCATCAGCCGGAAGGCGGCCTGGTTGGTCAGGAAGGTGCCCTTGGCGTTGACGTCGAGCACCAGGTCCCAGTCTGCCTCCTTGAGGCTCGCCGCGGGGCCGGGCTTGTCGAGGCCTGCGACCGCCGCCAGCACGTCGAGGCCGCCGAGCTCGCGCTCGACGCGGGCGAAGCCGGCCTCGACGTCGGCCGCCTCGCAGACGTCTGCGCGGGCGAAGAAGCAGGCCTCGCCCAGCTCCCGCGCCAGAGCCTCGCCGAGTTCCTCGCGCACATCGAGGATCGCCACCCGCGCGCCGGCGCCGACATAGGCCCGCACCACCGCAGCGCCGATGCCGCGCGCCCCGCCGGTGACGACGATCCGCTTACCGTCCAGCATGGGGCGCCGCCTGCGGACAGGGCGCGGAGAGGAAGTCGACCACCGCTGAGGCGAAGACGTCGTTGCGATCGCCGGCCACCATGTGCCCAGCCTCGGCCACGTCGCATATGTCCAGGTGCGGGATCAGCACGCGCAGGCGCTCGACGCCCTCGGGGCTGACCACATCGCTCAGCACGCCGCGCACCAGCAGCGTCGGGCAGCTCACCGTGGCCGCCGCCAGCTCCAGGCGAACCTCGGCGTTGGAGCCGCGCAGGCCGCCGGGCCCGAGCAGCGCCGGGTCCCAGTGCCAGTGCAGCCGCCCGTCGCGCAGCCGCAGATTCTTCTCCAGGCCGGCGTTCGACTTGGGCCGCGGCCGCTCGGGGATATAGGCCGCCACCGCATCGGCCGCCTCCTCCAGAGAGGCGAAGCCGTCGCTGTGCGCCAGCATGAAGTCGACGATCCGCTGCGCGCCCGCAGGTTCGACCCGGGGCACCACGTCGACGAGCACAAGGCGGGTTGTGTGCGCCGCCGCCTCGCCGGTGGCGACCAGCGAGATCATCCCGCCCAGCGAGGCGCCGACCAGCGCGATCGGCCCCGTGGTGATCTGCGCCAGCACATCCTCGACGTCGGCGATGAAGCCGTCGAGCGAGTAGTCCCCCGCCTTCGACCAGTCGCTTTCGCCGTGGCCGCGCAGGTCGAGGTTGATCACCCGATAGCCGGCCTCGGCGAGCCGCTCGCCGGTGCGGTTCCAGGCGTGCCGCGTCTGGCCGCCGCCATGCGTCAGCAGCACCGGCGGCGCATCGTCGGCGCCATAGGTGTCGGCCACGAGCACATGGCCTGACCGCGTGGTGAAGCGCCTGGTGGTCACGGTCCCTCCGCTCCCTCCCAACGCACCTCGTAGAGCGAGGCGTCGGGTTCATGGAACTCGCCGGTTGAATAGCTGCGCCCGGGCAGGCCCATGATCAAGCGGGAGCGGTCGAAGACGAGGCTGGTCGAGCTCCCGTAAAAATTGTCGGCGAAGACGTGCGTATCGCCGTCGGGCGACTGGCGAAGCACTCGCCCGGAGAAGGGCAGCCCGTCGGCGAACTCGTCGCAGCCGGAAACCTGCGCCAGGTTCACCGGCCCATCGTCGGCCCAGAAGATATGTCCGGCGAACGGGCCAAACTCCGGCGGCGCCCGACGGGCGTTCAACGGCGCCCACTTCGGATCGGGCGCGATCTCTTCGATGCCGCCATCGGGCCGGATGCGCCAATACTCCAACTTCGGCGTGCCGGGCGTCGAGCGGTGGAAGGAGGCGCCGCGCACGCCGGAAAACACCAGTTCGCCGGCCAAGCCTCCCCACCAGGGCGGCGCGATGCGCACCTGGCGCGGCATGATCGGTTGGTCGGGATCGCCCAGCCGCACGAACGGCTCGGCCGCGCCGCCCTGCGCCGGCACCCGGTAGATGGTGCAATTCATCATCGAGTGGATGAACAGCCAGCCCTCGAACGGCGAACCCTTCGGCCCCACCACGTCCGGCATCATCGCCCCGGCGTGGCCGCCGTCGAGGGTTCCGACGTCCGGAACGCTGGCGAACAACTCCGGGCGGTTCGCGCCCTTGCGGACCCGCAGCACGCAATGCGCGCGCGAGGCGTAGGGTCGCCCGGGGCCGGTCTGGGCGACGATGAAGATCTCGCCGTCGCTGTCGCCGTAGTGCGCCTCGCCGCGGATGATGTGGATGAAGGCCCAGCGCCCCGCGGCGCCGTAGTTGACGATCGGCTCCAGCACGTTGTCGTCCTGCAGCCGCCAGATCGCGCCGTGGCCCTGCTCCGGGTCCCAGCCGGGCTGCGCCTGGCCGCCGATGTCGTTGAAGACGATCGAGTTGTTCGCCGCTTCCCGCCAGCCGAGCAGGATGTCGTAGAAGGTCGAGCCCGGCCCGACCAGCTCGGCGCTGGCGTAGCCAGGTGCGCGCAGCTGCATGCGGAACGGATACAGCTCGCGTAGCTTTCGCCGGCTCTCCTGCGTGGTCATGGCGTGATCACCGCGCGGCCCACCACCCGGCGCGACGCCATCACGTCGAAGGCCTCGCGCCAGCGCTCCAGCGGATAGGTCGCATGCACCCTAGGCGATAGCCGCCCGGCTTCCGCGAGGCCCCAGATCGCCGCCATGTTCTCGGCGCCGCGCTCGGGATGGCGGCGGCCGTATTCGCCGGCGCGTACGCCGATGATCGAGAAGCCTTTGATCAGCGGCATGTTCGACGAGAAGGACGCGATCCGTCCGGCCGTGAAGCCGACGATCAGCAGCCGACCGTCGAAGGCGATGCAGCGGGTGCTCTCCTCGAAGACGTCGCCGTTCACCGGGTCGTAGATGATGTCCGCCCCACGCCCGCCGGTGATTTCCTTCACCCGCTCGCGAAAGCCCGGCGCGCTGTTGACCACCGCGTCGGGCGCATAGTCACGCTGGATGATCGCCAGCTTCTCGTCCGAGGCCGACGCCGCGATGACCCGCGCGCCCAGCACCTTGGCCAGGTCGACCGCCGCCAGCCCCACGCCGCCAGCCGCGCCGTGCACCAGCACCCACTCGGCGGGCTGCAACTGGGCGCGCCGATGCAGCGCAACATAGGCGGTGAGGTAGGCCGCGCCGAACGCCGAGGCCGCAGCGTAGTCCAGCTTGGCGGGCTTTGGGCGCAGGGCCGCAGCCGGATAGAGGGCGTACTCGCCGAACCCACCGCCCAGGTAGGTCGCGACCACCGAATCGCCTTCCGCGACGCTGTCCACGCCGGCGCCCAGCGCGACGACGTCGCCGGCCATGTCGCCACCCGGAACGAACGGCAGCGGCGGCTTGTGCTGGTATTCGCCGCGGGTCATCAGCAGGTCCGGAAAGCCGATGGCGGCGGCGCGAATCCGCACCAGCACCTGGCCGGCGCCCGGTTCCGGCGTCGGGACCTCGTCGATCGAGCAGCCGCCGTAGTCGGGGGCCAGCGAACTGACGCGCAGGGCGCGCATGGTGCGCGGCAGGCTCACAGCTTCGCCGCCCGTGCGACGTCCTCGGCGAACGCCATCAGCTCGAGGATCAGGCCGGAGATCCACTTCGCCAGCCCGCTGGCGTCGCGCCCGTTCACGTGGCGGGCGTAGTTCCACTCGATCAGCGCGCAGAGGCGGAACACCGACAGCACGACGTAGTAGTCGAGCGTCGAGACGTCGGCGCCGGTCTTCTCGGCGTAGTACTCGGCCATGTCCTCGCGAGTGGGAGCGAACGGATCGATCACGGCATCGCCGCGGGTGTTGGTCACCTTGCGTCCTGCGAAGCCGAAGATGGCGCGGGCGAGGTCGAGCAGCGGGTCGCCGATGGTGGCCACCTCCCAGTCGATGACCGCCGCGACCTTCGACGGGACGCTGCGGGTCAGCATCATGTTCGGATAGCCAATATCGCCATGGATGATGGTCGTGGCCGACATCGGCGGCGTGTTCGCCTGCAGCCAGTCGGTGACGTAGGCCATGCCCGGGATCTCGCGCCCCGGATGGTTCTCCGTCTGCTTGTAGGACTCGATCAACTTCAGGTAGCGCGGCACCTGGCGCATCAGAAAGCCGTCCGGATTGCCGAAGTCCTCCAGGCCCGCGGCCTTGTAATCGACGGTGCGGATCGAGGCGATGCCGTCGATCATCGCGAACGCCAGGTCGCGGAAGTGGGGTCCGGGCTGGTCGTAGGGCGGCGGCGGCTTGCGGTCCTCACCCCAGTTCGTCCAGCCGTCGATGTATTCCATCAGCAGGAACGGCGCGCCCAGCACCTCGGCGTCGGTGACGTAGGCGTGCAGCTGCGCGTGCGGAATGGCCGAGCCGCCGATTGCGCCCAGCAACCGGCCCTCGCGCGCCAGCGCCTTGGCGCTGTCGGCGCGCGGCGGAATCGAGGGGAAGCGCAGCACCGCGCTCTCTGCCCCCCGCGTCAGCTTCAGGATGGTCATGCTGCTGCCGCCCTTCAGGCGGACCGAGTGCAAAGGCCCGTCGCCGAGTTCGGGCCGATTGGCGTCGAGCCAGGCCAGGAACGCAGGGCGCTCCACTCCCACGGTGGTCAAGGACGCAACCTCCCTATTCTGTTGTTCTCGGCCGGCGCTGGTAGCGCGGCGGGGCAAGCCCCGAGCTTCGGCGCGGTCACGAAGCCCTTGGCGTCACCCTAGGTTCGAATAATATCATATTCAAGCTGCCAGCCGTCGCTCGGCCGGCGGCGCAGGATAACCGGCGGAAACGCCGGGGCCATCCATAATCAAAGTGGGAGATTGGCGTGAGCACAGCTCTGGACCCGCGCGGCGCACGGCGCGTCGACGAACTTCGGATCAAGGAAACGCAGAATTCGTTGGCCTTCGGGGCCGAGACGTTCCGCGGACAGGGCTCACCGATCTGGAGCACGCTGGCGGCTCAGGCGGCCGAAGATCGCGAAATCGTGGAGATCGCGGCGTGCGGCAAGGACCCGCTGCAGATGTTCACCATCGCCGCGGCGGGCTACGTCGCGTCGAAGTATCCGGACGAGCCGTTGAGCCGCTACCTGCCCGTCGACGCGAGTCCGCCCGCTGCGCCGGAGGGCGCCTACGCGCCCTTCCGGGCGTTCGTGCTCGGCCATCGCGAGGAGATCCTCGACGTCATCACGATGCGCTCGGTGCAGAGCACCTCGGTCGAGCGCGCAGCCAGCGTCGTGCCTCTGCTCGACTATGTGGCCGACCTGGCCGGCGAACCGCTGAACCTGATCGAGATCGGCAGCAGCGCCGGCTTCCTGACCCTGTTCGACAGGTATCTCTACGACTACGGCCCGCATGGCCGCGTCGGCGATCCTGATGCGGCCGTCGTGGTGCCAGGCAAGCTCGTCGGCCCCAGGGCGCGGGCGCCGAAGCGCATGCCGAAAATCGCCGACCGCGTCGGCCTGGACCTGCACCCGATCCAGCTCGACTCCGCCGACGAGCGGCGCTGGCTGATGTCGCAGATCTACCCGGAGTGGATCGACGCCCGCGCCCGGATGATCACGGCGATGGGCGTGGTCGAGAAGGCGAAACTGCCGACGATCGAGGGCGACGCCACCCTGGCCATGCCGGCGCAGTTGCAGCGGATGCAGGGTCCCCTCTGCGTCCTGCATTCGGCCTGCCTCTACTACTTTCCTGACGAGGCGCGGGCGCTGCTGGATTCGCAGCTGCGCCAGGCCAGCCGCGAGCGCGTCATTCATCGGATCGGGATCGAGCCGCCGCACGACTACGGCAAATGGGCGCGCGTCGCCGCAGAGGGCGGGCAGTCGATGGATGGCCGGCAGGTGCAGTTCACCGCCACCCACACCGTCTACGAGGAAGGTGAAGCGCGCAGCCAGGTGGTCGCGATCTGCGAACGCTACGGAATGTGGATGGAGTGGCTGGTCTAGCCTTCAGACCACCGGCGCCGGCCTGGGACTTCGCGCAGGGGTAGACGAGACCCAGGGTCGACGGCCCCTGGGTCCCGGATCGCGCTTTCGCGCGTCGCTGCTGCGCTCGGCCTCAGGCCGCGCGGTAGATGGTGACGACCGCGGCGCCGCCCAGGCCGATGTTGTGCTGCAGGGCGGCCTTGACGCTGGGCGCCTGACGGGCCTGCGCCTCGCCGCGCACTTGCTGAACCAGCTCGGTGCATTGCGCCAGGCCGGTGGCGCCGAGCGGGTGGCCCTTCGACATCAGGCCGCCGGACGGGTTGACCACGTAACGGCCGCCATAGGTGTTGTCGCCGTCGGCGATGAACTTGGTCGCCTCGCCTTCACCGCAGAGCCCAAGACCCTCGTAGCTGATCACCTCGTTGGGGGTGAAGCAGTCGTGCAGCTCGACCACCTGAACGTCCTGCGGCCCCAGCCCCGCCTGCTCATAGGCGATCTTGGCGGCGCGGCGGCTCATGTCGGCGCCGACCAGGGACATCGGGTCCGCGTAGGTCGCGTTGGAATCCGTCGTCATGCCCTGGCCTGCGATGAGCACCGGGCGGCTGATCCCGTGCTTGCGGGCGAACGCCGGGCTGACCAGCACGGCGGCGGCCGCGCCGCAGGTTGGCGGGCAGGCCATCAGGCGGGTCAGGTAGCCGCCGTAGAGCACTGGCGACTCCAGCACCTCCTCGACGGTGATCGGCTTGTTGAACAGGGCCATCGGGTTATTGCCCGCGTGCGTGCGCGTCTTCACCGCCACCTTGGCGAAGATGTCCGGCTTGGCGTCGTAGGCCTTCATGTAGCCGGCGCCGGCCGCTCCGAACATGGCGGGGGCCGCCAGCGCCGGGTCGATCTCATAGCCGAGTTCGGCGAACCGCTTCCAGAGATGGTCGACGGTGATGGTGCGGCCGTCGTCGCCACCGCCCAGCGGCCCCGGGCGCATCTCGTCGAAGCCCAGCGCGAGGACGCAGTCCGCCTGACCAGACGCGATCGCCCGCCGGGCCAGCCACAGCGCCGAGGAGCCAGTGGCGCAGGCGTTGTTGACGTTGAACACTGGGATGCCGGTCATGCCGACCTCGTAGGCCGAGCGCTCGCCCGAGCAGCTCGAGCCGAAACAGAAGCCCGCATAGAGCTCCTGGATCGCGTCGTAGCTGACGCCCGCATCGGCCAGCGCCGCGCGGATGGCCTTGCTGGCCATGATCTCATAGCCCTCGTTCGCGCCCGGCTTGGCGAACTTCACCATGCCGACGCCGGCGACCCATGCTTGCTCGCTCATCGTCACAACTCCCAATCAGGTCGGCCGGCGGCGGATCCCGCCGCGCAGCGCTCAGCCTAGAACAGCTTCTCGATACCCAGGTGCTTCTGGATCATACCGCCAAGGTCGATCGCCGTCTTCGGATCGCTCCAGCCTTGGGCGTCGCCGCCGCGGACCTTGTCCCAATTGGCGAACAGCTTGTCGGCCTCGTCGGGGCCCGCCTGGCTGACATAGCCATCCGCGATCTGCAGTGCGATCCGCGCCGTCCAGCCGCCGCCGGCCTGGAAGATCTCGCCCGTGCTCGGGCAATTCGGATGCATCAGCACCACGCCGGCCGGCGCCACGCGGCCGGGCGCCATCGGCGCGTCCGCCGCCTCGCCGCCGGTGAGCCGGGTGGCCGCGGTCGGCGCGATGACATTGGCCTTGATGCCGTACTTGGCGCCTTCGATGGCCCAGACGCGGATCAGCCCGACCACCGCCATCTTGGCGGCGGCGTAGCTGGATTGGCCGAAGTTGCCGAACAGGCCCGACGACGAGCTGGTGAGCAGCAGCCGGCCGCCGCGACCGTTGTCCTTCATGTGATTGAAGGCCGGCTGACAGACGTAGATTGCGCCGAGCATGTGCACCGACAGGACCGTCTGAAGGTCCGCGACATCCAGCTTGGCCAGGCTCTGGTCGCGCAGGATGCCGGCGTTGTGGATCACGCCGTCCACCCGGCCCCAGGTGTCGATCGCGGTCTGGATGATGCCGGCGCCGCCTTCCTTGGTGGCGACGCTGGAGGTGTTGGCGACAGCCTCGCCGCCCGCCGCCTTGATCTCCGCAACCACCTTGCCCGCCGGCGCCTCGTCCGCGCCGCCGCCGTTCGGGCCGCCGCCCAGGTCGTTGACCACCACACGCGCGCCGCGGCGGGCGAGCTCCAGCGCATAGCCCCGGCCGACGCCATTGCCGGCGCCGGTCACCACCACGACCTGATCATCGAAACGCAGTTGCGACACGCCACCTCCTCACATCATCCCGGTTAAATATGCCAATATTTGGAGCGACCACAAGGCGCCACGCCATCACATCGCACGCGCTGGCTCATCGACGCGTGGTGAAACCGGCCTTCTTGCGGTCCCAGGCGTCGGGCAAGAGGCCCCGGTCGCGCAGGATGTGCTTCATGATCCGGCCATGCGCATTGCGCGGCAACGCCTCGGCGAACTCGATGTAGCGCGGCACGAAGTAGTACGGCGCATTCTCGTTGATGAAGGTCGCCACAGCCTCCGGCGAAACCTGCCGGCCGGACTTGGCCACCACGCAGAGCGTCAGCTCGGCTTCCGACTCCAGCGTGTCCGACGCCGTACCGTAGGCGGCGACGTCCTCGACGTCCGGATGCTGCTGAGCCACCCCCTCGACCTCGAACATCGAGATGTTGCGGCCGTTGTAGCGGATGTAGTCCTTCTTGCGGTCGGCGAAGTAGTAGACGCCCTCCTCATCGCGGAAGGCCATGTCGCCGGTGTGGTGCCAGAGGTTGCGCCAGGTGGCGACGGTCACCTCGGGCTGGTTGAAGTAGCCGACGAACATCAGCCCCGGCCCCTTCGGCCGAATGCAGATCTCGCCGGCTTCGCCCACCGGGATCTCGCGGTCGAACTCGTCCATCAGCTTGACCTCGAGCCAGTCGACCGGACGGCCCAGCGCCGCGCCTTGCCAGGGCGTGACGCGGTCGTCGGGGGCCTGGAACACCACGAAGGTTTCGCTCGTACCATAGGCCTGGTCGAGGTGCTCGATGCCGAACCGGGACCTGAACTTCGGCACCATGTCCCAGGTGAGCGGGATCGCCTGGCCGTGGCGCACGCCGCTGGCGCCGTCGTCCGGGCGCTCCGGCTGATTCCACAGGTGCATGTGCATGGAACCTAGCGTGAAGAAGCTGGTCGCCTTGTACTTGCGGATCCGCTCCCAGAACTGGGTCGCCGAGAAGCGCTTGTCGATCGCCGCGCCCACGCCGGCGGTCAGCGACGGCCAGATCGTCCCGGTCCACGGGCTGCCCAGATACATCGGGGTGCAGGAGTAGAACACGTCGTCCGGGTTTGCGTCGGCGTAGAGCCGCCCCTGCCCCGCGAGATGCAGGATCGAGGAGTGGGCGTGCATCACGCCCTTCGACTTGCCAGTGGTGCCCGAGGACCACCAGACCTGCACGGGGTCCAGCCAGCTGAGCTCCACCGCCGGCCGGTCGGGCGGGGCGTCCAGGAGGCTCGCCAGCGGACGGCCGCGAGCGCTGGCCTCGCCCGCCACGAGGACGTGTTGCACGTGCTCCAGCGTCACCTTGTCCAGCCGCTCGGCCAGGCCCTCGTCGACGACCAGGATCTTGGCCATCGACTGGTCGAGCCCCTCCTTGAGGAAGGCGCCGTGATAGTCGGTGTTGACGGTGGAGAAGATGCCGCCCAGCCGCGCCGTCGCCATGGCGACCAGCACCAGCTCGATGGACGGCTCCATCAGCATCACCAGCGTCTGGCCCTTCTCGAGGCCCAGGGCGTGCAGGCCGCAGGCGTAGCGCTCCGACAACTGCGCGCATTCACGGAAGGTCAGCCGGCGCGCGTCGTCCATCAGCCAGACGGCGTCGCCGTTGTGCTCGGCCTGCCAGTCCAGGACATCGGGGATGATCCGCTTCTGCGGCTCGCTGGTGTCGAACTTTTTCATCGTGTCATGCCCATCTCACTGGCCTCAACGTTCGGCGAAATCCCAGGTCCGCCCTTCGGCGTATTCCCGCAGCACGATCTTGCCGGCGCGGTCGATGTGCACCTCGTCAGGCCCGTCGACGATGCGCATGATGCGCGCCATCCGGTACATCGCCTCCAGCGGGGTGTCGTCCGAGACGCCCAGCGCGCCATGCACCTGGATCGCTCGGTCGATGACCCGATGGAGCGCGCGCGAGACGGCGCACTTGGCGACGCTCAGCTCGACCCGCGCCTGCTCGCCCCGCTCCAGCTTGGCGGCGGCGTCGAGCACGATCGCCCGCGACGACTGGATGTCGAGATAGCTGTCGTAGACGTACTCGCGCATCAGCTGCTTCTCCGACAGCTTCTGGCCGCCCGACAGGGTCCGGTGGTTGATGCGGTTGCACATGATGTCGAACGCGCGCTGCATCTGGCCCAGCCAGCGCATTGTGTTGGTGATCCGCGCCGGCCCCAGCCGCGTCTGGAACAGTTTGAAGCCCTCGCCGCGCTTGCCCAGCGTATTGGCCGCCGGCACGCGCACCTCGCGGTACTCGAACTCTGGATGGTCCATGTGCCGTAGCCCCATGACATGCATGTCGCGCACGCGGGTCAGGCCGGGCGTTCCGACAGGAACGATGATCATCGTGAACCGCTCGTGCACCGGCTTGTCGTCGCCCTCGGTGCGGCACATGACGCACATGTAGTCGGCGTGATCGCCGCCGCTGACGTACCACTTGCGGCCGTTGATCACCCACTCGTCGCCCTCGAGGCGAGCGGTGGTCTGGATGTTGGTGGGGTCGGAGCTGGCCGCGCCCGGCTCGGTCACGGAGAAGGCGACGTAAACGTCACCGGTGACCTTGGGGTAGAGCAGCTTCTGCTTCTGCTCCTCTGCGCCCGCCGCGTCCAGCATCAGGCAGGTCTGCAGAGTGTAGGAACCGAAGATGTTCAGCGCGGCGTCCGAGCGGCCGATGATTTCGTTGACGTAGGCGTAGTCGAACCACGGCATGCCGCCGCCACCCATGTGCGCGGGATGGCCGATGCCCCACAGGCCGAGTTCTTTCGCCCGCGCCTTCAGCCGCTCGAAGATCGTCGGCCACTCCGGGCTGGCGGCGTAGAAGTCCTTCTCGACGGGATAGATTTCGTCCTCGACGAAACGCAGCGCCTTCTCGCGCACCGGCCGCACGTGGGCGGGGATCTCGAACCCCATGGCAATCCTTCCCTGCGATGCGCGACGGCTACGACCGCCGCACTAAGAAAAAACGTGGCCCCGCCGCACGCGCGGCGGGGCCTGGAACAAACTCAGAAGCGATAGGTCGCTTCGACGCCGTATGTGCGCGGGGAGCCCAGCATGACGCCGAAGATGTCGGCGCTCGCGACGCCGGCGGTGTAGTACTTTTCCTTGGTCAGGTTCTTGCCCCAGATCGCGAGCTCGACGTTGCTCGGGAGGGTCAGCGCCGCGCGGGCGTTCAGCAGGCTGAAGTTTTCCAGCTTGCTGTAGACCACCCTCGACTGACCGGCGAACTGCGGATCGGTGTAGCTGTAGTCGGTGCGGATGCTCAGGTCGCCGATGGACGTCGGCGTGTGATAGACCGCCGACAGCGCCGCCTTCCACTTGGGCGTATAGGTCTGCTGGATCGCTTTGTTCGCGAACGAGAAGTCGGTGTAGCCCAGCGCGCCGCTCAGCGTGAACTGGTCGGTGATGCGGGCCACCGATTCCAACTCGATGCCGTCGACCTTCGCCTTGCCCTGATTGACGATCTGGGTGGTCGTCGTCGGCGCGACCGGCGGCGAGATCACCAGGCTTTGCTGGATGTCGCGATAGTCGGTGTGGAAGTAGGCGAGGTTGACCCGCAGCCGCCGGTCGAGGAACTCGCTCTTCAGACCGCCTTCGTAGTTCTTGACCTTCTCCGGCCGGAACGCGCCCGCAGTGGCGCCGTTGACCGCGCGAAGCTGCTGGCCGCCGCTACGGTAGCCGGTGTTCGCCTTGGCGTAGCCGTAGATCGCGTCGGTGAACTTGTAGTCGATCGACACTTCCCAGCTGGTGTTGCTGAACTTGTCGGTGCGTTCGAGCGCGCATGGACCGTTCGGGGTCGTCGAGGTGACGATGCCCGGGCCCGCCGGATAAACGCACACCCCGGTCAGGAAGCGGTTCTTGCCGACGAGGGTCTTCTCATCCTCGGTGTAGCGGATGCCGAACGAAGCGCCGAGGCGCTCGGTCCACTGGTACACGACGTTGCCGAAGGCCGACTTGGACTTGTTGTCGGCGTCGCCGATGAAGCCGACGGCCGAGGCGGCGCTGCCCAGGGTGCGGGTGGTGGCGGGGCTGAACTCGCCGCCATTTTCCTTGAAGTAGTATAGTCCGCCGATCCAGTTCAGCTTGTTGTCCAGCGCGCTACCCGCGAGCTGCCATTCCGCCGTGAACTGATGCTGCCACTGCTTCAGGTCGGGCGCGAACTCCACGAGCGCGAAGGTGTTCGAGACGATGCCGGCGGCGTTCGTCCGCGAATGGTTCTTCGAGTCGCTGTAGGCTAGGATCAGCTTCGTCCGCAGGTTCGGCGTGATGTCGTAGTCGGTCGTCAGGTTGACGCTGGAGTTGCTCGTGCTGGAGAACGGCACGGCGTAGGTGAGCGCCGAATAGAAGTCGCCCTGCCGCCGCGGCGAGGTGGTGAAGAAGTCGATCGGCGTCGGCAGAGCGCCCGTGGCCAGGAAGGCCGGCAGATTGAAATTGCCGATGTCGCCGTAGTGGTTCACGGCGAGCGAGCCGTTGTCCTTGGCGCGGAAGGTCGAGCCTTGCAGCGTGAAGCGCAACTCGCTCGTCGGCTCGAACAGCACCGTCAGCCGCTGCGACCAGGTGTTCAGGTCGTCGGTGGAGATCGTGCGGGTCGGCGTGAGGCTTGCGCGCTGGCCGCCCAGGACGGCGCCGATCGCCTGGCCCGTAGTGGCGAACGGACCCAGTTCGTTGACCAGGTAGGACTTGCTGTATCCGTCGTGCTCACGGTGGGCCGCGGCATAGCGGACGGCCAGCTTGTCCTTGATGATCGGGATCGTGACCGCGCCTTCCAGATTGTAAGCGCTGTAATTGCCGACTCCGCCGGTCAGGTAGCCTGTGAAGCCTTCGGAAAGGCTCGGCTTGCGGGTGGTGATCTTGATCGCACCGCCGGTCGTGTTGCGGCCGTAAAGGGTGCCCTGCGGCCCCTTCAGCACTTCCACCTGGCCGACGTCGAGCAGGTCCGTGAGCGCCGAATAGGCGCGCGCGAAATAGACGTCGTCGATGTAGACCCCGACGGAGGGGTCGGTGGTGATCAGGGCGTCGTTCTGCACCTGACCGCGCACGGTGATGCGGGCCGAGTTCTTGGTCGCGATCGCCGGGCTGACGGCCATGTTCGGCGTGAAGATCGCGACGTCGGCGACGTTTTCGACACCGCGCGCCGCCAACTCCTGAGCGGGGACCGCGGTCACCGACACCGGTGTGGTCTGCTGGTTTTCCTCCTGCCGGCGGGCGGTGACCACCACCTCCTCCAGCGTGCTCGCGCCCGGCGGCTGCGCCTGCGCCTGCGCCGAAGCTTCGGTCGCCGTGGCGGCGACCAACAATGCGAGAGCTGCAACAGAAGTATTGAGTTTATAGCGGCACATGATTTGTTTCCCCTGATTGCTCGAATCGTCGTTATTTTCTGCTTTAGGACTTCAACGATCCGGATTTCGTGCGGCAGTATGCTTGGCCTTCGTGTAATTCGAAGCGCACGGATTTCATTTTCGCGCAGACATTGACTCGCACCCGAACGCGGGGGGTCAAATGCGCTGGCAGATCAACCCTGCTCCCTGGCTCGAAATGAACCGCCGAACGATGGCGGTTCGACCTCCTCTCGCCGTCACTCGGCGACGGCCTGGCTCCCTAATATGCTGATATTTGCTAATATGCTAATATTTGAATTTGGAAAGCGTCAAATTGCGCCCGCGACCGTGGTGCGGCCGCTCGCGTGTCCCGGGTGCATCACAGGGGAGCAGCGGCTTCGCGCATCCGCGGGCCGCCGATTCGTCAGGTCGCGTGGTGACGGGTCAGAAGAAGCGGGCCGGAACCCGTTCGACGAAGTTCCGCAGCTCGGCCTTGGCCGTTTCCACCTCGCCCGCTTCAATCGCCTCGGTGACGCGCACCAGGTGCTGGAACTGCGCGTGAACCTGCTCGTCCGACGGATGCTTGTTGGCCCCGGAGATCAAGTCGATCGAGACCTGGATGAGGACCTGGGTGAACATCGCCCAGATCGGGCTGCCCGACAGCTTGGCCAGCCGCAGGTGGAACTGCCCCATCTGCGCGGAGGCGGCCTCTCCGGTGAGCGCCAGGCCCGCGCGCACATGCTCGGTCAGCGCGCGCTTCTCTTCGGCCTAAGCGTTGCGGATCACCTAGTCTAGGCAGCTCTCCTCCAGCAGGATACGCGCATCGAGGATCTGGTCGGACTTCACGGCCTCGCATTCCAGGAACAGCGACACCGTCCGGGCGACGACGCTGAGTTCCGGGCGGCGCGCCAGCACGCCGCCGCCGTTGCCGCGCCGCTGCGTCGCGATCTGCCGCTGCTCCAGCAGCAGGAGGGCCTCGCGGAGCACGGTTCGGCTGACCTTGAATTGCTCGAGCAACTGCGCCTCCGAGCCGATTACCCGGTCGGACCCCCGCCGTTGTCGATGATGCGCCATTCGATAAGGTCGGCGGTGCGAACGGCAAGCTTCTCGTCAGCCACTTCAGCCTCGAATTCGTCTCAAGTCGTGGTTCTAGCCCAATCCGCATCGCCGTGTAATATCATCATATTTGAGAACGAGCCGCCGGAGGGAGCACACATGTCGGATACATATACCGCGCTGAAGCGCGCGCGGGCCTTCAGGATGAAAGTGCACGCGCCGCAGTACGCCGCAAGGGAAGGCGTCGGCGTCGGCGGGGAGCTTTTCGACGTGATGCTGGCCTACCGCGAGGACGACGGCTCGGTAGTCTTCACCGACATCGGCGGCCAGGGCGCGCCGGGCTTCGATCCGGAGAAGGGCCACGGCGCCCTGCTGCGCTATCGCCGCGACGGCTCGGTCGCCGCGATTGTTCCGCCGACGAACATGCAGCAGTTCGTGCCGATGAACATTCACCGCGCTCCGGAGCACTACGGGCGCTGGGGCGGCCACCTGTTCCTGCCGTGCCAGACCTTCCCGGGCCGGCCGGGCGCCAACCGCCCGCACGGCGTGCTGCGCGTCGCGCCCGGCGCCGACACTCCCGACCTCTTCGTGGTGCTGCCGAACGCCGGGACCATCGGCGGCGGCATACCGGGCGCGGCGATGACCGCCGGCTTCGCGCCCAAGGGCTCGCCGTTCGGCGAGGCGCTCATCTGTTGGACGATGAAGAACTGCACCGTCTACATCGTTCGTCCCAATGGGGAGGCGGAGGTGTTCCTCAACTTCGACCGCGCCGAGGGCCAGATGATGCCGGCGTGGCTGACCTTCGCGCCGCCCTGGTGGGGCGACCTGGCGGGTGAACTGATCATGACCGCCAACGTCGGCTTCGCGTTCAACGCCGGGAAGCCGTCTCCCGACTCGATTCGCCATTTCCGCGTCACGGCGGACGGCGCGCTGCATCCGCTGGACAAGCTGCCGGCGCCCCTGCATGCCGTGCGCGCGCCGCCGGAGTTTGGGCCGTTCGCCGGCCAGCTCTTCTTTACCGATGAGGGCGAGATCAACCTCGCCACCGAAGAGGGATGCGACGAGTATCCAGGCGAATATCTTCCTTACAACGGCCGCATCCTCCGCCAGGACGCCGACGGCCAGGTGCATGTCTTCGCCGACGATTACTGGGGGAGCTACACCACTCTGGTCTTCGACGGCCCACGGCTGATGGTAGGCCTGTGCGGCAAGAGCTACTCTACCGGCGAGTACCACGTGCCGGATGGCGCCATATACGAGATCGCCTTCAAGGGCTGAGCGCACTCGACCTCTTGTCGGCCGATTGGGTCACCTGGACCGACAAGATGAGAGAGGAAGTCTCAGTGCCTGTGGATTCCGCGCGTGCTCCTGTCGTGGCGATGTTGTCGGCTGGACAGATGGGAGCTGCGATCGGCGGCGTGCTGAAGCGGGACGGCGGGCTCGACGTCGTGACCCTGCTGGACGGGCGCAGCTCCGCGACCCGCGCCCGGGCGGAGGCCGCCGGCCTGCGCGACGCCGGCTCGATGGAGGCGCTGGTAGGTCAGGCCGACATCGTGCTCTCCGTGATGTCCTCGCACGGCGCCCTGGAGACGGCGCAAGCCGTAGCCGGGGCGCTGCGCCGAGCGTCGCGCCCGCTGTTGTTCGTCGACTGCAACGCCATCTCTCCAACCCTGGCGCAGCAGATGGCCGGCCTGATCGAGGACGCAGGAGCAGCGTTCGTCGACGCCGCGATCCAGAGCCCGCCCCCGCGCGAGCCGGGCGCGATGATCTACGCATCTGGGTCCCACGCCGCCCGGCTCTTGGTGCTGAACGCCCACGGCCTCGACATCCGCCTGCTCGACGGCCCCGTCGGCCAAGCCTCGGCGCTCGACATGATCTGCGGCGGCATGGTCAAGCTGCTCGACGCGGCAGGCGTGCAGATCATGCTCGCCGCGCGTCAGTGGGGCCTGGAGGGCATGCTGAACGAGCGCTGCCGCGGGCTTGTGAAGTCACTGGAGCGGTTCACGCCGCTGATGCCGGTGCGCGCCACCCGCTGGGCCGAGGAGATGCGCGAGACCGGCGACTTGATGCGCGAGATGGGCCTGCCGGCAGAGACCTTCGTCGGCGCCGCAGAACTGCTAGAGCTGATTCCCAGGACCGAGATCGGTCTCGAAGCCGAAGCGATGACCCAGGCCGAGGTCATCGACGCGATCAGCCGCGAACTCGCACGACGCGGCATCGCGCCGCCCGCTGCAACATCTGGAGCTTCCGATGAGTGACGGCCCGCTGCGTGTCGCCAAGCTGGAGAGCTTCTACCTCGGCGGTGCGCCGCTGCCGGTGGACACGCCCATGCACGGCGGCGACGAAATGATCGTCGGGGCCATGTACGTGCAGCACATCGCGCCCGCGGAGATCTCCTTTCCCTATCCGGTCGTCTTCATTCACGGCGGCATGCACACCGGCGTGACCTGGGAGACGACGCCCGACGGGCGCGCGGGGTGGCAGACGCTGTTCGTGCGCGCCGGCTTCGACACCTATGTCGTCGACCAGCCCTACCGCGGTCGTTCCGCGCCCGATCTCACCGCCCTGGCGCCAAGCGTTCCTTCGTCAGGACCGGCGCCGCAGGTGGCGGTGGGCGGGCGGGCGATCGCGGAGTTCCTGCATCGCGGCGGCGGCCGCTTCCCGTCGCACCGTACCGACCACTATGTGAAGCAGTTCTGGCCGGACTTCGGCATGGTCGCGGCGGTCGAACAGGGCCACCCCGGGATCAGCGATCCGAGGGCTGTACCGCCGATGCTGGAACTGCTGGACCGCGTCGGCCCGGCCGCCCTCGTCACCCACTCCCAAGGCGGCGACCTCGGCTGGCGTCTGGCGGTGGCTGCCCCAGAGAAGATCGCCGGCATCGTCGCGGTCGAGCCCTCGCGGACCTCGCCCGGGCTTGACGATCCGGCGTTCCCGGACATCCCGGTCTGCGTGATCTGGGGCGACAACACCCCAGACGCCGGCCCCGTGTTGTCGAAGATCGACGTCGACGCCGGCCGTGCGATCGCCGCCCATCGCCGCAACGTCACCATCGACGTGCTGCCTGAAGCCGGGATCACCGGCAACGGGCACATGCTGATGATGGAATCCAACAACGCCGAGATCGCCCAGCGCATCGCGGGATGGCTGCGGGCGAACGTGCGGGGCTGACTATCGGGTGCTAGGAGGAATACTTCGCGAGGCCGTGGGTGAGGGCTGCGACACCGCGCTCGGCCACGGTGCATCGGAACGCGGCCTCGCCGTCGGCGACGCGCCAGATTTCAACGCTCAGCGTCTCTCCGGGATAGACGGGGCTGGAGAAGCGCACGTCGAGTTGCTTGAGGCGTGAAGGATCGTCGCCGCAGAGGGCCTGCAGGATAGCCCGGCCGGCGACGGCGTAGCTGCAGAGACCGTGCAGGATCGGCCGCTCGAAGCCGACTTTGCGGGCGAACTCCGGGTCGATGTGCAGCGGATTGTAGTCGCCGGAGAGCCGATAGATGGCGGCCTGCTCCGGCCGGGTCGGCATAGCCACGACGAGGTCCGGCGCCCGCTCGGGCGTTCCCGGCGGCCTGGGCAGACCCTCGGCGCTGCCGCCGAATCCGCCGTTCCCCATCAGCATCGCCGTCATGCCGAGGGTGGCGATCAGGCTGTAGTCCGACGCATCGCGCAACTCGCGGCGCAGCACCAGCACCGCACCCTTGCCCTCGCCGCGATCGTAGAGGCCGTCGACCGTCATCTGGCTGACCACCTCGCCCGCGGCGGGCAGCGGCCGATGCAACGTCAGCCGCTGCTCGCCGTGCAGCAGGCGCGCGAGATCGATGCCGGTCCGCGGATCCCCCATCCAAGACCCCTCGCCAGCGAGCACGCAGGCCATGGTGGGGAGCGCCTGCAACCCCCGCTCGTAGACGAGGCCGAGGTCCGCGGGGGCGGCGCCGGCCCCAGCGCCCAGCGCATAGAGCATGGTGTCCTTGGCTTCATAGGCCTGACGCCCAGCCTCCATCCGCCAATTGCGGACCACATCGGCGTTGATCACGGCTTCGCTCCCCTGCGGCTGATATCGGCCGCGCATCGCGGTCGCGGTCTGAATCTGCTAATATTTGAAGGAGAGGCGGCGGACAAGTTGCGGCGCGCTTCCCCACCTCGGGGAGCCTCGGCCCAGCCGCCCTGTTGACGGCCCCTAATATTGTCATATTAAAATCCACCCCTATCGGGCCAACAGCAACAGCCAGCTCGAGTGAGCTCGCGCAGCGGAACGAGCTAAGGCACGTGTGGGGGGCGTCTCGAATGAGTAAGCGCGTTCTGATCACTGGCTGCTCGTCGGGCATCGGGCGCGCCGCCTGCGGCGTGCTGACCCGACGTGGCTACGAGGTGATCGCCACCGCGCGATCCCTCGAGGCGTTGGCCGACTTGCCCGCCGCACAGAAGCTGGCGCTGGACGTGACCTCGGACGCTTCCGTCGCCCGAGCCGTGGCGCAGATGGGCCGTGTCGACGTGGTGGTGAACAACGCCGGCGTCGGCATCTGGGCGCCGGTGGAAGCGCCGCCGATGGACGACATCATCGGGGTCTTCGAGACCAATGTGTTCGGCGCGGTACGGGTGCTGCAGGCGGTGCTGCCGCAGATGCGCCAGCGCCGCGAGGGGATCGCCATTCAGGTTTCGTCGGCCGCAGGGCAGGTCTCCAGCCCGCTGCTCGGCCACTACTCCGCCAGCAAGCACGCGCTGGAGGCCTATTCGGAATCGCTGCGGCTCGAGGTCGCCCCCTTCGGCGTGAAGGTGGCGATCATGGAGCTCGGCGCGGTGGAGAGCGACTTCCCGAAGAACCGCATTGTCACTTCGACACCTGAATACGCCAAGGTCGTCGAGGGCTTCACCCGCGCCATCGCGGCCAACCGCGGAACCACCACCTCGTCCGAGAAGGTGGCCGAGGAGCTCGCCGCGATCATCGCCGATGGCGCGAGCGCGCTGCGCTACTGGAGCACGCCGGACGCCAAGCCGATCGTCGACCGCCGCCGCGCCCGCAGCGACGCCGAGAATGAGGCGATCATGCTGGCCGATGCTGGGCTGGCGGACGGAATACCTGTCGAGTCAACGAGGTAACGGCCGGCCAGCGGCAACCAAGGGAGGAAGTTGATTTGAGCAAGCTGCTGGCGGGATATCGCGTGGTCGAATCCTCGATGCTGCTCAACGGCGCGTCCACGGGCATGATGCTCGTCGACCTGGGCGCCGAGGTGGTCAAGATCGAGAGCCCGTTCCTGGGCGACTATATCCGCCTGCCCGAGACGATGCAGGCGCATCGGCAGACCAACAAGGGGAGGCGCAGCCTGGCGCTCGATCTGCGGAAAGACCAGGGCCGCGAGATCCTCGAGCGCCTGATCGCCAGCGCCGACGTCTTCGTCACCAACGCGGTCGCCGATCGCAACCGAAAGCTCGGCCTCGCCTACGATCAACTGAAGGCGATCAAGCCGGACATCGTCTACTGCCAGAACACCGGCTTCGGGGCGACCGGGCCCTATGCCGAGCTGCCGACCCATGGACAGATGATGGACTCGTTGGCAGGCGCCCTGCCCGTGAGCCTCGATGCGGATGGGTTCACTCGGCCGAACCCACGCTATCTGCGCCGCACCGGCTCCATGGCGTCAGGCGCCGAGGGGACCGTGGCGGGGGCGATCTACGCGGCCTTCCATATCGCTTCGGGTCTGGCGCATCGGGCCAAGACCGGGGAGGGCTGCTACATCGACGTGTCATCCGCCGAAGCGGTGGTGGCGACGGCCTGGATCGCCGCCGCAGGCCAGCTCAACAATCCCGACCGCATGGGCTGGTGGCAGGATGAAGCCAACCACCGGCCGGTCGCCCGCTACCAGAGCTATCAGACCCGCGACGGCAAGTTCGTGCTCTTCTGCCCGGAGGAGAAGAAGTTCTGGGAGCCCTTCTGCGACCTCGTGGGCCGCCCGGATCTGAAACCGCAGACCCGCGGCGTGGACCTGCGCCGCGAGGTGCAGGCGATCTTCCACCAGCGCGACAGGAGCGCCTGGCTCGAGCTGGCAGTCGAGCATCGCCTGCCGATCGGCCCGATTCACGAGACGGCGAGCGAGGTGCGCGGCGATCCGCAAATCGCCGCGCGCGGCATCTTCCAGGAGGCCGGCGGCTCGACCTTCATCGGCCAGCCGGCGCTGGTCGACGGGGTCCGCGAAACGCCCGCCGCGACCGTTCCGGAACTGGGTGAACACACCGCCGAAGTGCTGGCCGAGCTCGGCGTCACCTCCGCCCAGATCGCCCGCTTCGCCGCCGAGGAAGTCACCTCGGCGCGCGCACATCTCAGCGATCACATATCGAACGCCATCTACAGCGAACCGACGGAGGCTTGAGCATGCCGGACTACCGGAGTTCACCCAATCCGACCGTCTTCAACGCCCGGCTGATGGGGCGCGTGGAAGGCTGCACCAACCCGGAGAGCTGCGACCTGCTGCCCGACGGCGAAACCTTCGTCTTCGGCAACTGCACGCTGATGGTGGGCCATCCCGCCTATCGGGCCGGACAAGGCATCGTCTACCTCGACAAGCAGGCCTTCATCAGCCGCGGCCGCATCGGCTTCGAGGGCGAGGTCGCGCTGACCGATCGCCAGCTGATCACCGGGCTTACCGCCACGCTCGGACTCGACGTCCTGCGACGCGGGACGGCGAGCTTCCCCGCCGGCACGGTCTTCATCTGCGAGGGCGCCAACCCGACCACCCGCCCCGGCGAACAGGTGCTGGTCGACGTAACCCGCCTGCGGCCGCGCGCCTTCGCCTTCGATCCGATCGCCGGGAAGGCGATCGGCGAGATCGGCCTGCATTCGGACTCGCCGATTGGCCGGGCGTTCAACGCCTTCGACCAGCCGAACGGCATGGCCATCGACGGCCATGGCAATCTCTACGTCGGCGACATTCCGAACGGTAATCCCGACGCGCCGCTGCCGCCGCCGACCCCGCCCGGCGTCTATCGCATCCCGCACGAGGCGCTGGACGCGCTGGCCGCCGGCGACGACGCAGCCGCCCGCAGCGTCCGTCGGCTGGACATGGAAGGCTTCGTCAACGGCCTCGCCGCCTCGCCGATAGAGGACGTCGTGTGGGCGGTGTCCTGCCATCCGGGCCACGACCCGGTGAACGGCGGGCTCTATCGGCTCACGCCCGACGACTTCGAGCGCAACCGCCTGCCGCCGCCGGTGCTTCGCGACCTCGGCATCCTCGACGGGGTCGGCGTCACGCGCCGCGGGACGCTGTTGGTCTCGACGCCGGTCACCGGTGACGTGCACGCCTTCACCGCCGACGGCCGTCACCTGCTGGTCCGCGTAGAAGGCGAGAATGTCGTGCGCATGCCGGCCGACTTCAACGTCTGTCATCCCAAGGCGCTGCACGGCGAGCCGGCCCTGCTCGTCACCGACATCAGCGTGGGCTTCTCGCCCGGCGACGCCAGCGTGGCGGTGATCGAGATCTCCGGCCTATAGCTATCCGACCACAGGAGACAAACATATTGATCAGGAAGGCTTCCAAATTGAAATAGTTCAAATAGGATAATAAATACAACAGACCCGTGAGGGTCAAAATAACAACGCGATAATGTCGCGAATACAGAGGGAGGGCGCCTTGTCGCGCAACGAACTATTATTGTCCGCCGCCATATCCTTGGCGCTGACCAGCTCGATCGCTACATCCGCCGCCGCACAAGAGGCCGCTGTGGGCAGCGTCCTGGAAGGCGTGGTCGTCACAGCCGAGCGGCGCGACAGCAACCAGCAGATCACGCCGGTGGCGACCACCGTGCTCAACCAGGCCACCATCGAGGCGCGCGGGATCCGCGAACTGCAGGGCCTGGCCAAGGCCACCCCGAACGTGCAGATCCGCACCGCCACCGGAAACCGCGACGCCGCGGTCATGTCGATCCGCGGCCACATCGAGACCCAGAACCTGATCACCACCGACACCGCCGTCGGCGTCTATCTCGACGACGTCTACATGGCCCGGATGTACGGCTTGCTGGCCGACATGCTCGACGTCGGCGCGGTCGAAGTCGACCGCGGCCCGCAGGGGGTCTTGTTCGGCCGCAACACCAACGGCGGCGCCATCCGGCTCACTTCGAACAAGCCGAAGCTGTCGGAGTTCGGCGGCTATGTCCGGGCCAGCTACGGCAATTTCACCGACGTCAACATCACCGGCGCGGTCAACATCCCGATCATTAAGGATGAGCTAGCGATCCGCTATGCCGTTCTGCACCACGAGCACAGAGGCTACACCACCGCCTGGTTCTCGCCGAACGGTCTCGGCGACCCGCGGGTCAACCCGCTCATGCTGCGGCCGGTCAAGCAGGACGACCTCGACAACTGGGCCCACCGCCTGAGCCTGAACTACGCGCCCAACGACCGCTTCTCGGTCTGGCTGACCGCCGACAAGTACAAGAACGACACCGCCGGCCAGCTCTTCTACAACGTCTTCGGCGACCTGAACGTCGGCGCGGAAGTCGCCAACGGCGCCAACCTCGTCGTGTCGCCGCAGCACCTGGCGGACTTCCGGTCCGGCCTGACGAACAGCCTCGGCTTCACCCACGTGAAGACCGACGGCCTGCACGGCGAGGTGCGCTACGACATCACCGACAACGTCTCCTCGAAGCTGATCCTCGGCTACCGTCACGCCAAGACCTTCACCCGGGAAATGGTCAACGGCACCTACGGCACGCTCGGCGCGCCCGGCAGCGGCGCGATCACCATCGACGCCTCGCAGAACGACAACGCCGACAAGCAGTACACGGCCGAGCTCCAGTTCCTGGGCGACCTGATGGACGATCGGCTCGACTGGCTGCTGGGCCTCTACTACTTCCGCGAAAAGGGCTTCGACCGGCAGAACCGCGACCGCACCGTCAACGGCCTGGCGCCATTGCCGAACGACGAGGCGATCGCAAGCCGCGAGAGCCACGGCATCAACAAGAGCAAGTCGGTCTTCTTCCACCTGAACTACAAGTTCACCGACAAGCTCTCCGCCGGAGCCGGCATCCGCTGGACGAAGGACAACAAGGACCTGACGGTCTTCAGCACCGACCGCGCTCCGAACGGCACAAACGGCACCAACCCGCCGCCGCCGACCACGACGCCCGGCGGCAACTGCCTGCTGCCGCGAGCCACGCCGACCTCCCCCTGCTCGCTGACGACCACGACGGACAACTCCTACGTCACCTGGGCGGCGAACGTGGACTACCGCTTCACCGACGACATCTTCGGCTACGCCAAGGTGTCGACCGGCCAGCGGAGCGGCGGCGGCCAGGGGCGCGCCCTGAATCTGGCGACGGCCACGCCTTTCGGTCCTGAGAAGGACACCAGCTACGAGGTCGGCCTGAAGTCGGAATTCCTCGAGCGTCGCCTGCGGCTCAACCTCGCGCTGTTCCACGACAACGTTCGAGGCCTGCAGCAGACCTTCACCGCGTCGGTCGCCGCGATCCCGCCGAGCACGGCCCAGACCACCACCTTCACCGTCAACGCCGGGGACGTGAAGCGCAACGGCTTCGAACTGGACGCCAAGGCCCTGCTGGGCGCCGGCTTCTCCGCCGAGGGGTCGGTCGGCTACTACAAGGAAGACCGCTCGCTGGCGACCTACTTCAATCCGGTCACCTCGACCCAGACCACCTTCCGCTACCTGAACCGGCATCCCTGGACCGGATCGCTGTCCTTCATGTGGGACGGCGACACTCAGGCCGGGATGCTGCATGCACGGATCGACACCAACTTCGTGCCGCAGATCTTCCCGACCACGAGCATCCAGGTCTCGCCGGCTCCGGCGTCGCTGGTCGGCTCCTCGCTCGACCCGCACGGCTACCTGTTCAAGGGCGTGACTCTGGTGAACGCGCGCGTCACGCTCGACCTCACCGACAAGCTGAACGTCGGGGCCTGGGTGCAGAACGCCTTCGACAAGAACTACTACCGCGCGGGCTTCGTGACCGGCGCGCTATTCACGGGGAACTTCGGCGATCCGCGCACCTACGGCGTGACCGTCGGCTACACGTTCTAAATCGCCACTGGAGGCGCGACGCCCATTCTGCTGGGCGGCGCACCTCCGTTATGGCGGGCCGACGCGCCGGATCGGAGGATCGGCATGACCTACAAGCCGTTCGTCCTGAGCGACAAGACCGTGCTCGTGACGGGCGCCAACGCCTGCATCGGATACGGCATGGCGGAGGCCTTGGCCCAGGCCGGCGCCCGGCTGGTTATCGGGGGCCGGCGCGCAGACCGCAATGACGCCGCCGCCGAAGAGTTCCGCCGACACGGCGTCGAGGTCTTTCCTCAGCAGGTCGACATCTCACGCGAAGAACAAGTCGACGCCGCCTTCGCCGAGGCCGTCGCGCGCTATGGCGCGATCGGCGCGGTCTTCGCCAACGCGGGGCGCAGCGGCGAGCGCGGGCCGTTCGAGCAGACGACCACGGCCGGTTACCGCGAGATCGTCGAAGCCAACCCGTTTGGCGCCATGTTCACCGCGCGCAGCAGCTCGCCACATGGTCGAGGTCTGCAAGGCCGGGGGCCTGCCAGGCGCGATCGTCGTCACCGGCAGTTCGAGCATGCTCTGGGCCACGCCGGGCAACGCGAGCTACGCCATGACCAAGGGCGCGATTGACGCCCTGGTCCGCACCCTGGCGATCGAATACGGCTCCTACGGCATCCGCGTGAACTGCCTGCTGCCGGGAATGATCGAGTCGGAGTTCGGGCACATGGAGATGCTGGTGGAGTGGATCAAAGGCGTCGCAGCCATCCCCCGCTCGGGCCGCGCCAACGAGATGGGCGGCATCGCGGTGTACCTCGCCAGCGACGCCTCGACCTACCACACCGGCGACAGCATCCTCGTCGACGGCGGGCTTTCGACCCGACGATAAGCGACATTCCACGCCGCAACCACGCGAGCCGGCTTGACCGCCCCCGAGATTCTGGCAGGCGAGGTGGCATGAAGATCAACGGACACCTCCCCTACGAACTCGACAAGGTCGGCCCGGCGGCGCGAGCGCTGGAGGAGGCCGGCTACGACTGCGGCTTCTCCGCCGAACTCAAGCACGATCCGTTCCTGCCGCTGGCGGTCGCGACCCAGGCCACCAGCCGGCTGGAGATCATGACGTCGATCGCAGTCGCCTTCGCACGCAACCCCATGACGCTCGCCAACCTGGGTCATGACCTCAACGCAGCTTCCGGCGGACGCTTCATTATGGGCCTCGGCGCCCAGATCGAACCCCACGTCACCCGGCGCTTCTCGATGCCCTGGTCGCGCCCGGCCGAACGGATGCGCGAGATGATCCTCGCCATGCATGCGATCTGGGACTGCTGGCACGAGGGCAAGCCGCTCGATTTCCGCGGCGAGTTCTACACCCACACGCTGATGACCCATTACTTCACGCCGGACGATCATCAGTACGGCCGTCCGAAGGTCATGCTGGCGGCGGTCGGCCCGGCGATGACCCGCGTCGCGGCCGAGATCGCCGACGGCATGCTCTGTCACATCTTCACCACGCCGCGGTACATGCACGAGGTGACGATCCCGCAGATCGAGAAGACGCTCGCCGCCGCGGACCGCGACCGCGCGAAGTTCGAGATCGTCGGCCAGCTGTTCATCGCCGCCGGCGATAGCGAAGAGGAGATCGCCAAGGGCCTGGAGACGGTGCGCACGCAGGTCTCGTTCTACGGCTCGACGCCCGCCTACAAGGCCGTGCTCGAGCTCGAAGGCCTGCACGACCTGCATCCGCAACTCCACCGGCTGTCGAAGGACGGCAAGTGGGACGAGATGAGCGCGCTGCTGACCGACGACATCGTGGCGCGCTTCGCCGTGGTCGGAACGCCGGAACAGGTCGCGGAGAAGCTGGTCAGCCACTACGCCGGCAAGGTCGACCGCACGTCCTTCCCCTTCAAGGACCTCGACCGCGACCGCAGCGTCGCGCTGCTGAACATCCTGCGGGCCGCTTGAACGCGCTCAACGGGTCGGCGTGAACCGCATCGGCACGCAGCACGGGCGACACCTTGGGCCAACCGCTCATGTATTCCACCGGCCCCGCAAAGGCGTAGTCGGGGATGAAGGCGTGCACCTCCTCCAGCGCGATGCGCAGCTGGGCGGTGGCCAGGTGCGACCAGACGCAGCGGTGCACGCCGGCGCCGAAGGTCAAGTGCTGGCGGGCGTTCTTACGCTCGAAGTCGACGGTCAGCGGGTCTTCGAACTTGCGCGCGTCGCGGTTCGCCGAGGCGGTCGGAAGGACGATGGTGTCGCCGGCCTTGAGCTGTACGCCGGCGAACTCCGCGTCGCGAGTCACCTCGCGGCTCATGTGGTGGAAGCCGTTGTAGTGGATCAACTCCTCGGCTGCGTTCCAGAAGTAGTCGCCGTCCTGCGGGTGATCGATGATCGGCTGCTTGTGCTGCTGGTGCTGCGCCAGGAAGGCGCGGGGACCTGGCGGGGCGGCGTTGGTCATGGCTCGGTGTTCGAGGTTAGATACGGTTCGAAGAGGCGGATGGCGCCGAAGTTCCCGGCCAGCGCGCCGCCGTCGCAGGCGACCACGCCACCGGAGATGAATTGCGCCTCGTCGGAAGCGAGGTAGGCGGCGAGCGCCGCGACCTCTTCGGGATCGCCGACACGGCCCAGCGGATTGTCGGCGGCTTTCTCATTGCTGACGCCGTGGTGGCCGGTGTCGATCGCCCCCGGCGCGATGCTGACCGCGCGCACGCCGTGTCGGCCGAGTTCCAGCGCCATGCTGCGGATCACCATGTCCATCGCCGTCACGCCAGGTCCCTTCGCCTCGCAGATCCTGGCGGACCTCGGCGCGACCGTCCTCAAGATCGAGCGCCCGGGGATCGGCGATCTGGAACGGGTTTCGGTGCCGGGCTACTTCCGCGCCTACAACCGCGGCAAGGGGAGTCTGGTGCTCAACTTTCGCGACCCCGCCGACATCGCCGTCGCCCATAACCTGGCGAAGGAGGCCGACATCGTGCTCGACGGCTTCCGCCCGGGTGTGATGGACCGCCTCGGCCTCGGCTTCGACAAGCTCTCATCGCTGCAGCCGCAGATGATCTACGTCTCCCTGAGCGGCATGGGCTCGTGGGGACCGCACGCCCAAGATCGCGGCCATGACTCCGAATACATGGCCCGCGTCGGCGCCTTGGGCGCGACGCCGCGGCCGGACGGCGTGCCGATGTACGACCTGCCCATGCCGGTCAGCGACTACGCCGCCGGCATGTACGCGGTAATCGGCATCCTCTGCGCGCTGAAGGATCCGGAGCATCAGGCGGCCCACATCGAAGCGCCCTGCATGCCGGCCGGGCTGGCGTGGATGTTCCCCCGCATCGTCATGGAGTTGGAGGATGCGCCAGGCCCCGGCGCCGGCCGCACCTCGCCCGGCATCGGCTGCTTCCGCACCGCCGACGGCAGGTACGTCACCGTGACGGCCGTCGAGGACCACGTCTTCAAGGCGCTGGTCGAGCGGCTCGGCTGTCCGGAGTTGGCCGACGATCCGGATTACGCCAGCTTCGCGCTGCGCAAGCAGCACGCCACGGCCGTCAACGCGAAGATCGCCGGGCTGGTGGCCTCGCTCGACCGTGACGAGTGTGTGCGGATGATGGAGCAGGTCGGCGTGCCCTGCGCCCCGGTCAACACCCCCGAGGAAGCTCTGCGCGACCCGCAGGTGCAGGCGCTCGGCATGCTGCACCAGCAGCCGAACCTGCATTGCGACATCCCCCTGTGGGGCCTCCCGACGCGGCGTCATGTGCGCGCGCCGGCGCTCGACGAGCACGGCGCCGCGGTTCGCGCGCAGGGTTGGGCGGCGTTGGCCTGAAGGCGTTTATTTCCTGACGGCCCGCAGGACGGCGTCGAGCGCCTCGCGGCCCGCATCGGTGTATTCGCCCGGCCGCCAGATCGGATCGCCGCGCGCGATCCGATCCCGGCACTCGGCGTAGCGGCCTTCGAGCAGATCGACCGTCCAGCGCGAATTTTCTCCGAACTGCCCGCGATCCTGCTGCTGCGACAGCGCCAGGTCGTAGAGGCCGTCGTGGGCCGCCGCCTTGGCGATGTCGATGGCGCGCTCGAGGCCCTCCAGAGGCCGCACCGCGGAGGACAAGAGTTGCGCTTCGACAATAAGCAAATAGCCCGTCGCGGTCCGGATGTCCGGATCGTCAGAGTGCGCGAGATCGTCGATGAGTCCGGCGACTCGCTTTATGCGCGCCACATGTTCCATCGCCCCGTCCAAGCGATACGGGAAATCTAACATGCTTTACGCGCGGACGCCGCAGTCTGCGCCACGATTTGAACATATTGTTACACCGGGCGCCGCTGGCGGGGCACGGACTGCGCAGGCGCTTGAGCCCGTTTCCACGCGGGCCAACCTGAGCCCGAGTTGGGGTAAAACCCGATGGGCGCGGGCCGACGAACGACGAAAATCTCGCCTGGAAACAATCCTCCAGACGGGTCTCGCCATGAACATCCGGAAATCGTATGTCGCCGTGCTCGCCGGCGCGCTCGCCGCCCTGCCCGCCCTCGCCATGGCTCAGGTGATGCTGAGCGGCGCCATCACCGACAAGCAGGAAGGACGCATCGTGGTGCGCACCTCGGACGGCGACAAGGTCGTGCTGGTCGACGATTCCACCAAGATCACCGAGACCGCCGGCGCCGGCGTCTTCCAGCGCGAGCGGCGCTCGCCCGCCGACCTGATGCGCGGCCTCAGCGTGGAGGTCGACGCAGCTCCCTCAACCTCGGGCGAGGCGTATTCCGCCAAGTCGATCACCTTCAAGCGCGGCGACATGCGCACGGCGCGCCAGATCGACGCCGGCGTCAGCGCCGAGCGCGAACGGATCGCCCAGGCCGAGGCCCGCCTCGACAACGTCGGCGAGCTGACGCCCGCCGGCCGCGCGAAGGTCTTCTTCGACACCGGCAGCACCGAGATCTCCGCCCAGGGCAAGCTGGACCTGCAGGCGATCGCTCGCCAGGCCAAGGAGATCAAAGGCGGTTTCCGCCTAGCCGTGGTCGGGCGCGCCGATCCGCGCGGCAACGCCGCCGCCAATCAGCGGCTGTCGGAGAAACGCGCGGCGGCGGTGACCGACTACCTGATGCGCGAGGCTGGCGTGCGCCCGGGCAGCATCCTGCCACAGACGGCGATCGGAGCCTCACACGTGGCCGACGATCCGGATCAGCCGAAGACCCACGCCGAAGGCCGACGCGTGACCATCACCATCCTCGTCAGCAAGGCCAACACCAGCGTCGCCCAGCGCGTGCCCCAATAGCTCGCCCGGATGCAAGTTATCCCGGCTTCGCACAGCGAATGCCGGGATAACAATCTGAGGCGCGGCCTGGCGTGAAGGGCTATTCGCCGGCGCCGGTGGAGCGGCTCTTCAGCTCGTTCATGCCGCGCACAATGGCCTTTGCCCACGAGGTCGCAATCCGTTGGAAATCGCCGCGGTTGCTGACCGAGGAGCGGGACATCATCCACCCGCCGGTGTCGCCGGCCGTCTCGCGGTCCACCGCCCGGCCCAGCACTGCGCCGCCGACGGAGTCGCGCGCTTCCACGATCAGCGTCGCGTAACCGGCTTCCGACGAGAAGGTCCGCGAACGTCCCGGGGCCATCACGTCAGGCGCGGCGACGTAGATGTCGACGATGCCGATGCGCAGCCGCAGCACGTCCGGCCCGGCCTCGGTGACGACCTGATAGCCGCCCTTGGCGAGCTCCGACGCGAAGATCTCGCCCGCGCCCTTGCTCGCCTCGCTGATGGTCCGCTCGAGATCCGAGTCGCTGACCTTCATCTGCGTGCCGCGCTGGGAGTTGTTGTAGTTGCGCCGCCAATCCTTCTCGAAAGCGATCTCGACCGGGTCGAGCATCACCTTCTGATAGGGGCGAAAGTCCACGCCCTGGGCGATGTAGACCGCCTGGATCTTCTTCGAGGGAACCTTGACCAGGTTGTCCCACGTGGCAGGCGCGGCGGCGCGCGCGGCGGAGGCCATCCCGCCCAATGCGAGCGGGAGGGCGAGGCTGATCGCAAGAATCGATGACCTGGAACGAACCACGAAATCCTCCTCACAACCTGCACATCAAGTAGATGCCCACCACTCGATCGCGCGAATATTGGTATAAACCCGCAGCCGCTGCTTCAAATTCACCGCGGCGGGGCGGGCTCCGCGCAGCCGGCCGCAGGCGGGGCCGCCGACTGCAGGCTCAGGTACAGGCGCTGACGCACCAATTCTTCGAGGTCGTAGAGCATGTCCTCGACGTACTCGATGTCCTGGTCGGGCACCGTCCGGGGCATCAGCCGCTCGGCGATCGCCCGCAGCGCGGCTTGCTGATCCTCGACGCGGAGCTTCGAAATGGCGAGCAGATCGAAGGGCATGACGGGCCTCATCATGCGGCGTTGAGGCCGGCCGTGCGGAAGGTGGCGATGGCCTGCGACACCATCTCCGCGCTCGGCGGCGCGGTGGCGACCAGCGAGTAGTCGAGCCCCAGCTTCTCCCACTTGAACCGGCCGAGTTGATGGAAGGGCAGGACCTCGACGCGCTCTACGACGCCGAGCGAGGCGACGAAGGCGGACAGCTGCCGCATCTCGTCGGCCACGTCGGTCAGCCCAGGAACCAGCACATAGCGCACCCACATCGGCCGTTTCAGCTCGCCGAGTCGGCGGGCGAACGCCAGCACCGGATCGTTGTGCTCGATGCCGGTGACCCGCGCGTGCTGCTCGGCGCTGAACGCCTTCATGTCGAGGATCACCAGGTCGATGTCGGCGAGCTCCGCGTCCGACAGCCGGTGGCCGTTGTAGCCGTTGGACTCGATGGCGGTGTGGAGGTCCATGGCCTTCGCCGCCCGGAACAGCTTTGCAGCGAAGCGATGCTGCGCCAGCGGTTCGCCGCCGGAGAGCGTGAAGCCGCCCTTCATCACGCGCAGGCCGTGAGCGTACTTGCGCATCTCCTCGACCGCCCGATCGACCGTCACCGGCAGGCCGTTGGTGAGCGTCCAGGTGTCGGGGTTGTGGCAGAAGCGGCAGCGGAACATGCAGCCCGTCGTCCAGGCGACCAGGCGCACGCCCGGCCCGTCGACGGTCGAGCCGGTGGTGAAGGAATGCAGGAAGCCGAGGTCGCCGCTGTGCAGCGCCTTCTTCACCTCGTCTTCCGGCACCGACACGCCGAGCGCCTGGCGGAATTCGAACTCGTTTCTCGCCTCGAGGGAGGGGCTGGGAGGGGGCATTTCATCCTCCGTGGAAGGTGCGGCTGATCACATCCATCTGCTGCTCGCGGGTGAGCCTCACGAAGTTCACCGCGTAGCCGGAGACGCGGATCGTCAGGCTTGGATAGCGCTCGGGGTGATCCATCGCGTCGAGCAGCGTGTCGCGGTTCAGCACATTGACGTTCATGTGGTAGCCGGTGACGCCGAAGAAGGCGTCCAGCATGGCCGTGAGGTTCGTCACCTGTTCGTCGGGCGTGCGCCCAAGGCCGCTCGGCACCAGGCTCTCCGTCAGCGAGATCCCGTCGGCGGCGTCGCGGTAGGGAATCTTCGCCACCGAGGCGGCCGAGGCGTGGATGCCGTGCTTGTCGCGGCCGTGCATCGGGTTGGCGCCGGGCGCGAACGGGTCGCCCTGCCGGCGCCCGTCCGGGGTGTTCCCGGTCGCGTTGCCGTAGACCACGTTGGAGGTGATCGTCAGCACCGACTGGGTGTGGGTTGCATTGCGGTAGGTCGGATAGCGCCGAAGCTTCTTCATGAAGGTCGAGACCACCCAGGCTGCCAGGTCGTCGACGCGGTTGTCGTTGTTGCCGAAGGTCGGGAACTCGCCCTCGGTGACGTAGTCGACGACCAGCGCGGTGTCGTCGCGCACCACCTTCACCTTGGCGTACTTGATGGCCGAGAGGCTGTCGGCGATCACCGACAGGCCGGCGATGCCAAACGCCATGGTGCGAACGGGCGCATAGTCGTGCAGCGCCATCTCCAGCCGCTCGTAGGCGTACTTGTCGTGCATATAGTGGATGACGTTCATCGCCCCGACGTAGACGCCGGCCAGCCAGTCCATCATCCGCTCGAACTTCCGGAGCACGTCGCCGAACTCGAGGACCTCGCCGTCGACGGCGCCGTAATCCGGCCCGACCTGCTTGCCGCTCATCTCGTCGCGACCGCCATTGATCGCGTAGAGCAGGCACTTTGCGAGGTTGGCCCTGGCGCCGAAGAACTGCATCTGTTGGCCCATCCGCATCGGCGAGACGCAGCAGGCGATCGCCCCGTCGTCGCCCCAGGCCTGACGCATGATCTCGTCGTTCTCGAACTGCAGCGCGCTGGTGTCGATCGCCACCTTGGCGCAAAATCGGCGGAACGGCTCCGGCAGGCGCGGCGTGTACCAGATCGTCAGGTTCGGCTCGGGCGACGGGCCCAGGTTGTAGAGGGTCTGCAGGAACCGGAAGCTGGTCTTGGTGACCAGCGGGCGGCCGTCGTCGGCCATGCCGCCGATCGACTCCGTCACCCAGGTGGGATCGCCGGCGAACAGTTCGTTGTACTCCGGCGTCCTCAGGAAGCGGACGATGCGGAGCTTGATGACGAAGTCGTCGACCATCTCCTGCGCCTCGGACTCGTTGATGAGGCCGGCGCTCAGGTCGCGCTCGACGTAGATGTCGAGGAAGCTGGAGGTGCGGCCGAGCGACATCGCCGCCCCGTTCTGCTCCTTCACCCCGGCCAGATAGCCGAAGTAGAGCCACTGCACGGCCTCCTTGGCGTTGCGCGCAGGCCCGGAGATGTCGAAGCCGTACTTGGCCGCCATCTCCTTCAGTTCGTGCAGCGCGCGGATTTGCTCGGCCAGTTCCTCGCGGTCGCGGATGATCTCGTCGCTGGCCCAGGCCGCGTCGAGGTCGGCTTTGACCTCCTGCTTGCACGCGATCAGCCGGTCGACGCCGTAGAGCGCCACGCGCCGGTAGTCGCCGATGATCCGGCCACGACCGTAGGCGTCCGGCAGCCCGGTGAGGATGTGCGCGTTGCGGCAGCGGCGGGCGTCGGCGGTGTAGGCGTCGAACACCCCGTCGTTGTGCGTCTTGCGGTAGCGGGTGAAGACCTCGGCGACCTCCGGATCGATCTCGTAGCCGTAGGCCTGCAGCGACTGGGCGACGAGCCGCAAGCCCCCCGTCGGCATGATCGCCCGCTTCAGCGGCGAGTCGGTCTGCAGGCCGACGATGACCTCGCTTTCGCGATCGATGTAGCCGGCCTCGTGGGCGGTGATCGAGCTCGGGATCTGCGAGACGTCGAGGATGCCCTTGCGCCGCTCTTCCTCGGTCAGCGCCTGGATCTTCGCGAAGATCGCCTTGGTCCGCTCGGTCGCCGGCGCCAGGAACGCCTCGTCGCCGAAATAGGGCGTGACGTTCTGGTGGATGAATTCGCGGACGTTGATCTCCTGCATCCAGAGCCCGGACTGGAAGCCCTCCCACGGCCCGCTGGTCAGATCGCTCTGCCGCGGCCTTTCAAGCACTTCACTCATGTCCATTCTCCGGTTGGGGCGGCCGCCTTCGCATCATGACCTCAGCGCCGAGGCCGATTGCGGCGCCACGTTTGCGCGTGCCGCGCCCGTCTCGCGCAGCACCAGCGCCAGCACGCAGGCCAGGGCGACGGCGAACAGCAGCGGCAGGAACGCCGCCTGGTAGTGGACGAGCTCGCGCTCGCCGCCGCCGCTGGCGTCGAGCAGCAGGCCGCCGAACACCGGGCCGAGCACAGCCGAGAGCGAGAAGTTGATGAAGCCGATGACGCCGGTGGCGGTGCCCCGGTACTCGGCCGGGTTGGCCTCTTTGATGACCGTGTAGGGCAGCATCGCCCCACCGGACGCCACGCCCGCCAGCAGTCCCAGACTGAACGGCGGGAGGGTCCCGGCGGGCGCGTAGAGGATCAGCGCCAAGCACGCCAGCAGCATCAGCGCGGCGCCTGCGATCACCGGGCGCCGCAGGCCGATTCTGTCGGAGAGCGCGCCCAGCAGCGGGCTGCCGATGATCCAGCCCGCGGGCACGGCCGCTGAGCGCAGCACCGCCACCATGTAGGGCATCTCGTGCGCCTCCTGCAGGTAGCGCACGCCCCACACCATGCCGAAGATGGTGGTCGGCATGAACATCAGCCCGGCGATCAGGCCGCAGAGGATCGACTGCGGATTCTTCGCCACAGCGACGATGGCGTGGAGCGTCTGCGCCCAACTGGGCGGCGCCCGGTCCTTCGGCGCCGCGGGGATCGTCACCAGCAGTAGCGCCGCCAGCGGCAGGCCGGCCAGGCCCAGCCCCAGCCAGATCAGGTTCCACGGCACGCCGCCGGCGATCGCCGGCCCGGCGAGGAACTGTCCGGCCGAGCCGCCGGCCATGCCGAACATCTGGGTCGCGCCGATCAGGGTCGCGACGCGCGCCGGCGGCAGGTAGGTGGTGGCGATGTAGACCGCGGTGATCAGCGCGAACACCGCGCCTGCGCCTTGCAACAGCGCGCCGGCCGACGCCACGCCAGCATTTCCCGTGGCGTACATCAGGCACCCCACTCCGGCCAGCGCCGCCGCTGCGGGGGCGACCCGGCGCGGGCCCAGCCGGTCCATCAGCACGCCGGCGACCAGGCTGAAGGGCGCGTAGCCGTAGTAGAAGAGCGCCAGCAGCCCGCCGAGCTCGGCCGCGGTCAGGCCGAGGCCCTGGGCCATCTGCGGCCCCATCACGCCGGGCGCCGAGCGCATCACGTACTGGTAGAAGTAGAAGACCGACGCCGCCACCCAGGCGATCGCGGCGCCACGGCTCACCTGTTGCTGCGGGACGGATTTCAGCACGGCTGCGCTCAGCAGAGCGTCAAGGAAACCGCCAGCCCGCCTTCAGAGGTCTCCTTGTACTTGGAGTTCATTTCCTTGGCGGTCAGCGCCAAGGCCGAGATCGTCGAGTCCAGGTCCACCCGGCGGTGGGCCGGGATCTCGTTGGTCGCGATCAGATAGCCGGTCCAGGACTTCACGGCGCCGAAAGCGCAGCGCTCGATGCAGGGCACCTGCACATAGCCGGCGACGGGATCGCAGGTCATGCCGAGGTGGTGCTCCAGCGCGCCCTCGGCTGCGTTCGCCGCCACCTGCGGAGCCTCGCCATAGGCCTGGGCGATGCAGGCCGCCCCCATGGCGGAGGCGACGCCGATCTCGGCCTGGCATCCGCCTTCGGCGGCGGAGAGCGTGGCGTTGTGCTTGCAGAGATAGCCGACCAGGGCCGCGGCCAGCAGGCCTTCGCGGATCTTGTCTTCCGGCAGCTTCGCCCCATCCGGCCCAAGCGAATAGATCACCGCTGGCATCACGCCGGCCGACCCGCCGGTCGGCGCCGTGATCACCAGGTGGCCGCGAGCGTTCTCCTCCGAGCCCGCCAGCGCGTAAGACGACACCAGGCCGATGGCGCGCCGCGCGACGCCCTCCTGGTTGAGCGAGCTCTGATAGACGTCGTGCGCCTTGGTCTTGAGCTTGATCGGCCCTGGCAGCACGCCGGTGGGCGCATTGATGCCGGTATTCACCGTGGCCCGCATCGCGCCCAGGATCTTGTCGAGGTAGGCGTTGATCTCGGCCTCGCTGCGGCCGGAGACCGCCACCTCGTTGGCCATGGCGACCTGCGCCAGAGACAGGTTGTTCGTCTGGCAGTGCTTCAGCACCTCGGCCATCGTTGCATACGGGTATTTCGGCGCGTTCTTCTTCGGCGGCGTGTAGCCCTTCCATTCGATGAAGCCGCCGCCGATTGAGTAGTACTCCTGCTCGAGCAGGGTCTTGTCGCCGCCCATCAAGGTGCAGCGCATGGTGTTGGGATGAGGGAAGTCGCCCTTGGTCGCGTCGTAGACGACGTCGGTCAGCTTCACCGGGATCGGCTTGGCGCCGAGCGACACCGTGAAGGTCTGATCGGGCTTGTCGCGCAGGCCGTCGAGGAAGGCCGGGTCGACGGTCGCGGGCTCCTTGCCCACCAGGCCGGCGAGCGCGGCGCGCTCGGTGCCGTGGCCCTTACCCGTAGCGCTCAGGCTGCCGAACAGGTGCACCTTCAGCGCGGTCGCCTGGTCGCGCACCGCCTGCGGCAGCTTGGTGCAGCGTTGGTAGAAGTCGTAGGTGATCCGCATCGGCCCGATGGTGTGCGACGACGACGGACCCGGACCCACCTTGTAGAACTCGTCGACCAGGGTCATCACCGGCCCCTTCGACTGCTTCACGACGTTGAGGCTGGGATCCAGTTTCGGCGCCGGCCCGGCCGCGGCGAGCGGGGACTTCGCGGGCTGCTGGCTGACGTCCTTCGGCTTGCAGCCGGTTAGCGCCGCGATGGACAGCGCCAGTGCGCTGCGAACCATGAACGCACGGCGGTCGGAGCCAAGCGGCGGCTCCGCATAATCGAGTTCGGGCGCCACAGGGCCGAGCCCAACCGTATCCCTGGCCATGATAGCCTCCCAATGGTCATCAGGCTGGACGGTACGCCGCGCCCTGGGGCGCCGCCCTCCGGCGCACCCCGCAGTTGCGAAAGGGCGAACCCGGGCGCCGCGCCTCGGGCGTGCTCAGGGCCTGATCAGAGTAAGGCCCGCGTCTGCCGGGCGACCACGTGTTCTTCGTCGGTGGGAAGCACGAGGACGCGAACCGGCGCGGCTTCTGGGCTGATCCTACCGACGCCCGTTGCGTTCGCTGTAGGATCGATCAGGACGCCCAGCCAGCGGCAGCCGGCGCCGATCTCGGCCCTTACCTCGGCGTCGTGCTCGCCGATGCCGCCGGTGAAGACCAGGCCGTCCAGGCCGCCGAGCGCCGCCGCCAGCGAGCCAACTTCGCGCACCACGCGATAGACGAACAGATCGATCGCTTCCTTCGCGGCCTGCTCATGCGAGGCGTGCAGCGCCCGCATGTCGGAGGAGACGCCGGAGACGCCCAGCAGGCCCGAGCGCTTGTAGATCAGGTCTTCGAGCTCGCGCGCGCCCATGCCGTAGGCATCCATCAGATGGATCATTGCGCCGGGATCCATCGCGCCGCAGCGGGTGCCCATCACCAGCCCGTCGGCGGCGGTGAAGCCCATGGTGCTGGCGACGCTCCGGCCATCGCGCACCGCGCAGAGGCTCGCGCCGTTGCCGAGGTGGGCGATGATCACCCGGCCGCCGGCGATCTCCGGCGCCACCTCGCGCAGCCGGCCGGCCACGTACTCGTACGACAGGCCATGGAAGCCGTAGCGGCGCACGCCAGCCGCGGTGAACCGGCGCGGCAGGGCGAACATCTGCGCCAGCGGCGGCTGGCTGCGGTGAAAGGCGGTGTCGAAGCAGGCGACCTGGGGGATGTGCGGCGCGGCCTCCAGCAGAGTGGCGATCGGCGCCAGGTTGTGCGGCTGATGCAGCGGCGCGAGCGGCGTCAGCTTAGCCAGGTCCTCGAACACAGCCCGATCGACGCGGATCGGCGCGGCGTGACGCTCGCCGCCGTGCACGACGCGGTGGCCGACCGCCGCCACCGGCGCCTCGCGGCCGATCTCGACGCCGACCTTCAAAATCTCCCGCGTCGCCGCCTTGTGATCGAACCCATTGCTCGGCCACGACCGTTCGCCAACGACCGCGCCGCCCGCGTCGGTGACGCTCAGATGCGGCGAGACGCCGATCTGCTCCAAGAGCCCGCGGTAGGTGAGCCGCAGCTCGTTCTCGTCCGCGAAGAAGGCGAACTTGATGCTCGACGAGCCGGCGTTCAGCACGGCGATGGAACGGCTCATCGGGCTAACCGATCGCGGCCGTCAACGACTTGCGCCGGTGCGCCGCCAGCAGGCTGGCGACTGCGCAGGAGGCCAGGCGGGTCAGCTCGGCGTCGGCCCGGCTGGTCAGCACGATCGGCACGCGCGCGCCGAGCACGATCCCGGCTGCGTCGGCGCCGGCGAGGATCGACATGCTCTTGGCCAGCATGTTGCCGGCCTCCAGATCCGGGACCACCAACACATTGGCGCGGCCGGCGACCGGCGAGTGGATCTTCTTGATGGCGGCGGCTTCCAGGCGGATGGCGTTGTCGAACGCCAGCGGCCCGTCCAGCACCGCACCGGTGATCTGTCCCCGGTCGGCCATCTTGCACAGCGCCGCCGCATCGAGGGTCGAGACCATCTTCGGGTTCACCGTCTCGACCGCGCAGAGGATCGCCACCCGCACCACCTCCGTGGTGAGCACGTGCGCCAGGTCGATGGCGTTCTGCACGATGTCGACCTTGTCCTCCAGCGACGGGGCGATGTTGACCGCCGCGTCGGTGACGATCAGCGCGTCCTGGTGCGACGGCACGTCCATGACGAAGCAGTGGCTGAGGCGGCGGGCGGTGCGCAGGCCGGTGTCGCGCGACACCACCGGCGCCATCAGCTCGTCCGTATGCAGGCTGCCCTTCATCAGCGCTTCGGCGCGGCCCTCCCGGACCAGCTCGACCGCGGCGCGCGCCGCCGCCTGGCTGTAGACCGCGTCGACGACTTCGAAACCGCTGATGTCGACGCCCGACTTTCTCGCCACCTCGGTGATCCGCCGGCCCGGGCCGACCAGGATCGGCTCGATAAGCTTCAGGCGGGCCGCCTCCGCTGCGCTCTTCAGCGAGACCTCGTCGCAGGGGTGGGCCACGGCGGTGACGACCGGCGGCTCCTTCTGCGCGGCGTCGACCAGACGCTGAAACTTGCTGTGGCGGCGGGGATCAGGGCGGTCGTCCGGCATGGGTGCGCCTCCGAGCTGGCCCCCAAAAGCTAAACCCCAGCCGCGCGGCCCATATCCGGAAGACCCCGCGGTCCGCGCGCCAAGCCACCTAGGGGTTGGACTTGGCTGCGGTCTTGAAGCTGGCGAGCACGTTCAGCGCGGTCTGGGCGCGCTTCTTCACGTCCGGCCTGGGATCACGCTCCAGCGCCTGGCGGTACCAGTCGGAGATCGCATCGATGTCGGCCACCGGGATGCCGCCGCGGAAGGCGTACTGGCCAGGGCCAGGTGTCTTACCGCCGGTCATCTCGGAGAACAGCTGGTCAGCCACCAGGATGGGCGCCAGCGGATCGCCCGCCTTCTCTGCCGCTTGCCACAGGCTCAGCGCCTTCTTGGTGTCCTTCTTGCCGCCTTCGCCCTTGGCGTACATCTCGCCCAGCACTCGCGCGGCTTCCGGGTCCTGCCGGTCAGCCGCCATCTGGTACCATTTGCGCGCCTCGGCAGGATCTGCGGCGACCGGCCCGCCCTTGCGGTAGGTCTCGGCGACTTTCATTTGCGCATCGCGGTCTCCCGCCTTCGCCGCCGTCTTGCAGAGCTCCAGGCCCTGCGCGCCGCCGCCAGGCTCGGCCATCTGCATCTCGCCCAGCGCGCACTTGGCTTTCGGGAAGCCCATCTGGTCGGCGCGCGTAAATGCGGCCTTGGCCTTGGCCATGTCGGGCGGGCCGTTCAGGCCGCGGCGATAGCATTCGCCCGTCATATACACCGCCTCGGGACGGCTGGCCGACGCCTTCTCCGCATAGGCGCAGCCGCGCCGCGGGTCGGCGGCGATCGTGCCGCGGCCGAAGATCAGCATGATGCCGGCGTAGGCCTGGGCGTCTGCCCGACCGCCGTCGGCCAGCTTCAGCAGGTCGGCGCCGTCGCCGGCGTCCGCCTTGGCCAGCGCCGCGCGCAGGTCCTCCGACGGAACCGTCGTGTCCTGGGCGCTGGCGGCGAAGACCACGAGGCTCATCGCCAGAAGCGGGCTGAGCACGGCCGCCGCGCGGCTCATCCGGCGCGGCCCGGGCAATTGGAGCTGCAACATGGTGCGAGTGTTCCACCACCCGGCGCCCCAGCAATCGGGTGCAACCACGAGCCTCAGGCTCGCGAACGCTCGCCCCGGCTAGTTGTCCACGCGCGGCTCGGAACCGGCTGCGGCGCTGGCGCAGGCCCCTCCGTCGTGCAGCATATCGGCGAACGCCGCCAGCTCCCGCCAGTGGGTGGCGATGTCCATCAAGTCACGACGCGGGTCGTCGCCTGTCGTCAGTTCCAGCTGCTGGAGGGCGCGCGCCGCACGATGCCTGCAGCGTTCCACGATCTGCATCTTGCGCCAGAGCAACGGGCTCGGCGCGGCCTCTCCCGAGCAGCCGATTTCGTCGCCGCGCAGGAGGCGTTCGCCCATCGCCGTCCAGCGCTGGGCGGACTCATGGCGAGCCGAGAGCCGGCTTGCCTCGGCCAGCGCGCCGAGCACCGCCAGCGTGTCGTAGCGGAGCACGGACATCAGCTCCCGAGCGATCTGGATGGCATCCTTCGTCAAGGCCGCTCTATCCCGAACAATGTGCGCCTCACAGCGTCATGACGCCTGCGAACAGCGCCCAGGCGGTCGCCGCAGCCACCGCCGCCAAGCCTGTGGCGACGACGCCTTCGGCGACGGTGAAGATCCTCAAACCACGTTCCCGTCGCGCGACAACATAGACCGCGACGGCAGGGCCAAAGATGATGCTGGTCAAGAGGAGATCGTGCAGGCCGACCGCGTAGCAGAGCCATGTTCCGTACACAGCAGCCGCTCCGGCGATCAGGGCGCTCCAGAGCCGCCGGCCGCGATCGTCACGGCCGTCATCCTTGAGGGCGAGCCTGAGCGCGTAGCCAACGGAAAACAGGTAGGTCGGCAGGATCGCCGCCGAGGCGATCGTGTAGAGCAGTCGGTAGCCCGGGTTCACGAACAGGGTGACGATCAGGCACAGCTGCACCAGGCCGTTGGTGAACCACAGCGCGTTGGCCGGCGCCCCGGCGGGATTCTCCACCGCAAACCAGCGCGGAAACGTCCCGTCCTTGGCCGCGGCGCAGGGGATCTCTGCGCACAGCAGCATCCAGCACAGGAAGGCGCCGCCGACGCTCGCCACCAGGCCGAGCGCGATCAGGTCCGCGCCCCACGGCCCTACCAGGCTTTCGAGTACGCCCGCCATCGAGGGCGGCGGCAGGTCCGCCAGCTCGTTGCGGGCGAGCACCCCCGTCGAAAGCATCGAGATCAGCACATAGAGCGCCAGCGCGCCTGCGAAGCCGACCAGAGTGGCGCGGCCGATGTCGGCGCGCCGGTCGGCGCGCGCCGCGTAGACCGAGGCGGCTTCGACGCCGACGAACGCCCAGAGGGTGATGACCATGGTCGAGCGTACCTGCACGCCGAATTCGCCCAGGCCGTCCGCGCCGCCGGCTACAGCGCCGAGGTTGAGCACCAGCTTGTCGGCGTTGAAGGCCATAGCCACGATCAGTACGAAGAGCATCAGCGGAACCAGCTTCGCCAAGGCCATAGCGATGTTGACCACCGCCGCTCGCGCGACCCCGCGCAGCGCCACGGCGTGCAGCGACCAGAGCACGACGGAAGCCCCGACGACCGAAGCGAAGTTGTCCCCGGAGCCGAACACCGGCGCGAAGAAGGACAGCGACCCGAAGATAGCGATGGCGTAGGAGACGTTGCCGACCCAGCCGCTCACCCAATAGCCCCACGCCGACTGGAAGCCGCTGAACGGCCCAAAGCCCGCGCGCGCATAGGCGTAAGGCCCGCAGCCCAGATCGGGCCGCCGCAGGGCCAGCGCCCGATAGACGAGCGCCAGCATCAACATCCCCACCCCCGAGATCGCCCAACCCGTCAGGATCGCGCCAGGCGCCGCCGCAGCGGAGAGGTCGCCGGGAAGATTGAACACCCCGCCGCCGACCATCGAGCCGAACACCAGGGCGACCAGCGCCAGCAACGTGAGCTTGCGCCGTCCCACTTCTCCGCGCGCACCGGCGTCAAGCGAAGTGGCGGGCGCCGTGGTCACGATCCGAGCCTCCCTTCGGCGCCCGGGTCTCGGACGGCGATGGCGGATGCTTTCACGCGGTCGGAGAGGACCGAATCCGCTGGAACCCCGAGGAGATCCGGCGAAGAACCGCTAAGGGTCTCAGAAGCGCTCGACGACGAACCGGCGTCCTTCCAGCGGGGCCTGGTCATCGTAGGCGTTCTTCTTGTTCCGCTTCGGCAGCACCACCTGGTCGCGCTCGATCTTCTTGAAGGGGATGCAGGAGAGGATGTGCGAAATTCCGTTCAGCCGGGCGCGCTTCTTGTCGTCCGAGCGGAGGATGTACCAGGGCGCCTCGTCGGTGTCGGTCGCCTGTAGCATGAGGTCGCGCGCGCGCGAGTAATCGTACCAGCGGCCGTAGGATTCCACGTCCATGGGGCTGAGCTTCCACTGGCGCAGCGGATCCTTGACCCGGGCTGCGAACCGACGCTCCTGCTCCGGTTGGCCGACCTCGAGCCAGAGCTTGATCAAGGTGATGCCGGAGAGGGTCAGCCAGCGCTCGGCGCGCGGGCAGGCGTCGAGGAAGTCGCGGTGCTCCTTCTCGGTGCAGAAGCCCATGACGTATTCGACGCCGGCGCGGTTGTACCAGCTGCGGTCGAACAGCACGATCTCGCCCGCCGCCGGGAAGTGGGCGATGTAGCGCTGCATGAAGAGCTGCGTCTTCTCGCGCTCGGTGGGCGCGGGCAGCGCCACGAGGCGAAAGGTCCGCGGGCTGACGCGTTCGGTGATCGCCTTCAGCATGCCGCCTTTGCCGGCGGCGTCGCGGCCTTCGAAGACGATGATCACCCGCGCGCCGGTGGACTTCGCCCAGTCTTGCAGATGGCACAGCTCGACCTGCAGCTTGCGCAGCTCGCGCAGGTATTCCTTCTCCTTCATCCGCCCGTCGTTGCGGTCGGGCGCATCGCCGTTCTTCGACTTCTTGCTCACCTCAGCCTCCCGCAGCCGGTTGTGGCGCCGTCGTCGTCGCGGGGACCTGCCAGCCCCCGCCGAGCGCCCTGTAGAGGTCCACCACCGCCAGCAGTTGGTCGCGTTGGGTCCGGGCCAGTTCGACCTCGGCCGGGAACAGCTGCTGATCCGCCTCGAGCACCTCGTAGTAGCTGGCGAGGCCGAAGTCGTAGCGGTCGCGGGCGGTGCTCGACGCTCGCCGCAGCGACTCGACCTGGGCTTCCAGGGCCGTGCGCCTGGCGACCAGGTGCTGCTGCGCGGCCAGCGCGTCGGCGGTCTCCTGGAAGGCGCCGATGACCGTCTTCCTGTATTCGGCGACCGTCTCGTCCCAGAAGGCGCGCCGCTCGTTGTAGGCGGCCTTCAGCCGGCCGCCCTGGTAGATTGGCCCGGCCGCGCTGAGCCCCAGGTTCCAGAGGCCGAAGCCCTGCCAATCGCCGTCGATGGTCAGACCCACCACGCCCAGCAGCGCGCCCAGGCCGATGCGCGGGAAGTAGTTGGCGACGGCGACGCCGATCTCGGCGTTGGCGCGCATCATGGTGTGCTCGGCCGCCTGGATGTCGGGCCGCCGCTGCAGCAGCGCGGTGGACGCCCCCACCGGCGTCGTCGGCGGCACGGTCTGCGCTGTGAGCGGCTGGCCGCGGACGATCTCGTGGGGATAGGCGCCGAGCAGGATGCTGAGCGCGTTCTCCTGGATCGCGATGGCGCGCTTGATGTCGGCGACCTGCGCGTTGCTGGCGTCCACGTCGGCCTTGGCGCGGTCGACCGGCAGGCGGCTGTCGCGGCCGTTCTCGAAGCGCAGCGTATAGAAGTCGAAGGACTTGCCGAAGGTCGCGGCGCTCTCCTGGGCGATCTGCAGCTCGCGGTCCAGCTCCACCAGCCGGAAGTAGCCGGTCGCCACGTCGCTCACGAGGCTCAGCATCACGCCGTGACGAATGTCTTCCTGGGTCATCAGGGCGGCGCGCGCGCCCTCCGTCGAGCGCTTGATGCGCCCCCACATGTCCAGCTCCCAGGCCGCGCGCAGCGTGCCGCTGGCGAAGGCGGTGTTGACGCCGTCGGCGCTGCGCAGGCCCTGGACCACGGTTCGCTCGCCGCCGGCGTTCAACTCGTAGTCGATCTGCGGAAGGCCCTGCGCCGTCGCGGCGTCGACCAGCGCCCGGGCGCGCTCGATCCGCGCCGCGGCGATCTGCAGGTCGTAGTTGTTCGCGGTCGCCTCGCGGATCAGGTCCTGCAGGCGCGGGTCGCCGAATACGCTCCACCAGGGCTGGTCGGCCAGCGAGGCCGCGTCCGCCGGCGTGACCTGACCGCGGACCGAGTCCGGGACGGTGACCTGCGGCCGCTTGTAGTCGGGGCCGACGACGCAGCCGGAGAGGATCAGGCCGGTCAGCAGGCTGAGCGCGATCGGTTTGCGGGAATGGGTCATCACGCTCGCTCCTTTCACTGGACCGCCGCCAGCATTCGCCGGAACCGGTAGAGGCTGAAGGCCGTGTAGGCGCTGCCGATCAGGAACATTTTCAACAGCGCCGGCCACACCATCGAGAAGTCCGCGTCGCGGAAGAGGACGGCCTGGGAGAAGCTGACGAAGTGCGTCGAGGGCACGAACTGCATCGCCTTCTGCAGGGCGACGGGCATGCTCTCCAGCGGGGTGTTGCCGCCCGACAGCAGGTTCATGACGATGAAGACCGGGAAGGCCAGCAGGCCGAACTGCGGCATCGACCGCACGATCGTCGCCAGCATGATGCCGAGCGCCGTGACCGAGAACAGATAGACGCACAGCCCCACGACGAAGAGCGCCGTCGAGCCGCGCACCGGCACGCCGATCGCGCCCTTCACCACCAGGAACAGCGACAGCATGGCGGCGATGACCACGACCAGGCCGTTGGCCCAGATCTTGGCGAACATCAGTTCGTAGGGGCGCAGCGGCATGACCAGCAGGTGCTCGATGTTGCCGTGCTCGCGCTCGCGCAGCACCGCCGCTCCGGTCAGGAAGATCGCCAGCACCGAGATGTTGTTGATCACCTGGTTGATGGCCACGAACCAGCCCTGCAGCATGTTCGGGTTGAAGCGGGCGCGGACGTCCATCGTCACCAGCGGCTCGTCCCGCGCCTGGGAGCGCCCGGACCAGAACGGCTCGACCGTCCGCTGGATGATCTGCGAGATGTAGCCGGGGCCGCGGCCGGCCTGGCTCATCGCGGTCGCGTCGGTGACGATCTGCACGACCGGCTTGCGGTCGCGTTCGAGGTCGGATTGAAACTCCGGCGGCACCAGCACGATGAAGGTGTACTTGCCGCGGTCCATGTCGTGGTTGATGGCGCTGAACGGAATGGACGCGGCCGGCCGGAACAGCGGCGGCAGCATGGCGTCGCGCACGGCGCGCGCCGCTTCGGAGCCATCTTCGTCGACGACCGCTATGGAGGCGTTCACCACGTCCATCACCGCGCTCTTGGACGGGGTGTAGACCGCAAAGGTGAAGGCGTAGGCGATCAGGAACAGCAGCACCGGATCGCGCGCCAGGCTCAGGAGCTCCTTCAGACCGAGCTGAAAGATGTGCCAGGCGTTCTTCATCGCTAGGCTTCCTGCTTCTTCAGCAAGGCGACCGAGATCACGAAATAGACGAGCGCGATGACCGCCAGCGCGAAGATGTTCGGCCAGAGCGCGGCGAACCCAAGGTCCTTGGTGAAGGCGCCGACGCTGACCGCCTGGAAGTAGGTGCTGGGGAAGATCCGGCCGGCCAGGTAAGCCCCCCCCTCGAGCGAGGAGACCGGCACGAACATGCCGGAGAACTGCGTGGCGGGCAGAATGGTGATGATCGCGGCGGCGAAGATCGCCGCGGTCTGGGTCGCGGCGAACACCGAGATCAGCAAGCCGAAGCCGGTGCTGGCCAGCACATAGATCACCGCGCCCAGCAACAGGGCGGCGATGCTGCCCTTGATCGGCACCTGGAACAGGAAGATGGCCAGGAGCGTGACGGCGGCGAACTGGATCAGGGCGACGCCCACGTAGGGCAGCTGCTTGCCGAGCAGGAACTCCGCCTTGCGCGCGGGCGCGGCGTAGAAGTTGGCGATCGACCCCAACTCCTTCTCGCGCACCACGCTGAGCGCGGTGAGCATGCAGGGGATCAGCATCAAGAGCAGCATGATGTCGCCGGGCACCATGGCGTAGACGCTCTTGAAAGCCTGGTTGTAGAGCACCCGCGAATTGATCTCGGCGGGTTGCTGGGGCGGCGCCACGCCCTTGGATTCGCGGACGGCGGCCTCGTAGCGCCCGTGGGTCGCCTCGACGTAGCCGCGGGCGGTCTCGGCGCGGAACGGCACCGCAGCGTCCAGATAGGTCGCCACCTTCGGCTGGTTGCCGCGAGCGATGTCGTTCTCGAACCCTGAGGGGATTTCCACCGCGAACCGCAGCTCGCCGTTGCGCAGTCGGCGGTCCATCTCCGCGTAGTCGTAGAGCGGCGCCTTCTCGTCGTAGTACTGCGAACCTCGGAAGGAGTCGGCGTAGGTTCGGCTGGCCTGGGTGCCGTCGAAGTCGAGCACCGAATAGCTCAGGTGGTTGACGTCGAGCGAGATTCCGTAGCCGAAGACGATCATCAGCAGGATCGGCCCGAAGATCGCGAACAGCAGCCGCACCGTGTCGTGGCGCAGCTCGATCGCCTCGCGGCGCGCGAACGCCCACACCCGCGCCGGGCTGAACCAGGGGCCTGCGCCCTCTTCGCCGTGGGCGGCCGCGGCCTCGGGCGGCGGCGGCGGGAGCGCACCGGCGGAGACCGGAGCCTCGCCCGGCACCTCGGCCGCGGCCTCTTCCAGGTAGCCGATGAAGGCGGCTTCCAGATTGGGCGCCTTGCGCTCAGCGACCAGCTCGGCGGGCGGTCCCTGGGCCAGCACCTTGCCGCGATGCATCATCGACATGCGGTCGCAGCGCTCGGCCTCGTTCATGAAGTGCGTCGACAGGAAGATGGTGACGCCGTCCTCGCGCGAGAGCCGGATCAACAGCTCCCAGAAGCCGTCTCGCGCCACCGGATCGACCCCGGAGGTGGGCTCGTCGAGGATCAGCACGTCAGGCTCGTGCAGCACCGCCACCGCCAGCGACAGCCGCTGGCGTATGCCGAGCGGCAGGCTCTCAGCGAGCGTGTCGGCGACGCCCTGCAGGTCGAAGTAGTCCAGCAGCACCTCGACGCGCGCCTTGCCCTTGTCCGCAGGCAGGTCGAACAGGTGCGCGTGCAACATCAGGTTCTGCCGCACCGTCAGCTCGGTGTAGAGCGAGAAGGCCTGCGACATAAACCCGACGCGCCGTCGGGATTCGACGTCCCCGCCCTTCACTTCCTTGCCGAACAGCAGCGCCTCGCCCTCGGTCGGCGGCAGCAGACCGGTGAGCATCTTCATGGTGGTGGTCTTGCCGCAGCCGTTGGAGCCGAGGAATCCGAAGATCTCGCCCTTCTCGATACGGAACTCCACGTGGTCGACGGCGGTGAAGGTCCCGAACTTTTGCGTGAGACCGTGGGATTCGATCGCCGGCGGGCCTTCGGAGGCTTGTCTGGGTGTGATCACCGGCTCGCGGTAGCCACGCGTCACCTCCTCCGGCAGCAGCTTGATGAAGGTCTTTTCCAGCGTGGTTTCGCCGGCGCCGGCCTTCAGCTCGTCCGCCGTGCCCGTGGCCATCACCTTGCCGGCGTTCATCGCCACCAGCCACTCGAAGCGCTCGGCCTCGTCCATGTAGGCGGTGGCGACCAGCACGCTCATCTCAGTGCGGCGCTCGCGGATGCGGTCGATGAGCTCCCAGAACTGCCGGCGGGCGAGCGGATCGACGCCTGTGGTCGGCTCGTCGAGGATCAGCAGGTCCGGGTCGTGGATCAGTGAACAGCAGAGGCCGAGCTTCTGCTTCATACCGCCCGACAGCTTACCAGCGGGACGGTCGCGGAACGGCGTCAGGTCGGTGCTGGCCAGCAGTTCGTCGATGCGCCACGCGCGCTCCTCGGCGGACTGTCCGAACAGCCGGCCGAAGAAGTCGATGTTCTCGACGATCGACAGCGTCGGATAGAGGTTCTTGCCCAGGCCCTGCGGCAGGTAGGCGATCCGGGCCGAAACCGAATTGCGGAACTTGGCGTCGCCGATGTCGCCGCCCAGCACCTCGACCGAACCCTTCTGGATCTTGCGGACCCCGGCGACCATGCTGAGCAGTGTGGACTTGCCGACGCCGTCGGGCCCGATGAAGCCGATCGTCTTCTTGGCGGGGATGTCGAGGGCGACATCGTCCAGCGCGACCGCCGAGCCGTAGTGCTGAGTGACACCCTGGACGCGCGCACAGTACGCATCGAATGTGGGGGTCATGGGTTGGGCGCCCCCGCCGCTCCCGTGGCTTGCCAGAGGTTGCGCGGCAGCGTCGCCTTCGGCTGAAGATCGGCCGGCCATTGCGCCTGGGCGTTGGTGCGGACGTAGCCCATGCCCGGCAGCCCCACCTTCACCAGCGGCTCGACCTGGCGCAGGCGCGCCTTGTCGATCTGCAGCTTCACGCGGAAGGTCAGGTTGTGCCGCTCTTCGGCGGTCTCCACGGTCTTCGGCGTGAACTGCGCCTGCGGCGAGACGAAGGAAACGAAGGTGCGGATCGGATAGTCGGGCGCGGCGTCGAGCACGATGCGCGCCTCGGAGCCCACGGGCACCTTGCCAGTCACCGACTCCGGCAAGAACACGTACATGTAGACGTCGCTGAGGTCGGCGACGGCCAGCACGCGACCTCCCGCGGGCAGCGTCTCGCCGGGCTCGGCCAGACGCTTGTCTACGCGCCCGCGGATCGGCGCGACCAACACCGAATCCTTGATCTCCGCACGCAGTCGGTCAGCGGTGGCTCGCGCCGCGTCGATGTTCGACACCGTTCGCGCCGCCTCGGCGCGCGCGCCGGCGAGCTCGGCGCGGGTGGAGAGCATCCGCGCGTTGTCGAGTTCGGCCTCGCGCTCGCTGATCGCGCCCCGAGGCACGAGCGCGCGAGAGCGCGTGTACTGCTGCTGGGCGAAGCCGTAGTCGGCCTGCTTCACCGCGATCTGCGCCAGCGCCACGTTGCGTGTGTCTTGCGCCGCGGTGATTTGGGCGGTGGCCTCGCGCAGTTGAGCTTCGAGGGGGCTGGTGTCCAGGCGCGCCAGCACCTGGCCGGCCTCGACGGTGTCGCCCTCGTTCGCGAGAACCTCGGCGATCCGCCCAGGGTACTTGGCCGAGATGTAGACCATGTTGGCCTCGAGCCGGCCGTTCCCGGCGGCGAAGCCCTCGGGCAGCTTCGGCCTGGAGAGGTACCACCAGGCGGCGCCCCCTCCGACCACGACCACGACAGCCAGAAGGATCAGGAGAATTTTCTTGGACATCTGGCGCTCTCGCCGCAGATTTCAGCTAACGAGGAACCGAATACCAGCCACGCTCCAATGTTGTTTGCACGAACATTGAAAACCGCCGAATGGTCGGCCCTTCAACAGCAAATGCTATGTTCGGAAGCGTGGGCGCACATCGGGTATGGACCCGAGATTTCCCCCCTAAGGGTCCCCGTCGACCTCAGGTTTGCACACCATGTCGCTCGATCACTTCGCCCAAACGCCCGCGGGCGTCCGACTCGCGTCGGACGCCCGCTTCGCGCCAGCCTCAGGAGGAGTACTAGCTGGAGCCGATTTCAGAACCGGTAGTCGACGCCCATGCGGAAGGCGTTGGACCTGACCTTGCCCTCGCCGGTCACGGTCGTGGCGGTGTTGGGGATGGCCTGGCTGACCCTGACCTTGCCGAAGTCGCTGTAGAGCCACTCGCCCTTCACGCTCCAGTTCGGGGACAGCGCGTAGCCGATGCCGAGGCCGCCGGCGAAACCGGTCTTGGTGGAGGAGTCCGAGATGCTGACGGAGTGCCCCGCCCCGATGGTGTCGCGGTAGTTTGTGCGGATCTTGACGCTGCTGACGCCGATGCCGGCCGAGCCGAAGAACAGCCACTGCCCCGAGACGTAGCCGATACGAGGACGCAACGTCCAAATCCAGTCCGAGCTCACCTTGTGGTCGATCGTATAGGTGGCGGGCGGCGAGATCAGCAGCCGCGACGGGAAGGTGTTCGACTTGTCGTCATTGATGTCGAAGAAGCCCCAGTCGGTCTCCACGCCGATGAGGAAAGCGCCCATCTGATAGTTGTAGCCAGCCTCGACGCCGCCAGTGAAACCCGCGTCGCTGCCGCCGCCGCCGGAGATCGGCGCATTCAGCAGCGGAAGATCGACGGCGGGGATCGACGAGCCCGCCCCCTGCTGGAACTCGAGACCGCTCTTGGCGTCGCCCCAAACTACGCCCGCGTTCACTCCGGCGTAGAAGCCATGCCAAATGGTGTCGTCGTCCTGCGCCAGGGCCGGCGCGGCGGCGGCCAGCGCCACCGATGCGACGCCCAGCGCCAGCATGTAATACTTCATAACAATCCCTCTTTATGACTGCGGTCGTTTGGAGAGGGACGATTGCAACGGCCTCCAAGAGGGTCAGTCCGGCGAAGACCTGATGCCACGCGGCAAAAGCGCCTGACGCACATTGATCCGAGCTTCAGCGTGGCCAAAACCGCACGGCTTGGCCATAGACTGAAGACTCTATCGGCCCCTCGGACCCGCACCTGGCGTTCAGCTTACCCGGTACTCGCGATCCAGCCCCGCCATGCTGCGAGCTGGGACACCCGCGCCTTCGCCTGACAGGCGCGACGGCTCTCCTGTCCACCGGAGCTTTAGCTCAGGACATGACCTTGGAAGACCGGGGTTTAGGCCTGATGCTGACAAGCCAAGCCTGCGCGAATGTTGAACCGAACACGGATGGTGATCTGGAAGGGCTCGGGCGATGGGGCGCTTTACCACTGGAGATCCGGCCTGCGGGCCCGTGCCGGCGAATGGCGCAAGCGCCCGGCCGGCGCAAACCACCGGCGTGGCTCCGACGAGCGGCCAGCGTCAGGGTTTTACCCTAGCCGATATCCGGTCTGTACCTGATGGCTGAATCGCCGTGGCTAAGTCCGAGTGAAAGGCGGTCACTGCAAATCCGGAGAGATGTTGTCGTTCGCCCCTTTCCCGATTCAACTTCTCCTAATCGGAATTGGCATTGCGAAGTCGTGAACATGTAAAATATTGATGCCGATGCTTATTTTATATAGCGTAATAAATACCGCCTGCCGCGGCGGATGATCGGTTTCTGAAATTGGCGCAGCGCTGGAGGGTGAAAGTAGAGTCTCCGCCTGGTCTGCCAAGAACGAAACGGACAACCTGACGTAGGCGGAAGGAGCTATCAATTGAAACCACCACCTCTAGACGCTACCGGGTACTTACGACAACCTGGACGCGCCGGACATGGAGGCGTCCTTGCTGCGAATCCTTGTTGCTGATGATCACGAGATCGTCCGGAAAGGCGTGCGCAACGTCATCGAGAGCCACCCGGGCTGGGAGGTCTGCGCCGAGGCCGCCGACGGGCAGAGCGCCCTCGAGCTTGCGATGAGCGAGCGGCCGGACATCGCCATCATCGACGTCTCGCTGCCGATCCTCAACGGCGTGGCGCTGACGCGGCGCCTGAAGAAGGACAGCCCCGGCGTACGCATCCTGCTCTTCACCATGCACGACGACGACGAGACGGTGACCACCGCGCTCGCCGCCGGGGCGCGTGGATACCTGCTGAAATCGGACAGCGAGAGCCATCTGGAAGCGGCGATCTCGGCGCTCGGCGCGAACCGCCCCTACTTTTCGTCCTCGGTCTCCGAACTGTTGCTCGACGCGGCGGTGAACGAGCGCCGGCGCTCACGGCTCGAAAGCTTCACGACGCGCGAGCTTGAGGTGGCGCAGCTGATCGCCGAAGGCAACAACAACAAGCAGATCGCGCGCCACCTGGGCGTCAGCATCAAGACGGTGGAGAGCCACCGCGCCGCGGCGATGCGCAAGGCCGGGGTGCGAACCGCCGCCGAATTCGTTCGCTTCGCGATCAAGCACAATCTGATCCAGCCCTGACGACCGCGGGCGGCCGCGGGCCCGAAGCCAGAGCCCGGCGAAAGCCGGGCTTTTTCGTCTGGGCAGTAGGGTGGCGCCCGCCACGGGAGCTTCACGCTCGCTGCTAGGCCAGATCCGCCATCGTCCTGGGGTTTCGCCTTATGGCCGCAGGTGCACGTTGCCAGAAAATCCAAGGCGGACGGCTTCCTCCTCAGTTGCGGATCTGGAACCCATGAAAGCCTCGACAGTGGCACTCTTCGCCGGCGCGGCGCTGGCCCTCGCCCCGATCTCACCGACGCACGCGGCGGACGCGCCCGCGGCGCCAGCGCCTCGGGCCGCGCCGACGATGCCGGCGCCGACAGTGGACGCCGAGGCGGTGCAGGCGATGGACAAGATGAGCGCCTTCCTGAGGACGCTCAACGCGTTCGAACTGACCACCGATACGACGATCGACCTGGTCACCAACTCCGGCCAGACCGTGCAGATCGGCGGGCAAGGCGTCTACAAGGTGCGCCGCCCCGACCGGTTCTCCATCCAGGTGAACAGCGACCGCAGGAACCGCTCGTACATCTACGACGGCAAGCAGTTCACGATGTATGCGCCGGGCCTCGACGTCTACGCGACCCGGGACGCACCCGCGACCATCCGCGAGACGCTGGACTTGATGTGGGACAAGTACCGCATCCCGGTCCCGCTCGAGGACCTGTTCCGCTGGGGCGACCCCAAGGAGTCGCGCAAGGACAAGCTGCAAAGCGGCTACCGCGTCGGCGACGCCACAGTGAACGGCGTGGCCACCGACCAGTACGCCTTCCGCGAGGGCGAGATCGACTGGCAGGTCTGGATCCAGAAGGGCGCGCAGCCGCTGCCGCTGAAGCTGGTCATCACCGATCGCACCGACCCGGCCAACCCATCCTATATCGCCCGCCTCTCCTGGCGGCTGAACCCGACCCTGTCGGACACGGACTTCGTCTTCCAACCGAAGAAGACGGACAAGCCCATCCGGCTCACCCAATTCGAACAGTGAGGAAATCAGCCATGGGCCGCTCTCGCTGGTATTTCATTCCACTCACCGTGGCGGTCGCCGCAGCGGTGTACGCTGCCGGACCTGATTGGGCCGAGGCCCGCGGCGGTCGTGGCGGGGGCGGCGGCGGCATGCGCGCAGGCGGCGGAGGCGGCATGCGCGGCGGAGGCGGCGGCGGAATGCGCGCAGGCGGCGGCAGCCGCGGCGGCGGCAGCAGCTTCGGCGGTGGCGGCAGCCGCGGCTACCGCGGCGGCGCCTCGACCAGCATTGGCCGGCCGTCCGGCGGCTACGGCGGCGGCGCGCGGGCGGGCGGCGGTCAGTACGCCCGAGGCGGCGCCGGCGCCGGCGCGAACCGTCCAGGCGCGGGCGGCGCCGGCCAGCGCGGCGACCGCACCAACATCGCCGGCGGCGATCGTGGCGGCAATCGCATCAACGGCGGGGATCGCGGCGGCAATCGGGTGAACGGAGGCGGCAATCGGGTCAACACCGGCGACGTCAACTTCAACCGCAACACCAACATCAATGGCGGCGACTGGAACGGCGGCTGGGGCGGCGGCTGGAACGACTATCCGGTCGGCGCCGGCCTCGCCATCGGCGCGGCGGCGGCGGTGACCGCAGCCGCGATCGGATCGACCTACTACGCCCTGCCCCCGAGCTGCAGCCCCTACTACGGGAGCTACTACTCGTGCGGCGGCGCCTATTACGAGCCGCGCTACGAGGGCGACACCGTGGTCTACGTCACGGTCCCCGACCCAGCCGGCGGGACCACCACGACCGTTCAGACGCAGTAGCCGGGCCGATCCGAACGCTACGGCCCCGGACGCCCGCTCCCGCGGCGACCGGGGTCAGTGCAGTGTCAGGATCGGCAACGTGACGATCAGCCCGATGCCGATCGCGCAAATCAGCCCCGCCACGACAGCCAGCACCAGCCGCACGCGGTCGGATGCGAAGGCCTGACCGATGCCGCCGAAGAACATCGCGAGCGCCAGCACGGCCGACGCTCGGTTGAAGGCCTGGGCGGTCGCCAGAGAGCGCTGGACGCCCGCCATCTCGATCGCGGCGTGGCCTTCCAGTCCGTCTGCCTGCGCCGAGAGCCGTTGTCGCGCGGCTGCGGACGTGAACGGCGTCGGATCCGCGCGCGGGTTCTCGAACGGTCGCTCGCGCATCCATTCGTCGAAGTCAGCCCTCAGATCCGCCGGAAACCGGCGCACGTAGAACTCCGCGAGTGCGGTGTCGCCTCGCTCGCGGGCCTCCAGCCACGCCGTGAACAGATGCACCTCGGTCAGTCGCCTCAGCTGGGCCTCGAGCGCCGCCTCGCTGGCCGCGACACGCTGGGTGTTCGCCCGGCCCATCGCCAACGTCTGGCGTCCCGACCAGAGATAAGCCTCGTAGCTCGCAAGCGACGTCGCCAGGCCGGCCACCGAGATGACGATGGCCACCACAACCTCCAGCGCACCGACGCCTCCCCGCTTCCCGGCCGTGCGGGCCTGGGCGCCATCGGAAACGGAAGACGGCTGCATCGGCGACCTTGCAACGACCGAAGGAAAGGGGCCCCGCGCTCGAAGCGCGGGGCCGAAGTGACGCGGCGGGAGGGGGGATAGGCCGCCGACGAAGGGTGCTCGTCGCCTGACAAGCCGGCTAACATTGTCTTTAGACACCACCGCGGAACATCAGGGTTTTCCAGGAGAGGGACGCGTCGATTACCTGAAAACCCGGAACAGCTTCAGCAAAGCTCCAGACGACGATCGTTGAACATTACTTTTCGGTAATAAGTCAGGCCGAACGGCGCATTAGGCGCCAAATCCATTTCTACCGACCCGGCACGGTAGGCGCGCAAGCACCACGGTCCCGGCGCCATCGCTGGAAATGTCGAGCTCGCCGCCCAACTGCGACACGCGCAGGCGCATGCCCGCGATGCCCACGCCGATACGGCCTTCCCGCTCCGCGCCCGACATGTCGATCCCGGCGCCGTCATCGGCGATCCGAACCGACAGCAAACCGCCGCGGCTGGCGATCTCGACCTCTACGCCGGAGGCGTCGGCGTGCTTGTAGACGTTGGAGAGCGCCTCTTGCATCACGCGGAAGCCTGCATGCGCCACCGCCTCGCTGACCCCGTTCACGCGACCCTCGGCGCGGAAGCTGGTGTGCAATCCCGTACGGCGGCCGAAGCCCTTCACGAACACCTCTGTGGTGGCGGCCAAGCCGTTCCGCTCCAGCGCCGCCGGCTTCATCAGGAAGGACAGCACGCGGATTTCCTTGATCGCCTCCTGCAGCGCCTCCGACACGTCGTCGAGCACCGCATCGGCCTGAGTGCCGCCGCCGACGATCCGGCGCAGCTTGGCCATGCCAAGACCCACGGCAGTGAGATGCTGGCTGGTGGAGTCGTGCAGCTCGATGGCGATCCGCTGCCGTTCTTCCTGCTGGGCGCTGAGCAGCTGGGCCGTGGTGTCGCGCAGGCTGGCCTCGGCGCGGGCCAGGTTGGTGAGATCTTCCTGCAACACGATCAGGCGGGTCGCGCCGGTGACCTGCACCGGCGTGATGCTGACCCGCAGGATGCTCACGCCGCCGGCGGCGTCGCGCACGAAGGTGTGTACGAAGCGCCGGATGCGCCCGGTCACCACGTCTCCGATCGCAACCTTGATCATGGCGGGATCGACCTCCGGCGTCGCCAGCGCGCAGAGGCTGGGATAGTCGAGGTCCGCCGGGCGTCCCATGTGATCGGCCAGCAGCGCGCCGAAGGTGGCGCGGTAGGCCTCGTTCGCGGACAGGATCGCGCCCTCCGCGTCCAGCAGCAGCATTTCGGCGCTCACCGCATCGCTGATGCCGCGCAGTTGTTCGGGCGGCTCCAGAGTCTTCTGCGCCGTACGCCGTTCGGTGACGTCCTGGAGGTGCACGACGGCGCCGTTCGGCCGGTTCAGCACGCGACATTCGATCCAACGGCTGGGCCAGGCGTCGCTGCGAAACTCCACCACCGAATCCCGGCCGCCGGAGAGCGCCGCCTCCACGGCCTTGCGCAGGGGCCGGGCGGTGATCAGGGTGTCTCGCGCATCGCCGTCGAGGGCGATGTCCGCCGCGACGCCGAGCAACTCGGGCGCGCCTGGGGTGGCCGCTGTGAGCCGCCAGCCGTGGTCCAGCTCGAAGCTGAGCGGCGGAAGCCTTGGCTGCGGAATCTTCGGAACGACCTTGCGCGGCGACTGCCCCGCATGCGGATCGTGTTCGCCGCGCTCGATGATCGCGCCGTACCAGCGTTCGCCGGCGAGGCCTTCGACTAGGTCCGACTTGACCGTGAAACGGCCATAGGTCCCGTCATAGCGGCGAAGACGGATCTCCAGCGCCGCCGAACTGGGCGTGGAGACGTCGCGCATCATCCGCAGGCGCAGCACGTCGTCAGGGTGCGCCGCGGCCTCGATGTCCTTGGGCGAGGCCTCCGATCGAAGGCCCAGATAGGCCAGCAGGTCCGGGCAGAACCATTCAAGGCGGCCCGAGCGCGTTCCGACGTAGTGGAAGACCTGAGCGCCCGGCAGTGGAATGTCGCCCAAGGTGCGGGCGGAGGCCCTCGCCTGCTCAGCGTCGGAAAGCTCGTGGAACAGACCGTGCACCCGGCCCGGAACTCCGTTTCCCGTCCGCTCGAGGGCGACCACGGCCATCTTCCATAGCCGCCGGCCGCGCGGCGTGGGCGCGAGTTGCAGCCAGCGCACGGCTCCATTGACGACGAGTCGCCTGGAGACCGCTGCGCGCAGGCGAATGCTGAAGATCGGTGGCAACGCCTCCTGAACGTCGCGCCCGACAAGGTCGCTCACCTGCATTCCGAGCTTGGCGGCCAGGGCCGTTCCGACGTCGTCGAAAATCAATCGATCTTCGGACAGGCGAAGCGTGAAGCCGTTTTCACGCGGCGCGCGCGCCAAGCGACCAGGCTCCACGGCGCCCGCCCGGGATGCGCCGCCCCCGAAGCGTCGCAGATAGGTCTCGGCCTGCTGAAAGGCCGACGACACTGGCGAACGAAGCGCGTCGAGGAAGTGGTGGATCGCATCACTACGCCGCCTTTCGGAAGGGTCCTGCGGCCACACGGCCTGCAGCGGCGCCAGCGTTTCGGTGTCGAGAGCGGTTCCGCTGACCAGCGCGAGCGCCGCACGGTCGGCGACCGAGCCGCGGGGGCTTCGGGGGCGCCAGAACCGTCGCTCTGCTGGAGCGCGCATGAGCAAAACCCTCAACTTTTCGGCTCCCAACGAGCCTGACCGCAAGCACACGCACTAGTTAGGAGGACGATCGTACAGTGCGGCACGGTCAACGCGTTGACGCGAACCCAAATCGCATCGTGCAAATATCCCCCATCCAAGAGAGACAACCCTAGAGCGTCCACTCAGCCCTTTGCCGGATGCTCAAGACACTACTGGATTGCGGCTAATCGCCTCAACTTGATATCAGGAAAAACCCGCACACGACTACCCGTTTCAGCCAGGAGAATATCGTCAGGCGAGTTACACGCAACAGGCGAGTTGAGCAGGTGCTGCACGACTGATCATGGAGATGGGCGAGTGTTGCGGCGCGGCCACTTCGCGCGCGAGTCCTCGGGATGACCAGGGGGAAGATCGGGTCACGGCGGGCCCTCGGATCGCAGCCCACCTGACAATCGCCGGGCATGCAGGCCTCAACGCAAGGTCTCGGCTCCTGAGGCGTGACCCTTTTCGGATCGTCCGCGAGATTGAAATCTACGTGATCCCTTCGGGACGTGACCTAGTCCGACAGATATCGCCAACGCCTTGCGAACGCATCAGCGCCTCGATCGCGCTCACCGCGAGCAGCAAGCCTCGCCGCTGACTATTGCTCCAATCGGAATCCAGCCTTGCGTTGCGGACGATGCAGGCGGCGCCGGTGCGCTTGGCGAAGAGCGCTCCGAGCGAACGCTCAAAAGACCTGGGCCATAGACCTGCGCCTCCTGGTAGCGAGCTCCGCCGTTCGCGCCGCCAATCGTCGTCGTGGGGCGCGGGGCGTCGCTCGGACGGCGGTCGCCGTTCAGCCGCGCCGCGCCATCCCTTCCGTCCCGTACTTTCGCAGGTCGACGGGCGGCGGCGCCTCTTTCACGGGGACATCGATCGCGCAGTGGAGCCCGGCCGGGCTGAAGTTGACCTTCGCGGGCGCCCCCAGGTCCGCCACCAGCCCGCCGAGCAGGCGCATGCCAAAGCCTGTGCGCGACGGCTCCTTGACCGGCAGGCCGCCGCATTCGCGCCAGTTGAGCACGACCTTGCGATCCCCTGGCGCCCAGGTGATCAGCACCCTGCCGCCCGCCGTCGAAAGCGCGCCGTACTTCGCCGCGTTGGTCACAAGCTCGTGCATCGCCATCGCCACGGCGAGCGCAACGTTGGGGTCGAGCCACGCCGGCTCGCCGACGATCATCACGCGAGACGATCCGTACGATGCGAGCGCCGTGCGAACGATCTCCGAAAGCTCGACGCCTTCCCAGCTCTCGCGCGTGACCAGGTCGTGCGCCACGGCGTAGGCGGCCAGGCGCTCCGACACCAGATCGTTGGCCTCGCGCGGGACTTTGCATTCCCGCAGCGTCTGAGCCACCACGGATTGGATCGAGACCAGCGTGTTCTTCACCCGGTGGTTCAGTTCGTTGACGATCAGTTGTTGGCGCCGCTGGAAGTCGCGCAGGTCCGTCACGTCCGCCGCGGTGCCAAGGTGGCCGACGAACTCGCCGCGGTGGTTGAAGCGCGGCCGGGCGTATAGCTCGATGACGCGGCGGCTGCCGTCGCTGTGGTGGAAATGCCCTTCGTAGCGCATCGGGCTGTGCGAACGACGGGCGTTCTCGCGCGCGGCCAACAGGCCCTCGGTCTCGTCGGGATCGATCGACTGCATCCAGCCGTCGCCGAGCAGGTCCTGGCGGGGCCGGCCGAGGGTGTCGGCCATCGCCTGGTTCACGAACTCGATCCGGCCCTGGGCGTCGCTCACCCAGGACGCCGCGGGTGAATCGTCAGCCAGTCCGCGGTACCAGGTGGCGCTCTCCGCCATCGCGGTCTCGGCGCGGCGCTGCTCGGTGATGTCCCGGCAGAAGGCCGCCACACCCGCCCCGACGGGAAAAACCGTCACCAGCATCAAGCGACCGCCGAGGCGCGCCGGCAACGCCATCTCGGCCTCTTCGTTGCGCCGCGTGCGCGCGACCCGGTGACAGAGGATTCCGAGCGGGCTGTGCGCGGCCACGCCGGAGACGCGCCAGAAGTTGCGCCCCTGCAGCTTCTCGCGCGGGCACCGCACGATCCGCTCCGCGGCCGGGTTGCACTCGACGATCCTCCATTCCGAGTCGAAGCTCAGGAACGCGTCGGTCAGGCCAACAGCGATGTCGTGCGCCTCAGCCGGCTGCTGCGCCTTGGCCTGGATCATGGTCTCACCCGCTTTTCTGACGCCGCCCAGTCAGGGCGGACGCCGACGCAGGGAAATTCTGCTCAGCTTCAGTGGCGGGCGCGATCCCACGTAGCCCTAGACTTGAGCGTCGCACCGCCTGAGGGCGATCTCAGGTGAAGGCGCAACCGCGCGGTCCGCCCCGGCGCTGCGCGCGCGCCATATCCGGTGAACACCTGAGGCGGCCACCAGGCGCCGACCCGACTGCGCTTGGCGACGCGTCCCCGCATGCTGCGGCCATGATCCGCCTGTCCAACGTCGCAATCCACGCCGCCGTGCTGGGCACGATGGCCTGGCTCTATCTGCAGTCCGTGAGCGGGTTGTTCCTGCGCTGAGCGATCACGGATCCGGATGAATGCGGCTGATCTTCGAGCCTTCCATGCCGAGGCCGCCCATCAAGCCCTGCTGACCGTAAGCCACCGCGTAGATGTCTTTGCGCAGCGTGGTCGTGTTCATGTTCTTCGCCTTGCCCTCGTCCATGACCACGACGGAGGGACCGGATCCGACCGCCCAGCCCTTGCTGGACTTGGCGTACTCCACCGCGCTGTCGGTCATGTAGAACATGGCGTAGGAGAAGCTCTGCGCGCCGGCCTGCAGGCCGAACGAAGCCGCCGAGATCCTATAGAAGCCGATCGGCGCGCCGCGAACGAACATCGCGCCTTCGCCGGTCTGACCACCGATCATGAACCCGGCCTTGACGATCGAGGGAAACACCATGATCGCCTTGGCATTGCGCCCCCAAGAGCGCGCTTCCGGCCGCACGGCGTACAGGCGATCCAGGGCGGTGCGCGCGTCCAGGGCGATATCACGCGCCGACTTGGCGGCGCTTGGGCCCGCCTGCGCCGCACAGGCCGCGCCGGCCATGAGCATTAGCAGATGTCGGCGAGCGACCGCGGGCTGCGACGGCGCTGCAACGGACCCCTTCATGGCGTATCTCCTTGCCTCTCCGCCGGCATGCTTATGGTCCGGCACGGCCGCGGAAATCGGGGACTTTGCAGCAATCGTCGCGGATGAACCCGCAGAGCCGCCCCGGCGAAATGCGGAGGGAGCCGCATGGCGTCCGCGCCCGGGTGCGGGAATGGCCGGCGCGACGCCGGGGTTAGGCCTGAGCCAGTCGTTCGGGGGCGGCGGCTAACATCCCGGCTCCTGCGAGGACCCGAGATGACGCGAGCGCCGCGGAGATGACCGGTCGCCTGACGCACGGCGCGTTCGCCCGCGCGGTGATCAGCCGCGCCGGCGTCAACGTCGCCAAGCTGGTCAGCGGCAAGGCGGCGGCGGGCGTGGCCGGCCTGCTCTCCATGCTGGTGGCCGTGCGGGTGCTCGGCCCTCACGACTACGGGGTGCTGATCCTGGTGCACACCTTCGCGCTCACCGTCGGCGGCGTGCTGGCGATCCCGGGGGGGCATGCGGTCGTACGCTACGGCGCGCTCGCCGAGGCGGCCGAGGACGAGGAGAGGCTGATGCGCCTGCTGCGGCTGACCGCCCTCGTCGAGTTGGGCGGCGCACTGCTGGCCATGTCGATCGCCACGGCGGTCGCGCCGATCCTCGGCCCGCGGATCGGCTGGTCGCAAACCGCGCTCGACTTCGCGGCGCCCTACAGCCTCGCCGTGCTGGGCGCCGCCCAGACCAGTGCCTCCGGCTTTCTGCGTCTGCGGGGCCGCTTCGACTTGCTCGCCGCCCAACTGGTCGTCGCGCCGCTGGTCCGCCTCGTCGGCGCCTGCGGCGTGGCGTTGACGGGCGGAACCTTGAGGGACTTCCTCTGGGTCTGGCTCATTGCGTCGCTCGCGCAGTGGGCGTCGATGTGGGCGATTTGCCTCTACGTGCTCGCACGTTCGGCGCGCCCGACGCGGCTCGGCGGCTCTATGCGGGGGGTGACGCGCGACAATCCCGGAGTCTGGCGCTTCCTGCTCGGCGTGAAGGCCGACAGCGCGCTTTCGGATCTGGCGCCGCGTCTGACGTCGCTGGCGATCGGCTCGATGCTCGGCGCCTCCGCTGCGGGGCTGTATGCGGTCGCTCAACGCCCGGCCAAGGTGATCGCCCAGCCCGCCAAGCTGTTCGCCCAAACCGCCTTCCCGGAGTTCGCGAAGATCGCCGCCGGCGGCGGGCGGCAAGCCGCCATCCTGAGCGTGATCGTGCGCGTCAGCGCCATGCTGTTGGCCTTCGGCTTCCTGATGGTGACGGTCTTCGGCTTCGCTGCTCATCCCCTCGCCCGCCTGCTGGGCGGCAAGGCCTTCGAACAAGCCGGCGACCTGGTCATGATCATCGGCCTGGCGCGAGCGGTCGAGCTCGTCGCGCCGCCGGCCGGCGCCGCGCTGGTGGCGCTCGGTCGGCCGAGCCGCGTCGTCATCGCCAAGCTCGTGGGCTATGCGGCCACGCTGCCGCTGTTGCCGTTGTTCCTGTCCGAATTCCAACTGTCGGGGGCTGGCGCGTACGCCCTTCTACAGGCCGGCATCATCTCGGCCCTGATCGGCGCCTTCCTGTGGTCGCAGTCCCGCGACCCGACGTCCTCGGCGCTCGCGCCCGAGGCCGCCAGCGCCGCAACCGCACGCTCCTGAGCATCGTCACCGCTTGCGCTCTCCCAAGCGCCGGCCGAGCGTGAGATTGAAGTCGGACCGCACGCGTGATTCTCGGAGGCTCGGTGACGTCCAAGATCGCGAGCTCGACCGCGGCCTGTGCGCTGTTGGCGCTTTTGGGGAGCGCGGCGCAAGCCGAACCGGCGCGCATTTTCCGCCTGCCGCCCGAGCCCCTGGACTCCGCTCTGCTGCGCTTCGCCGTCCAGGGCGGCGTGTCCGTCGGCGGGTTTCCGACGCCAGGCTGCGCAGGTGACAGCCGGCCGGTGCTGGGCGTTTTCACGCCATCGGGCGCGCTGCAGCGCCTTTTGCCGCCGGGTTGCAGCTTCCGAAAGGTCGACCCGCGCGCTTTCCAGGTCGTCGGCCTGCCGCGCGCTGCCGAGCCGCCCCACCCGTCGACGCCGCCTGCAGCGCCGTCGCGCACGCCCCCGAGCGTGAGCGAAGTCCCGGAGCTGGTGGTCACCGCCGAGAAGCGGCCCGAGCCGCTGCGCGGCAGCCCCTACGCCGTCAGCGCGCTCGATGACCGAACACTGGATCGGCTAGGGGCCAAGAGCTTTTCCGACGTCGCCCTGCAGGTGGCGGGCGTAGCCGAAACGAATCTCGGCCCGGGACGCGACAAGATCTTCATCCGCGGGCTCTCGGACGGCGCGTTCACGGGCCGAACCCAGTCGACAGTCGGCCTCTACCTGGACGAGGTGCCGATCACCTATAACGCGCCCGACCCCGACCTTAGGCTTACCGATGTCGAGCGGGTGGAGGTGCTGCGCGGGCCCCAGGGCACGCTGTATGGCGCGGGCTCGATTGGCGGCATCGTCCGCATCGTCCCGCGCGCGCCAGACCCGACACGTTTCTCGGGTGCAATCGGCGTCGAAGGCGAGATCAATGCGCGCCAGGATCATGCTTTTGGCGGAGAGGCGATGCTGAACGCGCCGTTGCTGAACGGCCGGGCGGCCGTGCGCGCCGTCGCCTACATCGACGACATCCCCGGCTATCTCGACAACCCGGGCCTCGGCCTCAAGAACGTGAACCGCAGCCGGCGATCGGGCCAGCGACTGGCCGCCCTGGTCGAACTCCCCGACAACTGGCGGCTGCAGGCCGGGCTCGCGCGGCAGTCAATCGCCTCGTCCGACAGCCAGTACGTGCCTGGCGGAGGCGGACTGAACCGCAACACCCACATCCTCGAGCCGCACGACAACGACTTCTACATGATGAGCGCCACCGCCAGCCGTCATGGCGCCGCGGCCGACTTGCGGTTATCCGCCGCCTACATCGATCACAACTTGAGCACGCGGTATGACGCGACCGGCGCGTTCGACCTTGCGCCGAACGCCGTCGCCGCCTTCGACGACACCCAGGAGGTCGACCTCGAGGTGTTTGAGCTGGTGGCGACCTCGACCCGCGAAAGCCGGCTCCGCTGGCTGGTCGGCGCGTTCGGCGCCCGAAGCCGAGAGACCAGCGACGGGCGGCTCGATGCGAGCCTTTCGGGCGGGGCGTCCCGCTCCGTCTTCATCCGCGAGGACCGCCTGACCGAGGCGGCGGCGTTCGGCGAGCTGACCTACGACCTGACCCCGCAGCTGACGGTCACCGCTGGCGGCCGGCTTTTCGCCACCAAGGTCGAGACGCGGGCCGAGGATTTTGAGCTCGCGCGTGTTCCCCTGGCGCCGGTTCGCGGCTCGGACGCCGACACCGGTTTCGCGCCGAAGCTGCGGCTTAGCTACGCGTTCGCGCCCGACAAGGTGATCTACGCCCAGGCCCAGGACGGCTTTCGCACCGGCGGCTTCAACGTGCCCGCGCAGGCGGACGGCGCGCCCGGCGGCCCCGCCGTCGCCACCTACCGGCCAGACCGTCTGCGCAGCTTCGAGGTCGGCGGCGAAGCGGCGATGTTGCATCACCGCCTGACGACGCGCCTGGCCGCCTACTACGCCGACTGGCGCGACGTTCAGACCGATCAGTTCCGCTTCTCGGGCCTGCCGGTGACGCTGAACATCGGCGACGGCCGCAATATCGGTGTCGAGATGGAGGCCGCCTGGCGGCCCAATTCTCACTGGCGGCTGCGGGTGAACGGCCTGGTCAACGACCCGGAGCTGACCCGCGCCGAAGACGCGATCGCCCGGCAAGACGCCCGCCTGCCGGGCGTCGCCAAGCGCACCGCCGCCTTCGATGCGGCCTACGCTTGGGACGTTCGTGAGGGCTGGCGAGCCGAGCTCGCCATCCAGGCCGCCTATGCCGGCCGCTCGTTCCTGACGTTCGACCGCGCCACCACCAGCACCATGGGCGACTATTACAAGGCGCAGGTCGCCGCTTCCCTGCAGTCCGCCGACTGGCGGCTCGACGCCTGGATCGACAACGTCACCAACAGCCGCGGCGACACCTTCGCGTTTGGAAATCCGTTCAGCCGCATGCGCGCGCGACAGACGACGCCGCTGGCGCCTCGCACCTTCGGGCTTGCCATGCGCCGAAGCTTCTAATTGAACGGCGTCGATGACGGACGCCCGAGCGGCCCTGCTCGCAGCCTATCTCGAGCGAAGGGAGGACCTGCTGCGCTTCTTCACGCTGCGCCTGCGCTCGGCGGCGGCGGCGGAGGATCTCGTCCAGGACATCTACCTTCGCGTTTCGGCCCATCCCGCCGACGCCGAGGTGCGCAACGCGCCAGGCTACCTCTACCGCCTGGGCTCGAACCTGATGCTCGACCGGCTCCGAGGCGAGCGGCGGGCGGCGGTTCGCGACCGCGACTGGCGCGACAGCAATCGCACCGTCGTCGGCGGCGACGAGGTGGCGGAGGAGCCGGCGGCGGACGCGGTTGTCGCTGCCCGGCAGCGGCTTCGGCTGATCGTCGCAATTCTGGCAGACTTGCCACCGCTGACGCAGCAGGTGTTCCGCATGCACAAGTTCGACGGGTTGAGCCACGCCGAGGTGGCGAAGGCCTTGTCGATCTCCCGCAGCGCCGTCGAAAAGCACGTCATGCAGGTGCTGCGACAGCTGGAGGCGCGGCTGCCATGAGATTGCGAGGAGGCGCAGACGCCGCCGCGGCGTCATATCTTCGGTCACGGACGACGGAGCGATGAACCTCAGAGGCGAAATCACGGCGGACGGCGACCCGGCGGAAGCCGCGGCGCTCTGGTTCGCGCGCCTCCAGGACGAGGCGGCGACGGCGGAGGACTGGCAGGCGTTCGAAGCCTGGCTCGCCGCCGCGCCGGAGCACGCCCAGGCCTACGAGCGGCTGGAGCGCATCTGGGTCGAGCTTGACGAGGCCGAGGTCGCGGCGCGCGGCGCCCTGTCCCCACGTCGCAGCGGCCTGACCCGGCGCGGCTGGCTGATCGGCGGCGGCGCGGCCGCGGCGAGCGTGGCGGCGGTCGCGATCGGCTTCTCGCTGGTGAGCGGCGACGACGCTGAAGCCGAGACCTATGCGACCGCGCCCGGCGAGACCCGCACCTTCCTTCTCGCCGACGGCACCAACATGCGGCTGAACGCGGACTCCAAGGCCACCGTGCGGCAGAGCCGTCGCGCGCGCCGGGTCGAGATGCACGAGGGTGAGGCGGCGTTCGACGTGACGCACGATCCGGCGCGGCCGTTCATGATCGCCTCGGGCGACCAGGAGATCCGCGTCGTCGGCACCGAGTTCAACCTCCGCCGGCGCGACGGCAAGATGTCGCTGACCGTACGCCGCGGCGTGGTCGAGGTGCGGCCGCTGTCGGGAGGCCGCCGTGAACCCACTCGCGTCCGCGCGGGCGAGCGTTTGACCCATCATGCGGGACAGCCGGAGGTGCGGGTCGCCAAGGTCGAGCCGGACATGGCCTTCGCCTGGACCCAGGGCCAGCTCGTCTATCGCGACGCGCCGATGAGCGAGGTGGCGGCTGACCTCAGTCGCAGCCTGGGCGCGCCGGTCAGCCTGGCCGACGCCGCGACGCAGGAGCTTCGGTTCAGCGGCGTGCTCGCGCTCGACGACCGCATAGCGCTGGCCCGCCGCCTGGAGGCGTTCGCACCGGTGAAGGTGGAACCTCAGGGCCGCGGCCTGCTGATCCGCAAGGCGCTCTGAAACGGAAGTTTTGAGGCGGTCGGCGTGCGGCGGCGTCGATCCGGCATGCGGATCGGCTTTCTTTTCAATCACGATCAAGTCCATCAAGTCGCCCACAGCCTGCCGATTGCGTTGGCCCTCGCGCGCGAGGGCGTGGACGCCGAGATCATCGCCGCCACCACCAACCGACGCCTCACGGCCGAGGTGTTGCGGCTGGGCGGAGGATTGATCGGGTCGGACATCCAGCTCGTCGAACTCGGGCTGCGCCGGCGATCGCGGCGCATCGCCGCGGACCTGCTGGAGGCGGTCGCCCCGGCGTCCAAGCTGATGGTCTACGGCGACAATCTGGACTTCTTCCGCTCGCTCGATGTGCTGGTGGTCGCCGAGAAAACCTCGCTGATGCTGAAGACCCACTTCGGCCTGAAGAATCTGCGCATCGTCCACACTCGGCACGGCGCCGGCGACCGGGCGATCGGCTTCGACGCGGCCAGCGCCGGCTTCGACCATGTGCTGGTGTCGGGGCGCAAGGTGCGCGACCGGCTGACCGCCGAAGCCGGCGTTCCGGGCGAGAAGATCTCGATTGTCGGCTATCCCAAGTTCGACCTGCTGCCCTCGCCCGCGCAGATCCACCCGCTGATCGACGACGGCCGGCCGGTGGCGCTCTACAACCCGCACGTCTCGCCGCACCTGTCGTCTTGGTACGCCATGGGTCGCCAGGTGCTGGACTGGTTCGTCGAGCACGACGACCACCACCTGATCTTCGCGCCGCACGTGATGCTGTTCGAGCGCCCATTCGTGGTAAGCATCGACCGGCTGCGGGTCGACCGCGCGGGGCGCATCGACGATCGCTACCTGCGCGCGCCCAATATCCACATCGACCTCGGCAGCCGCGCCTCGACGACCATGGCGTACACGCGCCGAGCCGACCTCTACATCGGCGACGCCAGCAGCCAGGTGTACGAGTTCCTGCTCAAGCCACGACCCTGCGTCTTCCTGAACCCGCACGGCGCCGAATGGCAGGGCGACCCGAACTTCGCTCACTGGCGCGCAGGCCCGGTGATCGAGGGCGCAGCTGAACTTGGCGGCGCGCTCGCCCAAGCGCGCGCCGAACAGCCCTGGCGCTACGCCCCCATCCAGCGCGAGATGTTCGACTACAGCTTCGACCTGACGCAGGAACCCTCCTCGCTCAGGGCCGCACGGGCCGTGGCCAAGTTCGCCGGGATCGCCGCGCCGCATCTCGCGCCGGTCGTACCCGCCGCGCCGCCCGTGGCGATGGAAGCCCATGGCTGAGCGCGGCGCCGTCTCGCGCATCTACCGGAACCTCGCCCGGCTGCTCGGCGGCAAGGCCGGCGCGGGCCTGATCAGCCTGGGCTATCTGGCGCTCGCCGCCCGCGCCCTCGGCCCGGCCGATTATGGGGTGCTGGTGCTGGTCCACGCCTACGCCATGACCGTCGGCGGCCTCATTGAGTTTCCCGGCTGGCACGCCATCGTGCGCTACGGCAGCCAGGCCGAGGCCGCCGGCGACCATCGGCGGCTGGCCCGGCTGATCGCCTTCGCGGGGCTGGTCGAGACGACCGGCGGCGCGGTCGCCGTGGCGGTGGCCGCCGTCCTGGCGCCTTTGCTCGGCCCGCGGCTGGGCTGGTCGCCAACCGCGGTCGGCTTCGCGCTGCCCTACAGCTTCGCCGTCCTGGCCTCGATCCGCTCGACGCCGGCTGGCTATCTGCAGCTTCGCGGCCGCTTCGACCTGCTTGCCGCCCACAGCCTGGTCGCCCCGATGGTGCGGCTGGCCGGCGCGGCGATCGCGATCCTGAGCCACACCGGCCTCAAGGGCTTCCTGGTGACCTGGCTGACGGCGGCGCTCGCCGAATGGAGCGTGATGTGGCTGCTCGGCCTCTGGGTCGCCCGCGGCCGGCTGTCGCCGCGAGATTTCGCAGGTGGGCTGTCCGGTGTGACTCACGAGAACCCCGGGCTTTGGCGCTTCATGCTGGGCGCCAACGCCGATGTCACCGTCACCGAGCTCGCGGCCCGCGCGCCGCAGCTGATCATCGGCTGGACGCTGGGGGCCGAACCCGCGGGACTATACGCCGTCGCCCAACGGCTCACCTCCGTGCTCGCCCAGCCGGCGCTGATCCTGGGGCAGGCGGCCTATGTCGAGCTGGCGCGACTGGTCGCCGCCGGGGCGGGCGGGCTACGCGGCACGGTTCGCCGATCGATCGCGCTCGCCTGGCTGGCGGCCGCGCCGGTCTGCCTGGTGATCGCCCTCTTCGGCCGTCCGATCGCCGTCGCCGCGGCCGGCGCGCGTTTTGCAGCGGCCGCGCAGGTGATGTTGTGGCTCGCCGCCGCTCGCGCGGTGCAACTGGCCGCGCCACCGATGACCGCCGCGCTGACCGCGCTCGGCCGGCCCGGGCTCTCGGTGATCGCCAACCTGGCGAGCGGCCTTGGCCTGCTCCTCGTCCTGCCGCCCTTGCTGGGCTGGCTGGGCGTCGCCGGCGCGGGCGCCCACGCCCTGCTGCAGGCGGTCGTCGCCGTCTGGCTGCTCGCCATAGGCCTTTCCACCATGACCGGAACCGAGGCCCCACGGGAGCTTCGCGCCTGATGCGGATAGCTTACGTCATCAATTCGCTCGAAGGCGGCGGCGCGGCCCTGCCGATCCCGGCGGTGACCGGCGTCATGCGCGCCTGCGGCGCCGAACCCGCCATCCTCGCGCTGACGCGGCGCGACGGGCGCGCCCTGCCGGCGCTGGAGGCGGCGGACCTGTCGGTCGCTGTTCGGGACGGCGGGGAGAAGGACCACCTCGCCGCCGCGGCCTGGCTCTCACGGCAGTTGGCAGATTATCGGCCCGACGTGATCTGGACCTCGCTGACCCGCGCCACCTTGCTTGGACAGGCGGTCGGCGGGCGCCAGCGCATCCCGGTGGTCAGCTGGCAACACGCGGCCTATCTGAAACCCGCCAACCGAATCCTGCTGCGCGCTGGGCGGCGCAAGTCGGCGCTCTGGGTCGCCGACTCCCGCAGCGTCCTCCAATTGACCGCCGAGCGCCTGCAGCCGCCACCGGATCGGCTGGCGCTCTGGCCGCTGTTCGCCGCCGACCCCGCCGCGCCGCTCGCCGGGCCCTGGCGGCGGAGCGGGCCGCTGCGGCTCGGTTCGCTTGGGCGCCTGCACCCGGTTAAAGGCTACGACGTTCTGATCGCCGCGCTGGCCAAGCTGCGAGCCGACGGCTTCGCCCCGCCGCACCCCTTCGAGGTGACGATCGCCGGAGAAGGCGCCGAGCGGGGGCCGCTGGAGGCGCAGATCCGCGAGTTGGGTCTCGACAATATCAAACTGCCCGGCTTCTCCGATCGGCCACAAGAGTTCCTGGCAGGCTTGCACCTCTACCTGCAGCCGTCGCGCTCGGAGGGTATGTGCATCGCGGCGCACGAGGCGTTGCAGGCCGGACTTCCGGTGGTCGCCAGCGCCGTCGGCGAGCTGCCGCAAAGCATCGTTCCCGGCGTGACCGGCTCGATCGTTCCCCCTGGCGATCCACATCAGCTCGCCAACGCGCTCGCCCTGCTACTTACGCGTCCGGAGCGACTGGCCGGGATGGGCGCCGCCGCCCGAAGCTGGACGATGGCGCAATTCAGCATCCAGTCGTTCCACGACGCCGGCGCCGCCATTCTGCAGCGCGTCGAGCGCTTGACCTGGGACGCGGCGGCGGAGCGCCGAAGCCGGCTTCTCGAAGCCAGCATCAGGTCGGCGTGATGAGCCCCCGCCTTGATCGCCGCACCGTCCTGCGGGGGCTGGCCGCAGCAGCCGCGAGCCCTGCGCTTCCCGCCCTCGCCGCCGCGACTCCGCTCGCCTTCCTGGCGGTCGGGGACTGGGGTCGCGAAGGCGCCCGCAGCCAGCGAGCGGTCGCCGACGCCATGGCCCGGGCCGCCGCCGAGGCCAGCGGCCGATTCGTGCTGTCGGTGGGCGACAACTTCTATCCGGCGGGCGTAGCCTCGACGCAAGACAGTCAGTGGCGAACCTCGTTCGAGGACGTCTATGTGCAGCCGGCTCTGCAGACGCCCTGGTACGCGGCGCTGGGCAACCACGACTACCGCGGCGAGGCGAGCGCCCAAATCGCCTACGGACGCGCGGGCGGGCGCTGGCGAATGCCGCACCGCTACTATGTCGTCGAGCACCCTGCAGGCGCCGACCTCGACATTTTCGTGCTCGACACCACCCCGATGGTCGCCGACTACGGTGAGGCCGTGGAGCGGCTCTGCCGCGGCCACTTCTCAATGCCCGACCCAACGCCGCAGCTGCGTTGGCTGCACGACCGGCTCGCACGCTCCCGCGCCAGTTCGAAAGTGGTGGTGGGGCATCACCCCATCTACTCCGGCGGCCGCCACGGCGGAGAGCCTGTCCTGGCGCGCGACATCGGGCCGTTGCTCGAGACCTACGCCGTGAACGCCTACGTCTGCGGCCACGACCACGCCCTGCAGCACATCCAGGTTGGCCGAACGCACCATATTTGCTCCGGCGCCGGCTCATCCGCAGGCGAGGTGGCGGATGTGGCGGGAACCCGTTTCCGCGCCGCGACGCCGGGCTTCGCCCTTTTCCAGCTGACCGGCGCGCGGCTGGAACTCACCTTCCGCGACGCCGACGGACGGACCCTTTACGAGGCGCCCCTGGCCGCGTGACCGGCGCTTCCGCGCGTCCGCAGAGGCCCGAAAAAGAAATCCTTCGCGTGCTAGGCGAATCCACCAAACATCGATCTATGGATCTGTCGCTGCGCAGTTTCGTCGCCTATGCCTTTGCGCTGGCGTTTCTGGTCGTCGCCTTCATGGTCTGGGCGGCGTTCTCACTGGCGCCGCGCGTGACGATCCGCCCCCGTGAACCGCGCGACCCCGAGGGCCACTTCCACTGGGCGAACGGCGAGATGGAGCAAATCGCCGGGGCGAGAGATCCAACGCGGCGCGAGCCCGACCCGCGCATGGCGGCGACCCTGTTCCGGGCGGAACTAGAGGTCGAGGTCGGCCGCATCATCTCGGAGCTGTCCGACGATCGGCGAGGCGCCTCACGGCCGAACGTCGCTGAGGCCTTCGTGCGCGGCGTCGGCATGGTGCGAGCCTACGGTCTCATGCAACGCCGCCTGTCGGAGCTCGAGCATCGCGACCCCTTGGACGCGCGAATTCAACCCGGCGACCGTTTCCAGCAGCTGCGCCTGGCGATGGAGACGGGCGGCGCAAAACCTGGTGCGGGCGGCGGCCGTGCTCTGATCGGGTCGCGTGGCTGAGCGCTGCAGGGCCATTTAACGAAACCGGGCAGTCACGCATGACAGGTCGCCGGTTTCCCCTCTAAGCTCTCCCAAAAGAGTGGGAGGATTCCATGAGCAGGGTCGTCGAGGCAGACGCGCGTCCGGTGGACCCCATGCGCTTGAGGGAAGTTCGCAATGCCTTCGATTACGGCGAGCGGATCTATCTCGAGCAGGGCTCGCCGGTCTGGAGCGCGATCGCCGGCGGCGTTGCGAACGATCCCGAACTGGTGGAGCTGGCGGCGCGCGGTGGGCAGCCGCACCACATGTTCCTCATCCTCGCGGCGGCCTACCTGGCGTCGAAGGCGGCGGACGGCGCGAAGCTCGCGGAGTATCTGCCGCTCGACTCCCGCTCGCCGGCTGCTGCGGCGGAGGTGTTCCCGCACTACCGCGAGTTCGTGCTGAGTCATCGCGACGAGATGCTGGAGATCATCACGAAGCGAACGGTGCAGAGCACCGCGCTCGAGCGCGCTTCCTACGTCCTGCCGTTGCTCGACTACGTCGCCGACATCGCAGGCGAGCCGCTCAATCTGATCGAGATCGGCTGCAGCGCCGGGCTGCTCACGGTATTCGACTGCTATGGCTACGACTTCGGCGAGTTCGGCCGGCTGGGGGACCCCAAGGCCGCCGTCGTCGCGCCCGGCAAGATGATCGGCGCCAAAGCGCGCGCCCCGCGCCGCATCCCGACGATCGGAACCCGCATCGGCCTCGACCTGTCGCCCGTCGACGCCGCGTCTCCCGACGAGCGCCGCTGGCTGCTCGCACAGATATCGCCGGAATGGCCGGTGTCCCGCGGCCGGCTCGCCGCCGCGCTCGAGGTCGCCGCCACATCCAACCTGCGTACCGTGAAGGGCGATGCGACGGACCTGATGCCGGGATTGCTGGCGGAGGTCGACAGCCCGCTCTGCGTCATGCACTCGGCGGTGCTCTACTACTTCTCCGACGAGGCGCGGGAGAAGCTCGACAGGCAGCTGCGCGACGCCAGCCGCGGCCGCATCATCCACCGCATCGGCGTCGAGCAGCCCGAGGACTATGTGAAGTGGGCGCGGATCGCGGCCGAGAAGGGGGAAACGGTTTCGAAGCCTCGCCCGCCGTTTTCAGCGATCCACACGATCTACGAGGACGGCGACGCGCGACGCCAGGAGCTGGCCCACTGCGACCAGTACGGCCTGTGGATGGAGTGGCTCGTCTAGCGTTGGGAGGAGGCGGCGGTCAGGCCTGCGCCTGACCGCGCGCTGCGGCTAGTGCGCCATGCCTTGCATGGCGTCGGCGATCTCTTCGTCGGTCTTACGCGGCCAGCGGTTCTCCAGCGGGAAGAAGGTCGGCGCGTTGGCGACCAGCTCGTCCAGCGGGAATGGCCCGTAGTCGTTGTACGAGCGCAGCATGGTGCGGACCTCGTCGGGCTGGTTCAGCAGGCCGACGCGGCGGCCGTCGAGATAGAAGACCTCGCCGTTGATGTAGCTCGCCTCGTCCAGGCTCAGGTACAGAATCCACGGCGGGATGCCGTCCGCCGGCGTCATGCCGATCAGCCAGTCCAGTTTCGCCTGGGTGTAGAAGCCGCGCTTCAGGAACGAGCGCATCGCGTTCTGGAAATGCGCAGTGGCGTCTTCGCCCTGGACGCCGCCGTCGCTCATTCGCGTGCGGGCCTGCGGATTGTAGGCGTTCACCGTGACGCCATACATGCCGAGGTCGCGCGCCATACCGTAGGTCAGGCCGATCAGGCCGGCCTTCGAGGCGGGATAACTGGTTCCGCCATTTCCGCCCGAGGCCGCCCCCGAGGTCGCATTGATGATCCGGCCCCAGCGTTGCGCCTTCATGTGCGGCGCCACGGCGCGCGAGGTCAGGAACGGCCCGTCGAGGTTGATCTTCAGCGTCCGATGCCAGTCCTCGAGCGACTGGTTGAGGATGGTGCCGCCGTCGTGGACGCCGGCGTTGTTGACCAGGATGTCGATGCCGCCAAAGGTGTCGACGCAGGCTGCGATCAGTTGCTCGGCGACGCCCGGCTCGCTGACGTCGCCGGCGAAGGCGATGGCCTTGGTTCCGGCCGCGGTCGTTTCGGCGGTGGCTGCCTCGAGCGCCGCGCGGCCCTCGGCCCCGGAGCCGCGGGCGTTGACGACGACGGACGCGCCTTCCTTGCTGTACGCCTTGGCGATCTCCAGACCCATGCCCGTCGAGGCGCCCGTCACCACCACTCGCCTACCTGCCAGCCTCATATCCGTATCTCCCCGATCAGACCCCCAGATGCTCAGGCGCACAGGCTCCTCGCGCTCTGAGGCGCGGTCATTCTTGATTGCGGTGCGCAGCTGCGGCCAGGGCGTCCACGGAGACGCCCTGGCCAAGAGCGGTCAGGCGGCCTCGCCCATCGTGGCCATTTGCTTGGCCACGTCGCGCATGCTGACGACGCCTTCGTTCTCCGACGGCGGGCGGCCCGCGCCTTCGGTTCGCATCGGCGTCGTGTCGACACCCGCCGCCTTGGCCTTGGCGCGCAGCGCGCCCACGGTCAGTTCCGTCCGCGGGCGGACCTTCCACATGTCATGGTGGAAGATGCGCGCGGCGTTCTCGTGGGTGATCAGGTCGATCTCATTGTCCGGAACCTCGGCGGCGACGAGGTCCTGCCACAGCTTTTCTGGCGCGTTCGGCCACACGCAGTCGGCGTGCGGATAGTCGGCTTCCCAGGTGATGTTCTTAATGCCGACTTCGTGGCGGACCTGCAGGCCGATCGGATCGTCGATGAAGCAGGTGGCGAAGTTGCGGTCGAACACTTCGCTGGGCTTCAGGCCGCCGAAGTCCTGGCGCGTCCATTGGCTGTGCAGGCGGAAGACGCAGTCGATCCGCTGCTTCATGTACGGGATCCAGCCCGCGCCGCCTTCCGACATGGCGAACTGCAGCTTCGGGAACTTCCGCAGCACCGGCGAATAGGTCAGGTCCGAGGCGACCCGGTATAGGCCGATCGGCATGTTCGAG
>Ga0070670_100000035_pt1 | contig 157570 bp, 160 predicted proteins | sample KBSS63metaG_FD_64665 | JGI IMG/M metagenome (GOLD analysis project Ga0070670, IMG submission 64665) | Switchgrass rhizosphere microbial communities from Kellogg Biological Station, Michigan, USA - KBS S6-3 metaG | ecosystem: Host-associated > Plants > Roots > Rhizosphere > Soil ... | reverse complement strand
GTGTCGAGCGAGGACAGGTTGGTCGCCGAGAGCGCGCCCAGCTGGGCGCCCGAGAAGGCGCCGATCTGGGTGCCGGTCAGCTCACCGAAGTCGGTGCTCGACAGCCCTTTGATCTGGGTTGCGGTCAGCCCGGCCGTCTGCGCCGTGCCCAGCGCCTGGACCTGCGTCTGGGTCAGCGCCGAGAGGTTGGTCGCCGACAGCTGGCCGACCTGGGCCGAAGAGAGGCCCGAGAGCTGGGTCGTCGAGAGCCCCGCCGCGCTCGTCGTCGAGAGCGCGTTCAGCTGGGTCGCGTTCAGCGCCCCCACCTGGGTCGAGGTCAGAGCATCGAGGTTGGCCTGCGACAGGTCCTTCAGCTGCGTGGCCGACAGCCCCTTCACCTGCGCCGTCGACAGCGAACCGAAGTCCGTCGAGGAAATCCCGCCCAGCGCCGTCGCCGTCAGCGCGCCCAATTGCGCGCCGGACAGCTGGCCGATCTGGGTCGAGGTGAATTCGCCGAGGTCGGCGGCCGACAACCCCTTGAACTGCGTGGCGTTCAGGCCGCCGAGCTGGCCCGAGCTGAGCCCCTGGACCTGGGTCGTGTTCAGGCCCGAGATGTTGGTGGCGGACAACGCGCCGAGCTGAGCGGCCGAGAAGGCGGCCACTTGAGTGTCGCTCAGGTCGCCGAAATCGGTGCTGGAGAGCGTCTTGAGCTGCGCGACCGTCAGGCCGCCCGTCTGGCCGGTGCCCAGCGACTGCATCTGCGTCGAGGAGAGCGCAGAGAGATTCGTCGCCGAGAGGCCGCCCAGCTGCGCCGAGCTGAGGCCGCTGAGCTGGGTGGAGTCGAGCTGGCCGATCTCATCGGTGGTCAGCGCATTCAACTGGGTGACGCTGAGCAGGCCGATCTGGGTCGAGGTGAACTCGCCGATGTCGGTGGCGCTCAGGCCTTTCAGCTGGGTGGCGGTGACGCCCTTCAGCTGCGTCGCGCTCAGGCCCTGAACCTGGGTGCTGGAGAGGCTAGAGAAATTGGTGCTGGAAAGGCCACCGAGCGCGGCGGCGCTGAGCGCGCCCAGGTGCGTCGTGTCGAGGCCGCCCAGCTGGGTCGACGTCAGCGCCCCGGCCTGACCGCCGCTGAACACCGCAAGCTGCGTGGTGTCGAACACCACCGTGCTCTGGAAGTTGGGAATCTGCGAGGCCGTGAGACCCTTGGCCCCGCTCGCCGTGATCGCACCCACCTGCGTAGTGGTGAGAATGCCGATGTTGGTGGTGTTGATCGCGCCGACCTGAGTCGCGCTCAACGACGCCATGTCGGTCGTGGACAGGCCCTGGATCGCCGTCGCCGTCAGATTGCTGATCTGAGCGGCGGAGAGCATCGAGATCGACATGACACCATCCTGGTCGAAACTGGCCGACGTTCTGTCGGACAGGCCGTGGAAGAGAGTTGGAGAGCCCCAAATGCGACTTGCGCGCCGTACCTAGATCAGAGTCACCTTTCCAAATGGTTACGGTTGTTAACCCCAATTAAGGCAAAGGTCGTTGCGACCAGCGCGTGTGGGCGCGGGGAATTGCTCGCGAGCGCAGGTTCGGCGAGTCGCGCCGACAAAGCCGGCGAGCCGCCCTTGGCGAACCCCTATCTGCTGGGGTAGATAGCCGCCCCACGCGGGCGTGGTGAAACTGGTAGACGCGCCGGACTCAAAATCCGGTTCCGAAAGGAGTGTCGGTTCGATTCCGACCGCCCGCACCATCTCTCTCTAAGATCTACGGACGGAACGAACGAGGCCGCGGGCAGTGGGTCGTGGCCCCCACATCGGCGACGCGCACGATCCGCCGCGATTGCGCTGCGTCAATTTTCCCGCGGCGGCGGCGCCTCTAAATGCTTAGGTGCTTGTCTTTCCGGCGCATTGACCGTAATTGATAATCAGTCGCAACACCCCTTTGGGCGTCCAATGCACGACATGCTCGCCGAGCCGATCGACGCCTGCGCCGTTGAGGAAGTTGGCCCCGACGCCAACCTCCGCCGCCTCAGCAAGGCGCACCCGGGCGAGCGCGGCGTGATCGTCGACGTGCGCGCCGAGACTCATGCCGGCGACCATGGCGTGGGCGTGGACGAGTTGCAGCGGCGCCTGCTCGAGTTCGGCTTCGTCGAAGGCGCCGAAGTCGAAATCCTGCATGAGGGCGCGATCCGCCGCGATCCGATCGCGGTGCGCATCGACGACATGCGCGTCGCGCTGCGTCGCCGCGACGCGCAGGACGTCTGGGTCTGCTTCGCGAAAGCCGGCGCGGAGCGTCCCGACCACTCATGAACGCCGTCGTCGAGACGCCGGCCGGCGCCCGCGTGGCGCTGGTGGGCAATCCCAATTCCGGCAAGACCGCGCTGTTCAACGCCCTCACCGGCAGCCGCCAGAAGGTGGCGAACTACGCGGGCGTAACGGTCGAGCGCAAGGAAGGCCACCTCAAGACCTCGCAGGGGCGCACGCTGTCGGTGCTGGACCTGCCCGGCACCTATTCACTTCGCGCCCGCAGCCCCGACGAGGTGGTGACGCGCGACGCGGTGCTCGGCAAGCTCGCCGGCGAACAGGCCCCCGATGTGCTGGTCTGCGTGGCCGACGCCACCAACCTCCGCCTGGTGCTGCGCCTGATCCTGGAACTGAAGGCCGTCGGCCGTCCGATGGTGCTGGCGCTGAACATGTACGACATCGCCCAGCGCCAAGGCCTTCGCATCGACCTCGAAGGTCTGGAGCGGGAGCTGAGCTGCCCGATCGTCACCACGGTCGCCACGCGCAAGCGCGGGGTCGACGACCTGGTCGCGCGGGTCGAGGCGGTGGTTCAGGCGGGCGCGCTTTCCGGCCAGAACGTCTGGCGTGAGCCGTCCGCGACGGAGATCCGCCACGCCCATCGCGAAGCCCAACGCATCCTGAAAACCTACGTGCGCCCGCCCGAGCGGCCCGACACCCTGACCGGCAAGGTCGACGCGGTGTTGCTACACCCGGTGGCGGGACTGGCGATCCTGTTCACGCTGCTGTTCGTGATGTTCCAGGCGGTGTTCACCTGGGCGACGCCGGCGCAGGATCTGATCGACACGGCCTTCTCGGGCCTTGCCGGCCTGGTCGCGAAGCACCTGCCGACCGGCGTGCTGACCAGCTTCCTGACCGACGGCGTGATCTCCGGCGTCGGCAGCGTGCTGGTCTTCCTGCCGCAGATCCTGGTGCTGTTCCTCTTCATCATCCTGCTGGAAGACTTCGGCTACATGGCCCGAGCCGCCTTCCTGATGGACCGAATCATGGGCGGGGCGGGCCTTCACGGGCGCGCCTTCATTCCCCTCCTCTCCTCCTTCGCCTGCGCCATTCCCGGCATCATGGCGACGCGGGTGATCGACAATAAGCGCGACCGCCTGACCACCATCCTGGTGGCGCCGCTGATGACCTGTTCGGCGCGGATCCCGGTCTACACCTTGATCATCTCGGCCTTCATCCCGAACCGCGAGGTCGCGGGCTTCCTCAGCCTGCAGGGACTGGTGATGTTCGGCCTCTACGCGACGGGGATCCTCAGCGCGCTGGCGATCTCGTTCCTGACGCGGCGATTGTTTTGGCGCGGCGCGGTTGAGCCCTTCCTGATGGAGCTACCGACCTACAAGGCGCCCGACCCGGAAAACGTGCTGCGCAACCTGCTGCTGCGAGCCAAGATCTTCATCGAGCGTGCGGGCCGGATCATCTTCCCGCTGACCATCCTGATCTGGTTCCTGTCGAGCTATCCGGGCGCGCCGGCGGGTGCGACCGCGCCGGCCATCGACTACTCCTTCGCCGGCAAGCTCGGACACGCGATTCAGCCCTTGCTCGCCCCGATCGGCTTCAACTGGCAGATGGCGGTGGCGCTTATCCCCGGCTTCGCGGCGCGCGAGGTGGCGGTAGCGGCGTTAGGAACGGTCTACGCCGTAGGCTCGGCCGACAGCGCGCCGGGCGCTCTGGCCACGACGCTGGCCCACCAGTGGTCGATCGCCACCGGCCTCTCCTTCCTCGCCTGGTATGTCTTCGCCCCGCAGTGCGCCTCGACGCTCGGCGTCGTTCGCCGCGAGACCAACTCCTGGCGCTGGCCGCTGGTGATGCTGGTCTACATGACGGCGCTGGCCTACGCCGCGTCGCTGATCGTCTACCGGCTCGCCGCGGCAGCCGGCCTCGGCTAAACCCTGGCGCGTGTTAACCAGTTGTTCAACCTCGGTTTTAACCGCCCGTCAAACTCGTGTGCGGCAATCTGCCTTGGTCATGTCCAAGACATTCGAAATCGCCTCCGACGCGCCCTCCAGCAAAAAGCTGGCTCGGCCGAGTGCAACCCTCGCAAAGCGTGTCCGTGAGGTTCTTCTGTCGCTCGGCGGCGAAGCGCACCGGGTGATGGTGATCGAGCAGGTGGCCCGTTCGCTCGGCCACGACGTCAGTCAAATCCCCGAAGATCTGCAGGTCGCGCTGATCCACTGTTTCGAGGACTATTGGCGCGACGAGCGACGCCGCGCCACCTACGGCTTCCACTTGCCGTTCGGCGAAGGCTCGCACCGCTGGAGCGTCCGCACCGTCCACTGAAGGACGGTCAAGCCGGCGGTTGGCTCTCGTCCGCCAACGCCGTCGCGGCCGCCTGCAATCGGCCCAGCAAGCGGCGCAGCAATTGCACCTCATCGGCTTCTAGGCCCTCGGTCAGAGCCGCCTCGTAGGCGAGCGCAAGCGGCGCGATCTCGGCGAACAGCCGGCGCCCATCCTCGCTCAGCGTGAGCACGTGCGAACGCCCATCGGCGAGATTGTCGGCACGGTCGATCAGCCCGCGCACCGCCAGGCCTTGAGCGGCGCGGCTGACCGTCACCTTGTCCATCACCGTCCGGGCGACCAACTGGGCCTGGGTCATCCGCCGCTCGCCGCCGAGCACGCAGATCAGCCGCCACTGCGGAATCGTCAGGCCGAAGCGGTCCTGGTAGGCGCGTGCAATGAGCGCGGACACGGCGTTCGAGGCGACGGACAGCCGGTAGGGCAGGTAATCATCGAGCTTCACCCCTCGTCTCCTCGACGCCCTGCGGCGCTCGTCCTTATCCGCCCACGTCGCGTACGGCGGGGCGGTGGATGACGCCGGTCAGGCGCACGCCAGCCTCATAATCCCGCGGCGCGAACACCGCCACCTCTACGCGAATGTCCCCGCCTGACTCATCCTCCCATAGATAGCTGCGCTCGAAACAGACGTCGCGGCCGGAGGGCGTAAATCCCTCGAAGCTGTCGCCCCAGGGCGTGTGCTGCGCAAGATCGCGCCAGCCGAGCGTGCAGGCGCGCTCGAGTTCCTCCCGCGCCGCCGCTTGCAGATCCTCGACGAGGTCCACGCTGTCGCCCCTCACGCCTTCGCCGGCAGCACGCCGCGGCGGATCTGGTCGAGCTCGATGGACTCGAACAGCGCCTTGAAGTTGCCCTCGCCGAAGCCCTCGTTGCCCTTGCGCTGGATGAGTTCGAAGAAGATCGGCCCGACCATGTTCTCGGTGAAGATCTGCAGCAGCAGCCCTTCGCCGGGCGCCCCGTCGAGCAGTATGCGGTCGGCGCGCAGCCGCTGCAGGCTCTCGCCGTGGTTCGGTACGCGGGCGTCGAGTTGCTCGTAGTAGGTGTCCGGCGTGTCCTGGAAGCGCACGCCGTCGGCGCGCATCCTCTCGACGGCGTGGAAGATGTCCGGCGTCCCCAGCGCGACGTGCTGGATGCCTTCTCCGCGATAGTCGCGCAGGAATTCCTCGATCTGCGACTGGTCGTCCTGGCTCTCGTTGAGCGGGATGCGGATCTTGCCGCAGGGGCTGGTCATCGCCTTCGAGAACAGCCCGGTCTGCTGGCCCTCGATGTCGAAGTAGCGGATCTCGCGGAAATTGAAGATCCGCTCGTAGAAGGCCGCCCACTTGCTCATCCCGCCGCGAAAGACGTTATGCGTGAGGTGATCGAGATAGGTCAGGCCGGCGGACCTAGCCGCGGCGCGCTCGGCCGCGCCGGGGATCGCCACGAAGTCGACGTCGTACACCTCCTGCGCGCCATAGCGATCGACGAGATAGAGGTAGGAGCCGCCGATCGCCTCGATGGCTGGGACGTTGAGCTCCATCGGCCCGGCCGAGCCGGCGACCGGCGTCGCGCCCCGCTCGACCGCCAGCTTTAGGGCGAGCGCCGCATCGCGGACGCGGAACGCCATGGCGTTGGCTGATGGGCCGTGCGCCTCTCGAAACGTCGCCGGCTGTCCCGTCGGCTCCATGTTGAGCAGGAAATTGATGTCGCCCTGGCGGAACCGCAGCACCTGCTTCGACCGATGTCGCGCCACCGCGGTGAAGCCCATCAACGCGAACAGGTCGCGCAGCCGCTCGGGATCCGGAGTCGTGAACTCGACGAATTCGAATCCGTCCGTCCCCAGCGGATTGTCCCACACGCCGCCCGCCGCAGCGGCCGTCTCCTGCGCGCTCATGCCCGCGCTCCCTCGAAGCTGTGCGCCAAACCCTAGCTCAGACGAGACAAGTCGGCTCGCGCCTGTTAGCTGAACGCATAACTCCCTCGTTCCGGGCTCTCGATGCTTCGCAAACTCTACGACTGGGTGTTCCGCCTGGCCGGGTCCCGCCACGCGCCGAAAACTCTGGCGGCGGTCTCCTTCGCCGAGAGCTCGTTCTTTCCGATTCCGCCCGACGTCATGCTGGCGCCGATGGTGCTGGCGCGGCCGGAGCGGGCCTTCGTCTACGCCGGCATCTGCACAGTCGCCTCGGTGCTCGGGGGGTGCCTGGGATATGCGATCGGCGTCTGGCTGGAGCCGGTGGGCTACGCCATCCTCGCCTTCTTCGGACATCCCGAAGGGCCGGCCGAGTTCCAGAAGTGGTTCGACAAGTGGGGCGCGCTCATCATCCTGGTGAAGGGCCTGACGCCGATCCCCTACAAGCTGGTGACGATCACCGCGGGCCTGGCGCACTTTGACTTCACAGCCTTCATCTGGACCTCGATCGTGACGCGCGGCGCGCGCTTCTTCCTCACGGCCGCCCTGCTCAAGTACTTCGGGCCGCACATCCGCGCCGAGGTCGAGCGACGGCTCGGGCTCTACAGCCTCATCGGCATCGTGCTTCTGGTGGGGATCATCTTCGCGTTGAAGTTCCTGGGCTGAGGCTCGCTTTAGGGGCATATCGACGGCGATGACCGGCCTTCTGCGCCCCTTCCTCGATCGCTGGCGGCTCTGCGCGCTGCTCGTGTCTGCGGCGATGCTGGCCCTCGCCCACGCCTTCCAAACCTTCGGGGGCATGGCGCCGTGCACGCTCTGCCTGCGCCAGCGAGAGGTCTACTGGGTGGCCGGCGCCCTGGCGCTGGCGCTGATGGTGGTGGTGCGGCTGCCGGGCGGCCGGCGGTTCCGCCAGCCGAGTTGCTGGCTGCTGGCGGTGGTGTTTCTCGTAGGGGCCGGCGTCGCGGCTTATCACGCAGGCGTCGAATGGAAGTTCTGGCCCGGGCCGACCACCTGTTCCGGCGCCGGCGGGTCCGCCGTGAACGCCGCGGCGATGGAGGCGCTGCTGCAAGGCGCGAAAATCCGCGGCCCGGCCTGCGACAAGGCCGCATGGGTGTTCCTGGGACTCTCGATGGCCGGGTGGAACGCGCTGATCTCGCTGGCGTTGGCCGGGCTGAGCGTGAAAGCCGCGCTGCGCGAAAGGTCCAAGGCATGAGCGCCAAGCCCCTTCCGCCCGCTCCCGGCGCCGGCAGCCTCTCGGCGCGGCTGGCGGAGATCCTGCGCGTGGACCATGCCGGCGAACTGGGCGCAGTCGCCATCTATCGCGGCCAACGGGCAGTGCTCGACGCCGCGCGCGGGCGTGAGCGGATCGCCGGACAATTGGCGGAGCTCGAGGCCCACGAGGCCGCGCACCTCGCCCGCTTCGATCAGCTTGTCACCGACCGCCGGGTTCGGCCGACGGCGCTCGCGCCGGTCTGGCGGCTGGCGGGTTTCGCGCTCGGCGCCGGCACGGCGCTGCTGGGCGAGCGGGCGGCGCACGCCTGCACCGAGGCGGTCGAAACCGTAATCGCCGAGCACTACGCCGGCCAGATCGCCGAGCTTGCAAAGCTGGAACCCGACCTCGCCGGCGAGCTTGCCGCTTTCCGCGACGAGGAGATCGCTCATCGCGACCTGGCGGTGGAGGAGGGCGCGCGCGAGGCGCCCGGCTACCGCCTGCTCGCGGCCGCCATCGGCGCAGGCTGCCGCGCGGCGATCAAGCTGAGCGAAAAAGTCTAACTTCCGGGCCGGATCTTCCCTGGACGCCGCTGGCGGAGCCGCGTAGCAGCGTTCACACGTCTTGGGAGGAGGCTGGCATGGCGCTGCAGGTCATTGGAGCGGGCTTCGGACGCACGGGCACGCTGTCGCTGAAGCTGGCGCTCGAGCAGCTCGGCTTCGGCCCCTGCTACCACATGGTCGAGGTGCTCGCGAAACCGAAGTCGACGGCGTTCTGGAGCGCCGCGGCGGACCGCGGGCCGACCGACTGGAACTCGATATTCGAGGGGTACAAGGCCACCGTCGACTGGCCCGGCGCGAGCTTCTGGCGGGAGCTGTCGGTCGCCTATCCCGACGCCAAGGTGATCCTCACCGAGCGCGACGAGGAGGCCTGGTTCGAATCCACTCAGGCTACGATCTTCAGTGAAGGACTGGAGAAGATGCCGGCGCCCTTCTTCAACATGGCGTCACGGGTGATCGGTCAGCTGTTCGATCAGAAATTCCGCGACAAGGACACCCTGATCGCCGGCTTCCGCCGGCACAACGCGATGGTCAAGCAGGTCATCCCGCCCGAGCGGCTGCTGGTCTATAATGTCCGCGAAGGCTGGTATCCGCTTTGCCAAGCGCTCGGGGTCTCCGTGCCCGACGCGCCGTTTCCCCGGGTGAATGGCAAGGACGACTTCCTTCGCCATATCGACGAAGTCTCCAAGGGCATGGCCCCGACCTGAAAACATCGCGGCGCGGCGGGTAATCGCAGCGCCACGCAACCATTGATCAAGCCGGGACGCGTGCTAGCTTCGCCGGCCTCGCAGGGGGTTAAGATGCGCAAATCCGTCGTTTCCATCGGCATGGCTCTGGCCGTCGCCGCCGCAGCCGCCACGCCGGCGACCGCCCAATACGGGATGGACAAGAAGGGGCCGAAGAACGCCGCCACGCCCGAGCTTCCGAAGTGCGCCCAGCCGCTCGGCCGCGCCGCGATCCAGGAGCCCGAGAACCGCTGGTGGCTGCAGTACGGGCTCTCCAGCCCGGAATCGCTGCTGAAGCTGTTCGCCATGCGCTCCAACTGCCTGCGGATCGTCGACCGCAACGGCGGCTTGGCGATGCGCAACCTTGAGAAGGATCTGGGCGCCGAGGGCGACCTTCGCCGCGGCTCCAATATCGGCCGCGGACAGGTCGCGGCGGCCGACTTCTTCATCGTCCCCGACATCGCCAACTCGAACTCCAACTCGGGCGGCAACAACATCGGCGCGGTGGCCGGCGCGTTCGGCCGCAGCCTCGGCGGCTTCGGCGCCATCGCCGGCGGCCTGCGCACCAAGAAGTCGGAAGCCCAGGCTCTGATCACTCTGGTCGACGCCCGCACGACCGAGCAGCTCTACGTAGCCGAGGGCGTTTCGCAGAAGACCGACGTCGGCTTCGATCTCGGCGGCGGCGGCGGCGGCTGGGGCGGCTTCGGCGCGGCGGCCGGCGGCGGCTACGCCAACACGGAAATCGGCAAGGTCATCACCGCGGCCTACTTCAACGCCTTCGTCGACCTCGTGCACTACATGCAGAGCGGTGCGGCGCCGACCGGCGAGCAGGCGAAGCAGAACGCCGGATCGCAAGCCTATACCGCGACCCAGCCGGTGACGCTGCGCAAGATTCCCTCGCCCCAGGGCGCGGCGGTGCGCACCTTCCACCAGGGCGACCTGATCTATCCGACCGGCCAGAAGAACGGCATCTGGTGGGAAGCCGACGACGAGAACGGCAACCGCGGCTGGGTGCAGTCGACGATGATTAGCCCGCGCTAAGTCTAGCGATCGCGCACGAAAAAGGGGCGGATGGGCGCAAACCCGTCCGCCCCGTTTTGTTTCAGCCGTCAGCTGAGCGACGAGCGCGGTGTGCTTGAGGTGCTCGGCGCGGTGGCGGTCGCCGTCGTCGTGGCGCTGGCCGCCTGCCGCGGCTCGACCCGCAGATTGTTCTGCACGTGCTTCACGCCCGAGACATGCTCGGCAAGATCCTCGGCGCGGCGGCGGTCCTCGCGCTGGTTCACCGTACCGCTCAGCGTGACTTCACAGCCCGAGACCTTGACGTCGATCTCGGAAGCGTCGAGCCAGGCGTCGTCGCTCAGGCGGTCGTTGACGTCCTCGCGGATGCGCTCGTCGGAACGGGTGTAGTTCTTCGGCCCGCGACCGCGGTGTTCGCCACGGCCCCAGTGGGACCACATGCCGTGCTCCCCTTCGCCCTCGGTCACCCGCCGCAGCTCCTCATTGTAGCCGACGAAGTCGCTCTGGCCGCCTTGGCGGGTGCGGTATTGCTGATCGCCATAGCCCCGGGCGTCGTACCTTTGGTCGCCGTAGCTCCGGCTCGGAAAGCTTTGGCCGCCATAGCCTTCCCCGCCGTAGCCTTGGACGCCGTAGTCGTAGCCGCTGACATACTCCTGACTGGCGCCGCGATAGCCCAGGGCGCGGTAGTCCTGACGGGCGCTAGAATCCTGCCCGCCATACCGCTGCGCGCCGTACTCGCCATAGCGATCGCCGCGAGACTCGTCCCGGCTGCGATCATCGAAGCTTCGCTGCTCGCGGCGGCGCTGATCGTCGTCGGCCCAGCGATCCCGTGCGTTCATCTGGCGCCGCTGATCGTAGCCGTACCGACGCTGGTCGTCCTCGCGACCGCTTCTGTTCCAATCGCTCATGTTAGGTCCTCATAAGTTGGCTGAACGCGACGACGCCCGCGCCCCCGCCAACCGGCTAGGCTCGCGATCGTTCCCAATGCCCGGTTGCTGAACAGCCGACAAAAATGCGCCCGCTGCAGCGAACCAGAAGGAACCCTTCCAGGCCGGATGCAGCGCCCTTAAGGTTCACGAATGTGGGGGAGCGGTAATTCGGTGACAGCCGGAACGGGCCTCGAGGTCGAAGGTCTGGCCAAAGCGTTTGGCGTGCGCCGCGCCGTCGACGGGCTCAACGTCGCGGTTCGGCCGGGCGAGATCTATGCGCTGCTCGGGCCCAACGGCGCCGGGAAGACGACGGCGCTGCGAATGGTGGCCGGGCTGCTGCAACCGGACCAAGGCGCGATCCGTGTGTTCGGCGTCGACGCCGTCGCTGACCCGCGGGCGGCCAAGCAGATCACCGCATGGCTCCCGGACGAACCGCTGATCTACGAGCGCCTCACACCGTGGGAGCACATGGAGTTCGTGGCCGGGCTTTGGGGCATGGCCCCGGACCACGCCGAGGCGCGGGCCGAAGGCCTGCTGCGTCGGCTCGATCTCTGGGAGGTGCGCAGCCGCCGCTGCGGCGACTTCTCGCGTGGTATGAAACAGAAGGCTGCACTGGCCGCCGCCCTCCTGCACGAACCTCGCCTCCTCTTGCTGGACGAGCCGCTGACCGGGCTCGACGCGCTGATGGCCCGCGAGGTCAAGGACATCCTGCGCGAGCTGGCGGCCGGCGGGGCGAGCCTGGTGCTCACCACCCACATCATGGAGGTGGCCGAGCGGATGGCCGACCGCATCGGCATCATTCGGGACGGCCGGCTACTGGCCGAGGGCTCGCTCGACGAGCTGCGCGCGCGCTCGAGCCGCGGCGCCACGCTGGAGGAGGTGTTCCTGGAGTTGACCCGCGACGCCGGCCCGATCGGCGACTGATGGGGCGGCCGGAATCGATCCTGTGGCTGCTGTCGCACGAGCTGCGCCTCGACATGCGTCGGCGCGCCGACGCAGGCGCGCGGCGACGCAGCATGGCGATCGCGACGGGGATCGGCGCGCCGCTGTTCCTCGCCGCCTTCGTCGGGGTCCCCCTGGGCCTGACACTGAGGGAGTCGAACCGAACGTTCGGGCCAGCGGTGCACCTGATCGTCACGGCCGCGCTTGCCTCGGGCTTCATGATGATGCTCTCCCAGGCGCTCGCCGCGACCGTGGACGCGCTCTACGAGCGCAGCGACCTCGACCTGCTGTTCTCCTCGCCCGTGCCGCCCCTGCGCGTGGTCTCGGTGCGCGCGCTGGCCATCGCCTTTTCCGCCTTCACCATCTTCGGCTTCTTGGCGGTCGGCCCGCTGGTCGTGATCGCGCTGATGGGCCGACCGGCGTGGTTAGCGGCGCTGCCGGTGCTGTTCGGAACCGCGCTCGCGGCCACCGGCGTCGCCCTGCTGCTCAGCCTGACGCTGATCCGACTGTTCGGCCCGCGGCGCACGCGGTTCATCGGCCACATGCTCTCGGTGGTCGTTGGATCGGCCTTCTTCCTGGCGACCCAGATCGCCGCCCTGGCCGAGCCCGCACAGCATCAATGGCCGGCGCTGAGAGTCCCGCCCGCCGTCGCCCAATCGCCGTTGCTGAGCCTGGGCCTGCAGGCGATGAGCGGCCAACCGGGCGCATTTGTCCTGGTCATGGCGGCGCAGCTCGTCATTTTTGCGCTGGGCGTGGTCGCCGGGGGCCCGCGGTTCGCCGCGCTCTATGCCGCCGCTGCAGGCGCGAGCGTCGGGCAGCCGCGCAGCAACGCCGCCGAGCGGCCACGGCGGTTCGCGCAAGGCGCCTTCGGCGCAGGCCTGCGCAAGGAACTGCGGCTGCTGTGGCGCGACCCCACACTCGCGCCGCAGATCCTGCTGCGCGTCGTGTACCTGGCGCCGCTCGGCCTGCTGGTCGTCCGCTATGGCGCAGACGCGGACCTCACCGCGCTGCCCGCCACGGTGATGGCGCTGACCCTGATGACCCACCAGCTGGCCGGCAGCCTCGCCTGGATCACCGTCTCGGCGGAAGATGCGCCTGAACTGCTGGCCAGCGCACCCGCGAGCGAGCCCCCGTTGATCCGCGCCAAACTCGCCGCCGCGGCGCTGATCGTGGCCGCCGTCGTCGCGCCGGTCGGCCTGGCGCTCCTCCCGTTCGATCCGCTGAACGCCCTCGTCGCGCTCGGCGGCTTCGCGGCTGCGACCGCCTCGGCCTCGTTGTTCAATGTCTGGTGGCGACGGCCCGGCAAGCGCACCGCCTTTCGTGAGCGGGCGAGCGCGCCCCTGCAGGTCACCGTGGCCGAGCTGGCGCTGGGATTGCTGATCGCCGGCGCCGCCGGGCTGCTCGCTGCGCGCCAAATCCTGGGCCTGGCCCCCGCCGCCGCCGCCCTCGCCGTGCTGATTTCGATCCGCCCACGGCCCAAGCGCGAACGCGCTCGCCCTTAACGCAGAAGCCCCACGCGGATCAGATCCGCGTGGGGCCGTGCTGGGGTTTGATCGCTTGTCGAAGGCAATCGAGATTGCTTCTAAGACGGATTAGTCCGGCGCGAAATTATGCCAACCTTATTCAAAACTCGCCGATGGGAAATTCGCCCATGAGGCGAATTTGACGCGTGCGCGCAAGCCTTTGAGGCGGCGCCAAAACCATGGCGATGACCTTAGGTCGAACGACGCCTCGCAGACCCGCAAGCCTCGGGTCGGGGCGTGCTGACGTACGCCCCCCGGGTTGAGGTAGTCGCGCCATTCGCTGATCTGTTCGCCGCGAATACGGAACGCGCTCATCAACGGGATCGAAATACCGATCTTCCTGCCTTGCGCGTCGATCAGGTGGTCGGCGCCCTCGTTGAACACCAGGTCACCCACCCCCGTGAGCCCGACGTGTTCGATGACCCAGGTATGGAAGCCATTGCTTGCGGGCGTTCTCCAGGAACTGCACGGACTCCTCGACGCCGTGCTGGTCCGGCACGCCGGACTGTTGCCAAAGGCATCGGCGGTCAGGCGCTTCCGGAACACCGCCGCCGGCTCTTCCGACGGATCGGCGATGTCGTCGAGGAAAGCTTTGCCCATCGATAGGCTGCATCATCGATTCCTGCCCGGTTCGCCCAGGCTTCCGAGCGGTATCGCCGGTTCGAACCGAAAAGCTAGTACGGGTTGAGAGGCGCGCCGTCCGACCGGCGCGCCTCTCAGCATTCAGTGGCCCGCAGCGCCGGCCGTCATCTTTTCCATGATCTGGTCGATGGTGAAGCTGGCCGCCTTCTGCCGGGGAGGGAACTCCCGGAAGGTCTCGAGGAATCCGGCGACGATCGCTTGTGCGCCGAGCAGCATCGTGGGGCCTTTGCTCATATACCAATCCCAATAGGTATTGGACGTGACGTCCGCGCGCTCGAACGGGTCGGTCCGCAGGTTGTAGATCTTGGGGATGCGCAGTGGGGTGAACGGCTCGGCCCAGAGCTCCAGCGTGCCGCGAGAGCGCTGCTCCATGAACACGCCCTTCCAGTTCTGGTAGCGCAACGCCACCAGGTCGCCATCGTCGCTGAAGTAGATGAAGGCGTTCCGCGGGCTATTCGCACCCTCCTTGGTCAGGAAGTCGAGCAGGTTGAAGCCGTCCAAGTGGACCTTGAAGGTCTTGTCGCCGGCCTTGTGACCTCTCTTGCACTTGGCGACGATATCCGGCTCCCCGGCTATGGCCAGGAAGGTCGGGAGCCAATCGTGATGCTGGACGATCTCGTTGGAGACCACGCCTGCAGGGATGCGACCCGGCCAGCGAACCGCCAGCGGGACGCGGAACGCGCCTTCCCAGTTGGTGTCCTTTTCGCTGCGGAACGGGGTCATCGCACCGTCCGGCCAGGAGTTCATGTGCGGGCCGTTGTCGGTCGAGTACATGACGAAGGTGTCGTCGGCGATGCCGAGTTCGTCCAACAGGTCGAGCAGTTCTCCGACGTTCTTGTCATGGTCGATCATGGTGTCGTGGTAGGGCGACTGGTGTGGCCCCGCCTGGCCCAGGCTTTCCGGCTTGGTGTGCGTCCGCAGATGCATGTGGGTGGTATTCATCCACACGAAGAATGGCGTCCCGGCCTTGTGCTGCTCGGTGATGAAGCGCTTGCACTCGGCCACGAAGTCGTCGTCGCAGGTCTCCATCCGCTTGCGGGTGAGCGGGCCTGTGTCCTTGATCTTCTGCTTGCCGACCTTGCCCCAGCGCGGCTGATCGGTCGCGTCGTCCTGTTCGGTCGCCCAGCAATGCAGCACGCCGCGCGGCAGGAAGCGGTCGCGGAACCGCTGGTCCTTGGGATAGTCGGGGTCCTCCGGGTCCTCCTCGGCGTTCAGGTGATAGAGGTTGCCGTAGAACTCGTCGAAGCCGTGCACCGTCGGCAGGTACTTGTTGCGATCGCCCAGGTGATTCTTGCCGAACTGGCCGGTGGCGTAGCCGAGCGGCTTGAGCAGTTCGGCGATGGTCGGATCTTCGGGCTGCAGACCGGCATCGGCGCCGGGCAGCCCGACCTTGGATAGGCCGCTGCGGAACACGCTCTGCCCGGTGATGAACGACGCACGCCCCGCTGTGCAGGACTGTTCGCCGTAGCTGTCGGTGAAGCGCATGCCTTCGGCGGCGATGCGGTCGATGTTGGGCGTGCGATAACCCATCAGCCCGTCGCTGTAGCAGCTGAGATTGGTGATCCCGATGTCGTCACCCCAGATCACCAGGATGTTCGGCTTTCCATTCGGCATGGCGCGCTCCCTTACGAGTGGGTGGCAAACCTCCGAGTGCAAGGCGTCCGGCGGGATCGGGTGATCCCCTGCGGCCGGCGTCTGCGGCGCTCTAGCCGTGTCTAAGGGCGCGACGGCTGTGGGAAGACCGTTCGCCAGTCGCGCTTCATGCTGATGACCGTCCAGCCGCTGTGAGCCGCCTCGTCCAACGCCTTGTCGAGCCTGCCGACCTTGGAGGCGCGGTCGTAGGCGTACTCCCGCTCGGCGTCGTCGTGATGCACCAGCACCGCCAGTCGTCTCCCCGAACCGGAGCTCGCGTACTGCAGCATCTGCAGGTCGCCGTCCGAGTTGCCGGCGGCGAAGATCGGTCGCGCGCCGATGTGCAGGCCGATGTTGGCGGGCTTCGCCGCCTGGTCGTCCATTGTCATCTCGGGCATGCGGACCAGCGCCCAGCGGCCATCCTTCTGCTCGAAGCGCGTGCGGCTGGCCGAGCCGATCACCTGGTCGGGCGGCACGCCGTAGACCGGGCCGGCGAAGGCCCGCATGAAGTCGGTGTCGCCGCCGGAAACGATAAAGGTCTTGAAGCCGTTCGCCCGCAGATAGCTGAGCAGCTCCAGCATCGGCGCATAGACATTGGCATCGTATGGCCGCTTGAAGCGCGGATCGCGCGCCTGCGAGAGCCAGGCATTCACCTGGGCGGCGAATGTCTCGGTGGTGACGCCGGAATGGGTAAGCACCACCATTTCCAGCGAATCCTTCTCCGCAACCGCGGTGATGCGCCTGGGGTCGCCACTGGCGGCGGCGGCGAATGCAGGCTTGGCGGCGAGCTTTGGGTCCGCCTTGGCCATCTCCGCCGCGCGGGCGAACGAGAAGGCGAACTCGGTGTAGATCGGCTGCTCGCTCCACAGCGTGCCGTCGTTGTCGAACACCGCGATGCGCGCCTCCGGCGCCACGTAGTCCGGCCCCGGCCGGGTGACGGCGGCGACGAACGCCTGGATCGCCTGGCGCGCCGCACCGTCGTTCCAGTTCGCCAGGTCCTCCGCTCGGGCCGGCGCGACGCAAAGGAGGGCGGCGCTGGCGAAAGGCGCCAGGCGGCGCGCAACCGTACATAGGGCTAGGTTCACGGCGTATATCCTCTTCCTTCCCAGCAATGCCGCACCGCGCACGATGCGCGGAATCCGGTCGCGCCCGGAGGCGACCGCGGGGATTCCTCCGATGGAGACGGCGACGGAAATCGGCGGAGATGCCCGCCGCCGGGATCGCGCGGAGGAATCACGATGCTCAGAGAGTTCGCCGAGGCTGTCGCGAGCGCGTGCGAGTTCGTCTGCGTCGGCTTCGTGGCGTTGGGCGCGATCGAGGCGCTGACGCGCACGGCGGGCGCGTGGCGGCGCTTCGGCGACCTGCAGTTCAAGAAGCAGGTCTGGCTGCGGTTTGCTGCGGCCATCGCACTGTCGCTGGAGTTCGCGCTGGCCGCGGACATCGTCCGCACGGTGATCGCGCCGACCTGGGCGGACCTTGGTCAACTGGCGGCCATCGCCGCGATCCGCACCGCGCTGAATCTGTTCCTCGAGCGGGACATGGCGGCGATCCGGGAGCCTGCGGCCCAGGCCATGACCTCCGCGGATCGGAGGGCGCGGCCCTAGGCCGCAGACGCTTGGGGTCGTTCGACCGTTACCTTTGGCCCCTCGCGCGGACGGTGGGCGTTAGCCATCGACGGCGCGTATCTGCCGCAGCCAGGAATGTTCGAGTCATGCCTTTCGATTGTGCGCCGGGCGGCGATCCGCGAGGACCGTCCTGCCCGGGATGCGCCCGGGCGGTCCTGCAGGACCAGCCCTCCACCATCATGCATTTCCACGAGGATCCCGACGGCCGCCTCGGCCTGAGCGGCCAGCGCTGGCACGCCGAGTGCGCCCGCCCCTACTGGGACAAGATCTCCAGGGTCCTCGACATGCTTGGTCGCGCAAGCCCTCCCGGCTAGGCCGGGTCGCGAACCACGCATCGGAAGCCGATGTGTGAGCTCGACGTCTCGATCGGCTGAGCGTGCCGGGCCGCGGGCCGATAGCGGCGGCAGTAGGAGGGCGCGCATAGATGTGAGCCGCCCTTCAGCACCTTGCGCGGGATCTGTCCGCCGGGACAGCCGGGGTCGCCGCTCTCCTCCATCCGGCCGCCGCGCGGGTTGCGCGCCGCGCAGCACGGCGAGGCGGCCGTCTCGGCCGTGGCGGACCACCAGTCCTGCGTCCATTCCCAGACGTTGCCGATCATGTCGTAGAGCCCGTGGTCGTTGGGCGGGAAGCTCGCGACGCGCGTGGTGCGAAACGCCCCGCCGCGCTTGACGCTCTCGTAGGGGAAGCGCCCGCGCCAGGTGTTGGCCATGACCCGGCCGTCTGGGAGGAAAGCCTCGCCCCAGGCGTACTCCGCGCCGTCCAGTCCGCCGCGCGCTGCGAACTCCCACTCGGCTTCGGTCGGCAGGTCCTTCCCCGCCCAGCGCGCGAACGCCGTAACGTCGGCCCAGGCGACATGGACCACGGGATGGTCCCAAAGCCCCGCCAGGCCGCTCTTCGGGCCCAGCGGGCGACGCCAGTCGGCGCCGAGGGTGTAACGCCACCACGCCCTGAGGTCGTCCAGCGGGACCGGGCCATCGGTCGGCTGGAACACCAGCGAGCCGGGGGCGAGCAGCTCCGGCAGAGCGCCTGGATAGTCCGCCGCGTCGGGCGCCTGCTCGGCGACCGTCACCCAGCCGGTGTCGCGCACGAAGCGGGCGAAGTCGCGGTTGGTCACCGGCAAGGCGTCGATCCAGAAGCCGTCGACCTCCGCCCAACGCATCGGCGCCTCTTCAGGATAGTGCCGATCCGAGCCCATGCGGAACGGTCCGCCCGCGAGATGGACCATGCCGGCTAGGCCGGACTTTGGGCGGAGGCGTTTTGCGGCGTGCGGTGCGAGGCTCATCGGGCGGGCGTCCCTAGATCAGTGTGAAGGCGATGTCGGCGAGGGCGAGCAACCCCACAACCAGCAGGCACAGCGCGACCACGTAGGTCGGCGTCGCGTGGTACTGGATCGCCCGGCGCAGCAGCTTGGCGTCGTGCAGCCGCTCGCGCCGCGCGCCGAGCTGGCGCGTGAACAGGCTGTGGCTCACCAGCCCCATGACCAGCAGGACCACCCCCAACACCAGCAGCGAGAGGCCGAGCCGGCGACCGGACAGGTCCGCGCCGGGGATCAAGCCCTTCGCCTTGTCGAACACCTCGTGAATGGTGAAGCCGAAGCTGATCAGTGAGAGGCTGGTGCGCACCGTCGACATCAGCGTGCGGTCGGCGCTCATCCGCGTGCGTTCGAACGACAGGCTGGTGCGATTAGACGAGAGCTCGACGCTGGGGTCGTCGCAGACCAGCGGTTCGACATCCGTGTCCGGCCGCGGCGCCGCCATTTTCGCGCTCTCCATCGTGGGGCACGGCGCCAGTTCGGCATACTCGCCGCAGGCTGACCATCGGGCCAACACCGGGGATCGGGCGCCGCCCCAGCGCGCAACCCCGACCGATTTCTAGGTCCGGTTCCTAGGGCGCCGCGGGGCATCCGCCTGATATCCGCCGAGGGACCACGGTGGTCAGGTGCCACGCGACATGGTTCCAGCAGGAGACGCCGATGCGCCCAAGGCTCGCACTTCGCACCCTGCTGATCGCCGGCTCGCTCGCCGCCGCCGGGACGGCGCTTCCGGCGAGGGCCTCGGAGAGCGGGGTGAGCTTCTATCTGCTGGGATCGGGCGGGCCGGAAGTCGCCATCATGCCGCCGGTCTCCGGCGTCTTTCTCACCAACACCGCCTACTACTATCACGGCAAGGCGGAGGGGGATCGCCAGTTCACCCTCGGCGGCAACGTGGTCGCGGGCCTGAAGGGCACGATCGCGGCAGATTTCCCGACGGTGCTCTGGGTCCCCTCGACCAAGGTGTTCAGCGGAACGCTGGCGCTTGGAGGGGCGCTGCCGTTCGGACAGCCTTGGGTGAAGGTGTCCACTGTGCTCACCGGCCCCCGCGGACGCCAGATCTCCCTGTCAAAGGGCGACACCAACTTCATCGTCGGCGATCCCGTGCTCGTCGCAGCGCTCGGCTGGCAGAGCGGCCGCACCCACCTGCAGCTCAGCAACATGCTGAACGTCCCGATCGGCGAATATCGGAAGGACGAGCTGGCGAACCTGGCCTTCCACCGTTGGGCCAACGATGTCGCCGGCGCCGTGTCCTGGCACGACAAGGAGTCCGGCTGGGACCTCTCTGCCAAGGCCGGTTTTACGTTCAACGGCGAGAACCATTTCACCGACTACAAGACCGGAACGGAGTGGCACCTCGAGGGCTCGATCGAGAAGGCGCTCAACCCGCAATGGTCGTTGGGCGCGCAGGCCTATCATTTCGACCAGATGAGCGGGGACTCCGGGCCGGGGGCGGTGCTGGGCGCCTTCAAGGGCCGGGTGACGGGCGTCGGCGGTCAGGTCGGCTACAACATGAAGCTTGGGCGCATCCCGATCTCGCTACGGCTTCACGGGGTAACCGAGTTCGGTGTACAGAACCGCCTGGAAGGGCATGCGATCTGGTTTGACCTCAGCATGCCCCTGATGGTGAACCTGCCGCCCGGCGCGCACCCCTGACGGCGAATCGGCGCCTTTTGCGCCCCTCGCCTTGTCGACCACTCGGCCCAAACGGGCGTATGATTGACAGATGACGAGCGTGACGACGGCCGCTCGGCTCGCGGAACTACGTTCGCGGCTGCACGGCGAGACCGAGGAATCCCGGCTGCTGAGCCGGCGCCCGATGACAATCCGATATGCACGATCGAAGCCAAGCCCGACGCCGGTTGCGTCGAGGTGATCTGGAAACGCTACGCCACCAGCACGCAGGTCCGTTTCGTGCACGAAGCGATCCTGAACGCGCTGGAAGACCACGGCTTTGCGAAGGTCTTCGGCGACGATCGACTGCTGGCGACGCTCCACTCCGAGGACCAGCGCTGGATCGTCGAGGACTGGATGCCCCGCGCCGTGGGCGCCGGCCTTCGCAAATGCGCCGCCGTCTACGCCACAACCTATTTCGCCCGCCGCTTTTCAACCGACCAGGTGCGGGCGCGTGCTCCGGCGCCGCTTGAGCTACGCGCCTTTCAAACGCCCGAACAAGCCTTCGAATGGCTCGCCGCCTGAGATCTGCCCGCCTCGCGGGTTCAGGATGTCGCGACTGAATTTTGCATGAGGCGGCTATGAATTTCGCAACCGGGCGATGGCTCGCCTTGCTGCTCGCGACGGCGACGCTGCTTGGTGGTTCCGCTCAGGCGGCTGCGGTGACCGAGGGCCAGGCTCGCGCCCTCCTCGCCGAACAGCAGCGCGCCTGGAACGCCGGCAAGCTCGACGCTTACTTCGCCACTTTCCGGTCGGACGCCGTCTTCACCGACCAGTATCGGACCCCCGCCGGAGAGCTGGTGCCCTACGGCAGCAGCAAACTGCCCCAGGCGCGCGCGCAGGCGCGCAAGTTCCGCGCGCAGGCGAAGGCCTCGGAAGCGGGCGAGGTCGTCCGCCTCGTCGTCGCCGGGGACGGACGCAGCGCCGAGGTCGTCTCGCGGGTGGTGTCGCGCAACCGGGGACCGCAAGGCCTGCGCGTCACCTGCGCCGAGCGGCGCCAATCGCTGGTTCTGACGGCCGGCCGCCTGCGCTCGAAAGGCGCGCTCGACACCTTCAGCCGCTGCCCACGCTAGCGGTCAGTGGCCGCCCTCGACCCAGGGCACGCCCGCCTGCCGAAGCTCCTCAGCCATTGCGGCCTCCAGCTCCAGCGCCTCCCATCGCCGCATCGGGTTGAGGTGCTCCACGAGGGCGGGCAACAGCCGCACGCCAAACCGCCGCGCGGCTCCGCTCGCCTTGTAGCCGGTCTTGTGCTGGTCGAACCGCCAGTCGGGGTCGCGCACGGTCTGGCCGACATAGAGGCCCCAGGGGTCGGCCCGCCGGCCATCGTGCAGCAGGATGACGTAGACTGAATGCGAAGCGCCGCGAGCGCGAGCGGTCGTCGCCTTCAGGCCCTGCGCCGCGCGCTGCGCCCGCCTCATCCACGCCGGCCCGGCCGCCTCGCCCACCATGACCGCAACATAGGCGATCTGGATGTCGGGGCTACCGAGCTCTGCGGCGGCGCCCTAAGCGGCGGCCTCTTCCGCTTCGCTGTCGGCAGCTTCGTAAATCTCCGTCTCGCGGCCGATCAGGATCTCGGCGAGGAACCAATAGGCCTCGCCCCAGGCTTGCAGCACCTCGTCCTTGGCGGCCTCGCCCAGCACGTCGCGGATGGCGGGCAACAGGGCGTTGGCGACGGCCGGATAGTGCTGCGGCAGCACCTTGCTGCGGACGTGCTTCTTGGCCATCACCTCTACCGCGCCCGCCAGCGCCGGCAGATTGTCGACGTTCTGGGCAAAGGCGACGATGGCGGCCGCCAGGCGCCTCGGCTGCTCCCCAGACGCCTGCGCGGCCTGGTCGAACAGCGCCTTGATCTCGGGGTCCACGAACAGCCGCTCGTACATGCGTGTGGTGATGGCCAGGCCGTGCCTCACGAGCGCCGGTGCGGTGGCCTTGATGGTCTGGATCGTGGTTGGCGAAAGCTCGGTCATCGGCCCCTCCTCCTCACGCGCCCTGCTGGCGGCCGCGGCCCAGGCGGGTCCATGCGGTCACCGCGCCCAGCACGCCCATGAAGGTGGCGAACGCCGCCACCACCATGCCGAGGAAGATCATCTGTCCGGTCATCATCGAGCTCCTTCCGAGAGACGCTCGGAACATGCCCGGCAGGCGGCTGCGTCGAAATTCGGTCTTGTCCTACGGGATCCTACTTAGGCTCGCTCTGCTGCTCGGCGATCAGGCTCATGCGGACCAGGTCCGACAGGCTGCGGGCGTTCATCTTCATCATCACGTGCGCCCGGTGCACCTCCACCGTGCGGACGCTGATGCCGAGGTCGAAGGCGATCACCTTGTTCGGTTTGCCGGCCACCAGACCGGCCAGCACCTCGGCCTCGCGACCGCTGAGCGAGGCCGTGCGCTCGAGGATCGCGCTCCGGTCGGTCTCCCGCTGGCTGAGCGCCACGCCGGCGCGCAGCGCAGCCTGGATCGAGCCCAGCAATTGCTCGTCGTCGAACGGCTTTTCGATGAAGTCGCTCACCCCCAGCCGCATGGCCTCGATCGCCAGAGGCACGTCGGCATGGCCGGTCATCACCACGACCGGATGGTTCACCCCCTCGGCGCGCAGCCGGCGCACGAGATCGAGCCCGGTCATATCCGGCATGCGCACATCGGTCAGGATGCAGCCGGCCGCCAGGCCCTCGCGAACTTCCAGCAGCGCCGAGGGCCCCTCGTAGATGCGCGCCTCGAGGCCCGCCTCCTCAAAGAGGAAGGCCAGGGAGTCGCGCACCGCAGGATCGTCGTCCACCACGTGGACCACACCGTCAGCCATGCGCCGTTTCCCCTATGTCGATGGTGCGAAGCGAGAAGCGGAAGGTGGCGCCGCCGCCCGGCGTTGGCTCCGCCCAGATACGGCCGCCGTGCGATTCGACGATGGTGCGCGAGATCGAAAGCCCAACGCCCATGCCCTCCGCCTTGGTGGTGACGAACGGCGTGAACAGCGCGTCCGCGATGTCCGGGCTGACGCCGGGACCGGTGTCGGCCACGCTGAGCAGCGCCATGCCCTCGTCGCCGGGCGCGATTTTCACCGCCAGCTCGCGGCGGCAGTTCTCGCCCATGGCGTCGACGGCGTTGCGGATCAGGTTGAGCACCACCTGCTGGATCTGCACCCGGTCGGCCAACACCTGGTCCACCGCGGGATCGTAGCTGAACGACACCGAGATCGCCTTCTCCGCCGCGCCGACCAAGGCGAGCGCGCTCGCTTCCTCGACGATGCTGCGCAGGCTCTCGATACGGCGCTCGGTCTCGCCACGGGCGACGAACTCGCGCAGGCGCCGGATCACCTCGCCGGCCCGCAGCGCCTGCTCGCCCGCCTTGGACAAGGCTTCGACGAGCCGCTGCAGGTCCGGCGCGGGCCGCGCCAGCATCCGCGTGGAGCCCTTCAGGTAGTTGTTGATGGCGGTGAGCGGCTGGTTCAGCTCGTGCGCCAGGGCCGAGGCCATCTCGCCCATGGCGGTGACCCGCGAAATGTGGACGAGCTCGCTCTGCAACGCCTGCACGCGCGCCTCCGCGGCCTGGCGCTCGCTCAGATCTCGGACGAAGCCGGTGAACATCCGCCCGCGCGCGGTGCGCACCTCGCCCACGGCGAGCTCCATGGGGAAGGTCTCGCCGCTGCGGCGCTGCCCGGTGACCACCCGCTCGACGCCGATGATGCGCCGCTCGCCGGTGCTGTAGTAGCGCCCTAGATAGCCGTCGTGCGCGCTGCGATCCGGCTCCGGCATCAGGATCGAGACGTTGCGGCCGATCGCTTCGGCCGCCGGCCAGCCGAACAGCCGCTCGGCGGCTTTCGAGAACGACTGCATCACGCCGGCTTCGTCGATGACGATCAGTGCGTCGGGGGCGGTGTCGATCAGCGACTGCAGGCGCGCCTCCCGCTCCGCCAGGTCGCGGTTGACCGAGAGCGCCTCGCGCCGCGCGCGCTGGAACCACTCCCCGCCGGTGACGATGCTCGCGCAGACCACGCCGAAGATCGCGGCGCTGACCACGTCGCCCAGATCGAGCGCGCCGGTGCGGCTGGTCGCGTAGGCGCCGCCGGCGACGCCCAGCACGGTGGCGAATACCCCGGTCCACAGGCCCGCATAGGCCGACGCCAACACCACCGCCGGCACGAAGAACAGGAACACCGTCCGCTCGGCGAGGATGGGGGCCAGCGCCAGCCGCAGCGCCAAGCCCGCCGCGGCGACGCCCAGCGCGATGCCGAGTCCGACCCAGGTGCGGGCGGCTGGAGCGCGGTCGGACGCCGGCAGGTTCATGCGGCTCCTTCTAGTTCGCGGGCAGGCCGCGGGCGAGCATTGGGGAATCCGGTAGGTCGCCACACATTTTCAGGCATCGGGCAGCATGGCCAGGGCGCCGCCGCGGGGACGCGTGCGCCACGGCTGAAACCTGCGATGAAGTTCGAGGTGTCCGCCTGAAGCGGAAAGAAGAAGGCCCCGCGCCAGCCGAGGGAGGAATTGGCGCGGGGCCCAGCCCCCCGTACTAGGGTTCGCTCAGCTTGGCGGAGGCTGCCTTGCAGAGCCGCTAACGATAAAGGTGAATGAGCCCCCGGTGTGCTGGCGACCGGGGGCTCCAAGCGCATGTCGCCGGTGAAGACGAACGCGCCACTGCGACGACTGCTGGTCGTTGGGGCTTACCCCGCCGTCGCGCTCCAACAACACATGGTTAAGCCTGGGGTTCCCCTCACAGGCGAATTTTCGGCGCAGCTGTGAGCTACGGCGAGCGCTCAGGCCTCCAGCTCGATGTCCCAATACAAGTAGTCGAGCCAGCTTTCGTGGAGGTGGTGCGGGGGGAAGCGGCGGCCGTGTTCCTGCAGCTCGAAGGCGGTGGGTCGCCGGGGCGCGCGGTGCGGGTGCATGGACGCTTCCTTCGGCGTGCGCCCGCCCTTGCTCAGGTTGCAGCGGGCGCAGGCGGTGACGATGTTTTCCCAGGTGGTGCGGCCGCCACGCGAGCGGGGGATCACATGGTCGAAGGTCAGGTCCTCGCCGGCCGAGCAATATTGGCAGGAGAAGGCGTCGCGCAGGAACAGGTTGAAGCGGGTGAACGCCGGCGGCCGGTCCTGGGCCACGTAGTGCTTCAGCGACACCACGCTGGGCAGCTTCATGGCGAAGGAGGGAGAGTGGACCTCCTGCTCGTAGGTGGAGATTACGTCGACGCGGTCCAGGAAGACCGCCTTGATCACTTCCTGCCACGGCCAGAGCGACAGGGGGTAGTAGCTGAGGGGCCGGTAGTCGGCGTTCAGCACCAGGGCGGGGCAGCCGGACGGCGGGCGGCTAAGGACCTGCATCGCCGGTCCTCCTGCGCCGAACAGCGACGCTTATGGGGTACGCTTGTGGACTGAAGGCCGATCTCCTTCCGCGTAGCGCTGGACGACCTGAGCCGCCCCATCCACAGACACTATAGGTAAGATTCGAAGACAGCTCCATGACCTGGGTGCCACGGTTGCGGCGCGGCAAGCGGCGCGTTTCGACTGGGCGGCAAGAAAAAAGGGCTCCCCGAAGGGAGCCCCTTGAACCTCAGCAGACGGGGAGGTCTGCAGGCCTTTCGTCACCCACCAACCAGGGCGAGGGCGACGCCCGAAGCAAGGCCCAGACCCAGCAGGGCGGCCGGGGCGAAGCGATCCAGGAGGCGTTCGAAGTTGGCGACAGCTGCGAGAGTCATGACACACACCTTTGAAGTTGGAACCCTCGAGGGAGCGAGGGCGTATCGCTATTTGAACGATGCTAAGATAGGGCTGGATCTGATCGCTGTCAAGATGATCTTCACGTTGATTAGATCGCATCCTGGTAGAGGGTGGCTGCGGCCTCCGATGGCGAGACATCAGCGGCCCGCGACCACATCTGATCACCGCTTAGATAACATCGATCTAAACGCCGTCAAGATAATCTTTACCGCGCTTGGATGAAAAACTAGGGTGGCGCGCCATGTCAGACTCGAATGCGCCCGAGGCCAGGCCCTACCATCACGGCGACCTGCGGCGCGCTTTGGTGGATGCGGCCCGCCGATTATTGGAGACCGAGGGCCAGGCGGCCATGTCGCTGCGCGCGGTGGCGCGAGAAGCGGGGGTGAGCCCCGCGGCGCCCTACCATCATTTCAAGGACAAGGCGGAGCTGATGGACGCCATCGCCGCCGAAGGATGGGAGCTGCTCGCCCAGGACATGTACGAGGCGGGGTCGGCGGCGCCCAAGGACCAGCTGGCGATCGTCACCACCTATGTCACCTTCGCCCGCAGCCGGCCCGCGCTATACCGGGTGATGTTCGACGCGGCGCGCGACAAGGAGACGCTGCCGTTCGACAACGCCGCCGAGGGCGCGTTCTACACCTGGTACCGCCAATCGCTGCTCGGCGGACGCGACGCCGCGGGCGACGAAATGGAGTTGGAGATCCTGGCCGCCTGGGCCTCCGCGCATGGCCTGGCGGAAATGGCGGGCTTCCGGCCCTTCGAGCGGTTGAAGGACCAGCTGGGCGGCGAGACGCCATTCATCAAGGCGGTGCTCGAGCAAATGGGCCGGCACAGGACGCTTGACTGAAGCGGCGAGGGCTCGCAGCGCTCGGGTCCCGCCTGCTACATCCGCGCTGTGCCTGGCTTCGTCACCCGCTTCGCGCCCTCCCCCACGGGCTATCTGCACCGCGGCCACGCCTTCTCGGCGTTGACGGCGTACGAGGCGGCTCGAACCGCCGGCGGTCGCTTCCTGTTGCGCATCGAGGACATCGACGCCACCCGCTGCCGCGCGGAGTTTGAGGCGGCTATCTCCGAGGATCTGGCCTGGCTCGGGCCGGATTGGGAGACGCCGGCGCGCCGGCAGTCGGAGCACATGGCCGACTACGGCCGGGCGCTCGACATGCTCGCCGCGCGGGGCCTGACCTACCGCTGCTTTCGCACCCGCCGCCAGGTGGCCGAGCAGATCGGCCAGGCGCCGCATGGGGCGATGGAGGCCTTCCGCGGCGCGCCGCTCGCGCCCGAGGAGGAAGCCCGCCGCCTGGCGGCCGGGGAGCCGTTCGCCTGGCGCCTCTCGCTGGTCGCCGCCGAAGCCAGCCTCGGCGGCTTTGACGGCCTGAGCTTCGTCGAGGAGGGCGAAGGTCCGGGCGGCGAGCGTGGCGAGATTCGCGTCCGCCCCGAGCTGGGCGGCGACGTGGTGCTGGCGCGCAAGGACGTCGGCGTCGCCTACCACCTGGCGGTGGTGCACGACGATGCGCTGCAGGGCGTCACCCACGTGATCCGCGGGCAGGACCTGTTCGAGGCGACCCACGTGCAGCGCCTGCTGCAGGCCCTCCTCGGGCTGCCGCAGCCGCGCTACAGGCACCACCGGCTGCTGGTCGGCCCGGACGGAAAGCGCTACGCCAAGCGCGACCGCGCCGAGACGCTGCGCGAGTTGCGCGACCGGGGCGTCACGGCCAAAGCGCTGCGTCGGGAGATGGGCTTTTGAGCGACGCTGCCGAAACGCCCCGTTGGCGCGCCGTCGCGGTTCTGATGCTGGGCGCCTGCGTGATCAGCGCCGCCCCGATCCTGGTGCGGCTCACCGAGACCGGTCCTGCCGCCGCCGGCTTCTGGCGCCTGGCCTTCGCCGCGCCGGTGCTGGCGATGCTGGCGCATGGCGCGCCGGAAGCGCAGGCGGGTCCCTCGAAGCTGGCGATGCTGGCCGGCGTGATGTTCGCTCTCGATCTCGGCTTCTGGCACTACGGCATCAAGTACACCTCGGTCGCCAACGCCACGGTGCTCGCCAACCTCACGCCGGTGGTGGTCACCGCCTTCGCCTGGATCTTCCTGAAGGAGCGCCCTCGGCCGCTGTTCCTGTTCGCGGTGGCGATGGCGGTCGCCGGGGCGGCGATGATGGCGATCCAACGCAAGGGCGCGCCTGGCCTGAACCCGCCCCTCGGCGACACGCTTTCGGCCATCACCACCGTCTGGTACGCGCTCTACCTGCTGGCGATCGGCGCGGCGCGAAAGCGCGAGTCCACCAACCGGCTGATGCTGTGGTCGAGCGTGGTGGGCGCGCCGATCGTGTTCCTGGGCGCGGTGGCGCTGCGCGAACGGATCATGCCGGCGGGGCCCGGGGGATGGGCCGCCTGTCTGGGCCTGGCGGGGGTGCACATCGCCGGCCAGGGCGCGATCGCCTGGGCGATGGGCCGGCTTCCCACCGCCACCGCCTCGGTCGCCATCCTGGTGCAGCCCGTGGTGGCCGCAGCGCTCGGCTGGGTGCTGTTCGCCGAGATGCTGACCCCGCTGCAGGCGCTGGGCGCCGCCACGGCGCTGGGCGGCGTCGTCCTGGCGCAGCAGGTGTCGCGGGGAAAGGGCTAGGCCGCGGCCTGCGGCGTAAGTCCCCACGCCACCCTCGCCCGTTCGATCGAGGCGAGCCTGGCTTCGAAGGCCGACCAGTCGTCGGCTTCGGCGATGCAAGCCCAGAGCGCTTCGATGTCGTCGTAGAGCAGTTCCTCGGGCTCGGCCCGAGCGAAGTAGGGATCTGCCAGGCGCTCGGGGCGGTCGGGCGCGTAGGGGGCGATCTGCTGGCGGAATGCGAGGGCGGCCTCGCCCTCGTAGACGGCGGCGCGCCCGCCCCCCAGCGCGCGCGCCTCGTCGTTGCAGAACCAGTCGAAGAAGAAGGGCTCCCAGCGCAGCGCATCGCCGCCCTCGGCAAGCGCAGCGAACGCCGCCTGGGTCAGGGCGACATCCGCCTCCCCGCCCCGCGGCTTGACGCCCAGGCGCTCCAGGATCGCGGCCACCAGGGCGTCGCGGTAGGCCGGGCCGAAGCCGTTCAGCGCCTCCACCAGCGGGTCGCTTTCGGCGACCAGGGTGAAGCAGCCGCCCAGTTGCTGCAGGTTCCAGAACACCGCCTCGGGCTGGCGGCCGAAGGCGTAGAGGCCGGCGTGATCGAAGTAAGCTGCCGTAAAGGCGGCGTCGGAGCGCGGCAGGAAGCGGTAGGGGCCGTAGTCGAAGCTCTCGCCCGTGATGTTCATGTTGTCGGTGTTGAGCACCCCGTGCACGAAGCCCGCCGCCATCCAGCGGGCGGCGAGCCGGGCGGTGCGGCGCACCACCTCCACCAGCAGGGCCGCGGCCTTGTCGTTGGCGCCCGCGAGCTGCGGATAGTAGGTCGCCACCACGTGGTCGATCAGCGCGGCGATGCGGTCGGGCCGCTCGAAGAAGGCGTGCCGCTGGAAGCTGCCGAAGCGGACGTGGCTGTGCGACAGCCTGACCAGCACCGAGGAGCGGGTCGGGCTGGGCTCGTCGCCGCGGACCAGTTCCTCGCCAGTCTCGACCAGCGAGAAGGTGCGCGAGGTGGGGACGCCCAGCGCTTCGAGCATGGCGGTGGCGAGCACTTCGCGCACCCCGCCCTTCAGCGTCAGCCGCCCATCGCCCTGCCGCGACCAGGGCGTGCCGCCCGAGCCCTTCGTGCCGAGGTCGAGCAGCCGGTCCGTCCCCGCCTCGCGCATCTGGGCGAACAGGAAGCCGCGGCCGTCGCCGAGTTCGGCGTTGTAAACTCGGAACTGGTGGCCGTGGTAACGCATGGCCAGCGGCGGATCGATGTTGTCCGGCAGCGCCTCGAAGCGGCCGAAGTGAGCGATCCACTCGTCGTCGGTCAGCGTGTCGAGGCCCACGGTCGCCGCCACGCGGTCGTTGCGGAACCTAAGGATGGTCTGAGGAAACGCAGCGGCCTGCACAGGATCGGCGAACTCGCCGCCGAGCTTGGGCAATTGCGGATCGGGCTTGTAACGCGCAGAGACCGGCATGGCCGCCAGATGGGCGCAAAGCGGCGCGACGGCAACAGGGTCTAGTCGCTCCGGCCGAGGTTGCGTGCTAACCCGACGCCATGGCGCGTCGCATCACCCTCGACTTTCTCAAGACCGAGAGCGCTTCCGGCCTGATCCTCGCGATCTGCGCCGCCGTGGCGATCGTCATGGCCAACTCGCCCCTGGCGGGGCTGTATTTCGACTTCATCGACACGCCGTTCACGATCCAGATCGGCGCCTTCCGCGAGACCCATTCGACGCTCGAGTGGGTCAAGGAGGGCCTGATGGCGATCTTCTTCTTCGTCGTCGGCCTGGAGATCAAATACGAGGTGCTGCGCGGCGAGCTGGCCAATCCGCGCCGGCTGGCGCTTCCCGTCGTGGCGGCGCTCGGCGGAATGGTCGCGCCGGCGCTGGTCTATCTCGCCTTCAACGCCGGGGCCGGCGGCTCGCCGCAAGGTTGGCCCGTCCCGGTGGCGACCGACATCGCCTTCGCCATCGCCGCACTGGCCATCGCTGGGCCGAAGCTGCCGCCGACCCTGCGGGTCTTCCTGCTGACGTTGGCGATCGTCGACGACCTCGGCGCGGTGCTGGTGATCGGCGCTGTGTTCACCGAAGGCGTCAAATGGGCGGCGCTGGGCGGTGCGGCGGTGTCGCTGGCGCTGATGGCCCTGCTCGGCCGCTGGCGCGGCGTGCCCTACCTGTTCTACGCCGCAGGCTTCCTGCTGGTCTGGGCTTTCACCTTGAAGTCCGGGGTCTCCACGTCGGTGGCCGGCGTCGCTGCGGCGATGACCGTGCCGATCGAATCGCGCCGAGCGCTTCGGCCCGGCGTGCTCGAGGACTTCATGGAGGGCCTGCACCCCTACGTCGCCTATCTGATCTTGCCGCTATTCGCCTTCAGCGCCGCCGGGTTCCGGCTCGCCGACCACGCGCTGAGCAGCGTGCTGCACCCGGTCACCTTGGGGGTGGCGCTCGGCTTGTTCCTCGGCAAGCAGGCCGGCGTTTTCGGCGCCACCGCCGCCGTGGTCGGGCTGAAGCTGGCGCGGCGGCCAACGGGCGCCACTTGGCTGGAGCTTTATGGCGTGTCGCTGCTGTGCGGAGTGGGCTTCACCATGAGCCTGTTCATCGGCGCCCTGGCGTTCTCGACGGAATACCGAGCGGGGGAAGTGCGCATGGGCGTGCTGATCGGTTCGGTGCTGTCGGCCGCCGCGGGCATGGCGGTGTTGCGATGGGCGCAGGCCCGCCGCGCCGATACTTGAGGGCTCGGCGAGGCGCTTGCAGGGCAGCCCCAGCCTCGCTAAAGCCGCGGAAGTCTTGCAGGGAACCATCTCATGATCGGCATCGGCGCCATCGTCCTCTTCCTCGTCGTGATCGGCGCGTTGAACGTCATCGAATTCGGCCGGCTCGACTAAGCGCGCAAGACTCCGATGTCGGATCGTGGCGCGGCGCTGGTGACCGGTGGTGCGCGGCGCATCGGCCGCGCGCTGGTCCATGCATGCGCCAAGGCCGGCTACGACGTGGCGATCCACGTCCGCAATCCCGACGATGACGCCGACGCGGCCGCCGGCGAAGTCCGCTCCGCCGGGCGCAAGGCGGGGATCCTGTCCTGCGACCTACGCAAGGAGTCCGCCCTCGTCGCCCTGGTGGGCGAAGCCGAGGCGGAGCTCGGGCCGGTCACCCTGCTGATCAACTGCGCCAGCGTCTTTGAGGAAGACGCCTTTCCCACGCTGAACCGCGCCTCGTGGGACCTGCACATGGAGACCAACCTGCGCGCGCCGCTGGTGCTCGCCCAGGCCTTCGCCCGCCGGCTGCCGGCCGAACGCGAAGGGCTGATCGTCAACGTCCTCGACCAGCGGGTCTGGCGACCCACCGCCGACTTCTTCTCCTATTCGCTCAGCAAGGCGGCGCTCTGGCAGGCGACTCAGATGATGGCGGTGGCGCTCGCCCCGCGCGTGCGGGTCAACGGCATCGGCCCCGGCCCCACCCTGCAGTCGATCCACCAGGACCCCGACGCCTTCCAACGCGAAGCGGCGTCGACGCCAATGGGCCGGCCGGTGGACCCGGCCGAGGTGGCGCTGGCGTTACGCTACCTGATCGACGCGCGCTCGGTGACTGGCCAGATGATCGCCGTCGACTCCGGCCAGCACCTGACGTGGGGCTAGAGCCGGCGATGACCAAGCCCCAGGCTCCCGCGCCCGTCGGCGGCGAGGTCCGCACGGCGATGACCCGGGTGTTCGTGACCGGCCTGAAGGTCCAGGCCGAGATCGGCGTCTATCGCCACGAGATCGGCAAGCGCCAGCCCCTGGTGGTCGACGTCGAGCTCGACGTGCCGAGCGCGGGCTCGGCGCGGCTTGCCGAGACGGTCAATTACGAGAGCATCCTGCAGGCCGCGCGCGACATCGCCGACCAAGGCCACATCGAGCTAGTGGAATCCTTCGCCGACCGCCTGGCTCAGGCCTGCATGGCCGATTCGCGGGTGACGCGCGCGCGGGTGCGGGTGGAAAAGCCGCTGGCGCTGGCCCCCGACGCCGTGGCCGCCGGCGTCGAGATCGTCGTCGAACGCGTCTGAAACATCTTTTCAAGCCGGCTCCGCGCACCCACCTTTGGTAGGCGGGCGCAAATCCGCGCCTGGAAAGACGCGAGATGACGGACAGACTGAGCTACGGCGCCACCGAGGACCGCACCATGCCGGCGGTCGTCTACGGGCTCTATCTGCTGGGGATCGCCAACGGGCTGACCATCCTCCTGGGCCTAATCCTGGCCTACGCCCAGCGCGGCGACGCCGGCGCCCGCATGCGCAGCCACTACACCTTCCTGATCCGCACCTGCTGGCTGTGGCTGGCCTGGATCCTGATCGGCGGCCTGCTAGTCGCCATCGGCATTCCGCTGAGCGTGATCCTGATCGGCGTGCCCATCCTGGCGCTCGGCTGGGCGATCATCGGCCTGGTGCACATCTGGTTCGCGCTGCGGGCGATCGTCGGCGTTATCTACCTGGCGCGCGACGAGGCCTATCCGCGGCCGCACAGCTGGTTCCTGTGATCCTCCCCCACAGGGGGAGGCGGCCCGAAGGGTCGGAGGGGGCTTCCACTCAGACGCTGATACAGTCTGCCCCGAGCTTCTGAGCGGAGGCCCCCCTCCCGCGTCACGGGAGCTCCCCTGAGGGGGAGCGTCGTTAGGCTCAGGCCATCACGAGTTGGCGGCGCACCATCTTGGCGTAGTCGTCCATCAGCGCCAGCGACTGATTGCCGGGCGTGAAGCTGTACTCGCCGATCTGCGCCACGGGGGTGACCTCGGCGGCGGTGCCGGTCACGAAGCATTCGGAGAAGGTGGACAACTCCTCCGGCTTGATGTGGCGTTCGATCACCTCGAAACGCTGCGACCTGGCCAACTTGATCACCGACTGGCGGGTGATGCCGTTCAGGAAGCAGTCAGCGAGCGGGGTGTGGATCACCCCGTCCTTGATGAAGAAGACGTTCGAGCCGGTCGATTCGGCGATGTAGCCCCGATAATCGAGCATCATCGCGTCGGTGTAGCCGTCCTTCTCCGCGGCGTGCTTGGAGATGGTGCAGATCATGTACAGGCCGGCGGCCTTGGCGTGGACCGGCTCAGTCTCCGGCGAGGGGCGCTTGTACTTGGCCCAGCACATGCGGATGCCGCGCGCCTTCTCTTCCGGCTTGAAGTAGCTCGGCCAGTCCCACACCGCGATGGCGACATGGATCTTGGTGTTCTGCGCCGAGACGCCGATCATTTCGGAGCCGCGCCAAGCGATGGGACGTAGGTAGGCGTCCTCCAGGCCGTTCTTGGCGCAGGTGTCCTTGCAGGCCTGATCGATCTCGGCCACCGTGTAAGGGATTTCGAAGTCGAGGATCCTCGCGGACTCGAAGAGGCGCTCGGTATGGGCGGTCAGCTCGAAGATCTCGCCCCCGTACATCCGCTCGCCTTCGAACACCGACGAGGCGTAATGCAGGCCGTGAGTCAGTACGTGCACCTTCGCCTCGCGCCAGGGCACGAACTGGCCGTCCAGCCAGATCCAACCGTCGCGATCGTCGAAGGAAGCAGTAGACATTTGGGCGATCTCTCCTTTCAGAGGGCCTCCTTGAACCCCCGCGGGGGCTCCGCGTCAAACGAAATGGGGTGGGCGGCATGAACGCTCAAGCTGAGGGCGGCCAGCGTTCCCGCCATCTGCTGATCGTGGACGACGACGATCGCATCCGCGAACTGCTCAAGGCCTATCTCGCTCGCGCCGGCTTTCGCGTGTCCGCGGCGCACGGCGGCGAGGCCGCGCGCAAGCTCTTACTGGCGCTGGATTTCGACCTGGCGGTGTTCGACGTGATGATGCCTGGCGAGGACGGGTTTTCGCTGACCCGCTGGCTGCGTGAGCAGCGGGGCGCCAGCGGGCGAACGCCGGTCCTGATGCTGACCGCGCGTGGTGAGGCCGACGCCCGCATCGAGGGCCTGAAGATCGGCGCCGACGACTATCTGGCCAAGCCGTTCGAACCGGAAGAGCTGTTGCTGCGCATCGAGGCGATCCTGCGCCGCTCGCAGCACCGGCCCGAGACGACAGGGCCGCTGCTGCTCGGCCGCTGCGCCTTCGATCCCGACCGCGGCGAGCTCACCTGCAACGGCGAGCCGGTGCACCTGACGGAAGCCGAGGTGGCGCTGATGCGCGAGCTGGCGCGCAGCCCGCACGACGCCGTGGACCGGCTGGCGCTGGCGCGGGGCGACAGCGACCCGTCGGGCCGCGCCATCGACGTCCAGGTCACACGGCTGCGCCGCAAGATCGAGGACGACCCCAAGGCCCCGCGCTACCTGCAGACCGTGCGCGGCGTAGGCTACCGATTGGCGCCCGACTGATGGCGATCTTCGAGCAGTTTCGGCGGCGGCTGGGGATCTGGCTCAATCGCCGGGCCCCCAAGACGCTGTTCGGCCGCTCGCTGCTGATCATCGTGCTGCCAGTGGCGATCATGCAGGTCGCCGTCACCTATGTGTTCTTCGACGCCCACTGGCAGACGGTCACCGCCAGGCTTTCCGAAGGGCTGGCCGGCGACATCGCCTGGGCCGTGGAGAGCTACCAGGACGACCCCAGCCCCGCGGCCTTCCAGCGGCTCGCGGCGCGGGCGCAGGAGTCCATGGGCCTGTCGGTGGCGCTGCAGCCCGGCAAGACGCTGCCGGTGGGCCGGCGCTCTTCGCTGTTCGCGCCGATCGATCGCTCGATGCAGCGCGCGCTGGGCGACCGGCTGGACCAGCCGTTCTGGTTCGACACCACGCGCTACCCGGCCTACGTCGACGTCCGCGTGGCGGTCAGCGGCGGCGTGCTGCGGGTGCTTGCGCCGCGCGACCGCGCGTTCGCCACCAACGGCCACATCTTCGTGCTCTGGATGACGGTGGCGACTGTGCTGCTGACGGCGATAGCGCTGCTGTTCATCCGCAACCAGGTGCGATCCATCGAGCGGCTGGCCAACGCCGCCGAGGCGTTCGGGCGGGGGTCCGACGCGCCCAGCTTCAAGCCGCATGGCGCTCGGGAAGTTCGGCAAGCCGCGGTGGCCTTCCTCGACATGCGTGCGCGCATCCAGCGGCACATCGACCAACGCACGACGCTGCTGGCCGCGGTCAGCCACGATCTGCGCACGCCGCTCACGAGGCTGAAGCTGGCGCTGGCGCTGGCCGAGCCCTCCAAGGCGAACGACGCCATGAAGGGCGACGTCGTCGAGATGGAGCACATGATCGACGAATACCTGGCGTTCGCCCGCGGCGAAGGCGGCGAAGCGGTCGAGACCGTGCGGCTGCGCGAAATGATCGAACAGGTCAGCGAAGGCGCGATCCGCGCCGGAGCCGAGGTCAGCGTGTCGGCCGACCCCGCGCTCGAGGCGCCGGCGCGGCCGAACGCGCTGAAGCGCGCGATCGCCAACCTGGTGATGAACGCCGCCGTCTATGGCGAACATGTCGAGGTCGCAGCGCGGCCGCGGGCGCAGGGCGGCGTAGAAATCGTCGTCGACGACGATGGCCCAGGCATCCCCGCCGAACGCTACGAGGACGCCTTCAAGGTGTTCGGCCGGCTGGACGAGGCGCGCAATCTGAACACCAAGGGCGTGGGCCTGGGCCTGGCGATCGCCCGCGACGTTGCCCGCGGGCATGGCGGCGACATCACCCTCGACCGCTCGCCGCTCGGCGGCTTGCGCGCGACGCTTCGGCTGCCCGGCGCGTTACGGCCCTAATCTCAGGAGGACCATCCATGCGCCGATTGCTTGCCACCGCGGCGGGCCTGAGCCTCGCGGCCGGGGCCGCTCACGCCACCGACCCGGCCGAAGGGGTCTGGCTGGTCGAGGCCAAGAACGCGCGGGTGAAGATCGCCCCCTGCCCCGCCAGTGCGGCTCAGCTGTGCGGCGAGATCGTCTGGCTCGACAAGCCCAAGGGCGACGACGGCCAGCCCCGGCGCGACGAGAACAACCCCGACCCGCAGCAGCGCGCCAAGCCGCTGATGGGCCTGATGATGATCCGCGACTTCCGCCAGGCCGGCCCCGGCCGCTGGGAAGGCGGCAAGATCTACGATCCAAAAGCCGGCAAGACCTACGCCTCGAAGATGCGGGTCGCGACCGATGGAACGCTGCAGGTGCAAGGCTGCGTGCTGATGATCTGCAAGGCGCAAACATGGACGCGGGTGCGCTAAGCTTGGCCGCCGCTACCCGCCGAGCTCCTTCGATCGGCGCGCCGCGGCGGCGACCGCATCGCGCAGCAGGTTCGGCAGGCCGGCGTCGGCCATCAGCACCTCCAGCGCAGCCTGAGTGGTGCCGCCGGGCGAGGTCACCTGCCGGCGCAGCTCCGCCGGCTCCTCGCCGGTGCGTGACAGCAAGGCCGCAGCGCCGGCCAGCGTCGAGCGGGCGAGTTGCGCGGCGCTCTTCGGGGCGAGGCCAGCGGCGACGCCCGCCGCCTCCAGCGCTTCGATGAAGCCATAGAGGTAGGCCGGTGCGGAGCCGGAGACCGCGGTCGCCGCGTGCATCAGCTCCTCGTCCTCTAGGTCCACCACCGCGCCCAGCGGCTCGAACAGCGCATGCGCCCGCGCCAGCGCCGCCGGGTCGTCGGCGTAGAGGCTGGCGGTGCCCTGGTTGATGGCCGCGGCTGTGGTCGGCATGACCCGCGCCACGCAGCGGCCGCCGAACTCCTTGGCGATATCACGCGACCGGACGCCGGCGGCGATAGACACGATCACCGCATCGGCGGCGAGCCACGGCGCGACCTCGGCCGCAGCCTCGCGCCAGATCTGCGGCTTCACCGCCAGCACCACGGTGCGCGCCCGCGCCAGCTCGGCTTCAGGGGGATTGAGGTTCGCGCCGTCGGCCGCCGCGGCCTGGGCGAACGCGCCCGGCTGCGGGTCGCGGATCATCAGCTCGCCCGCGGAGAAGGCGTTCGCCTCGCGCCAACCGGCGACCATCGCGCCGCCCATGCGCCCGGCGCCCAGCATGAGAATGGGAGTGACCATGGCGGCGGAAACTAGCGGCGCTCCGGCCCAGACACAAACGCGCCCGCGAGGTCTTCCCCGCGGGCGCGAATTTCAGAGTTTCCGATCTGGCGACGCCGGCCTCGGGATCAGGCCTCGCCGACAGTCTCGAACATGCAGGCGGCGACCGCATCCTTCGGCGACTTGGCGCCGCGGACGAGGAAATCGAAGGCCGGGAAGAAGCGGTCGGCCGCTTCGACGGCGACGTCGATCATCGCCGCGGCCTGAGCCAGGCTCGGCTGCTCGCCGGTCATCAGCGCCATGCCGTGGCGGAAGATGATCTCGCCGTCTTCCCAGAGCTCGTAGTGGCCCAGCCAGACCCGCGGGTTGATCATGCCGATCAGTTCGTGCGCGTCGGCGCGCTGCGCCTTGCCCGCTGTAAGATCCATCGACAGGCACAATTGCAGGCAGTCGCCTTCCGGGCGCCAGGCGAACCAGAGCTCGTAATCCTTCCAGTCTCCCGCAAGGCTGAAGGCGAGGTCGCCATCTTCGGTGCGATCGAACGGCAGGTTCTCCGCCGTAAGCACATGCTCGACAACGTCCAGCGGGTCGTTGGCGAGGAGGACGCTGTCGTCAGGCTGGGTGATGTCCATTAGACCCAAGGTCCTTTCGCAATTGGCGGGGCGCGGCCAGCCGCTCCCGAATCGCCTGCGTCACTGAAAGTAAGCTGCTTCGCCCGCATAACTTCACCCGCTTCTCCTGCGAGTTGATCTGCCGGTGCGTGTTTCTGTGGATGTTCAGGGCGTGCCCGTCCCCGGCGCCTCGGAAGTGGGCGCAGCGCCGTGTTGCGCGCGCAACGCTGCGACTTCAGCGCGCAGGGCGGCCAGTTCGGCCCGAAGCGCGTCGAAGTCGTCGCGGCGAACGAGGTCAAATTCGGCGGCCACGCGATCGGCCTGGGCGCGCAGCGCGGCCTTCGCTTCTTCGCCCGCAGCCTGGGCCAGGCCCATGGCGGCGGTCGTCAACTTGGCCATTTCGTCGAGGAATGGGTTTTGGGTCTGCATCTCACTCACGAGCGCCTGCAAGAATGGCGCCTTCCGTTCTAATATGGGTTCCTAGGGTCGAAAGCGAAGACCATCTCGTCTAAACCCCTTTCCCGCACAACGCTGGAGCCTCGCGACCGTGCCTTTTCCGGACTTCGATCCCGTCCTCCTGCGCATCGGTCCCTTGGCTATACGCTGGTACGCCCTCGCCTATGTCGCCGGCATCCTGCTGGGCTGGCGTTACGCTGCGGCGATATTGCGCAAGTCTTCGCTGTGGACCCATCGGGCGCCGCCGATGACGACGCTGCAGCTCGATGACCTGATCCTCTGGATTACGCTTGGCGTGATCCTCGGCGGCCGGCTCGGCCACACCCTCTTCTACACGCCCAGCCTGATCTGGCAGGACCCGCTGGAAATCCTGAAGGTCTGGCATGGCGGCATGAGCTTCCACGGCGGCGCGCTCGGCGTGCTGCTGGCGCTGGTGATCTACGCGCGGACGAACAAACTGGACGCGCTGCGGATCGGCGACGTCTGCGCCGCCGCCACTCCGATCGGCCTGTTCTTCGGGCGCATCGCCAACTTCATCAACGGCGAGCTCTGGGGCCGGCCGACGACCGTGCCGTGGGGCATTATTTTCCCAGGCGCCGGCCCGCTGCCGCGCCATCCCAGCCAGCTCTACGAAGCGGCGTTGGAGGGGCTCGTCCTGTTCGCGCTGCTGGCCTGGGCCACCTGGGCGAAGCGGTGGACCAACCGCCGCGGCGTGATCATGGGGCTGTTCATCGCCGGCTACGGGATCATCCGCATCAGCCTCGAAAACGTGCGCGAGCCGGACGCCTACATGCCGCACTTCCCGCTCGGCCTGACCATGGGGATGATGCTGTCGGCGCCGATGGTGATTGTCGGCGCATGGATGATCTGGCGCGGCCTGAATGAGGGCCTGCCGCCTGAAAGCGCGCAGCCGCCCGCGGCCGAGGCCGCCGCCAAGGCGGGCTGATGCACCTGCGGGAGCGGCTCGAGGCGCTGATCGCCGAAGCGGGGCCGATCAGCGTCGCACAATATATGACCGCCTGCCTGCACGACCCGCAGGGCGGCTATTACGCCACGCGCCCGGCGCTGGGGCCCGAGGGCGACTTCATCACCGCCCCGCTGATCAGCCAGATGTTCGGCGAACTGGTCGGGATCTGGGTCGTCGCCGCGTGGGAGGCGATGGGCCGGCCGCATCCCTTCCGCCTAGTCGAAATGGGCCCGGGCGACGGAACGCTGATGAGCGACCTGCTGCGCGCCGCCCGGCTGGCCCCGGCCTTCCTCGAAGCCGCCAGGGTGTGGCTGGTCGAGGTCTCGCCGCCGCTGCGCGCGCTTCAGCGTGCGCGGTTGGGCGACAAGGTCCGCTGGGCCGACGCCCTGGAGGCCGTGCCCGGCGGCGCGCCCCTGCTGCTGGTCGGCAACGAGTTGCTGGACTGCCTGCCCGCGCGCCAGTTCGTCCGCACCGCCGCCGGCTGGGCCGAGCAGGTGATCGGTTTGGACGACAAAGGCCGACTGGCGTTCGGCCTGGCGAACACGCCGGGGGGGACCCTGCTGCCCGACGCCCCGCAGGGCGCGGTGTTCGAGCAATCCGCGGCGCAAGCGGCGCTGGGCGCGGCGCTGGGCCTGCGCATCGCCGCCGACGGCGGCGCGGCGCTGTTGATCGACTACGGCCGCGCGACGCCAGGGTTCGGGGACACCCTGCAGGCGCTGCGCCGGCACGAGAAGGTCGACCCGCTGGCCTGCCCGGGCGAGGCCGACCTCACCGTCCATGCCGACTTCCCGACGGTGCTCGACGCGGCCCGAAGCGAGGGCGCGCAGACCGCCATCCAGACCCAGGCCATGTTCCTCGCGGCGATGGGCGTGGGCGCACGCACCGAGGCGCTGTTGCGCGCACGCCCCGACCGCTCGGCGACGCTGGGCCGCCAGCTGCACCGGTTGGTCGGCGCCGACGAGATGGGCGAGCTGTTCAAGGCCGCCTGCATTCATTCGCCGGGCTGGACCCCGCCCGCCTTCGAGGACCGCGAGCCGTGATCACTCCGCCTGTGCTGACCTCGCCCCTGCTCGACTTGCCGCGGATCCGCCACGGCTTCTTCACCCGCCGGGGTGGGGTCTCCCTGGGAATCTACGCGAGCCTGAATGTCGGGCTGGGCTCACGCGACGATCAGGTCGCGGTGCGCGAGAACCGGCGGCGCGCAGCGACCTACTTCGGTTCTGCCGAGCTGGTCACCGGCTATCAGGTGCATTCCGCGCGCGTGACCCCCGTACGCGAGCCTTGGGGGGGAGCGGCGCCGGACACGGATGGCGTCGTGACCGCCACGCCGGGGGTCGTCTGCGGCGCCCTAGCGGCGGATTGCGCGCCGGTGCTGCTCGCGGATCCCAAGGCCGGTGTCGTGGGCGCCGTCCACGCCGGCTGGAAAGGCGCGCTGACCGGCGTCGTGCAGGCCGCCGTCGCCGAAATGGAAACGCTGGGGGCGGATCGCGGCCGGATCAGCGCCGCCGTCGGCCCCTGCATCGGACCTCGCTCCTATGAGGTCGGCCTGGAATTCCTGGAACGGTTCGTCGCCGCTGATGGAGACTACGGGGCGTTCTTCGCGCCCGGGGCAGCCGCCGACAAGCGCCTGTTCGACCTGCCGGAATTCGTGCTCTCGCGGCTGCGGGCGGCCGGCGTCGAGCGCTGCGAGTGGGTCGGCCGCGACACCTGCGCCGAGGCGGAGGTTTTCTACTCCAACCGCCGCGCCTTCAAGGAAGGCCAACCCGACTACGGCCGCCTGCTCTCGGCGATCATGCTGGAGGGTTAGGCCCCGCTCCCCGCAAAGCGGCTTGCGCGCCTCACCTCCCCCGCGAAGCGGCGGTAGGGCGTTCCGAGGAAACTGCGTGACGACGGACGGTCGACCGCGAGCGAGCGCGCATCGCGTCGTAGGGATAGACTCCCCGCGCTGCGCTGGTTAAACGCCCGCGAGACTGGATGACGGGGGTCCGATGAAGCTGCTGGCGGGCAATTCCAACCAAACGCTGGCGCAGGCGGTTTCCGCGCACCTGGACGTGCCGCTCACCAAGGCGCAGGTGAAGCGCTTCCCCGACAACGAAGTCTGGGTGACCATCGACGAGAACGTGCGCGGCGAGGACGTCTTCGTCCTGCAGTCCACCAGCTATCCCGCCAACGACAACCTGATGGAGCTGTTGATCTGCATCGACGCGCTGAAGCGCGCGTCGGCCAAGCGGATCACCGCGGTGCTGCCCTACTTCGGCTACGCCCGGCAGGATCGGAAGACCGGCGGACGCACGCCCATTTCCGCCAAGCTGGTGGCAAACCTGATCACCCGCGCCGGCGCCGACCGCGTGCTGACGATGGATCTGCACTCCGGCCAGATCCAGGGCTTCTTCGACATCCCCACCGACAACCTGCACGCCGCCCCGCTGATGGCGCAGGACATCAAGAACCACTACGAGAAGCCCCACGAGCTACTGATCGTCTCGCCCGATGTCGGCGGCGTGGTCCGCGCGCTGGCGGTGGCGAGCCGGCTGAACGCCGACCTGGCGATCGTCGACAAGCGCCGTTCGGGTCCGGGCAAGAGTGAAGTGGCCAACATCATCGGCGACGTCTCCGGCCGCCGGCTGATCATGTTCGACGACATCGTCGATTCGGCCGGCACGCTGTGCAGCGCCGCCCAGTCGCTGGTGGACGCCGGCGCGACCGAGGTTTCGGCCTACGTCACCCACGGCGTGCTGTCGGGCGCGGCCTGCGAGCGGGTCAAGAACTCGGTCCTGAAGGAACTGGTGATCACCGATTCGATCGAACGATCGGACATGATCATCGCCGAACCGAAGATTCGCGCGGTGAGCTGCGCGCCCCTGATCGGCGAGGCCATTCGCCGCATCGCCAACGAAGAGTCCGTTTCGAAGCTCTTCGACTGACGCGGCGAATTCCCCCTCGGGTGACGACCGGGCGCCGGACGCTCGCGCACTGAGTTAGTGTTGCGCGGCCATCGGCCGTTAATCTTGCGGCCACATTGTCGCCCACCGTGCGTGTTTTCCGGCCAACGGTGTTCAGGGGTCGTCCAATGTTCCAAGCTTACCCGCTTCGTCGAAGCCTGACGCTTGCGGCGCTTGCGGCGAGCGTGCTCCTGGCTAGCTGTGCGGCTTCGCCGCCGCCGGCCCCGCCGCCTCCGCCGCCCTCCGTCAGCCTCTCTCCCAAGTTGATCGAGCAGGCCAGCGCCTACCGCGCCTATCTCGCACGCACGACGTCGATCTCGCCGGCGTTCGCCGACGGCGCGCAGGTCGCCGACAGTGTGCGGGCCGGCGCGGCCTACCAGCCCGACCAACTGGTGCGCGGAGCGATCGTCTATGGCGCCATTGCCGCGCTGCAGGACCCGGCGTACGTGGCAGGCGTCCGCACCTATGTGGGCGACGCCACGCAGCGTCAGCAGATCGCCTACGAAATTATGAAGGACCCTGCCTACGCCGTCGGCATCCAGGGCTCGGCCAGCGCAGCCGGCCTGGTGATCGCCGCGCTCGGCGATCCCGGCCGCAAGCTGCTCGATCAGGGCCGAGCCGTTCGCCAGGCGGCCTATGACGTGCAACGCTCGCCGTGGTCGAAGTCCGAGGTCGCCGGGCGCGACGTCCGACTGTTGCAGGCCAAGCAGCTCTCCAGCACTCCGGGACTTGGCGAAACCGGCGAAACCCTACGGTTGCAGCAGGCCAGCGTCGGGGCGGCTCCGCTCGGCCTTACCGCCGCGGCGGTGTCGCCGCCCTACAGCCCGATGGTGGTGCGCAGCCTGGCGTTGGCGGCGCTGGCGGCGCTCGGCTACGCCGACGACGCTCACCTGAGCACGGTCATGGCGCTGGCCACCGACGCGGCCAGCTCGACCTGCCTGAACATGTCGAAGCTCAATCTCTACCAGTGCCTGGCGGTGTCGAAGCCCTACTACGAGGACGTCTTCTGCCTCGGCCAGCACAGCCTGGAAGACACCGGCGCCTGCCTGATCCGCGGCGCCGGCCTGACCGTGCCGCCGGACCCCATCGTCGAGGCCGCCAAGGCGCGCGCCGCCGAAGCCGCGCTGCAGAAGGCCAACGCCAAGAAGAAGCCAAAACCGGCCCCGGCGAAGCACCGCGGCTCGTAAGCTCGAAACACCCTCCCCGGCCCGTTGCGCAGGCCGGGGGTTTTGTGTATCTACGCGCACCTTTCGACCCCAGCGGTCACGGATAATGCGTCGCCGCGCGTGTGCGCGGCGGCTTCGTTTTGAGGCAAGGCCATGGCCGATATCGTTCTGAATGTTGAAGTGCGCGACCGTACCGGCACGGGCGGCGCCCGCGCGTCGCGGCGCGCCGGCCTGGTCCCAGGCGTCCTGTACGGCGGCGACAAGGATCCGGTGGCCATCTCCGTGAAGGCCAACGAGTTCCGCAAGGCGCTCTACACCGGCAAGCTGCTCGGTCACCTGGTGACCTTGAAGTACGGCAAGGAGACCCAGCCGGTCATCGCCAAGACGGTGGACATGCATCCGGTCACCGACGAGCCCTGGCACTTCGACCTCTACCGGGTCGACGAGCACCAGACCGTCAAGATCGCCGTGCCGGTGCACTTCGCCAACCAGGACGGCTCGCCCGGCCTGAAGCGCGGCGGCACGCTCAACATCGTGCTGCACGAAGTGACGCTGTCGGTCCCGGCCGACGAGATTCCGGAAGACATCGTCCATGACCTGACCGGCCTGGATATCGGCGACACCATCCGCGTCGGCGACCTGAAGCTGCCGAAGTCGGCGCAGGCCGTACTCGACGCCGACACCGTGGTCGCCACGGTCGCCGGCGCCTCGGCGCAGATGTCGGAAGAAGCCGCCGACGAAGCCGCCGCCGAGGGCGGCGAAGCCTAAAGAGCGATGTTGCTCATCGCGGGTCTCGGCAACCCCGGACAGGGGTACGCGAAGAACCGCCACAACGTCGGCTTCATGGCCGTTGAGGAAATTGCGCGCCGGTGGGGCTTCTCACCGGCGCGTTCTCGTTTTCAGAGCCAGGCCTGCGAAGGCGAGATCGACACGCCGAGCGGGCGGGTGCGGGCGTTGATCCTGAAGCCACAGACCTTCTACAATGAGAGCGGCCGCGCCATCGGCGAGGCGCTGAAGTTCTTCAAATTGAAGCCCGCCGATCTGGTGGTCTTCTACGACGAGATCGACCTCGCGCCCGGCCGCTTCCGCATGAAGACCGGAGGCGGCGCGGCCGGCAACAACGGTATCCGATCCACCGCCTCCCAGGTCGGCCCCGACTTCCGCCGCGCGCGAATCGGCACCGGCCACCCGGGCCAGAAGGAGCTGGTGCACGGCCACGTGCTCTCCGACTTCCACAAGGCCGAGTTGAAGTGGCTGGAGCCGCTGCTGCAGGCGGTAGCCGACGCCGCCCCGATGCTCGCGGCCGGCGAGGATGAGAAGTACCAGGCCGAAGTGATGCGCCTGGCCCCAGCCGAAAAGGCCGACCCGCGCGCGCTGGCGCGCGGGAAGGACGCCTGACCCACCCGCTCGCGTTTGATCGCTGGCCTTGCGCAGAGGCCCGGTTCTCGCACAAGTTGGCTGCCATGCGGCGTGGTTGATGCGCTCCTCAAGATCTCGCTGCGCAAGAGGGCATGGCTGATCCGATCGCCACCGTTGATCCGACAGCCTTCCTGGCGGGTGGAGGCGTCGCGGGCGCATTGATCGCGCGCCATGATTGGGAGCCGACTGTGCTCGGCGCTCCGAAGACTTGGCCGGCCAGTCTGAAGACCGTCATGGCCATGGTGCTGCGCTGCCCCGAGCCCATGGCTGTGCTTTGGGGGCCGGACGGCGTCATGATCTACAACAACGCCTACGCCGCGTTCATCGGCGACGCCCACCCCGGGCTTCTCGGATCGAAGGTCCGCGAGGCATTCCCGCGGGCGGCGGCCTTCATGGACAAGATGATGCGGGCGGTCCTGTCGGGTGAAAGCCTCGCCATTCGTGACCGGGAGTTGACGCTTGCCCGCCGCGGCCGCGCCGAACCGGTGTGGATGAACATCACCTACTCGCCCATCCTGGGCGACGACGCCGAGCCCGCGGGCGTGCTCGTGCTCGTCACCGACACAACCCAGCGCGTGGAGGCGGAGCTCAAGGCGGCCGCCGAGACCTCTCGACAGCGGCGAATGTTCACGCAGGCGCCGGGGTTCATTTCCATTCTGTGGGGCCCCGAGCACGTCTTCGAATTCGTCAACAACACCCACCGGAGGCTGTTCGGCGGCACAGTCGAGGGCAAGGCGTTCCGCAAAGCCTTCCCGCTGCTGCGTCGCCTGCCGAAGGTGCTCGACCAGGTGTACGAGACCGGCGAGCGGTACACGGCTCATGCCGAGCGCGTCATGGCTCCGGTGGACAACCCGATCAACGAGCTTTTCGTCGATTTCGTGCTGGAGCCGATCACCGACGACGACGGCCGCGTGCGCGGCGTGTTCTGCGAAGGATTCGACGTCACCAACGAGGTGCGTGCGCGTAAGGCGGCGGATGAGACCCAGGCGCGGCTGAGCGCCGCCTTCGACGTTGCGCGGCTGGGCTCGCACGAATGGGATCTCGCGACCATGACGCCCGTCATGGACGCCCGCGCGCGGGAGATCTTCGGCTTCACATCCGACGAGCCGTTGACGCTGGAGTCCTACATTTCGCGCATGGACCCGGACGATCTGGCGCGCCACGCCGCCGTGTGGCCCGGCCCGACCCAACGGCGGCAACTTGAATATCGTATCCATCTGCCGAGCGGAGCGACCCGGCATGTCGTCAGCATCAGCGACGTCGTTCCCGGGCCGGACGGCCGGCTCAATCGCGTCGTCGGCGTGATCGCCGATGTGACGGAGCGTAAGCGCGCGGAAGAGCGGCAGAGGCTGCTGATCAACGAGCTGAACCATCGGGTGAAGAACACGCTGGCGACCGTGCAATCGATCGCCGCCCACACGCTGCGCGCCGCTCGCGATGCGGCGAGCGCGCGCGATGCTTTCGAGGCGCGGCTGATGGCGTTGGCGGCGACCCACGACCTGCTGACCTCCGAGAGCTGGCATGGCGCCTGGATGGCCGACGTGGTCGATGCGGCGGCCGCGCCGTTCCAATCCGACCGCCGGCGGCAGATCCGCCATTCGGGTCCAGCGGTGTGGCTGGCCGCCCAGCGGGCGCTGGCGCTCAGCATGGCGCTGCACGAACTCGCCACCAACGCCGTCAAGTACGGCGCGCTCTCGCTTCCCGCAGGCCATGTCGCGGTGCGGTGGCGCAAGACGCGCGACGGCGACCTCGCCCTGTCCTGGACCGAACAGGATGGCCCCCCGGTGCAGCCGCCGACCCATACCGGGTTCGGCTCGCGCCTGTTGGAGCGTGGTCTGGCTCGCGAGCTTGGCGGCGAGGTCGATTTCCAGCTCAAGCCGGACGGCGCGCGCTGCGAAATCCGCTTCCCGCTGGAAGACCCGAATCAGGCGTCCGCGCCGGAGCCCGCCGCTCCGATCTAAAGCGGCGTCAGGCCGGCTCGTAGTTGAGAATCGGGGCCAGCCAGCGCTCGGCGGTGGCCACGTCCCAACCCTTGCGTCGCGCGTAGTCCTCGATCTGGTCGCGCTCGATCCGCCCAACCCCGAAGTAGTGCGCCTCGGGATGGGCGAAGAAGAGGCCCGAGACCGCCGCGGGCGGCGTCATCGCGAAACTCTCGGTCAGCTCGATGCCCGTGGCCTTATTCGCATCCAGGATCTGGAACAGCGTCGCCTTCTCGGTGTGGTCGGGCTGGGCGGGATAGCCGGGCGCCGGGCGGATGCCGCGGTACTGCTCGGCGATCATCTCGTCGAGGTCGAACGGCTCGTCGGAGGCATATCCCCAGAGCTCCGTGCGCGCCCGCCGATGCAAGGCCTCGGCGAACGCCTCCGCCAGCCGGTCGGCGAGCGCGGTGGACAGGATCGCCGAATAGTCGTCGCCGGCGGCCTTGAACTGCTGGGCCAGCTCCAGCTCGCCGTGGCCGGCGGTGACGGCGAAGCCGCCGACCCAGTCCGGCTTGGTCCCGACCGGGGCCACGAAGTCGGCCAGCGCGACGTTCGACTGCGCACCGCTCTTCAGCATCTGCTGGCGCAGCGTGTGCAGGCGGGCGAGCTCCGTCGTCCGGGTCTCGTCGGTGTAGAGCACGACATCGTCGCCGTCGGAATTGGCCGGCCAGAATCCGACGACGCCGCGCGCTTCCAACAGGCCTTCCTGGATGATCCGGGCCAGCATCTTCTGCGCGTCGGCGTAGAGTTCGCGCGCAGCCTCGCCGACCACGTCGTCCTCGAGGATCTGCGGGAAGCGGCCGATCAGTTCCCAGCTGGCGAAGAAGGGCGTCCAGTCGATGTGGCGGACCAGCTCGGGCAGGTCGTAGGGCGCGAACGTCCGCGTGCCGGTGAAGGCGGGCCTGGGCGGGTCGTAGGTCGTCCAGTCGGGCGTGAAGGCGTTGGCGCGCGCTTCGGCGATCGTGGCGCGGGCGCGGTTCCCCTGCCCACGCGCGAACTGCTCGCGAACCTTCTGATAGTCGGCGCGGGTGTCGGCGACGAAGCGATCGTGGTCGGTGGAGGAGAGCAAGCTGGAGACCACGCCCACCGCGCGGCTGGCGTCCAGCACATAGGTGGTCGAGCCTTCATAGCGAGGCGCGATCTTCACCGCGGTGTGGGTCTTAGAGGTGGTCGCCCCGCCGATTAGCAGCGGGATCTTGAAGCCGCGCCGCTGCATCTCGGCGGCGACGAAGGCCATCTCGTCGAGCGACGGCGTGATCAGGCCGGAGAGGCCGACGATGTCGACCTTGTGCTGCTCCGCCTCGTCGAGGATGCGGTCAGCGGGCACCATGACGCCAAGGTCGATAACCTCGTAGTTGTTACACTGCAGGACCACGCCGACGATGTTCTTGCCGATATCGTGGACGTCGCCCTTGACGGTGGCCATCAGGATGCGGCCGGCCGCCTTGCGCTCGCCGCCGTCCTTCTCCGCCTCCATGAACGGCATCAGATAGGCCACCGCCTGCTTCATCACCCGGGCGGACTTCACCACCTGAGGCAGGAACATCTTGCCCGCGCCGAACAGGTCTCCGACCACATCCATGCCGGCCATCAGCGGACCTTCGATGACGTGCAGCGGTCGCTCAGCCTTGAGCCTGGCCTCCTCGACGTCGACCTCGATGAAGTCGCCGACGCCGCGCACCAGCGCGTGCTGTAGCCGCTGCTCGACGGGGGCCTCCCGCCAGGTGAGGTCGGGACCCTTGTTCTCGCTCTTGCCGCCTTTGTACTTCGGCGCGAGGTCGACCAGGAACTCGGTGGGGTCCTGCCCGTCCGGCCGCTTGCGGTTGAGGATCACGTCCTCGACGGCGTCGCGCAGCTCGGCCGGGATCTCGTCGTAGACCGGCAGGTCGCCGGCGTTGACGATGCCCATGTCCATGCCCGCGGCGATGGCGTGGTAGAGGAAGACCGAGTGGATCGCCCGGCGCACGGGCTCGTTGCCGCGGAAGCTGAACGAGACGTTGGAGACGCCGCCGGAGATCCGCGCATAGGGCAGCTGCTGCTTTATGCGCTGCGTCGCCTCGATGAAGTCGACGGCGTAGTTGTTGTGCTCCTCGATCCCCGTCGCCACGGCGAAGATGTTGGGGTCGAAGATGATGTCCTCGGGCGGGAAGCCGACCTCGTCGACCAGGATCTTGTAGGCCCGCGCGCTGATCTCGACCTTGCGGTCGGCGGTGTCGGCCTGGCCAGTTTCGTCGAAGGCCATCACCACCACGGCCGCGCCGTAGCGCAGGCACGCCTTGGCCTGCTCGACGAACTTGGCCTCGCCTTCCTTGAGGCTGATCGAATTGACGATGCACTTGCCCTGCACGCACTGCAGGCCGGCCTCGATCACCTCCCACTTGGAAGAGTCGACCATCACCGGCACGCGAGCGATGTCGGGCTCGGCGGCGACCAGGTTGAGGAAGGTCCGCATCGCCGCGACGGAATCCAGCAGGCCCTCGTCCATGTTGACGTCGATGACCTGGGCGCCGGCCTCGACCTGCTGGCGCGCCACCGAGAGCGCCTCGGGGTAGTTCCCCTCGGCGACCAGCTTGCGGAATTTCGCCGAGCCGGTGACGTTGGTCCGTTCGCCGACATTGATGAAGGTGGGGCGCATCTCAATCCAAATCTAAGTACCGGCATCTCTCCCGCGCAGCGGGGGAGGACGTTCTACGCCAATTCGAACGGTTCGAGGCCAGCGAGCCGCATGGCCTTGGGACGCTCGGGCAGTGCGCGGGGCTTCAGGCTCCGCACCTCGTCGGCGACGTGGCGGATGTGATCCGGCGTCGTGCCACAGCAGCCGCCGAGGATGTTGACGAGGCCCGCCTCGGCCCATTCGTGGAGCGCGTGCCCGGTCTCGTCCGGCGTCTCGTCGTACTCGCCCATGGCGTTGGGCAGGCCCGCGTTGGGATAGGCCGAGACCAGGGTGTCGGCGACGCGGGCGAGCTCGGCGATGTGCGGCCGCATCAGCTCGGCGCCCAGCGCGCAGTTCAGGCCGATCGCGAACGGCTTGGCGTGCTTCACCGAGTTCCAGAATGCTTCGACCGTCTGGCCCGACAGCGTGCGCCCCGAGCGATCGGTGATGGTGCCGCTGATCCAGATCGGCAGCGGCTGGTAGCCCTGGTCCTCCAGGTCGAGGATCGCCTTGATGCAGGCCTTGGAGTTCAGCGTGTCAGTGATGGTCTCGATCAGGAACAGGTCGACGCCGCCCTCGTGCAGCGCCTTCACCTGCTCGACATAGGCCTCATAGACCTGCTCGAAGGTGACCTTGCGCGCGCCGGGGTCATTCACGTCCGAGGACATCGACAGCATCACCGGCAGCGGCCCGATCGAGCCGGCCACGAAGCGCGGCTTGTGCGGCTCCTTGGCCGTCCATTGGTCGGCGACTCGGCGCGCGGTCCGGGCGCCCTCCAGATTGATGTCGCGGACGGCCGACTCCAGCCCGTACTCCGCCTGTCCGATCGAGGTGGCGGAGAAGGTGTTGGTCTCGCTGATGTCGGCGCCGGCGGCGAAATACTGGTCGTGCAGGTCGGCGATGATGTCGGGCCGGGTCAGGCACAGTAGGTCGTTGTCGCCCTTCAGCTGGCCTGGATGGTCCTTGAAGCGGTCGCCGCGATAGTCGGCCTCGTCCAGCCCGCGCTTCTGGATCATCACGCCCCAGGAGCCGTCGAGGATCAGCACCCTCTCCTTCGCCGCGGCCTTCAGCGCCGCGATGCGCTCGGTTCTCGTCATGCCGCAGCCTCTTCGGCGGGAACTTCAGGTTCGCGCACGCCCAGCACCCGGCAGATGGCGTAGGTGAGGTCGGCGCGGTTCAGCGTGTAGAAGTGGAAGTCGTCGAAGCCTTCTTCCAGCAGCTTGGCGCACATCTCGGTGGCGACCGAGGCGGCGACCAGCCGGCGCGTCTCCGGATCCTTCTCCAGGCCCTCGAACAGCGCCCCCATCCAATCCGGCAGGACGATGCCGATCGGCCCGGCCATCTTCTGCAGGCTCTTGAAGTTGGTGACCGGCATAATCCCCGGCGCGATCGGAATGGTGACGCCCGCCTTGCGGACGCGGTCCATGAACCGCAGGAACGCCTCGTGGTCGAAAAAGAACTGGGTGATGGCGCGCGTCGCGCCGGCGTCCACCTTGGCCTTCAAGACGTCGATGTCGTGCTCGATCGACGGGCTTTCCGGATGGATCTGCGGATAGAGGCCGACGCTGACCTCGAACTCGCCGACGCCGCGGATCGCCTGCGTCAGCTCGGTGGCGTTGTTGTAGCCGTCGTCGCGCGGCGTATAGCGGCCGCCGATCTGGCCCGGCGGATCGCCGCGCAGGGCGACGATGTGGCGGACGCCGGCCTCCCAATAATCGCGGATCACCTCGTCCACTTCGCCCCGCGAGGCCTCGACGCAGGTCAGGTGCGCCGCCGGCTTAAGCGAGGTTTCGCGCAGCATGCGCAGCACGGTGCGGTGGGTGCGGTCGCGCGTCGAGCCGCCGGCGCCATAGGTCACCGAGACGAAGGAAGGGCCGAGCGGCTCCAGCCGGCGGATGCACTCCCAGAGGCTGGCTTCGGCCTCGGGCGTCTTGGGCGGCGAGAACTCGAACGACACGGTCGGCCGCGGACGGCCGCCCAGGCCGGCGCGCGCGACCGGGCCGAACGCGGATTTGGGGCCGCTCATGCAGCGCTCCTTTGGTCGTCACGGCCGCGCTCGGCCGTCCAGATCTTCACGGTGAGGCCCTGTTGCTGGGCCGGGGGCAGCGCCGCGGCGGCGACGACGGGGAAGCCGGCCTCGCCCAGCCAGCGCTCCATCTCGGCGTCGGAGAAGCCCAGGCGGCGATGCTGGTGCTGCTCGCGCAGGAACTCCAGGCCGTGCGGGGCGAAGTCGACGATGATCAGCTTGCCGTCGCCCGCCACGATGCGGCCGGCCTCGCGCAACGCCGCGGCCGGGTCCGAGAGGTAGTGCAGCACCTGGTGCACGACCACGAGGTCGGCGCTGGCGTCCGGCAGCCGGGTGCCGAAGATGTCGCCGTGGCGCAGCTCGCACCGCTCCAGCCCGGCCTGGGAAACGTGGTTGCGCGCGATGTTGAGCATCTGCTGCGACAGATCGAGGCCCAGCGCCTGCTCGACCCGGGGCGCCAGCAGGGTGAGCATCCGCCCTGCCCCCGTGCCCAGGTCGACCAGGCGCTTGAAGGGACCCGGCCCGGTGGCCTCGAGGATGGCATGCTCGACGTCGCTTTCGGCGACGTAGAGCGAGCGGATCTCGTCCCATCGCGCGGCATTGCGGGCGAAGTATTCTGCGGCGTCGGCGGCGCGCTCGGACTGAACCTCGGCCAGTTGCTGGGCGTCGCGCGTCAGCACGGCGTCGGCCGGGTCGATGTGCGCCAGCGCATCGGCGACGAATTCGGCGGCTTGCCCGTGCGCGGTGAGCCTATAGAAGACCCATGCGCCGTCTGGGAATCGTTCCACGAGCCCAGCTTCGGCCAGCAGTTTGAGGTGCCGCGAGACGCGCGGCTGACTTTGGTCGAGCACGCGGCACAGCTCGAGCACCGCCAGCTCCTCGCGGGCGAGCAGCGCCAGAATGCGCAAGCGCGTGGGTTCGCCCGCCGCGCGGAGCACGTCGACAACCTGGCCCGCCGAGAGCTTCATGGGCCATATAAAGATATCTTTATGCCTTTATGTCAAGCGTCGCGAACCGGCGTCGCCAGCGGCTGACCGGCGAGGAACAACCGGATGTTGTCGATCGCGGCGGCGAGCAGACGCGGAACGACGTCCGAGGTCATGCCCGCGTCGTGCGGCGTGAGCAGCGTATTGGGCACATCCGCCCAGCGATCTTCCGGCGTCGGTTCGTCGACGAAGACGTCGAGCGCCGCGCGGCCGAGCCGGCCATCCTTCAGCGCCGCGATCAGCGCGTCCTCGTCGATCAGCGCGCCGCGGGCGATATTGACGATCATGCCGTCGGGGCCGACCGCCTCGATCAGCTCGCGCGAGATCACGCCGCGATTGCCGGGGTGGGAGCGGCTGGCCACGAGCAGGATGTCGCTCCAAGCCGCGAGCGCGCTCAGGCTCTCCGCCTGAGGCCAAGGCGCGTCCGGCTTGGGCCGCGGTCCCCACCAGTTGATCTCCAGGCCGAACGGCTCGGCGCGGCGGGCGCAGGCCACGCCGATCGCGCCCAGGCCGACGATGCCGAGCCGCCGGCCGCTGAGGCTGCGCGGCGGCCGCCGGCGGTGCGCCTCCTCCCATCGGCCCTCGCGCAGCATCCGCTCGCTGACAGGGATGCCGCGCCACCCGGCGATCACCAGGCCCATGGCATAGTCGGCGGCGTCGGCGGCGTTCAGCCCCGCGGCGGTGGTCACCTCGACGCCGTGTGCGCGACACCAGCCGACGTCGACGCTGCCGTAGCCGGCGCCGATCACGGCGACGAGGCCGAGGTTGGGCAGGGTCTGCAGCAGCGCCTGCTCCAGCGGAGCACCGTCGATGTGGAGGACGGCGCGGACCTTGGGGCGATCCGTCTCTGTCATTTCCCAGCCGAGCACCACGTCCCAGCCCTCGCCGCGCAGTCGAGACTCCAGGCGGGCGAGGCCGGGATTATTGAGCATGACGGCGGGCGTCGCTGCGGCCTCCATGGGACCTCCTGGATCTATCCGCGGCGACTATAGCGTCCCTCCCCGCCCGGGGGAGTGGGAAAGCGCTAGTGCGGCCTGGCCTCGCCGGCGCCGACCGAACTTAGCGCGCGCGTGGCGGCCCTCGGCGAACTCCTCGATCATCTTGGCGCAGAAGGCCGGTAGGTCATCGGGCTTGCGGGAGGTCACAAGGCCTTCGTCGACCACCACCTCCTGGTCGACCCAGTCAGCGCCGGCGTTGACGAGGTCGACTTTCAGCGACGGCCAGGATGTCATGCGGCGGCCGTCCACGCCGCGCGCGTTGATCAGCGTCCAAGGGCCGTGGCAGATCGCTGCGATCGGCTTGCCGGCCTCGACGAACTGGCGAACGAAGGCGATGGCCTGCGCCGCCAGCCGCAACTGGTCGGGATTGATGACGCCGCCCGGCAGCACCAGGGCGTCGTACTCGTCGGGCGTGGCCTGAGCGAGCTCGCGGTCGACCCGCACCTTCTGGCCTTTGTCATGATGGTTCCAGCCCTGGATCTCGCCGCCGTGGGGTGAGATCACCTCGACCTCGGCGCCCGCGCCGCGCAGGACCTCGACCGGCGTAGTCAGTTCGATCTGCTCGAAACCATCGGTGGCGAGGACGGCCACCTTCTTGCCCTGAAGCCGCTGCTCGGCCATGGCGCATCTCCTCTGAGGCTAAGAAATTTGCGGCTCAACTCGAGGCCGGCGCTCGCAGTTCCGCCGCCATCAAAAGTGTGCGGCGACCTAATTCCCGCCCCACTCGCCATGCAGGATACGCCCTCCCCTACAGACCAGTGTCCCAAGGGAGGCCCCCATGATCCCCAATGGCCCACAGGACGTGGTTCAGATCGGCGTGTTAGCCGCTGAAACCGGATGGCTGCTCACCCACCCGGCGGTGCAGAGCCGATTTGCAGACAGGGAGGAAGCGCTGACGGCCGCGCGGCGGCTCGCCCACCTCGAGACCTGGCGCGGTCACGAGGTGGACGTGCAGGTGCAGGACCCGGTCAGCGCCGAGATCGCTTCCTTCGATCCCCGATGAGGAGGACGCCGCCCGCCGTCAGGACGGGTGTGCGGCCTTATAAGCCTTGGCCGCCGCGTTGAAGTCGGACCCGACGCGTTCCTTGTCCGCCTGGTTCTGCTTGATGCTCGCGTCGGCGGCCTTGGCCACAGCCGGATCGACCTTGGTTTTGTTGGCGGTCGCCTCTTCCTTCTTCGCCTTCAGCTCGTTGATCACGCAGCCCTGGAAGGTGTCCGAGGCGGTGAGGAACTCGGAAACCTGGCTCTTCATCGCCAGGAGTTCGTCCATGGTCGCCTTGCCGCCGTCGATCTTCGTCTCCGGAGCGGCGGGACGTTGGCATTCGGCCTGCGCCAGGCACGGCGCCGCAAGCCCGAGAACGGCGCCGAACGCCAGGAGTGCCGCATGCTTCATCTGAATTCCTCCACTAAGGGGCGGCATACAAACACAGCGAGCCCGGTCGCCGCCAGCGCGCCGTTTCGCCGCGCGGCCGCGAGCGACAACGCTAGGTTTCACCGCCTCGGCGAAACAAATGGCCGAGGTGTCGGTTCTACCTGCGCCGGGGCGTCCGGCGTGACATGGGAGACCACGATGAAGACGATTGCCCTGGCCGCTGGCGCGGCTGCTCTACTGCTGACCGCAGGCGTCGCCGAAGCGGCTGCAAAGAAGAGCCATCATCGGTCCGGCGGCGGCGCCGCCGCCGCGGCCAGCCCGTCGCAGCCGATCCCGTACGCGGTGCTCGACGACTATCTCGCCGCCTCGCCGAAGGAACGGGCCTCCCGCGACTGGTGGTCTGGCGGCAACATGGCGGCGACCACCGGAGCCTCGGCCAACGCCGCGGCGTCGACGACGACGAGCCCGTCGACCAGCTCCAGCTCGATGAGCTCCGGCGCGACGACGGACTCGACGACGTCGGGTGCGATGCCGTCCGGCTCGATGTCATCCGGCTCGATGTCATCCGGAGCGACGGCGCCCGCGCCTTCGACCAGCTCCGAGAGCTCCGGCGGGGCGGCCGGCCAGGTGAACACGCCGACCGACTCCGGGGCAGGCGCCGGCTCCAGCTCGACCAGCGGCGCCTCGACGAGCACGCCGTCCGACACCTCCGGCGCGGCGACCACGCCGCGCTAGGCGCGTAGGCTTAAGGCCTCGGTTCGCCGGGGCCTCTTGTTAAAGCGGGGCAAAAGTGGGTCCGGTTTTGCGCCCGCAACCCGCTCGAGCTTTTGGATCCAGAGGACGATCCAAAGTTCAGGCGATCCGCCTGAACGCATCGTGCTCTAGCGCGCGAACTTCTGGAACTTGATCCGGTGCGGAATGATGCTGTCCGCGCCGAGGCGGCGCTTCTTGTCCTCTTCGTAGGCTTCGAAGTTGCCCTCGAACCATTCCACTTGGCTGTCGCCTTCGAAGGCGAGGATGTGGGTGGCGAGCCGGTCCAGGAACCAGCGGTCGTGGCTGATGACCACCGCGCAGCCGGGAAAATCTTCCAGCGCGCTTTCCAGCGCCTGCAGGGTTTCCACGTCGAGGTCGTTGGTCGGTTCGTCGAGCAGGATGACGTTGCCGCCTGAGGCCAGCGTCTTGGCCAGATGCACGCGGTTGCGCTCGCCGCCGGAGAGCAGGCCGACTTTCTTCTGCTGATCGGCGCCCTTGAAGTTGAAGGTGCCGACGTAGGCGCGGCTCGGCACTTCACGCGTGCCGATCTTCATGATGTCGAGGCCGCCGGAGATTTCCTCCCACACGTTCTTATTGGGGTCGAGCGTGTCACGGCTCTGGTCGACATAGGCCATCTTGACCGTCTCGCCGAGGCGCACGGAACCCTGGTCGGGCGTCTCCTGGCCGGTGAGGATCTTGAACAGGGTCGACTTGCCGGCGCCGTTGGGGCCGATCACGCCGACGATGCCGCCCGGCGGCAGCTTGAACGACAGGCCCTTGAACAGCAGCTTGTCGCCGTATTCCTTCTCAAGGCCCTCGGCCTCGATCACCACATGGCCCAGCCGCGGGCCCGGCGGAATCTGGATCTGGGCGAAGGTCTGCTTCTGGCGCTCGGCCTCGTCCTGCAGCTCTTCGAAGGCGGCCAGACGCGCCTTGGACTTGGTGCGCCGCGCCGAGGGCGAAGTGCGGGTCCAGGCCAGTTCGCGCTCGAAGATGCGCTTCTTGCCGGCTTCCTCCCGCTCTTCCTGCAGGATGCGCTTGGCCTTCTGCTCCAGCCACGAGGAGTAGTTGCCCTCGTAGGGCAGCCCCTTGCCGCGGTCGAGCTCCAGCGTCCACTTGGTGACCTGGTCGAGGAAGTAGCGGTCGTGGGTGATCAGGATCACGCAGCCCGGGAACGCTTCAAGGTGATGCTGCAGCCAGGCCACGCTCTCGGCGTCGAGGTGGTTGGTCGGTTCGTCGAGCAGCAGCATGTCCGGCTTCGACAGCAGTAGGCGGGCGAGCGCCACGCGGCGCTTCTCACCGCCCGACAGCTTGTCCACCGGCCAGTCGTTGGGCGGGCAGCGCAGCGCGTCCATCGCCATCTCGATGCGGCTGTCGATGTCCCACAGGTCGCCCGCGTCGAGCTTCTCCTGCAGCGCGGTCATCTCCTCCATAAGCTCGTCGGAGTAGTCCTCGCCCAGCTTGGCGGCGATCTCGTTGAACTTGTCGAAGGTCTGCTTCTCTTCGCACCAGGCGATGACGTTGCCCCAGACGTCGAGCTTCTCGTCGAGTTGCGGCTCCTGCTCGAGGTAGCCGCGCTTGATGCCCTCGGCGGCCATCGCTTCGCCGGTGAAGTCCTTGTCCAGGCCGGCCATGATCTTCAAGAGCGTGGACTTACCGGAGCCGTTGACGCCCACCACGCCGATCTTGGCGTCGGGATAGAACGACAGCCAGATGTTCTCGAAGGTCTTCTTCGGCGCCCCGGGGAAGGCTTTGGTGAGCCCCTGCATCTGGAAGATGTATTGCTGCGCCATAGGGCGTCCGGGTCTTTCTGAGTGTGGGAAGGCACGCAGATAGCGGTCGAGTGTGTCCGGCGCAATGCGGCGCGCCCTCAAGGCGCGCAGAGTTGTCAGGCGGTGCCGCAACAAACGCCATTCCGGTTCCGGCAGGGGGAACGCCAGCGGCGCTGACGCGTACTGGAGCCCACAGAGGATCGCAAACCTCGGAAACAGAAGGATTGTCACCATGCACAAGGACGAAATGAAGGGCGCCGCGAAAGACGCGAAGGGCTCGGTGAAGGAAGCGATCGGCAAGGCGACCGGCAACGAGCGCATGCAGGCCGAGGGCGCCGCCGAAAAGACCGCCGGGAAGGTGCAGAAGGGCGTCGGCAACATGAAGGACGCCGCGCGCAACGCGCTGAAGCACTGACCGCGAGCCGAGCGTCGAAGAACGGGGCCGCGCGCTGCGCGGCCCTTTTTCATGGCTGCGCCGGATCGGGCCGCAGGCCGCGTTAAAAGCACCGCACGCTGACGGATGACGAAACCCAGGAACAACTGATACGAACCATAGGACTCGTCCGGCTTGCTCGGCGGAGTTGACGCAAGTTCCAGGTCCGCAGGACCGCGCCGACGGGCACGCCCGCTGCGCCTTGCCCAGAGAAGGACGATTGAACTGGTCAAACTCTGGAAAAGGACAGCGGTCCCCAGGCGCGCGAAAGTGCGTATCCTTGCCGCCGTCGCAAGGGATCAATCCGCCGAGTCCTTCGTTGCCGCATCCGCCGGCTCAATGAACAGGAGCGGTCGCCAGGTGCTCGATATCGTCGTCCCAGAGGCTGAAAATCTCGTCCGGCTCGAGTCTCCCGGGACAAGTTTGGCGCGGGGCGATGGCGTAGACGGCTTCCATCTCGTCGACACCACCATGATGTACGCGCCCCGCTCGGGCGGGGTGAAGCGCTACCTGACCGCCAAGCGCCAGTGGATGGCGGCGCGACATCCCGAAGTCCGCCACACCCTGGTCGTGCCCGGCGCGCGCACCCGGCGCGACGCGGAAGGCCTGGTCACCGTCGCCGCGACGCGACTGCCGTTCGGCGACGGCTATCGCATGCCGGCCAGCGTGACCAAGTGGGAGAGCATCCTGCGCCGCTGCGACCCCGACATCATCGAAGCGGGCGACGTCTTCGTGCCGGGTCATGCCGCGCTCGAGGCTGGAGAGGCGCTCGGCATCCCCGTCGTCGGCTTCTGCCACACCGATGCGGCCGCACTGGCGGCCCTGCACCTGGGCGAATGGGCCGAGCAGCCGACGTTCAATTTCTGGGCTCAGGCCTACCAGCGCTTCGACCATGTGATCGCGCCCAGCCAGCATACCGCCGCACGGCTGGCGGAAGCGGGGATCGAGCGCTTCACGGTCCTGCCGCTGGGTGTCGACACCGAATTATTCCATCCGGGCCGCGGCGATCGCGCGCGGCTGATCCGCAAGCTCGGCCTGCAGTCAGACGCGCGCCTACTGGTGTTCGCCGGCCGGTCCGCGCGCGAGAAGAACGTCGAGTCGATGGTGGCGGCCGTCGAGCGGCTGGGAAAGCCCTACCACCTGCTGTTGATCGGCGCCGGTCGCGACACCCGCCCCTCGGCCCAGGTCAGCTGCATCGAATACCAACGCGATCCGCAGCGCCTGGCGGCCCTGCTGGCCAGTTGCGACGCTTTCCTGCACGCCAACGAGAACGAGATCTTCGGCCTGGTGGTGCTGGAAGCCATGGCCGCCGGCTTGCCGGTCATCGGACCCGACAGCGGCGGCGTCGGCGAATTGATCGATGACAGCGTCGGCCAGCACGCTCGCGCCTCCGACCCCGAGCACCTGGCGGAAGCCATCCAAGCGCTTTTCGCGCGCGACATGGGGGCGATCGCCGAAGCCGCCCGCCGGCGCGCCGAGACGCGGCACGGCTGGGACGCCACGTTCGAGAGGCTGATGGAGCTCTACGCCAGCCTGATCAACGACGCGGCCCATCCGCTGGCGCTGAGCGCCTAATCGGGACGTAGCGGCAGGCAGCGACTGGCGGTCGGGCGGACGGGTGGCTAAATCGGTCGGATGCGAACCGACACGCCGCCGGCGATCCGGCTTCCGGACTACCGTCCCCCTGCGTACCTCATCGACGAGGCGCTGCTCGCCTTCGACCTTCAGCCGAACGCGACGCGCGTGAAGGCGCGCCTGACGGTGCGGCGCAATGGCGATCACGCCGCTCCGCTCCGCCTGAACGGTGAGCGTCTGAAGCTGATTTCCGTGGCCGTCGATGGCCGCACGCTTGGGCCCAACGCGCGCGAGCTGGACGAGGCCTTTCTGACCGTCCCGAACGTTCCGGCGGCGTTCGTCCTCGAAACCGAGGTCGAGATCGACCCGCAGAATAATAAGGCGCTGGAAGGGCTCTACATGTCCGCCGGGCGCTTCTGCACTCAGTGCGAGGCGGAAGGCTTCCGCAAGATCACCTACTGGCCCGATCGGCCCGACGTGCTCGCGCGCTTCACCGTGCGGATCGAGGCCGACCGGAAGTACGGACGCCTGCTCTCGAACGGCAATCTGGTCGAAGCGGGCGAGCTGGCCGGCGGGCGCCACTACGCTGTCTGGAACGATCCCTTCCCCAAGCCCTGCTACCTGTTTGCGCTGGTGGCCGGCGAACTCGACATGCTCGACGACCAGCTGGTGACCGCCAGCGGCCGCACCGTCGACCTGCGGATCTACGTCGACCCTGGGATGGCGCCGCGCGCCGCCTACGCCATGGACGCGCTGAAGCGGTCGATGACCTGGGACGAGCAGGCGTTCGGGCGCGAGTACGACCTCGACCTGTTCATGATCGTGGCCGTCCGCGACTTCAATTTCGGAGCGATGGAGAACAAGGGCCTCAACATCTTCAACTCCTCGCTGCTGCTCGCCGACCCGGCCACGGCGACGGACGCCGACTACGAACGCATCGAAAGCGTCGTGGCGCACGAGTACTTCCACAACTGGACCGGCGACCGGATCACCTGCCGCGACTGGTTCCAACTGTGCCTGAAGGAAGGGCTGACGGTGTACCGCGACCAGTCCTTCTCCGCGGACATGCGCGGGGCGGCGGTGCAGCGGATCAAGGACGTCAAGGCGCTGAGGGCGCGGCAATTTCCGGAAGACCAGGGCCCGCTGGCCCATGCGGTGCGCCCGTCGAGCTATGTGAAGATCGAGAATTTCTACACGGCGACCATCTACGAAAAGGGCGCGGAGATCATCCGCATGCTGAAGACGCTGATCGGCGATGACGCCTTCCGCGCGGGCATGGACCTCTACTTCAAGCGCTGGGACGGCGCGGCCACCACCGTCGAGGAATTCGTCCGCTGTTTCGCCGAGAGTTCCGGCAAAGACCTGTCGCACTTCTTCGCCTGGTACGAGCAGGCGGGCACACCCAGGGTCTCGCTCGCGAAGAGCTACGACGTGGACGCCAAGACGCTCACGCTGGAGCTGGCCCAGCAGACCCCGCCCACGCCCGGCCAGCCGCAGAAGCGGCCGCTGCCGATCCCCGTCACCGTCGGACTGCTGGACCACGAGGGCCGCACCTTAAGCTTCGAGCACGAAGGCCAGAGGGGCGACGAGGCGCTGATCCTGTTCGACCAGCCGGCAGTCAAGGTGACGCTGCGTCAGGTCGAGCGCGAGCCGGCGATCTCGGCGCTGCGCGGCTTCTCGGCCCCGATCGTGCTGTCGAGCGACGCGCCGCCCCGCGACCGCTACGTACAGCTCGCCGCCGACCCGGACCTATTCAACCGCTGGGAGGCGGGCCAGACACTGGCGCGCGAGCTGATCCTTAGCCGCGCGGCGGGCCGCCCCGACGAGGTGGGCGAAGAGCGCTACGCCGAAGCCGTAGGCCGCGCGCTCGCCGACCAGGCCTCCGAGCCGGCGTTCAAGGCCCTGCTGCTTGCGCTGCCCTCGGAGCCGGACCTGGCGCTCGCCGTGGCGCCGGCCGATCCGGCGGCGATCCACGAGGCCCGCGACGGCCTGCTCGCCCGCCTCGCCGTCCACCTCGATGGGGAACTGCGCCATCTGCACACCGGCCTGCAGGATCTGGGCGAATTCTCGCCGGACGCCGCCGGGGCCGGGCGCCGGGCGCTGCGCAACGCCGCCCTTGAATTGCTCGCCGCCAACCCGCGGTCAGAGAACCTGACGCTGGCCACAGGGCATTTCGAGGCCGCCTCGAACATGACCGACGCCATGGGCGGCCTCACCGCCCTGATGCTGATCGGCGGCGAAGCGTATGAGCAGGCGCTGGCCGCCTTCTTCACGCGCTGGAAATCCGAGCCGCTGGTGATCGACAAGTGGTTCAACGTCCAGGCGCGCGACCCCCACGACACGGCGTTGGGCCGGGTGATCGGGCTGACCGCACACCCCGCCTTCGAGCCGGAGAACCCAAACCGGCTGCGGGCGCTGGTCTCGACCTTCGCGAACTTCAACCCGGCGCGCTTCCACGATCCGAGCGGCGCCGGTTACCGGTTTCTGGCCGACCAGATCCTGGCGGTCGACCGCTACAACCCAATGACCGCGGCTAAGCTGGTCGACCCGCTCGACGGCTGGCGGCGCTATCGGCCCGAGCTCGGCGCGCTGATGAAGGCGCAGCTAGAGCGGATCGCCGCCGCGCCCGGCCTCTCCAAGAACGTGCTGGAAAAAGCCAGCCTCGCTCTGGCCGACGACTGATACGCTGAGGCCCATGGACTCCGCAGAGGCCGCACACGTCTTCGCGCCCCTCGCGCTGGGGAGCCGCATGCAGCCATGCGGCCCGGTGCTGGACGCCAAGGCCGCGGCGCGCACGCGCGAGATGCTGGGCGAGGCGCCGCAGATCGCCGCCGCCTGGCCGGCGCTGGAGCCGGTGTTCGGCGCCTCGACCTATCTGGCGGGGCTGGCGCGGCGAGATCGCGAGCGGCTGGCGGATCTGCTTGGCAGCGACCCGGACGCGCGGCTGGAGGATCTTCTGGACCGCACCGCGGCGGTGGGCGAAGGCCCGCTCGACGCCGCCTCGGCGGACCTGCGGCGGCTGAAGGCGGAGCTGCACCTGCTGGCGGCGCTGGCCGACCTCGGCCGGGTGTGGGCGCTCGATGCGGTGACCGGCGCGATGACCCGCTTCGCCGACGCCGCGACCGTGGCCGCGCTGACCGTCGTCGGGCGTGGCGAGCTGGAGGCGGGGCGCCTCACCCGCCTGGGCGAGGGGCGCGAGGGTCCGGTGCCGGGCTGGTTCGCCATCGCGATGGGGAAGCAGGGGGCCTTCGAGCTCAACTATTCCAGCGACATCGACATCTCGGTCTTCTTCGATCCCGACAAGCTGCCGTTGGCGCAGGGCGTCGAGGCGCAGCCGTTCGCCGTCAAGCTCACCCAGCGGCTGGCGGAGCTGATGCAGGCCCGCACCGACGAGGGCTATGTCTTCCGAATCGACCTACGCCTAAGGCCCGATCCCTCCTCCACGCCGCCGGCCGTGCCGACGCCGGCCGCGCTCGACTACTACGAGAGCGTCGGCCAGAACTGGGAGCGGGCGGCCTTCATCAAGGCGCGCGCCTGCGCCGGCGACCTGGACGCGGCCGAGGACTTCCTGGCCGAGCTGCAGCCGTTCATCTGGCGCAAGAACCTCGACTTCGCCGCTATCGCCGACATCCACTCGATCAAGCGGCAAATCCACGCGCACAAGGTCGACGAACGGATGGAGGCGCGCGGCGTCGACCTCAAGCTCGGCCGCGGGGGCATCCGCGAGATCGAGTTCTACGTGCAGACCCAGCAGCTGATCCTGGGGGGCCGCAATCCGGCGCTGCGGGCCAATCGCACGCTCGATGCGCTGGCGGCGCTCGTGGCGGCGGGCCACATCAAACCACAGGCTGGCGAGGAGCTGGCCGACGCTTACCGCGTGCTGCGCGAGCTGGAGCACCGGGTGCAGATGCTGGCCGACGACCAGACGCACAAGCTGCCGGAGTCCGACGGCGAACGGCGACGCGTGGCCGCGCTCTACGGCTACGACCGGTTGCGCAGCTTCGATGCGGCGGTCACCCGCACGCTGAAGACCGTCAACGGCCGCTATGGCGAGCTCTTCCCCGAGGAGGAGCAGCTGTCGTCGCGTTTCGGCAGCCTGGTGTTCACCGGCGTCGACGACGACCAGGAAACGCTGGCGACGCTGGCGCGGATGGGATTCTCCAGCCCGGCGCGCGTCTCGCAGACCATCCGCAGCTGGCACCACGGGCGCATCCCGGCCACGCGCACCGAGCGCGGACGCGAGCTGTTCACCCGCCTCGCGCCGCGGCTGCTGGACGCCGCCCAGGCCACCGGCGCGCCGGACACCGCCTTCAACCGCTTCAGCGACTTCTTCTCGCGGCTGTCGTCGGGGGTGCAACTGCAGTCGCTGTTCCTGGCGCAGCCGAGGCTGTTCGAGCTGGTGGTGCAGGTGATGGCGTTCGCGCCGCGGCTGGCGAGCACGCTGGCCAGGCGCCCGGCCGCGATCGACGCCATGCTGGACACCGCCTTCTTCCAGGCGATCGACGTTGGCGAGGACGAGGCGGTGTTCCACGACGCCGTCGCCCGCGCCGAGGGTTTCGAGGCGGCGATGGACGCGGTGCGCCGGCTGCAGCGCGAACAAGCGTTTCGCGTCGGCGTGCAGGTGATGAGCGGGACCGCCAGCGCCGAGACCGCCGGCAAGGCTTTCGCCGACCTCGCCGACCTGTGCATCGGCGCGCTGGCGCCCGCGGCGCTGGCCGAGGCGGTGCGCATCGGCGGCGACTTCCCGGGTGAGGTGGCCGTCGTCGCGCTCGGTAAGTGCGGCTCGCGCGAGATGAGCGCCGGCTCCGATCTCGACCTGATGACGCTCTATCGGGCGGGCGATCCGGCGGCGACCTCAGGCCTGAAGGGCTGGGACGCGGCGACCTTCTACGGGCGCTTCACCCAGCGGCTGATTGCGGCGCTGTCGACCCAGACGGCGGAAGGCGGCCTCTATGAGGTCGACATGCAGTTGCGCCCGTCGGGCACCAAGGGGCCGGTCGCGGTGAGCTTCGCCGCCTTCGCGAGCTACTATCAGGGTGAGGCGGAGACCTGGGAGCACCTGGCGCTGACTCGCGCCCGCGTGGTCTGGGCCTCGTCGGGCGCCTTCGGCACGGACGCCGCCGGCGCCATCGAGGCGGCGCTGCGCCAGCCGCGCGACCGCAAGGCTGCGGTGCGCGACGTGCGCGAGATGCGCGACCTGCTGGAGCGCGAGCGGCCGCCGAAGGGCGAGTGGGACCTCAAGCTGTCGCCCGGCGGCCTAGTGGACATCGAGTTCGCCGCCCAGTTCCTGCAACTGGCGCACGCCGGCGCGGGCGGGCCGCTGGTGGCGAATACGGCGGACGCACTGGCGGCCTTCCACCACGCCAAGCTGGCGCCGGCCGAGCCGCTGGGGGCGCTGGAGCGCGCCTGGCGGCTGCAGCAGGACCTCACCCAGCTCCTCAAGGTGGCGCTGGAAGACATCCACGACCCGGAGACCGAGCCGAAACCGTTCCGCGCGCTCCTCGCCCGCGCCGGACACGCCCGCACCTTCGCCAGCCTGAAGACCAAGCTCGCCGCCGCCCAGGCCGAATCCCGCGCCGCCTACGAGGCGATCGTCGCGGACTAACTCACCTCCCCTGCGAAGCGGCGCGTGAGAAAGATATATCTAGATAGGGTTGTCACGCCCGATATATCGATATATCTAGGTCGCAACTAATCTCTTATGGTGAATATCTAGATGCGACATCGATTTGGAGATTGCCGTGAGCGGGAGCACCGCAGCCGGCACGGCTGGGGCGGGCACGGCATGAGTCCGCGCTTCGGCCGCGGCGGACCCGGGGGCGGCCGCGGCGGTCGGATTGGCCGGCTGTTGGAGCACGGCGACCTGCGGTTCGTGCTGCTGGCCCTGCTGGAAGCGCAGCCGCGCCACGGCTACGAGCTGATCAAGGCGCTGGAGGAGCGCACCGGCGGCGTCTATCGGCCAAGCCCGGGCGTGGTCTATCCGACGCTGAGCCTGCTGGAAGACGAAGGCTTCGTGAGGCCCGTGGCGGCCGAGAGCGCGCGCAAGCTGTACGAAGTGACGGACGAGGGCCGCGCGGCGCTCGACGAGAACCGCACCAGCGTGGACGCCGTCTTCGGTCGCATGGACGAGGCCGCGGCCAGGTCAAGCGCCACCGGCCCGCGCGTCGGCCGAGCGATGGCCAACCTCGGCATGGCGCTGCAGCAGCGGCTGGAGGGACCGGTGGACGCCGAGACCCTGGACCGGATCGTGCGCGCGATCGACGAGGCCGCCGTCGCGGTCGAAAAGGCCTGATTTCGGGCGAGCGACGGAAGATGGGCTTACCGTCGTGTAAGGTTCCGAAGGACGATCAGATGATCTCGCGACGGAACCGGGGCCATGACGGGCCCTTATGAACTACGGCCCAGTGACGAGGACTGGCTTGGCGGCAAGCGACCCGGACGAGGCGTTGCTGGCCCGCGTCGCCGAAGGGGACGCGGCGGCCGTGCGCGCGCTCGTCGGGCGCAAGCTGCCGCGGTTGTTGGGCCTGGCGCAGCGGATGCTGGGCGATCCCGCGGAGGCGGAGGACGTGGCCCAGGAGACCTTTCTGCGCATCTGGCGTCAGGCCCCCAACTGGCGCACCGGCCAGGCCAAGTTCGACACCTGGCTGCATCGCGTGGCGCTCAACCTCTGCTTCGACCGGCTGCGACGCCGCCGCGAGATCCCGACGAAGGAGCCGCCCGAACAGCTGGACGAGGGGCCGGCCCCCGACCGGGCGCTGGAAGCGCACGACACCGGCAAGCGGGTCGGCGCGGCGCTCGCCAAACTGCCGGACAGGCAGCGCGAAGCGGTAGTGCTGTGCCACTATCAGGAGCTCGGCAATATCGAGGCTGCGGCGGTGATGGGGGTGACGGTGGAGGCGCTCGAAAGCCTGCTCTCACGCGGACGGCGGGCGTTGCGTGCGGCGCTGGCGGACCTGGTGGAGCAGTGAGTTGAACAAGGCTCAGTTCGAAGCCCTGGCCGAAGCCTACGGCGGCGACATCGCCCGCTGGCCCGACGCCGTGCGCGAGGATGCGGCGCTGCTGGCCGGCGCACATCCGGAGTTCGCCCGCGCGGTGCTGACGCGCCAAGGCCAGCTGGACGAGGCGCTCGACACCCTGCCGCGAGCAGTCGCCTCGCGTGATCTGTTCGAACGCATCGTGGCCTCGGCGGCGGCCGCGCGGCGCCGGCCGCGCTGGCTGGCCTGGCTGGCGGGCGCCAGCGTCGGAACGGCGCTCGCCGGCGCCGCGGCGGCGGGCCTGGTGATGGGTGTTCAGCTCAGCCAGGCTTCGGCAGTGAGCGCGGAGGCCTCGGCGCAGGCCGTGGCCGACCTCGACGTCTTCGGCGTCTCGGAGGAGGGCTGATGAAGGGCCGCGGATTGCTGATCGCGCTGATCGTCTCGGTGGCGGTCAACCTGTTCGTGCTGGGCGGGCTTGCCGGCGCCGTAATGATGGGCTGGGGCCGGCACAAGCTCCCGCCGATGGGCGGCCCGCCGCGCCTGGCCGCGGCCGGCGCCGTCCTCACCCCCACCCAGCGTGAGGCCTGGCAGGCGACGATCCGCCAGGCCGCTCAGGCGACGGGCCCGAAGGTGCAGGAGGCGCGGCGCCTACGGCGCGACGCCTGGCGTGGGCTGACCGCCGACAAGATCGACGTCCAGGCGATGCTCGGTGAGCTGAACCGCTCGCGCACGCTGGAACTCGAGGCGCGCTCGGAGATGGACCGCGCGGTGGTGGGCTTCGCCGCCACCCTTCCCGCCCCCGAGCGGCGCAAGCTGGCCGACGCCTTCAGCCGCGGCCGGCGTGGCGGCGGGCCGCCGGGCGCCTGGTCAGGCCGCGGCCCCGGCCCTGGCGCCGGCGACGAGCCCCCGCCCCCGGAGCGGTAGGCTGAAGCTGACCGTCGTGCCCTTGCCGGGCGTGCTCTCGATGGCGAGTTCGCCGCCGTGCAGCTCGACCAGCGCCTTGCTCAGCGCCAAGCCGAGCCCGGTGCCCTGCTGGGTCTTGGCCTGCTGGCTCTCGATCTGCTCGAACGGGCGACCGAGGCGGGCGAGATCCTCTGAAGCGATGCCGATGCCGGTGTCGCGCACCCGCACGCGCACCATCTCGTCTTCGACGCAGTCAACCAGCACGGTGACGTCGCCGCCTCGTGGGGTGAACTTCACGGCGTTGGACAGCAGGTTGAGCAGCACCTGCTTGACCGCGCGCTGGTCGGCCTCGATCGGCGGCAGGCGCGGCGCGTCGAGCGACAGCGCCAGCCCCGCGGCCTCGGCGCGATGGCGCACGATGCGGGCGGCGTCCTCCGCCACCTCGTCGAGCGCGACCTCTTCGAAATTAAGCTTCATCTTGCCGGCCTCGATCTTCGACATGTCCATGATGTCGTTGATCAGGGCGAGCAGGTGCTGGCCGGAATTGAGGATGTCCTGGGCGTAGTCGCGGTAGCGGCTGTCGCCCAGCGTCCCGAACATCTCCGTCAGCATGATCTCCGAGAAGCCGTTGATGGCGTTCAGCGGCGTGCGCAGCTCGTGGCTCATGTTGGCCAGGAACTCGCTCTTGGCCTGATTTGCCGCCTCGGCGCGCACCTTCTCGGCCTCGTATTTGCGCGCCAGGTCGGACAGCTCGGCCTGGCTCTTCTCGAGATTGGCGACGGCCTTGCGGAGCGCTTCTTCGTTGAGCCGGCGCGCCTGCTCCTGCGCCTTGACGGCGGTGATGTCGGCGGCAGTGACGACCACCCCACCCTCGGCGGTGCGGCGCTCGCAGATCTGAACCCAGCGGCCATCGACCAGCTCGGCCTCGCGGACGTCCTTGGATTCGCCCGGGATCCGCATCTCCGCCCGCACGGCCGAGCGTGCGGTGCGTTCCACCTCGTCGCGGCGCGCGCCGGGCTTCAGGAGACTGGCCTCCAGCTGGAAGAAGCTGCGGTAGTTCTGATTGCAGAGCACCAGCCGTTCGTTGCGGTCCCACAGCACGAAGGCTTCCGAGACGCTCTCGATGGCGTCGCGCAAGCGCGTCTCGGCGGACTGGGCGCGGGCCTGGGCCAGCCGCTCCTCGGTGACGTCGAGCGCTACGCCGATAATCCGCGCAAAGCCGCCCTGCGGGCTGTCGCCGAAGGCTTCGCCGCGTGCGTCGATCCAGACCGGCCGGCCGCCGGTCAGGCTGGGCACCCGGAACGAGACGTCGAAGCCGCCATAGAGCGCCGCGGCCCGCAGCGCGTCACGCAAGCCATCGCGGTGCCCCGGCCAGACCCGGTCCAGCACCTCCTGCCCGCCGACCACGCCGCCACGCCAGCTGAACAGCGAGGCCGTGGCGTCGGACATGTAGATGGTGTCGGTGGCGAGATCCCATTCCCAAATGCCGCAACGCGCCGCTTCCACCGCGCGGCGGAATCGGCGTTCCGACTCGTCGAAGCCGGCGTGTGCGCGCTCGAGCCGGCGGATCTCGACGAGCAGCAGCGCGCCAAAGCCGGTCACCACCACGAGCGGGGCGGCGAACCAGGCGATCTTCTCGGTCAGCGAAGGCGCAGCTCCCGCCAGCCGCGCCAGCCCCGCGGCGGCGTAGGCGAACAGCAAGGCGACGGTAGTGAAGACGGTGAGCCGGATCAGGCTCTGGGTCGGGCGATGTTGGGCGTCGGACGCCGGTCGCGGCTCTTCGTCGCCTCGCGCGGGCCAGGGGTCAGCCACGATGTCGCTTCCGCTTTTCGCCAACGGCGGCGGCTCCCCTGACGCCTGCGCACGAGTCGATCCCCGCGAAGCAGGAGTCTAGCTGCGCCGCGGGATTCCGTCATCACGCGATGCACGCTCCGGTCGCGCAGGAAGCACCAATGCGACCCGCAAGCCGGGCCCCAATTCACCGACCTTGCCGGGTCCCTCGTCCAGCTCCAGCGCGCCCGCATGCGCCTCCGCCACCGCCGCCACCAGCGAGAGGCCGAGCCCCGCGCCTGGGGCGTTGCGGCTGTTCTCCAAGCGCACGAAGCGCTCAGCGACACGCGCGCGATCCGCCTCCGGCACGCCAGGGCCAGTGTCGGTGACCGAGGCCTCGGCGTCACCGGACGTGCGGCGGCGCACGCGCAGCATCACCGCCCCGCCCGCAGGCGTGTACTTCACCGCGTTGTCGAGGATGTTGGCGAGCGCCTGAGCGACGAAGTCGCGGTTGGCGCTGACGGTCAGGCCGCGCGTCAGCTCGGAGTCGAACTCCAAACCCTTCTCCTCGCACAGCGGCGCGTAGAGCTCGGCAACGTCGGCGGCCAGTTCGGCGAGGTCGAAGCTGGTCGGGTCGGGCGCGGCTCCGGCGGCCTGCAGGCGGGCGATGGCCAGCACCACCTGGAAGGTCTTGAGCACCCCGTCGGTGTCCTCAAGCGCCTGCTGCAGGGCCTGGGTCGGATCACCTCGCCCGGCTTCGACGTCGAGATAGGCGACTTCCAGCCGGGCGCGCAGCCGGGTCAGCGGTGACCGCAGGTCGTGGGCGATCGCGTCGCCGGCGTGTCGATGGCCGGCCATCGACCGCTCCAGCCGGTCGAGCATCTCGTTGAGGCCGGCGGCGAGTTCGTCGAACTCGTCGCGCGCGCCGCGCACCGGGGCGCGGGCCGCGAGATCGCCGCCGCGCACCGCATCCACCACGCCGGTCAGGTTGGTGACGCTCTGCGAGACGTTGCGGCTGACGAGGATGCCCCCGGCGAGGCCCAGCAGAATGACCAGCGCGCCTGCGCCCCACAGCGCGCGCACGACCTTGACGACATAGGCCTCGTCCTCGGCAACATCGGCGCCGACGAACAGGGACTCGCCGCCGGCCAGCCGCTCCTGCAGCCCCCGCGCCGGACGCTGGATGGGCTGACCCTGCTCGAGGTCCGAGACGTGGAAGGTGGTCCAGGCCGGCGTGCCGGTGAAATGCTCGACGGGCGAGGCCTCGATCGAGCCGGAGATGCGCCGCCCGTCGGGGCCGATCAGCAGATAGAGGAACGGTCGCTCGCTGGCAGCGCGCTCGATCAGCGACTGGTTGACCGCATCGACGCCGGCGCGTTCGTAGGCGGCGGTCAGCGTGCGCATCTCACGCTCGATCTCGCGATCGGTGCGGCGCGCGGCCTCGCCGGCGGTGGCGATGTAGATGTAGGCGAGAAAGGCGCTGGCCGCGGCCGCGAACAGCGCCAGGAATAGCAGCGTCAGCCGAAACGGCGTGGTGCGGAAGATGCGCGGCAGGCGCATCCGCTAGCTAGGCCTCCAGCCGATAGCCCGCGCCGCGGACGGTCTGCAGCATCGGCTTGTCGAAGCCTTTGTCGATCTTCGAGCGCAGCCGCGAGACATGGACGTCGATGACGTTGGTCTGCGGGTCGAAGTGGTAGTCCCAGACCTTCTCCAGCAGCATGGTGCGGGTCACCGACTGGCCGGCATGGCGCATCAGGAACTCCAGGAGCTGGAATTCGCGCGGCTGCAGATCGATCTCCTTGCTGCTGCGGCGCACCTCGCGGGCGATTAGGTCCATCTCCAGGTCGCCGACCCGCAGGAGCGTCTGCACCGAGCCGGTCTCGCGCCGGCGGGTCAGCGCCTCCACCCGAGCGATCAGCTCGGCGAAGGCGTAGGGCTTGACCAGATAGTCGTCGCCGCCGGCCTGCAGGCCCGCGACCCGATCGCTCACTTCGCCAAGCGCAGAGAGGAACAGCACCGGCGTGGCGTCGCCCTGCCGGCGCAACGTCTCCACCAGCGTCACGCCATTCATCCGCGGCAGCATGCGGTCGACGATCAGGACGTTGAAGCCGCCGCCGCGGGCGGCTTCCAAACCCTCCGCCCCGTCGGCCGCGCGAACGCAGTCGAACCCGGCCTCGGCCAGCCCCCGCTCCATCGCTTCGGCCGCTTCGAGATCGTCCTCGACGATCAGGATGCGCATCGCTCGTGGTCTCCGCGGATCAGTCTTCGACCTTCAACGGCAGGAACAGCGTCCGGCCGCTGCGGAACACGCCGACGAGCACGCTGGTCCGCTTGGCGCGCTTGGCCGCCTGCACGGCCGCCGTCACCTCGGCGGCGCTGTTCACCTGGGTATCGCCGGCTCGGACGATCACGTCGCCGCGGCGCAGGCCCTTCTGGCCAGCGTCGGAGCTGGCGTCGACGCCGAGCACCGCGGCTCCGCGCACCGTCGCCGGCACCCCGAGCTGACGGCGCGTGGCGTCGTCCAGCGGCGCCAGCGAGAGCCCCAGCACCGAAGGCGCCTGGCCCTTGGGTTGGCCGCTTCCGCCACCGCCCTGGTTGGACTGGTCGTTGTTTTGCGCCAACTCCTTCTCGGACGGGCGCGTTCCGGACTTTATCTCGACGGTGCGGCGCTTGCCGTCGCGAATGATGTCGACGCGCAGGCTGTCGCCGGGCCGCGCCTTGGCCACCTCGCGGGTCAGTTCGGAAGAGGTCTTCACCGGGCGGCCGTTGATGCCGACAATCACGTCGCCGGGCGCCAGGCCCGCACGCTGCGACGGCCCACCGGGCGCAAGGTCGGAGATAATCGCCCCGCGCTGCTCGCCCATGCCTTGGGCCTCGGCCATCTCGGCGGTGAAGTTCTGGATGGTCGCGCCGATGTAGCCGCGCTGGATGGCGCGCCCGGAGATCAGCTGTTTGGTGACCTGGTCGGCGACCTCCGCGGGGATGGCGAAGCCGATACCGACTGAGCCGCCCGATGGCGAGAAGATCGCCGTGTTGACGCCGATCACCCGGCCGTAGATGTCGAAGGTCGGCCCGCCGGAGTTGCCGCGGTTGATGGGCGCGTCGATCTGGATGTAGTCGACGAAGGTCTCGCCGATGTCACGCCCGTAGGCGGAGATGATGCCGGCGGTCGCGGTGCCGCCCAGGCCGAAGGGGTTGCCGACCGCGATCACCCAGTCGCCGACGCGCGGATGAGCGGCGTCCTCGAAGTTGACGAAGGGGAACGGCCCATTGCGGCCCTTGACCTTGAGCACCGCCAGGTCGGTCGCCTCGTCGCGGCCGACGACGGTCGCCTCGAGTTCGGACTCGTCCTTGAGCACGACCTTGATGGTCTCGGCGTTCTCAACGACGTGGTTGTTGGTGACGATGTAGCCGTCTTGCGAGATGAAGAAGCCGGATCCAGCCGATTGCTGCGTCGGCAGCTTCGGCTGGCCCTTCTCGGTGCGGCCGCCCTGCGGCGGGCCGCTGTTATTGCCGCCGCCCTCCTCGTCGTCGTCCGGCCCGCCCCGCGGGACGATGTCGAACGGCAGGCCCGGAATGCGCAGCGCGCTCTGGTCGACGCGGCTGGTGACGTTGACCGAGACCACTGCCGGCGAGACGCGGTCGAAGATGTCGGCGAAGGACATCGGCGCGCCCGGTGGCGGCGCGAAGATCGGTGCGGTCGAGGCGGGGATCAGCCTTGCTTCGCCGGCGTGAGCCTGCGGCAGTCGCACCCCTGCGCCCGCCACCGCCGCCGCCATCACGCCCGCACCTGCGAGCGCTCCCAAAAAGTAACCCGTCTTCTTCGAGGTCATCAGCCTTTTGATCCTTGTGCGGCGCGAGACTTGCCGCGCGCCACAACAACCTAGGTTCGATGCATCAGCGCGAAAAGCCTCTCAAGTTACCTTTTGCTCACTCAAGGTTCGGCTTTGCGACGATTCAGCGGCGAGGCCGTGTCAGAGGTCTTCGTCCTGGAACGTCCTGACTCGCGCCGCTTCGTCTGCGTCAAGCTCTTGCTCGGGCGCGCGGTTCCGCAGCCGGCCGAACAGCAGCGCCGCGCCGAGCGCCGCGACCAATAGCGGACTGAGCCATAGCGCCGCATTGCCGAGCGAAAACGCCGGCCGCAGCAGCACGAACTCGCCATAGCGATCGACCAGATAGACCTTGATCTCGGAATCGCTGCGTCCGGCCCGCACCTGGCCGCGCACCACCTGGCGCAGATCGTGGGCGAGGCCGGCTTCGGAATCGTCGATCGACTCGTTCTGGCACACCAGGCAGCGCACCTGAGCGAAGATGGCTCGCGCCCGCGCCTCCTGGCCGGGATCAGGCAGCCGCTCGGCCGGGTCCGAGGCTGCGGCCATGCAGAAGACCGCGGCGAGCGCCGCCAGCTGAGCGCGCAGCTTCACGCCGGCTGCTCCTGCGGGTTCGCCTCGCGGCGCCGTGCGGCGACCCCCAGGCGCAGGCGCCGATCGGAGAGCGAGACCACGCCGCCGGCCGCCATCACCAGCGGGCCGAAGAATAACAGCGTCGCAAAGGGATTCCAGTAGGCGCGCACCAGCCAGACCGAGCCGGCCGCGGCGTCGCGCCGCTCACCCAGCACGACGTAGAGGTGATTGGCCCCGCGGTAGCAGAGCGCGACCTCGGATGTGGTCTGGCCGCCGGCGAAATAGGTGCGCCGCTCGGGCTCGGCTTGGCAGACCGCCGCGCCGGCGCGCGTGACGGCGATCCGTGCCCGCTCGGCGTCGTAGTTGGCGCCCTCGACCGAGGCGATGCCCTCCAGCGCCAGATGGTAGCCGCCGACGTCGACGGAGCCGCCAAGCGGCAGGGTCTCGGCGACCTCCTGCTTCCAGCCGGTCTCGACGAAAGCGCCGAGCACGAAGACGCCGAGGCCCAGGTGCGCCAGCGTCATCCCCCAGGCGCCGCGCGGCAGGCGCGCCAGGCGCCGCCAGCTTTCGGCGCCGGGCACGCGGAAGGCGCGAATGCGCTCGAATATCTCGGCGATCGCCCCGCCGATCAGCCAGGCGGCCAGGGCCACGCCGGCGGCGGCCAGCGCCTTCCTCGGACTGACCAAGGCATAGGCGCCAAGGCCTGCGGCGACCGCGAGCGCGGCGGCGACCCAGAGGCGCTGGCTGGCGCCCATCGCGTCCCCGCGCTTCCAGGCCAGCAAGGGACCCGCCGGCAGCAGCAGGACCAGCGCCGCCATCAGCGGAGTGAAGGTCAGGTTGAAGTAGGGCGGGCCGACCGAGATCGCTTCGCCGGTCAGCGCTTCGCGGATCAGCGGATAGAGCGTGCCGAGCAGCACCGAGGCGGTCGCTGCGGCCAGCAGGATGTTGTTGAGCACCAGCGCGCTCTCGCGGCTGACCGGCGCGAACACGCCCCCGGGCGACAGCGCCGGCGCACGCCACGCGAACAGGCTGAAGCCCGCCCCGGCTGTCACGCCCAGGATGATCAGCAGCAGCACGCCGCGTTGCGGGTCAAGCGCAAAGGCGTGCACCGAGGTCAGCACACCGGAACGCACAAGGAAGGCGCCCAGCATGGAGAAGGCGAAGGCGGCGATCGCCAGGAACACGGTCCAGCCGGCCAGCGCGCCCCGCTTCTCCGTGACGATCGCCGAGTGCAGCAGAGCGGCGGCCACCAGCCAGGGCATGAAGGAGGCGTTCTCCACCGGGTCCCAGAACCACCAGCCGCCCCAGCCGAGTTCGTAGTAGGCCCAGAAGGAGCCGAGCATGATGCCGACCGTGAGCAGGCTCCAGGCGGCGAGCGCCCAGGGCCGGACCCATCTGGCCCAGGCCGCGTCGACCCGCCCCTCGATCAGGGCGGCGACGGCCAGCGAGAAGACCACCGACATGCCGACATAGCCCGCGTAGAGGAACGGCGGGTGCACCGCGAGCGCCGGGTCCTGCAGGAGGGGATTGAGCGAGCGGCCCTCGACGGGCGGGTCGACAAGGCGGACGAGCGGGTTGGAGGCGAATAGGGTGTAGGCGAGGAAGATCGCGCCCAGCACGCCCTGGGTCGCCACCATCAGCGCGCGCAGGCCGCGCGGCAGGCTGCGGCTGAGGAGCGCCGCGGCTGCGCCATAGCCGGTCAGCGCTAGACACCACAACAGGATCGACCCTTCGTGGCTGCCCCAGGCGCCGGCGACCTTGTAGAGGAGCGGCTTTTCGGTGTGGGAGTTGGCCGCGACGTTGGCGACCGAAAAGTCGGAGACGACGAAGGCGTGGATCAGCACGGCGAAGGCGCCGGCCACGCCCAGGAAGGCCGCCACCGCCGCCCCTTCGCCGGCCGCCGCCAGCGTGGTCGAACGCCGAACCCGCGCGGTCGCCGACAGCATCGCCTGCAGCAGCGAGAAGGCGAGCGCCAACGCCAGCGAAAACGAGCCGAACTCGACCAGCATCTCAGACGCCGCCCTTGACCGCAGGCGCGCCGTAGGCCGGGGTGGCGCCGTCGCCGCGCCACTCGCCCTGCTCCTTCAGCGCCTTGGCCACCTCCCGCGGCATGTACCTCTCGTCGTGCTTGGCGAGCACGCGCTTGGCCTCGAACACGCCGTCCTGGCGGAAGGCGCCGACCGCGACCACGCCCTGACCTTCGCGGAACAGGTCGGGCAGGTCGCCGTGGAACACCACCTTGTCGACCGCCTGCTTGTCCTGAACGGTGAACTCCACCGCGCCGTCGGAGTGCTTGACCACCGAGCCGTGCGCCACGAGCCCGCCCAACTGGATCGATCGGCCGGCCGGCGGCTGCGCCTTCTCCGCCTGCGAGGGGGTATAGAAGAACGACACGGAGTCGCCGAGGCCCCACAGCGCCAGCCCAACCGAGAGCGCCAGCACCGGGGCGATCGCCGCCAGCAACATCAGGCGGCGGCGGGCCTTGGGCGACTTGGGAAGCAGGCTCATCGCATGGGCTCCGTTCGCGCGGCCGCGTCGAGCCTGGCGAGTATATCGGGTTTCGCCGCGTAGCGGGCGCGGGCCTCGCGCAGCGCCTCGTCGCGCTTGGACCGCTCGCCCAGCACCGCATAGGAGCGCACCAGCCGCACCCAGCCTTCCGGATCGTCCGGATTGGCGGTCAGCCGTTCCGCCAGGCCCTGGACCATGCCGCGGATCATCGCCTGCTGGCCGGACGCCGCAGTCGGCGCGGCGGGGGGCGCCTCGGCTTGCGCGATCGCGGTCAGAACCGACGCGCGGCGTGGATCGGTGGCGGGGAGGTCGGCGGCGAGCCTGCGCCAGGCCGCGACGCCGGCCGCCTTGTCGCCGCTGTCAACCTGGATGCGGGCGAGGTGGAAGCGCGCGGCGGGGCGCGCGGGATCGCGCTTGAGCGCCTCGCGGAACGCCGCCTGGGCCTCTTGGGTGACCTCGCCGCCGGCCTGGGCCATCAGCGCCTCGCCCAATGTCTCCCAGAGGTCGGCGCGTTGTGGCGCGGCGCGCACCGCCTGGCGCATGGCGCGGACCGCCTCGCCGGGGTTCTCCGAGGCGTTCTGGGCGACGGCCAGGAAGCGCAGCGCGTCTGGATCGCCCGGCCGCTCGCGCACGACGCGCGACAGCACCGCGGCGATCTGCGGCGCGGTGAGCCCGGCCGGATCGGTCCTGCGCCACTGCGCCAGCCGCTCGGCGAAGGGATGGTCGGCCATGCCCGGCGCGCCTGCGGTCGCATAGATCAGCATCGCCGCGGCGACCGCCGCGGTGATGGAGACCGGCACGAGCCTGCGGCCGCCGGCATCCTCGCTCCAGACCCCGTGTGGCGCGTCGGCGGCGCGCAGCAGCCGGCGGCCGGCCTCGGCCTCGGCGCTGCGCCGCTCGGAAGCGGCGAGCAGGCCACGATCGGCGAGGTCGTCCAGTTCGGCGAGCTGACGCCGATAAAGCTCGCGAGCCGGGTCCATAGCCTCGCCACGCGCGGCGGAAGCAGCCCGGACCAGGACGAGTCCCGCGGCGGCGGCGGCAAGCACGCCGGCGCTGACCCAGAAAAAGATCATAGCGCGCGCTGTAGCGGAAATCGCTGTGGCGCGCGAGGGGCGTCAGGTCCCGGTGCGCACGGCTCTTACGGGATCGGCGAGAGCCGGTGCAGCGGCGGCGGCGGCCCGGCGGCGCACGAGCTCGGCGGCCTTCTCGTCGCGGACCCAGGCGCTGAAATCGGCGGCGGCGGCGAGATAGCCCTGGGCGTGCTTCGCCTCCTCGGGCGCAGCCGTCTTCAGCGCGTCCAGCAGATCCTCGACGAGCGGGTCGAGTTGCTCGCCAAGGGTTTCGAGCAGGCGGTTCCGGGCGGCCGCGAAGCCGCCGGGGTTGGCGCTGGCGCGCAGCTCGGCCACAAAGACCAGCAGGGTGCGGCATCGGCGCGCCGCCGCCTCGTCCGGCGCTGCATTCAGCCGCAGCGGCCCGTGGCCGCCCGCGCGGGCAGGCATGGCCTTGTGAAAAAACTTCTCCGCCTCGTCGCAGCGCGCCGCCACCAGATCGGCGAAGGCCACGCGGCGGTCGTGCACGGTGCGGCCGAAGCCCTGCTCGCGCGACAGAGACAGATAGGTCTCAAGCTCGCTCGCGGCGCTGATCGCGCGGTGCGTCTGCCGGGCGGCGTCCCGCGCGGCTTCGACGCCGGCATCGGCGGTGAGGGCGCGCCCGGCGGCCATGCCCTGTTCGACGTCGCGCATGAGGCCTTCGCCGAACGCGCTTAGGCCCGCGTCGGCCAGATAGCGTTCGGTCGGCTTTTCCATGACAGCTGAAATGATGCGCAGGACGTGGCCACCGTTGGCGAGTTGCGCGGCCAGCATGTGGAAGAAGGCGCAGGCGGCTTCGGGGCCGTACGCCGAGGCGTCCTTATGCGCCACCCGGGCCGCCGCGGTGGCCTGGGCGCTGGGATGGGTCACCCAGTCGGAGAGACGGTGCGAGACGCCACGCACGACGGGAGCGATGTCGAGACAGGCGGCGAGCATCGCCGCGCCGTCCGGACGTGCAGCGTCGCAGAGCTGACTGAGCTTGCGGAACTCGCGCGCCTCGCCGGCGCGAAGGCACTCCGCGGCGACGCGCAGCAGGCGGTCGAAGCGGCTCGTCGCTGGCTTGCCGGTGTCTTGGCCATGAAGGGCGATCTGGGCGTGGCTGACCAGCGCCGGCGCCTGGGCCTTCAGCCCGCGCCAGATCAGGCCGGCGGTCCCGGCGGGGAAACTGAGCCGCAGAAGATCGGCGCCGTCGCCAGAGCACATCGGCGCCAGCGGTCCCAGCACCGCGTTGCGGAGGCCGCGGTCGGCGGATTCTCGCTCGACTAGGCCGCGGACTGTGAGGAGCGCCGCATCGCCTCCGGCCGTCGCCAGCGCCTGGCGCAGCCCTTCGACCACGGCGTCGGGCGCGGCCTCGACAAGACCGCGGACGATGTCCAGCTTGCGCTCCGAAAGCGCGACCATCCTCAACTCCACCGGCGGCGTCAGCTCGCTGCTTCGCTGAACGTGTCCTGGCCGGGTTAAGGTTTCGCCAAGTCGGGCGCGTCAGGCCTGAGCCCGCGGCAGCACGACCTCGACACGCAGGCCGCCCAGCGCCGAGGCGTCGAGCTTCAGCGACCCGCCGTAGGCGCGCGCCAGGTCGTCGATGATCGAGAGGCCAAGCCCGGAGCCCGGCGCACTCTCGTCCAGCCGAGCGCCGCGCTTCAGCACCGCTTCGCGCCCCTCTTCCGGCAACCCTGGCCCGTCGTCGTCGATGGTCAGGCGCAGGCGCGACTCGCCCACCGCCTCGGCGCGGACCCGCACGCGGGAGCGCCCCCACTTGCAGGCGTTCTCCATGGCGTTGCCGGCGATCTCCAGCAGGTCCTGCCGCTCGCCATGGAAGAAGAGTTCCTCCTCGGCGTCCCAATCGATCGAGACTCCCTGGGCGCGGAACACCCGCTCCAGCGTGCGGGACAGCTCGTCCAGCGCCTCGGCGACATCGCTGCGCTCGCCTTGGCCCTGGGCGCGGGCGGCGGCGCGAGCGCGGCGCAGGTGGTGGTCGACCTGCTGGCGCATGGCATCGGCCTGTCGCGAGACCACCTCCGCCAGCGGCCCGGGTCGCTGACCGGCTTCCGTCAGCATCACCGAGATCGGCGTCTTCAGCGCATGCGCCAGATTGCCGACGTGGGTGCGCTGGCGCTCGACGACCTCCTGGTTGTGCCGGACCAGCGCATTGAGCTCTTCGGCGAGCGGAGTCAGTTCCATCGGATAGGACCGCGCCAGTCGGTCGGCCTTGCCGCGGCGGACATCGGCGACCTCGCGGCGCAAGTCGAACAGCGGCCGCAAGCCCACCCTCACCTGCATGACGATGGCGGCGATCAGCAGGCCGCCCAGCAGGGCGAACGCCGCCGCGGTCGCTGCGACAAAGCCGCGGACGTCGCGGTCGATGGTGGTGCGGTCCTCGGCGGCCAGGAAGATCACCGGGGTCTTGCGGCCCGGCAGCCAGTTCTGCTGCGCCCTCGCGCGCAGCGGCTCGTTCAGCGGACCGCGGGTGTCGTAGGCGACGCCCTTGCCGGGATGGGCTTTGAACCGCGCCATCAGGTCCGGCGGCGTCTTGAGCTCGGAATCGAACAGCGAATAGGAGCGTGTGGAGGGGACGATCTTCCCGTCCGCGGTCGGGTAGGCGATCTCCCAGTAGCGCCCGGAATAGGCCGCCAGCGCCCGCTCGTCGGTGAGCGGCGGGGCGAACACCTCCTGCGTCTGGGCGTCCACGGTCGAGTAGCGGACCAGGTTGTCGATCAGCTCCTTCATGCCCTGGTCGACGCGCCGGATCGCCGCCTGCTGGAACAATAGCGCCAGCAGGATGGCGACGATGACCAGCGCGCCCACGCTCCAGCCGAGCGCGAGCAATACGAGCCGGCGCGCAAGCGAGGGCCGGCGCAGGGCGTCGAGGCTGAGGCGCGGAAGGCTAGGCGCCTTCAGCCTGGCCCCCTTCGCTGATCTCGCCCTCGGGGCAGGTCAGCCGGTAACCGAGGCCTCGGACGGTCTCGATTCGGTCGGAGCCGATCTTCTTGCGCACGCGACCGATGAACACCTCGATGGTGTTGGAATCACGGTCGAAGTCCTGGTCGTAGAGATGCTCGACCAACTCGGTGCGGCTGATGACCCGGCCCTGGTGCATCATCAGATAGTGCAACAGCCGGTATTCCAGCGAAGTCAGCCGCAGCGGCTCGCCATTGACGCTGGCCCGCGCCGCCCGCGGATCGAGCCGCAGGCCGCCGCAGGACAGGTTCGGGGCCGCGTGGCCCGCCGAGCGGCGCAGCAGGGCGCGAAGGCGCGCCAGCAGTTCTTCGGTGTGGAATGGCTTGGTCAGATAGTCGTCGGCGCCGGCGTCGAACCCGGCGACCTTCTCGCTCCAGGCTCCGCGCGCCGTCAGGATCAGCACGGGAGTCGCCATGTTGTCGCGCCGCCAACGCTCGAGCACCGAGACGCCGTCGACCTTCGGCAGGCCGAGATCGAGGATGATCGCGTCGTAGGGCTCGGTTTCGCCGAGGAACTGAGCTTCCTCGCCGTCGGGAGCGTGATCCACGGCGTAGCCGGCGTCGGCCAGCGCCAGTTTCAACTGCCGGGAGAGGTCCGGATCGTCTTCTACGAGCAGAATGCGCACCTTGCGTCCTTCCGCAGTTGGGTCACCCGGCCTGCCGGCCGATGATCTGGCCGGTGGCGGCGTCGACCACGAAGATGACGACACGGCCATCGGCGAGTTGCCATTGAACGAAATAGGCTGGCCGGCCCCCGGCTTCGCCCATGGTGGTGTTGAGATGCCGGCCGGGTTCGCGCGCCGCGATCCGCGGCAGAACGCTCGACAGCGGCACCGTGCGGCCAGCGCCCGGCCCTTCCTGCGCCATGGCAGGTGCAGGCGCGGTCGCCAGTGTGGCGAGCAGGGCTGTGATGGCGAGCAGGCGTTTCATGGTTTGCAGGTCTACCCGCCCAGGACTGAACCCAGGCTGAACGTGCGGTTATGGAACGGCTAAGGCGCCCTGTCACGCAACGACGCGCTAGACGCGAACAGTCTCCGATATTCTACTTTCGGCGGCGTGGCGCGTAGGGGCGTTTCTGCCGCCAGATCTCGGACAGCGCCTCCAGCTCGGGGTCGACCGTGTCGGGAAGCACCACCGTCAGGCGCGCGAAGAGATCGCCGCGGTGTCCCTTGGAGTCGGACAGGCCTCGCCCCTTCAGCCGCAGGCGCGTGCCGGTGTTGGCGCCTGCCGGCACGGTCAGGGTGACCGGACCATCCGGCGTCGGCGCCTCGACCTTGCCGCCCAGCACCGCATCGTAGACCGTCACCGGAACGTCCATGATCAGCACTTCGCCTTCCTGACGGAAGATGGGGTGGGCGGCGATGCTCAGCTCGATGAAGGCGTCGCCGGGGCCGCCGCGGCCGGGGTGCCCCTGCCCCTTCAGCCGGAGCGTCTGGCCCTCCTGGGCGCCCTTCGGGATGGTGACGTCGATGGTGCGGCCGTCGGAAAAGGCGATCCGCTTCTTGCCGCCGCGGATGGCGTCCTCGAGGTCGATCTCCAGCCTGGCGCGCACATCGGACCCACGCTGGGTGAAGCCGCCGAAGCCGGCGCCACGGCCGCCACGGCCGCCCGCCGCCGCACCGCCGCCGCCGAACATCTCGCCCAGGATGTCGCCGAGATCGACGCCCTCGTCGGGGTTGAAGCCGCCGCTGCGGCGCGAGAAGCCGCCAGGCCCTGGTCCCGGCCCCGGTCCCCAAGGTCCCGAACCGCCGGCGAAGCCGCGCGCGGTCTCGCGCCCGTCAGCGTCGATCTCGCCGGCGTCGAACTTCTTGCGCTTGTCGACGTCGCCCAGGATGTCGAAGGCGGCGCTGACGCGCTTAAAGCGCTCTTCGGCTTCCTTGTTGTTCGGGTTGGTGTCGGGGTGATTCTGCTTGGCGAGCTTGCGGAACGCCTTGCGGACCTCGTCCGCGCTCGCCCCGCGGGAAACGCCCAGTTCCTGATAGGGGTCGCGCGCCAAACGTCCTGTCCTCAAACTCTGCCGACACTGCCTTTAAGGTCGATCCGCCTTTCGGTTTGTAAATCGGACCGCAACCATATGCACGCAAGGGCGGATGTGACAAAATTATCACGTTCCACGCGAGCCTCGCCGCAAGCGAGAGAGGGCTTAACCCCCGCGTTCGGTGGTGAGATCCCAGGCGGTGAAGTCGAGCGCGTCCTCGGGATCGGCCAACGCCTCTTCACTAACGGTCTGGCCGCGCACCGAGACCCCGGCGCGGTGGGTGCTTTCCGGATCGCCGGTGATCAGCGGGTGCCAGGACGGCAGGTCGCGGCCCTCGTACAGCCGACGATAGGCGCAGCTCTTCGGCATCCACTGCAGCGCCTCGATATTGTGCGGGGTGAGCTTGATGCACTCGGGCACATAGCGATGCCGGTCGGCGTAGTCGCTGCAGCGGCAGGTCTGCGAATCGAACAGCTTGCAGTGGACGCGGGTCGGGATGACCTCGTCGGTCTCCTCGTCCTCGAAGCGGACCAGGCAGCACAGGCCGCAGCCGTCGCACAGGCTCTCCCACTCCCGAGCCGTCATCTGCTCGAGACTCTTCCGACGCCAGAAGGGTTGGCCTGTCATGGGACCGCATCTAATCCCGCCCCGGCCCACGCCCAATAGGCGCGACCTTTTTTGTGAATGCAGACGGCGGGTTGCGCTCGCGGCGCGAGGCTTTATCTGAGGCCGCCCATGAGAACGCCGATCCTGGCCCTGAAGGACGTACGGCTCGCCGACGGTCCGAAGATGATGTTCGACGGGGTTGACCTCGGCCTCGAGCCGCGGGTGCGCGCCTGCCTGGTGGGCCGCAACGGCGCGGGCAAGTCGACGCTGCTCCGCGTGATCGCGGGCGAGGCGCATGCCGACGACGGCGAGCGCACCATCACGCCCGGCACCCGGATCAGCTATGTGCGCCAGGAGCCGGAGATCGTTGGCGCGAGCCTCCTGGAGTTCGCCACCGCCGGCGGCGCGGCGCCTTACGAGGCCGAAGCGGCGCTGGAGACCTTCGGCCTGGATCCGGCCAAGCCGACCACCGGGCTTTCCGGCGGCGAGGCGCGCCGCGCGGCGCTGGCCCGAGCGTTCGCCGAGGATCCCGACATCCTGCTGCTGGACGAGCCCACCAACCACCTCGACATCCTGGCGATCGAGATCCTCGAGGCCGAGCTCGCCGTCAGCCGCGCCGCCGCCCTGATCGTCAGCCACGACCGGGCGTTCCTGGAGCGAACCACGCGGCGCTGCTTCTGGCTGGAGCACCGCCAGGTCCGCCGGCTTGACGAAGGCTTCGCCGGCTTCGACGCATGGGCGGACAAGATCGAGGCGCAGGAGGTCGAGGAGGCCCGCCGACTCGACAAGGCGATCGAGCGCGAACAGCACTGGATGCTCCGCGGCGTCACCGCCAGGCGGGCGCGCAACGAGGGCCGCCGGCGGCGGCTCGTCGCGATGCGCGAGGCCAAGGCCGAGCGGCTGAAGGACGCGCGCGGCCAGCTAAACATGGGCCTGGCCAGCTCCGGCGTCTCGGGCCAGCGGGTGGCGGAGGCCAAGGCGATCACCAAGGCGTTTGGCGAACGCACCATGTTCAAGGGCTTTTCGACCCGCATCCTGCGGGGCGACCGCGTCGCCATCGTCGGGCCGAACGGCGCGGGCAAGACCACGCTGGTGAAGGTTCTGCTGGGCGAGCTGGCGCCCGACGCCGGCGAGGTGAAGCTCGGGACCAACCTCGACACCGCCTACATCGACCAGGCGCGCGCGGCGGTCTCCGGCGAAGCGACGCTGCAGGAGGTGCTGACCCCGTTCGGCGGCGACCAGGTGATGGTGCGCGGCCGGCCCAAGCACGTCGCCGCCTACGCCAAGGACTTCCTGTTCCGCGACAGCCAGCTGCGCCAGCCGGTGCGCACGCTGTCGGGCGGCGAGCGCAATCGCCTGCTGCTGGCGCTGGCGCTGGCGACGCCGGCCAATGTGCTGGTGCTCGACGAGCCGACCAACGACCTCGACATGGATACGCTCGACCTCTTGGAGGACATGCTCGCCGACTACGAGGGCACCCTAGTGCTGGTGAGCCACGACCGCGACTTCATCGACCGGCTGGCCACCTCGACCATCGGGCTCGACGGCCAGGGCCGGGTGGTCGAGACGCCGGGCGGCTGGCAGGACTTCCTGGGTCAGAACCCCGGCTTCTTCGCCGCGCCGGTGATCAAGTCCCCGGTCAAGCCGGCCGCCCCCGCCACGATCCGCGCCGAGGCGGCGCGCACGACCAAGCTCTCCTACAAGGACCAGCGGCGCCTCGCGGAGTTGGAAACCCTGATCGCCGAACTGCCGGGGAAAATCGCCACGCTGGAGAGCGGCCTGGCCGATCCGAACCTCTATGCGCGCGACCGCGCCGGCTTCTCGCGGCTGAGCGATGCGCTGGAAGCCGGCCGCGCCAAATTGGCCGCGGCGGAAGAGGAGTGGTTGGGGCTGGAAGAGCGTCGAGAGGCGCTGGAAACCGGCCGCTGACGAACCTGTGGAAAACGCCAATCCCTTGAAAAGCTGTGCGTTCTACGGCGCCACCCACCAGTTGTTAACCGTCCCTTCACAGACTGTTGCACACGGCGGGTCTGGCGGGCGCTTGCTGAATAACGGGTTCAGGCGCACCGTCAATAGGCCAAGAGGAACGGCTGCGCAGGCGAGCCCGGGAAACCGGAAACACCCAGCGGATCGGACCAAGAAAGCGGGACCAGGGCGACCCGGAACCGCAGTCGAGGACCGGATGTGACGGACGGCCAGCGGGGCGACCCGCGAAACCGAAAGCCGCGGTCGAACCAAAACGGCGCAGATCTCCCAACGGATCTGGATGAGAGGGCGACGCCCCGGGTCACCGGGGCGCCGCCCTCTTGCTATGGGGCCCCTCCTGCCACGACCCCTTCCCGCGCGGACGGCATAGCCGTATTGGCGGGCGTGCACGGCCGCCCTACGCTCCGGCCGCTTTAGCTCCGGGACTTGCCTCACGATGAAAGCCTTGCGTCCGATCCTCGTCGCCCTGGCGGCGCTGTTGACCGCCTGTTCGCCGGCCAAGAAACAGGAGGCCGCCTCTGTCGCCGGGGGCGCCCAGCCGACGATGATCCGCTTTGCCACCGACTGGCGCGCCCAGGCGGAGCAAGGCGGCTTCTACCAGGCGCTGGCGACCGGCGAGTACAAGAAGCGCGGGCTGGACGTGAAGATCGTGCAGGGCGGGCCGGGCGTGAACGTGCCGCAACTGCTGGCCTCGGGGGCCGTCGAGATGGGCATGGGCTCGAACAGCTTCATCGTCATGAACCTGGCGCATCAGGGCGTGCCGGTGAAGGCGGTCGCGGCGTTCTTCCAGAAGGACCCGCAGGTGCTGATGGCCCATCCGGACCAAGGCATTGCGAAGATCGACGACCTGAAGGGCCACCCGATCCTGCTGTCGGACGCCTCGGTCAGCGCCTTCTGGCCGTGGCTGAAGGCGAAATACGGGTTCAGCGACGATCAGATCCGCAAGTACACCTTCAACTCCGCGCCGTTCCTGGCGGACAAGCGCGTGGCCGAGGAAGGCTATGTGAGCAGCGAGCCCTATACGCTCGAAAAACAGGCTGGCCTGAAGCCGGTCGTCTTCCTGCTCGCCGACAACGGCTATCCCGGCTACGCCAACATGGCGCTGGCCCCGGACAGCCTGATCGCCAAGAACCCGGCGGCGGTGCAGGCCTTTGTCGAAGCCACGTCCCAGGGTTGGCACGACTACCTCTACGGCGATCCGAAGCCCGCCGATGCGTTGATCAAGAAGGATAATCCGGAGATGACCCAAGACGTCCTCGATCAGGCGCGCGAGAAGATGCGCCAGTACGGTCTGGTAGACTCCGGCGACGCCAAGACCGCGGGGCCCGGCGCCATGACCGACGCGCGCTGGAAGACGTTCGCCGACATGGCGATCAGCGAGGGCGTCTATCCCAAGGACTTTGACCCCAAGCGCGCCTACACCCTGCAATTCCAGAAGAAATGAGCGTCGCCGCACTTATCGGCGTCGAGGTCGACTACCCCGACCGCGGCCGCGCGCTCGGCCCCTTCACGCTGTCGGTCGCCGCCGGCGAGATCGTCGCCCTTGTCGGCCCTTCGGGCTGCGGCAAGTCGACGGCGCTGCGGCTGCTGGGGGGGCTGGAGCAGCCGAGGCGGGGCGAGGTGGTGCGCGCGCCGGGACGCGGCGAGACCGCCGTGGTGTTCCAGGCCCCCACCCTCGCCCCCTGGCTGAGCGCCACCGCCAACGTCGCGCTGCCGCTGCAGTTGGCCGGCGTGCGCCGTGACGAGGCCGCCCGCCGCGCGGTCGAGGCGCTGGTACGCGTGGGCCTCAAGGGCGCCGAGGCGGCTCGTCCGGCGCAGCTTTCCGGCGGCATGGCGATGCGCGTGTCGCTGGCCCGAGCCCTGGTCACCGAGCCGAAGCTGCTGCTGCTCGACGAACCGTTCGCCGCCCTGGACGAGATCACCCGCCGCGCGCTCGCCGACGACGTGCTGGGGCTATGGGCCGGCGCCCAGCCAGGCGTCGTCTTCGTCACCCACAATGTCGAGGAGGCGGTCTATATGGCCTCGCGCGTGGTGGTGATGACACCCGGCCCCGGCCGCATCGCCGCCGAGGTGATGATCCGGGGTCCCAAGCCCAGGCCGCAGGGCTTTCGCACCACGCCTGAGTTTCGCGCCACCGTGGAAGCGATCTCCGATCAGTTGGCCGAGGCCTGCGCCCCATGAGCCGCATCGCCGACGAGCTCGCCCCCATTGTCATGCTGGCGCTGCTGCTGGCGGCCTGGGAGATCGCCTGCCGGGCGCTGAACGTGCCGGCCTACTTCCTGCCGCCACCGTCGAAGGTCGCGCTTGCCATGGCCGCCGATCTGCCGACGCTGGTCGCCGCCGCCTGGCGCACGCTCTCGGTCGCCATCGCCGCCCTGCTGATCGCCAGCCTGGTCGGCCAGGCGCTGGCGGTGGTAGTCGGCCTCCACCCGCTGCTGGAGCGCGCGGTTCGCCCGCTGGCCTCGATCATCCAGGTGACGCCGGTGGTCGCCATCGCCCCGCTGGTGCTGATTTGGGCCGGCATCGACCATCCGGAGCGCGCTATCGTGGCGCTGGCCGCGCTGGTCGCCTTCTTCCCGATCTTTTCCGGCGCGCTGACGGGCTTGCACGCCGCCGATCCCGACCTGGAACGATTGTTCGATCTCTATGGCGCGAGCCGCTGGCAAAGGGTCATGCGCCTGCGCCTCCCCTCCGCCGTCCCCTTCCTGTTGGAGGGGCATAAGGTGGGGGCGGGGCTGGCCATCATCGGCGCGGTGGTGGCGGAGTTCGGCGCCGGGTCGGGCGGCGTGCGCGGACTCGCCTGGCAGATCCTCGACGCCGGCAACAAACTGCAGACCGACCGCATGATCGCGGCGCTCGCGGTGTTAGGCGCGATGGGCGTGGCGCTACACGCCATCCTGGAAGCGGTGGAGCGGGCCGGCCTCACCTGGTGGCGAGGCCGCTAGAGCCACCATCTCAGGTCGGGCGCGCCATCGCCTTGTCGAGGCGCAACCGGTCGAGCGCGTCGGCCGCCATCAGGGTCAGGCTGCGAAGCCCCTCCTCGGCGAAAACGTCCAGCGCCGTCTCCAGCGCGATGATCGCTGCGGCGCGCTCGCCGCGGTCCTGGCCGGTGAGGTTGAGGCGCGCCTCGTAGAGACGGGCGAGGTGCAGCTGAGCCACGGCCCAGGAGACGGTGTCGCGCCTCGCCGGCGCGGCTGCGAGCTGGATCTTCATCGCCGCTTCGGCAGCGTCGAGGATGGCGAGGTCGCCGAGCAACTCCGCGGTGCGGCCCAGGCAGGCGGCGCGGGCGTTGGCGGCCATGCCGTGGATCGGCGCGGCCGGCATCTTGCGCAGCACCAGATTGGCGCGGTCGTAGCAGGTGACGGCTTGCTCGAAGGCGTGGGCGTCGCCGCAGGCCTCGCCCAGCGTCTGCAGGGTCTCGGCCAGCGCGAGCTGGGCGCGCGCCCAGTCCAGCGGGCTGTGATCGCGCGGCAATTGCTCCAGCGCGGCGCTCAGCATGGCGGCGGCGCGGGCCACCGCATCGACATCGCCCGTCAGTTCGCCAAACAGCGTCAGCGCCTGGGCGCGCATCATTTCCGCTCGGGCCCAGGTCAGAGGTTCGTAGTCGGGGTTGAGCTTGCGGCCCGCGGCGGCGGCGTCTTCGACCGCGCGGCTCAGCAGGGCCTCATCCTTGAGGCGCGAGCCGAAGGCGCACAGCAGGTCGGCGCGCAGCAGGCGCGCTTCGGCTGCCAGGATACGCACCGCCGCGGTGCGGCGGCCCAGCGCTTCCAGCGCCGAGATCGGCGCATTGAACTTGTCGGCGATCTTGCCGGCCGCCTCGGCGTCCGCTTGCGGCAGCGCGTAGCGGGCGGCGATCACCGCCAACCCGAGATCGGCTTGCGCGGCGATCGCTCCGCCGCGGGCCGCCGCTCGGGACTCACGAAACGCCGCTTCGGCCGCGGCGTTGAGGCCCTGGTCGCCGAACAGCTCCGCGCCGATCAACGCGCAGGACGCCTGTTCCGCGCGCGCGCGGGCCCAAAGGTCGGGCCGACGCGCCGCATCGATCGCGGCCGTGGCCGCCTCCGCCGTCGCGGCGGCTTTGCGCAGATGAACGATGTCGCCCGTTCGACGCGCCGCCTCGCGCCAGATGAAGGCCGCCTCGATGCGCCGCTCCGGCTTGTCCTTCACGCGCGGACCGCCGGCAGCGATGTCCGCGGTACGGCCTTCTTGCATCAAAAGGTCGAGGTCGAGCAGTTCGAGCAACGCGCCGTCCCCGCCGGTCAGTCCGTCGCCGGCGCCGAAGGCCGCGTCCGCGCCAAACAGACGCTTCAGCTCTCGACCGAGTTCGAACATACGCAGGCTCCGACCAAGCGCGCCGTCTCGCGATGAGACGTCTGCAGGCGCTACCGCCAAGCCGTAGCAAAGCCGGAGCCGCGAGCTTTTAACAATCCCTTAACTTTGTTGGTATGGTTAACTAGGCCCTAATTTCCGGTGAGGAAAAAGCGCCGAAACGCCGCCAGCGTTTCGGCCGGCCGCTCCTCCGGAATGAAGTGGCCGCAGTCCAGGCCCTCGCCGCACAGATCGTCGGCCCAGCCCGCCCAGACCTCCAGCGGATCGTAGGCGCGCCCGACGAAGCCCTTCGCACCCCACAGCACCTGCACCGGGCAGGCGATCTTTGTCGTTCCCCGCTCGTCGTCGATCTTGCGGTCGATCCGGGCGCCGGCGCGATAGTCCTCGCAGATTCCGCGGATCGTTTCGGGATCGGCGTTGCAGCGGGCGTAGTCGGCGTAGGCGTCGCGGTCGACGAACGGCTTGTCGAGCCAGTCCAGCGGCCGCTTGAGGAAGAAGGTGTCGCCGCCGACCGCCTCGATCACCTGCTCCGGCTGGGGGGCCGGCAACGCCAGGAACGACCAGTGCCAGTAACCCCGCATCAAAACCGCGGTAGGCCGCGCCCAGACTTCGCCGGTGGGGATGATGTCCAGAACGCTCAGGCGCCGCACGCGCGTCGGATGATCCATCGCCAACCGATAGGCGACGCGGCCGCCGCGGTCGTGACCCGCGAGGTTAAACTGCGGAAAGCCGAAATGATCCATCAGGGCGATGGCGTCCTTGGCCATCGTGCGCTTGGAATACAGCGCGTTGTCGAGCGTGTTCGGCGGCTTGTCGCAGTCGCCATAGCCGCGGATGTCGGGGGCGATGACGGTGAAGTCGCGCGCCAGCTCGCCGGCGATCTGGCCCCACATCATGTGCGTCTGCGGGCAGCCGTGCAGTAGCAGCAGCGGCGGGCCGGACCCGCCATGCCTCACCCGCGTGGAAATCTCGCCCAGGTCGACCCGCGACACCGAAAATCCGTCAAACGCCATGGGCCGCCTCCTCGCCAAGTCTGCTTAGGCCCGCATGGTCGCGTCAGCAGGCGAGCGCTTCAAGCCCGCTCAAGCGCGTTCCTTCGACCGCTCCAGCGTCACCTTGGGAAACCGCTCGCTGACGTAGCCGATCTCCCAGGTCGACTTGGCCAGGAACACCGGCTGCTCGTCGATGTCGACCGCCATCGCCCCGCGGTGCTTGTTCTGGAAGTCCTCGACGTCGGCCCGCTCGCCCGAAAGCCAGCGCGCCTCGGCGTAAGGGCTGGGCTCAAAAATCACCTCCAGCTGGTATTCGTTGGCCAGCCGGTCGGCCATCACCTCGAACTGCAGCTGGCCGACGGCTCCGACGATGAAGTCGGCCCCGATGACCGGCCGGAACAGCTGGGTGACGCCCTCTTCCGCCAACCCCTCCAGCGCCTTCTTCAGGTGCTTGGCCTTCAATGGATCCTTGACTCGCACGCGCTGCAGGATTTCCGGCGCGAAGTTCGGCAGGCCGGCGAATCGCAGCGTGCCAGTCTCGGACAGGCTGTCGCCGACCCGCAGCACGCCGTGGTTGGGAATGCCGATGACGTCGCCCGCGTAGGCCTCCTCCGCCAGCTCGCGGTCGGAGGCGAAGAACATGATCGGCGCGTTGACCGACAACTGCCGGCCGGTGTTCTGCACCTTCAGCTTCATGCCGCGGGCGAACTTGCCGGACGTCAGACGCAGGAAGGCGACCCGGTCACGGTGATTGGGGTCCATGTTCGCCTGAATCTTGAAGACGAAGCCGGAGACCTCGCGGTCGCCCGGCGCGACGTGCGTCTCCTCGCCATTCTTCGCGGCCGGCACGGCCTTGGGCGGCGGCGCATAGGCGCCCAGGCCCTCCAGCAGTTGATGTACGCCGAAGTGGCGCAGCGCCGAGCCGAAGAACACCGGCGTCATGTGTCCTTCCAGGAAGGCCTGCGGGTCGAACGGCTTGGCCGCCTCCTGCACCAGCATCGAGCCTTCTTCCAGCTCGCCCTGCTCCTCGGCGTCGAGATAGCTGACCACCGCATTGCCGCGGAAGGCGACCGGGGCGGGATGGCCCTCGTCGGCGTCGGAGCTCTTCTTGGCGAAGGGGATGAACTGCTCGCGGCGCAGATCCAGCATGCCCCTGAACCGGCCCCCTGACCCGGCGGGCCAATACAGCGGCGCTGGGTCCAGCGCCAGCTTGGCGGCAATCTCGTCCAAAAGGGCGAAGGGGTCTTGTGCCTCGCGGTCCATCTTGTTGATGAAGGTGACGATCGGGATGTCGCGCAGCCGGCAGACCTCGAACAGCTTCAGCGTCTGCGGCTCGATGCCCTTGGCGGCGTCCAGCACCATCACCGCCGCGTCGGCCGCGGTCAGGGTGCGGTAGGTGTCTTCCGAAAAGTCCTCGTGGCCCGGCGTATCGAGCAGGTTGAACATCAACCCCGTGTGGTCGAACGTCATGACGCTGGCCGAGACCGAGATGCCGCGCTCGCGCTCAATTTTCATCCAGTCCGAGCGGGTGCGGCGGTTCTCGCCCCGCGCCCGCACCGCGCCAGCCGCGCGAATCGCCCCACCGGCCAGCAGCAGGTTTTCCGTCAGGGTGGTCTTGCCGGCGTCGGGGTGGGAGATGATGGCGAAGGTGCGCCGGCGGGCGGCTTGCGCCGCAGGTGAGGTGCTCATGGGGCGCAGGTAGCCTGCGCGCGGCCCCTTAGCAAATGGGTCCGGCGGTCGCGCGCGCGATCAGGCCGCGTCGACCGGCTCGGTCAGGAAGTGGCGGCCTTCGCGGTCGTCGATCTCCACCACCCAGATGTCTGGATCGATGCGGGTGGCGCGCTCGATGTAGGCGTCGAGATCGGGCTCCTGCTCCGAGCCCGCCGGCCGCATCCAGACCTGTTCGCCGTCCAGGCGCGTGGCCTCGGCGTAAAGACGGGTGGACCCGGTCTGTCGGTTCAGCACCTTGACCAGCACCGCGCCGGCGCGCGGATCGCCTTTGCGCACCACCACGGCGAAGGCGCCCGCCAAATCGGCGCGCCGGATTAGCGCACTCACCCAAAGATCGCTCGACAGCAACATCGCGCGGACCATGCGCTGAGCGGAGAGGCGCTGTCACCCCAGAACCGGCCGCTAACCGAACGGCAAGGACGCGCGAGTAGCTTGCCCCTCCTGGTCATCCGTGACCGGCGAAAACAAAGACGCATATGACGAGCACGCGCAAAGCGCGGCCGGCGTCTCGATGGATGGGGTTGTTGAGTGTGGTCCTGGCGGCCGCGCCCGGCCTTGCGCATGCGCAAGCCCTCGACCTGGTCTACGAGCGTACGGTCATGACCACCGCCGACCAGCGGTGTGGCCTCTTCGCGCCCGACATCTCGGCGGCGCTGAGCGCTGCACGGGTGCAGGCGCGAGGCGCGGCGCTGCGCGCGGGCGCAAGTTCGCAGGACGTGCGGCTGGCCGAGCAGCGCGGCGTCGAAAACGGGATCGGCGCGGACTGCCAGTCGCGCGACATCGCCATCGCCGCCCAGCGGGTGCGCAACGCCTTCGAAGCCTTCGCCCGCATGCAGAGGATCAGCTATCCGGGCGAAACCGCCGGCTGGAAGGCCGACCGCACCGGGCCTGGCGACATCCGCTGGCGCCTGGCCCAGCAGAGCCGCTTCGGCGCCGATCGCATGACCTTTGGCCTGGCCGGCCGACAGTCGCCCGGCGTGCTGATGGCGGTCGCACAGTTCGGCGACGGGCGGGCGCCTTACGCGGCGCGGCTCTTGCTGCGCGACGCGGCGCGCACCGACGGCCCCTATCTCGACAGCCTCAGGCATGTCGGCCAAGCGCTGCCGCTTGACCGAAGGCTGCCGCCGCGCGGCGCCATGCGGATCTACGCCGCCGAGGCGCGCAGCACGGCCGGCGCGGACCTGTTGCCTCAAGGCGCGCGGGAGGGCTGGGCGTTCCGCTTCCCGGTCGACGCCGCGCGCGACCTGGCCGGGCTCGACCCGCGCGAGGCGGTGGCGGTGGAGTTCCTGTTCCCCGGCGACGTGACCCGCCGCGCCTATATTGAAGTCGGCGACTTCGCCGCGGGGCGCGCTTTCCTCAAGGTCGCGTCACGCTAGGCTGGCATTAAGCGTCGGCGGTCGCCGGCTCGTCCCGCAGCGCGGCGATCTCACCGGCGACCGGCATCCGCACTATGACCGTGGTGCCCTCGCCCAGCACGCTTTCAATCGACATCTCGCCACCGTGCAGCCGCGCGAAGGCGCGCACCAACGACAGCCCCAGCCCCGAGCCCGCCGCCTTCTGAGCGGGGTCGCCGGCCTGCTCGAACGGACGGCCCAGGCGCTCCAGGTCGGCTGGCGCGATGCCCACGCCGGTGTCGGCGACGATTAGCTCCAGAATGTCGCCTGTTGAATGCAGCGTCAGCGTGACCGACCCGCCTCGCGGCGTGAACTTCAGCGCGTTGGACAGCAGGTTGATCGCGATCTGCTTCACCGCGCGCCGGTCGGCGTCGACCGGCAATGCCTCGGGCGGCAGCACGCCGCGGAGGCTGACGCCGGTGCGATCCGCCTGTCCGCGCATCAGCCGCAGCGCCGCCGAGATTGCGTCACGCGCGTCGAACTGTTCGCGGGCCAGCTCGAAGCGGTCGGCCTCGATCTTCGACATGTCGAGCACGTCGTTGATCAGCTCCAGCAGGTGCGCGCCGGATTCGTGGATCAGGTCGGCGTATTCGGCATAGCGGTCCGAGATCGGGCCGAACAGCCGCTGCCGCATGATGTCCGAGAAGCCCATGATAGCGTTCATCGGGGTGCGCAGCTCGTGGCTCATGTTGGCCAGGAAGCGGCTCTTGCCGGCGTTCTGCTGCTCGGCGGTCTCGCGCGCCGCCTCAAGCTCGACCTCCCGCCGATGCTCGGTGCGGGCATCGCGCACCGCCGCCAGCAGGCGCTTGGCGCTGACCCGGCGCAGGGAGAGCGTCCACCAGCCCTCGGCGTCATGCGCCGGACGCACCGCCACTTCGGCGGCGCCGCCGCGCATCGCCGCCTGCAGCGCTTCCTCGTAGACCGTCTGGTCCTCATCGTAGACGAGATCGCCGAGGTTGCGCTCGGCCAAGTCCCGCCTGCGCCAGCCGGCCGGCGTCTGGCCGAAGATGTCGATCACCCGGCCGCCCGGCTGCAGCGATAACAGGAGCAACGGCTGGTTCTCGAGAATTTCCAGAAGGCTGGATTCGATGACGTCGCGCGCGCGGTGGTCGCGGATCGTCTGGGCGAACAGCATGACCAGAGCGACGCCCAGGGCCAACGTCATGCCCAGGAAGCCCAGCAGCTCAAGCCAGGCCGAGATCTCCGCCGGCGGCCGCGGGAAGGGTCCAAGCGCCGAGCTGAGCGCGGCGACGGCGGCGGCGGCGATCGCCGCGGCGGCCCCCAGCGGCAGCAGTTCGGCCTTGCGGAAGGCGGCGGCTGCGGCCAGCGGGGCGAAGCACCAGGCCGCCAGCGGGCTTCCCGCGCCGCCGGTCACGGCGACGGCCGCGCCGCTTGCCAGAGCCCAGACGACGATGGCGGCGGACCAGCCGCGCTGGCCCAGGCCTGAAAGCCCGGCGCCCGCCACGGCGGCGGCGAAACCGAGCGCGAGCGGCGCAAGCTCCGGACCGACCTCAAGCCGGCCGGTCGCGACCAGGCCCGCCGCGGTTCCCGCCACGGCGATCGCCCAAGCCAAGTGCCAGCCAGCAGCGAATCCGGCGGGAGCCGCCGTTCGTCTGGGCTTCACCAGCGGCCGCCCTGAACGGCGGTTGCGCTTCAAGACTTCAGCACCTGCGTCATGCCCCCATCACTGGGTAAATCTAGCTTTCGAGGAGACTTCGGTTAAGGCCACTCGCCTGCGACGCGATCCAATTCTGAGCGCACGCAAGGGGCGCAACGAATTCGTAAGCGCAATCGAGGACGCTGCCAAAATCTGACCACAGAGAACTGCGTCCCGATCATGCCTCGAGCGGCCCGCCAGAATGTCGCGACCGCCCGCGCCGCTAACACCGATGCGAGCGCTCGCGCGCCGCATGAGGAACACAAGCGCTCCTTCCTGCGCGTCGTCAGTCACGAACTGCGGACCCCGCTCAACTCCATCCTTGGGTTCTCCGAAATCCTCGCTTCGGAGTTGTATGGACCATTGGGAGCCGTTCAGTACCGGGAGTATGCCCAGATCATCCACCGCAGCGGGGAAAAGCTGCTGAAACTTGTGAATCAGGTGGTGGAGATCACACGACTGCAGACCGGCGACATCGAGATCGTGCTGCAACCTGAGCCCGTTGCGCGGCTGCTGGAGGGCGCGGCCGAAGAGTTCGAGCAGGAGATTGCGGCCAACGGGCTTCGCCTGCTGATCGAGCCCTGCAGCCTGCAGGCGCTGGCAGACCGGCGCGTCTTGCGCAGCGTGCTCTCCAACCTGACGCAGAACGCCGTCGCCTTCTCGCCGACCGGCGGCGTGATCACGCTTAGCGCCAGCGCGGTCGAGGGCGCGGTCGAGATCGTCATCCGCAACGAGGGCGAGGGCGTCGATCCGTCGGACCTGCCCCGACTGCTGCAGCCCTTTGAACAGGGTGCCAACGCGCTAACCCGGCAGGTCGAGGGCGCGGGCCTGGGCCTGGCGATATGCAGTCTGGCCTGCCGCGCGATGGGCGGCAGGTTGAACCTGGTGTCCGCCCGCGGACGCGGATTCGCCGCCCACGTCATCCTGCCGGCCGCCTGAGGCCGTTGCGCAGCGGGCCGCGCCCACCTAAGTCGCTGGCGAATGAGCGCAATTGACGAAGCCCTGGACGATCTGGCCGCCGAGTTCGAACTGCTCGGTGACTGGGAAGAGCGTTACCGCTACATCATCGAGCTTGGCCGCGAACTGGCGCCGCTGACGGACACGGAGCGCAACGAGGGCAACAAGGTGCGCGGCTGCGCCAGTCAGGTGTGGCTGGTGACCGAGCCGCAGGCGAACGGAACCCTTGGGTTCCGCGGCGACTCCGACGCCCACATCGTACGAGGCCTCATCGCCGTGCTGCTGCGGCTCTATTCTGGCCGGTCCCGCCGGGACATTCTGGATTTCGACGCTAAGGCCTCGTTCGGACGGTTGGGCCTCGCCGGGGCGCTGTCGGCGCAGCGCTCGAACGGCCTCGCCTCGATGGTGACGCGGATCCGGCAAGACGCGCGGCAAGCCTAGCCGCCGCCTAGGCCGCCTTGATGCCGCTGGCGACCTGGCCCATTCCCAGCACCACGTCGAAGCCCATGATCATGTCGACGTCGCGGCCGTTGCTGGACAAGGGCAGCCGCAGCCACAGGAGCGACAGGTGCGAGGCGCCGCGCCAGGCGAGATTGTGCGCACCGACCGAGGGCCGCCGCTCGCGCACCACCTGCGCCAGCTCCGAGCGCCAGTAGTCGGCCGCCGCGCCGTAGATTTCGCTGAGGCTGCGGCCAGTGATCTCGCGCCCATAGACGCCATACAGCGCAGTGCCCGCCAGCCGCATGCGGAAGTCGCCCGTCTCGGATAGGACGTCGATCAGGCTGATGGTGGGCAGGTGGCGCTTGAAGCTGCCGGGGTCGATATCGGCGCGGCAAGGTAGGCGGCCGGACGAACGGAGCGAGGCCCAGTAGGCGAACAGCTCTTCGTGCGCGCGGGCCGCCGCAGCCGGTGCTCCGATCTGCGCCACCATGTTCAGATTCCTTAACAAGCGCTTGGAATCATAGCGAATCATATAACGCCTGATCCGCGAATCGGCGGCAAGGGGAAAATGTGGCGAAGTTGCGATTGTTTTGAGACTGCGACAAAACAAAAACGCCCGCCAGATGGCGGGCGTTTCTGTAGATCCGCCGTGGCGGAAGCGTTTCAGCGCTTCTTGCGGGGGGCCTGACGGCCGCCTTGGCCCAGGCCCATCTGCTTGGCCAGATCCGAGCGCGCCTTGGCGTAGTTCGGAGCCACCATCGGATAATCCTTCGGCAGGTTCCACTTCGCCCGGTATTCCTCGGGGCTCATGTTGTACTTGGTGCGCAGGTGGCGCTTCAGCGACTTGAACTTCCGGCCATCCTCGAGGCAGACCAGATAGTCCGGGGTGATCGAACGGCGCACAGGAACCGCGGGCTCCTTGGGCGCAGCTTCAGGCGCTTCCTGGCCCGTGGACACGCCAGCCAGCGCGCGATGCACGCTCTGGATCAGTCCAGGCAAATCCGCCGCCGACACCGTGTTGTTTCCCACGTAAGCGGAGACAATGTCCGCCGTCATCTCGATGACTTCCGACTTTTCGTCCATTCTTGTCATTCCATGGGGATCTGCGAACCTAACGCCGCAGACGCGTTTCAAACATCAGTAGCGGGTCCTATCGGGAACTGAGCTAAAGCACAAGCTTCCGATGATTTATTCTGCGCGCTTTCGACCACCTTGTCGTCTCAATAAACCAGATCACAGGTGGAAGCTGTGGGATGATCGGTCCCCGAGTGACCGTGTGTCGTAACACGCTGCACACCACGGCCATTTGCGAGAGCTGAACACAATCGGCATACCCGAGGTACGCCTTAGATAAATTTACCGAGTTCCAACAACGAAATCGCCCGAGGACCTGTCGACTCGGCGCCAATCACTAGCAAGCAAACAATTTACTGAATGTGGCGCTCGCGTGCGAAGCCACGCCAAGCCGTCGCCGTGCGTTCGAATGCGCGTGCGTCGAGACGCTCTAGCCGCGCAGCGCGGCGTCTGCCTTACCCTTTGTGTCCGACTGCGGGCGCGCCGGCTGACCTTAGTTGGGTGTCGCGGCTTCCTCGGCCGACGCCGCCTTGACGCCTGTGACCGGCTCGTTGGCGGCGGTGATGGTCACCGGCGCGGACGGATTGTCGATCAGGTCGATCGTCTCGCGAATATACTTGGCATGAGTGACGATGCCGATCTCCAGCCGCTCGTTGTTCAGCTCAACCTGCTGGGTGAGCAGGCCGGCGATGAACTCCACGTCCTGCGGCGCCTGTACGGCATCGGTCGACTCGCGCCGCACGCCGTGCATGAACACCGGGCCGCCCGAGTTGCCCGGGAAGACCGCGAAGTCGAGCAGGAAGGTCGGGAAGATCTTCGCCGGCGCCACCGGGTACGAGGCGATCCGCCCCGAGCGCAGGATCGGGAAGCCAGCCTGGTTTGCCGCCAGGCCGCGCGGGAATCCCAGCGCCATCAGCTCGTCGCCGGCTTCGACCCGGTATTTGGTGAAGGTGTCGTCCGAGGCCAGATATTCCTTCGGGATCGCCGCCTTGGCGAACTCCGGCGGCGCGGTGATGACGATCGCCGCCACGTCGCGCGCCGGGTGGTGCGTCCACAGCTCCTTGCCGCCGCCGTCGCGGATCCGCACCGGCTGGGGCGAATAGTTCCAGCTGCCGTCGGGGTTGGCGATGCGATAGCCGATGCGGGCCATCTGCCCCGGCATCTGCTTGAAAACGTGATTGGCTGTGACCAGCACGGTCTGGGGCCGCCCATCCGGCGCGGTTTCGGAGATGAGGAATCCCGTACCCACCGTGCGCGTGCCGTTGCCGAGCGGTTGCTCGAGTTGCACGGTCGCGTGCATCAGCTCGACCGAGAGATCCACGTTCATTTGGAATCCCGACGCCTAAACTTGACCATTACCCTTCGCGTCTTCTGCGCGATCTCGATGTGCCAGCAGTGAATCAGAGTCAGGCCCCCGCGCCAAGCAAAGAGCGCGTGAAAGGGTTGCGCCACAGCGACGCGGGGCAAGGTTTACGCCGCCTTTCCGACGCAATTGGAGGACGAGCTTGAGCCGCCCGGCGCCTCGGCCCATTTTGCCCGCATGGCAGCCCCCACACCTCCCCTCGCCCGCAAGATCCCCGCGCGGATCGAACAGCTCGGACGCGTCCGCACCGACGACTACGCCTGGTTGAAGGATGAGAATTGGCAGCAGGTGCTGCGCGACCCCAAGGCGCTGCGGGCCGACGTGCGCGAGCACCTCGACGCGGAGAACGCCTACACCAAGGCCATGCTGGCTTCGACCGAGGCGCTGCAGGCACAGCTGTTCGCCGAGATGAAGGGCCGCATCAAGGACGACGACGCCTCAGTTCCGGCGCCGGACGGCCCCTGGGAATACTACAGCCGCTACAATATCGGCGCCGAGCACCCGCTCCATGCGCGCCGGCCGCGCGGCGCGACGAACGACGAGCAGGTGCTGATGGACGAGGACGCGCTGGCCAAAGGCAAGGCCTACTACCAGGTGGGCGCGGCGCACCACAGCCCCGACCACCGGCTCTACGCCTGGGCCGCCGACGAGCAGGGCTCGGAGTATTTCGCCATCTATATCAAGGACCTCGCGACCGGCGAGCTGATCGGCGAGCCGATCGCCAGCGCCTATGGCGACTTCACCTTCTCGCCCGACAGCGCCTGGCTCTACTGGATCTGGCGCGACGAGAACGCCCGGCCCTCGCGGGTCTTCCGCCGCCCGGCGCTCGGCGGCGAGGACGTGCTGATCTACGAGGAACAGGACGAGGGCATGTTCCTGGGCGTCGGCGTCACCGCCGACCAAAGCCACGTGCTGATCCACGTCGGCAATCAGGAGACCACCGAGCTGTGGCTCGTGCCGGCGAGCGATCCCACCGCCGCGCCGATCGTCGCCGAGCCGCGCCGCGTCGGAATCAAGTACGAGCTCGACCACTGGAGCGACCGCTGGGTGATCCGCACCAACGACGATGGCGCGGTCGACTTTAAGCTGGCGGTGTCGCAAGCCGCCGTGCCCGCCAAGGCGACCTGGCGCGACTGGATCGAGCATCGGCCGGGCCGCTACGTCACCGGCTTCGCCGCTTACGCCGGCCACCTGGTCCGCGCCGAGCGCGTCGATGCGCTGGACCGGCTGGTGGTCACTGCGCGCGACGGCGCCACCCACGAGATCGCCTTCGACGAGGAGGCCTACGCCCTGCACTTGGAGGGCGGTTACGAGTACCAGACCACGACGACGCGCTTCGTCTATCAGTCTCCGACGACGCCTCGGCAGTGGTTCGACTACGACCTGGAGACGCGGGCGCGCACCCTGCGCAAGACCCAGGAGATCCCGTCCGGCCACGACCCGTCGCGCTACGTCGCGCGCCGCCTGCTGGCGACCGCGGCGGACGGCGAGCAGGTGCCGGTCACGGTGCTGATGCTCAAGGAGACGCCCCTCGACGGCTCCGCGCCGCTCCTGCTCTACGGCTACGGCTCCTATGGCCACGCGATGGAGCCGAGTTTCTCGATCCGCAATCTCAGCCTGGTCGACCGCGGCTGGATCTGGGCCACCGCCCACATCCGCGGCGGCTCGGACAAGGGCTGGGGCTGGTTCCTCGACGGGCGGCGCGAGAGGAAGGCCAACACCTTCACCGACTTCATCGCCGCGGCCGAGCATCTGGTCGCCCAGAACTACGCGGCGAAGGGGAAGATCGCGGCCTACGGCGGATCGGCCGGCGGCATGCTGATGGGCGCGGTCGCCAACCTGCGCCCAGACCTCTGGGGCGCGATCATCGCCGCGGTCCCCTTCGTCGACGTGCTCAACACCATGAGCGATCTGACCCTGCCGCTGACCCCGCCGGAGTGGCCCGAGTGGGGCAACCCGATCGAGGACGCCGACGCCTACGACCGCATCGCCGGTTACAGCCCCTACGACCAGGTCAAGGACCAGCCCTACCCCCCCGTGCTCGCTACCGGCGGCCTGTCGGACCCGCGCGTCACCTATTGGGAGCCGGCTAAGTGGGTGGCGAAACTGCGCGAGCACAACACCGCACAAACGCCGATGCTGCTGAAGATCAACATGGAGGCTGGCCACGGCGGCGCGTCGGGGCGCTTCGACTTTCTCAAGGAGATCGCGCTGGACTACGCCTTCGCCATCTGGTCGCTCGACCGCGGCTGGACGCGATGACGAGAGCCGCCGCCTGATGCTGATCCGCCCCGCCGTCGAGGCTGACGCCGCGCCGCTGGCGGCCATCTACGGCCACCACGTGCTGCACGGCCTTGGCACTTTCGAAGAGGTTCCGCCGACGCCGCAAGACATGGAGGCCCGCCGCCTCGCCGTCACCGCCCACGGCCTGCCCTATCTGGTCGCTGAAGAGGCGGGCCGCGTGCTCGGCTACGCCTACGCCGCGCCGCTTCGGCTCCGCGCCGCCTATCGCTACACCGTCGAGGACAGCGTCTATATCGCCCCCGACGCGGTCGGCCGCGGCGTCGGCAAGGCGGTGCTCTCCCGCGTGCTTACCGACTGCGAGGCGCTCGGCATGCGCCAGGCCATCGCGGTGATCGGCGATTCTGCCAACGCCGCCTCGATCGGCCTGCACCGGTCCTTGAGCTTCGAACACCTGGGCGCCGCCAAGAGCGTCGGCTTCAAGCACGGCCGCTGGGTCGACATCGTCTGGATGCAGAAGGCGCTTAACGGCGGCGACAGCGCAGCCCCCGACTCGGCCGGCCTCAGCCTCTCAGGCCACTGAGCGCCTCACCGCCCCCAGCCGCCCCTCCCCCCGACGCGTACGGCCGCCCATAGCAGCCTCCGCTTCCAGCGCGCGACGCCGAGGACGCCCAGCGCTTCGCGAAAGATCGCGTCGGCCTGGGCGCGGCTGTAGCGCCCGTCCAAGCCGCGCGTAGCATAAAGATAGTCATGGACGACGGCCGCCCGTCCCGACTGCCCTAGAGGTGGTTCAATATTCCAGAAGCCCCAGGGCACCGAGGCGAAGTCCGTCACGAAGCCGACCGGCACGGAGATCGTCTCTGCGCCGGGTTCACTCGGGGTGAAGCTGAACCCCTGCAGCAGCTTGGCCGTCACGCGCCCGTCGCGCTCGGCGGTGAGCACCTCGACGACGAGCGCGTCGGAAAAGCCGCTCAAGACGGCCGCCGCAGCAGCGCGCCGACCAGGATCTGCGCCAGCCCCAGGCCCAGCGTCACCTCGGCCTGCGTCCTCGTGCTCGCTCGCGACACGGCGAAGATCGCCGGCTGGGCCTGGTAGAGCCCGGCCAGGATGTCAGTGATCACGCCTGCCGCGCGGCCGGGCGGAACATCGGGATGGGCCTGCACGGTCTCCACCACGCTCGCCACCACTGCGGGCGCATCCACCGCGTCGGCCGCCGTAGCGACAGCCTCAGGGGCGTGCGCGATCGATTGATCGGACATGTCGATCTCCTTCTTTCTCAGTGATGTCGATGAGGGGGGCGGCTGCCGCGGCGGCGGCTGGGCGCACTGCGTCTAGGCGCAGCCGCCGGCGATCAGGGCGTCCTGGAAACGAAGCGCATAGTCGGCGATCAGCGCGGCCCGGTCCTGGCCGTTCACCACCCGCCGGGCGGCGATGAACTGCTTGCGCGTGGCGCGTCCGCCGAGTGGCAGCACGTCCATCAATCGCCGACCGAACCAGCCCTCGCGCATGCCGCGCTCCAGCACCTCGGCCGCCACGGCCGGGTCCAGCGCCCGATCCGGGTCCTCCGCCAGGCCCGCGCGCGCATAGTTCGCCCGGCCTGTCAGCTGGACATAGCCGCGCCCGCAGAACCGGCAGCCGTCGCCGACCTCGGTATTGCCGAGCTGCATCGCCACCGCGGGCCGCAACCCCGCGGGATCGTACATGCGCGTGAAGTAGGCCGCTCCGCCGTACTCGATGATCGGCAGCATCGTGTGCGCGGTCTCGCCGAACTCGTCGCAATCGACGTCGTCGAGATAAAGGCCACGCAGCGCGTCCGGATTGTCCGCGCCGAACAGCCTTATCCGCCCGCCGTTCGGCAGGTCGCAGCTGAGCTCCGCCTCCTTCCAACTGACGCCGGGGATCGGCGCGGTGAAGCGCTTCAGATGATCCCACGCCACCGCCTTGGCCTGGCCCAGGTACGGCGCGACATAGGCGCAGCGTGGATTGGGCCTTGGGCAGGTCAGCGCTGTGCGGATCAGCCCGTTCAGCGCCGCCACGGTCTTCCCCGCCCGCCGATGCGCCACCACCACCCGCCAGCGCGCCTCGCTCTGGTGATAGGGCAGCCAGACGGACCTGGGCCTGTACGGGATCACGACTTCCCGGGCGCCGCCGGAATCACCTCGGCCCGTGTCAGTGTCCATCGGATCTCCTGTCGAGAACGATTTGGCCCGCGCATCGCCCCTTCTGCCGAGCCCTGGGCCCTTGACGACTACGGAACATTTGGCGAACATCGTTCTATCGGCGGTCGTCGTGAAGTCCGCATCCGCATCCCTCTGGCTGGCCGCGCTCGTCGCCCTCACCGTCGCGCTCGCCGCCTCGGCGCGCGCCGCCCAGGCGGCCCAGGCTCGCAGCGACAAGCTCTGTCTCGGCGGTATGGTTCCGGTGCTGCGCGCCAGAGGTTCTCGCCACTGGTGGAGGACTGTACGGGGGGCGACTATGCGATTTGGCGGGTCGGCGTCGTCGGGACCGGCAGCCACGCCTACGCGATTTACAGATACGCCTATACGCTGCCCCCCGCGTGCCCGACCTGCGCCATCCACGGCGGCCAGCACGTCCTCGTTTGCCATCGCCAGCTTGGCGTTTGCGCCGCCGCGGTTCGATCCGGTCGGCTGAGCCAGCATGAAGCCGAAGGCGTCGAGGGGCGGCGCCGTGCGTCGGCAGGCCCACGCGCGAGACCGGGCGGCACGGCGATCTTCTTGGCGTAGGGCGACGGCAGAATCCCGAACGTCTCCAGCGGGCTGACGAGCGGAATCGAACGTCCCCGCTCGGTCGCCCCGCGGGCGACTCCCTACGCCGGCGAAGCGACGTAAGGCGTAACCGCAGGACGCCGCCTTACGCCGTTGGGGACCATGAGATCGTTGTAGGCGCTCCCGAAGAGGCCGTGGCCGCGACGCATCGCCCGGCCAAGTTTCTCCGGTGGTCGTGCTGCGACGACGTCCTCTCATTTTACTCGCTGTTGTTCTGCCGCCTCCACGTCCCTCGCCGCCGGCTCCGGAACGCCCTCGGCTTCGGTCAGCGCCCAGCGGATCACCTGTTCAAATGGCTTGTCCTCCGCGTTGCCCACCGCCACGCTCGCCAGCCTGGGATGGACGTAGGGCGCGGCCGCCTTGGCGGCGTCGAGCCGCTTGGCCGGCTCCAGCCCCTCGTCCCGCATCACCTGCAGCATGTAGTCGAGCGGCGTCGGGCCGGAGGCCTCGATCGCCGCCAGCCTCTCGGCCGCCGACACGCACCGCCCCGCCCGCCTAGGCCCTCGCGCCACGCCACCTCCTCTCCGGAAAACCAAAAGGCCCCGCATCTCTGCGAGGCCCGTCCCGACCGCCATTTCAGCGATCATCTCATTTCGCGAGTTCGAAGCGATTTGCAGCGGCAGGCAAGATCAGCGACCGCCGGCGGCGCCCCCTCATTCGCCCCTCGACATCCCCCTGCCTTGACCGCCATCGTCACGTATCGGCGGCGGCAAGTGCACAAACCGGTAGGGGACCTCATCCATGTTCGAAGGGTTCGAAACGCGACGCCTCGACGTCGGCGACGCAGTGATCAACGCCCGCGTCGGCGGCAGCGGCCCGCCCCTCCTGCTGCTGCACGGCTACCCGCAGACCCATGCGCTCTGGCATCGCGTAGCCGGGCCGCTGGCCGAGCGCTTCACCGTCGTCGCGACCGACCTGCGCGGCTACGGCGACAGCACCGGGCCGACGCCCGAGCCGTCCGGCGCCAACTACACCTTCCGCAACATGGCCGCCGACCAGGTGCGGGCGATGCAGGCGCTGGGCTTTCCGCGCTTCCGCCTCGCCGGCCATGACCGCGGCGCGCGTACCGCGCACCGGCTGACGCTGGATCACCCCGACGCGGTGGAGCGGCTGGCGCTGCTCGACATCCAGCCCACCCACTACGCCTGGACCGAGATGCCGGCGGGAATTGCCAAGCGCGCCTGGCACTGGATCCTTTGCGCCCAGCCGCACGATCTGGCCGAGCGGTTCATGACCTCGGTCGATCCAGATTGGCTGCTCGGCAGGCTGATCCCCGCCGGGCCGCACGGGCGGGACGCCATGTCGGACGAGTCCTACGCCGAATACCGGCGCTGCCTGACGCCGGCGATGATCGCCGCCTCCTGCGCAGACTACCGCGCCTTCTCCAGCCTCGACGTGCAGCACGACGAGGTCGACCGCGACGCCGGGCGCAAGGTCGAATGCCCGCTGTTGACGATGTGGGGCGAGCACTATGATTCCTACGACATGCTCGAGCTTTGGGGGCGCTACGCGTTCGACGTTCGCGGCGGCGTGGTGCCGGGCGCCGGCCACTACCTGCCGGAGGAGGCGCCCGATGCGGTGCTGCGCGAGCTTTCCACCTTCTTCGGCGGGGCCTGACGCGCCGCCAACTCCGCATCCAGGCGGCCGGCCAGGCTGGGCGTCCCCTCTGTGTGTACGTCGCCCACCCGCCAGCCAACGGTTGTGGCGACCAGATCCAGCGCCAGCGGCCGCGTCTCGTCCGCCAGCCGCAGCGTGACCCTGGCCTGCGCGCGACCGACGCCTGCGCCGACCAACTCCAGCTTGATCAGCTTCAGACCCTCCGCGTCCTGGCAGTCGCAGATCGGGTCGCCGTCCAGCGTGCCCACTTCGCCGTCGGGTGTGTTCTCCTGATCGCGGCGAATGCGCTGCAACAGCGAGATGTCGAAGGTGCGCTCGGCCAACTTGCCGAGGTAGTCCGGCTCGCCGTGCTGATAGGCGGCGTAGAGCGCCGTGGTGAAAGCCCGCGCCGCGGCGAGATCTTCGGCCCGCGCCGGCGCGGCGATCGCCAGCGCCAGGAACGCCGCCCCCACCCTCGATCCGATCGCTCGCTGCATGCGAACAACCTAGCCGATCAGGCGGCCGGCCGCACCCTCCTCCACCGCGAAAGGTTCAGCGGCCGGCGCGGCCGAACCGGGGCGCCAGCGGCCTGACATCATCGCGCAACGAGAGCGCGTGGTACTGCTCGGCGATCTCGCGGCGCTGGGCGGCGATGGCCACGTAGAGCTGGGGATCCTGCGCATCGCCCCGCGCCGCGGCGAGCTCCAGTAGCTCGGCGAGGTGACGGTTCTTTTCGACCATCTGCATGTAGCGCCAGAGTTTGGTCGCGCTCTGCCGGGCGGCGAGCTTGTCAGGCGAGATGAGCTTGTTCTGCTGGGCCATGGCGACTCAGGGGGTGTGTTTTTGCGACGCGCAGAACCTAGGAAGCTGCCCCCCCCCGAAACCATCAGGCGAACACCTGAGGCGAGGGGTCAGGCCCCTGAGGCGCGCCGTCGCAGGGTTTGCCCGGAGACGAGGCTGGAAAAAACCTGAGGCCGCAGACGCCTGCCTAAGCTGAACAGCAGCCAACCGTGGGCTCAGAGGCCGTTCAGCGCGGCCGCTCTCTAATGCCTCCAACGTCGAGGCCCTTAAAGCCTCGCCCGACATGCAGATGGAGAGTGATCCATGAGAATGTTTGCAGCCGTTTCCGCCACCACCCTGGCGCTGATCAGCGCCGCCGCCGTGGCCACCCCCAGCGCCGCTCAACCCTATGGCTATGGGTACGGCGCCCATGGAGCCTGCCAGGACAAGAAGAGCGACAACGGGACCACCGGGGCGGTCGTCGGCGGCCTGGCCGGCGCGGTGCTGGGCTCGCAGGTCGCGGGCCGTGGCGACCGCACGGAGGGCGCGGTGATCGGCGGCTTGGCCGGTGTCTTGCTCGGCAACGTCGTGGGTCGCGAAAGCGCCAAGTCCTCGAACGCCTGCGAGGCGCAGGACTACCGGACCAGCTATCGCCGGGCGTACCTGCCGACGCGGTACGATAACCGCTACGACAGCCGTTATGACAGTCGTTACGGCTACCGCTACGGGGACCGGGATTACCGCTACGGCGGCTACCGCGACTAAGGGCGAGGCCGCGTGCTACTGCAGGGTGGCGCGCGGCGTCTTCGGCTGAGACAGGCCCTCGAGCACGCCCGGTGCGAAGCCCGCCAGATCGAGCGTTTCGGCGATCTGCTCCAGGGCCTCGGCGAGCGTGATGGGCGCATCCTCGGCCGAGGCGATGGTCACCACCCGCTGGATGTGCTTCAGCGCGGACTCGCAATGGGGCTCGGTCATGGCAAGGCCTGATCAGTGGGAGTGCTTCCGGCAAACGAGCCGGTACGCCGGCGAGTTGCGCAAAGAACGCATCGCAGATGAAATAATTGGCCCGTCCACGAAAACTGACAAGCTCAAAGGAACACGGCGGGTTTAATCAGTGTTCGGCCAGCATGGAGGCGCGGCGCCCGTTTACGGATCCGATCTCCGTCAGCATGGCGGCGCTGGCGCTGCTGGCGCTCGCGGCGGCCAGTTTCGCCACCTCGCTCAGCCGCCAATTGAGCCTGCCGCGCGCGGTCGACACCGCCACGGTGGTCATCCAACCGAAGGCGGACGCGCCACCGCCCTGGCCGGCGCCGACGCCGGCGCTGGCCAAACTGGAGCCCGCGCCGGTCGCCAAGCCCAAGCCCAAGGCGGAGCCCGCGACGGCGACGGCGGAGCCGCCGCCGCCGATGATCGTTCAACCCCCGGTGCTCGAGCCCTCGCCCGTCGCGGCGGGCGAGATCGCGGCTGACGCCGCCGCCACCGGCCTGACCACCTTGGGCTCGGGTGAACCCGCGCCCAAGGCCCCTGCCGAGGAAGCTCCCTCCGCTCCGGCTTATTGACCGTCAGGCCCTCGCCGACCGCCGCTGCGGGCGGTAGGCGGAAAGCGTCTCCAGTCCACTCGCCAGCAGCCTGTGCTTGCGCTCCCAGCTGGTGTCGAAACGCCCCGCGCAGCGTTGCAGGATCCACTGCGGCCATGACGCCAGGCAGAAGCAGAGAAAGACCTCGTTCTGCTCCTCGGGCGTAATCGATCGGCTCATGGCATTATAGCGCGACCGCGCCTCGGCCTGCTCGGCTTCGGTCGGCGGACCCCGCGCTTCTGGATCGCAGAACACCGCATCGAACGCGCGGGCAAGCTCGGCGTCCGACATCTCGCCAACCCGCCGTGCGTCGCGCGACGCAGGTTCTGAGATTTCCTGCAGTCCGGGAGCCCGCCGCTGCGGATGGGATCGACGCCAGGCCGCCGCATAGGCTAAGCCTGTCTGATGCTGCGCCTCGCTGATCCAGCCGCGCGCCCGCGCCAGCGTCATGGGGTGCTCGGCATCGGCGAGGCGTGCGTCGCCCGCCGCGCCCAGTAGCGCGCGCCGCAGCGCCACCACCTTGGGGTTGGGTTCGACCTTCTGTACGAGCTGGCCCGACGGGTGCCTGGGTCCATCCTTGCGGGGACGCCCGCCGCCCTTGCGCCGCATCATGCGGCGCTCCTTTCGAGGTTGGCTTGGTCGGCTTGTCGCTCGAGCGTGCGATCCCAACGCCGTTGTTCGGCGGCCCGTGCCGAGGGCGACATGGGCCGGTAGACGATCGCGTGGTGTGCTGCGCAGTACGCGCTGGCGCGCATTACCGCCACGCAGCAGGAAACCGCCTCTCCGTGCGGACTGTCGACGGGGAAGGCGCACTCGCCCGCTTCCCGCTTAAGCCAGGGACGGGGGCTCGACCCCGGGAGCGGAACGAAGGCCGCCTCGCACCACGGCGAGCGTTGCGGCTCCGGCGGTTGGGGAGGCGCGGCGCCCTGCGCTTTCAGGACCAATGGCCGCGCCGCGATAGGCTCGGCGACGCCCTCGAACCTCCGCGGCGCCGAGGCTGACTTCCGGCTTCGCAGGAGCCTGAGGCGATGCAGCTTGCCCAGCACCGCGCTGCGGCTCACATCGCCCAGCGCCTCGGCGATGCCGCCCGCGGAAATCCCCGCCGCCCATAGTCGCGCAAGCTCGCCGATGCGCGCGTCGGTCCATGTCATCTGGCTCTCCGGATTACACCGCGCCGATCCGCCCCTCGGGAGGATCGCGTACGCGTTTTGTTCTACTACGGTATTTTTGTTACCGCTCGAGAGTCAAGATGTTTGGTAGAATTCCTACCGCCGGCGTGCTACGACGTCGCCATGAGCGAACGTCACGACCGCCTCCGTCAGGCGCGGCTCGCCGCCGGGTTCGAGCGGGCGAGCGATGCAGCCGCCCGCTTCGGCTGGAACGAGAACACCTACAAGTCCAACGAGAACGGCAATGCGCCCTTCTCCTTCCGCAAGGCCAAGGAATACGCCGAAGCCTTCGGCGTCCGCGCGGAATGGCTCTACGACGAGACCGGGCCAGCTCAGGCCGGGACGGATCAGATGGTCCGCATCATCGGCCAGGTGGGCGCCGACGCCGATGGCCTCGTGATGCAGACGGATGGCCAAGAAGGCTTTGATATGGTTCCAATTCCGCCGGGGGGAACCTCGGCTGCCGTGGCCTTGGAAGTGTCGGGTCACTCCATGCGGATGGTCGCCGAGGACGGCTCTCTCATCTACTTTGAAGATCAGCGTAATCCGCCCACTCCGGATATGCTCGGCTACTACTGCATCGTCGAGACCGAGGATGGCCGGGTTCTCTTCAAGCGCCTGCTGCGCGGCTCGGCCTCGGGCCTGTATGTGCTGGAAAGCCAGGTCGGGGCGCCGATCGAGGACGTTCGCCTGCGCTGGGCCGCGGAGCCCACGGCCATCATTCCCCCCAAGCAGGCCCGGCGCATCATCCGCCGTGCGGGCGAGCGGCAGGTCGCCTGACGCTCGCGGTGGGTGAAATCTACCAGGCTTGACTTTTGATGGTATTTTTTATACCGTCCTCGAGTCAATAGGTCGCCATCATTTGCCCCCCTTCCGCTTCCCCGACGCCCGCGAAATCCTGACGCCCTACCTCGACCAGGCGCGCAGACGGGAAATCGTGCGCCAGGCCGAAGCTGAGCGCGAGGCTCGCCGCGCAAGCGGCGTCGGCTGGTCGGGCATGGTCGCCGCGACTGCCTCGCCCCCACGTAGCGACGGTGAATTGCAAGAGGAGGCGCAGGCCGCGCTCGCCTCGTCGCAGGCTTTCGCCGCGAGCCCGCGCGGCCGCTACCTCTCCAGCCTGAGCGCGCTTGAAGCGCACGGCCACGCTACCGCCGCAGGTCGCGCCCGCGCCGCCTTCGATCGCGGCTTCGCCAACCCCGATCAGGCGGCCTGCCCGGCGGAGATCGGCGTGGCGCTGGCGGCGCTCGCACGCTTGGAGACGCCGCATGCCCGCGCCGCCTGCCTTGTTCTGTCGGAATTGCTGGTAGTCGCCCTAGGGGCGGCGGCGTAGGTCAGGCGCCGACGGCCACCGCTTCGATCTGGCGCGCCCTTTTTGCCGCGCGACGCTTCTTGCCGAGATTGGCGAGGCCGCACACGAGGAAGATGATCGGCGCCATCAGCCACAGCGTGTTATTGATCCAGCTGTAGAGATTATCCATCGGCCGGTCGTTCAGCAGGTAGAAGGCCTCGAGGCTGAACAGGGCCGCGGCCACCAGGGTGAGAAGTCCCATCCAATAGCTCACGTAAATCATCGCGAGCGGCAACAGGCCGAGGGCGAAGACGCCATCTTCGACGAGTTGAACGACGGGAGAAGAGAAGCCCGCAACGTAGGCGATCGCGGTGAACGCCATGTTGGCGCTGAACCACAGCGCGCCGATCCGATCCGCGCGACTGCCCTGACTGTATGCGAGGCCCGCACAGGCGATGGCCAGCGCGGACGCAAATACCACCAAAAGCATGGACTGTGCGCCTCCGCCTTCAGCAGAAGCACACAGTCCTTAAGCTTTCGCGAAAAGCCTTAGCCGCGCAGGTTGGCGACCTTGGCTTCCATGCGGACTTCTTCTTCGTCCAGCAGGGTCTTGCCGACGAAGCCGGCCGTGGTCCGCAGGCCAAGGGCCTCGCGGATCTTGTCCATGCGCTTGTGCGAAGCGACGACGCTGGTGCGCGACGCTTGCAGCTCGGTCATGGCTTCAACCAACTTGGAGAATGCACCGTCACTCACCTGAGCGGCGAGTTCCATGTCGACGCAAGCGCCGCGCATTTCCACCATCAGCTCGGCCGCGAGGGCCAGCGTGTCGTCGATGCTGCGCTCGACGGCGTGAACCTTCGCCGCCACACGTTGAGCGCGGATTTCCTTGTCCATAGCCCGCTCCAAACCCCTAAAAGTTACGCCTTGGCCGCAGTTAAGATTAACCGCGCGATAACCTTAACCACGCGTTAGCGGCCACAACAATGGGTTTTTATGGTTAACGGTTGAATCCCTGAGGTTGCGGTCCAGCTCGCGCCCTGCGCGTGACCACCCGCTCCGCGTGCTCTCCTGAGACGGGAATAACTGATTCGAAACGAGAATTTTGGACTCGCCCGGCGCGAGAAAGCGGTTCGCCGAACGATGCTCTTGCGACATTTTCACCACACCCCCGCAGGTGAGCTAAGCCGGCTAGGAGTTGGCGTGCAGCTTAATCGAGTAAAGCCAAGCCGCCTGACTCTAGCGATATAGGCCGCGCTTGCGCATCTCCGCCGTGAGCATTTCGGCGCGACTTAAGTCTGGATAGACGTACTGCGGCATCTCCGCCGTACGCTGGCCGGCGTTGAACGCTGCGACCACCTCCCGGATGTGGCTGCAGTAACCAATGATGATGTGGCGCCCCAGAATTTGCTGAGTAAGCGCCAGCACCAGGATGGCGGCGCAGGCCGGCGCCAGCGCTCCACTCGCCCGGCGAATACGCTCGGCGTTGCGCGTCACAACCAGCACCACAAGTCCGATGTGCAACGGGGCCAGGATCAGGCTGTAGCGGACCGGCACCTGGAACGCCGCGGTCGCGTTAGCGCGGCCCAGCGCCGCCATGCCGGCGGCGGCGATCGAGAACAGGATCAGGCTGCAGCACAGACGGTCGAGCCGGTCGGCCGGGGCCGTCCCCTTGGGCGGCCGCGCCGCGAGCCATAAGCCCAGCGAGGCCAGCACGAGGCCCAGCAACGGCCCGGCGACCGCGGCGCGCCACCCGCCCGTCAACGCCTTGTCGGACGACGCCGACCACGGCAGGCCGGCGAAGCTGAAGAAGTAGCGTCCGCTGCGCAGGGCGCGCTCGGCGAGCGCCAGATGCTCCGTCGCCGCCGCCTCGCGCGTGAACATCGCCGCGCTCCCCACGAAGACGGCGACGACGAACGGCGCGGCGGCCCAGAACCATACCAGGCGCCCTCGATCCGGCCGCCGTGCGACCGCGACCATCACGACGGCGAAGGTCGCCAGCCCGACGCTGTTGCCCATCGCCGAGCCGGCCGCCAGCGCCAGCAGTCCGATCAGCGCGCCAAAGCCGCCGGCGCCGCGCTCGGCCAGGATAAAGGCGGGGACCGCGAACAGCAGGGTGAAGACATAGGGCGTATTCAAGGGCGCGCTGACGTCGAAGGCGTTCAGACTGGTCAAGAGCGCCAGCGGCGCGACCGCAGCCAACGGAACGGCGAGCCGGCGGTCGGCGACGCCGCGCCAGATCTCGCGCGACAGCATGGCCGCGGTGGCGATCAGCGCCGGCAGGGCCGCAGCCAGGAAGATGTAGGACTGTCCATTGAACAGCCGTACGTCCAGCGCCGTCAGCAGCCGCAGCCAGACGATGTGGTGCCCGCCGTGATGGTGCCAGAGGTAGAAGCCCGGGTCGCCGCGATCCTGCGCGGCGAACTCCACCGACAGGATGTCGTAGGCGTCGCCGTAGGGGTCGCGGATGAAGCTGGACCACGCGGTCGCCAGGAACAGGGCGATGTACAGGGCGAGCGCGGCGGCTGCGAGCACGGCTATCCAGCCGAGGCCGCCAGCGCGCCCCTCGCTCGCCGGGGCGGCGGCGCTGGGCGTGTCGAAGGCGTCGCGCGTCATCGTGGGCTTCGCCGCGGTCAGGCGCGCGCGATGGAGGCGCGGCTCTCCACCATTGCGGCGAGCACGACCAGCAGCGCGCCGAACGCCAGCCACCACTGCTGCCAGATGCCGAAATTCGCCCAGGCGAACAGCACGAAAGCGACGCCCGCCGCCGCCGCAGCCGCAGCAGGTGCGCTGGGCGCCTCGCGCTCGAGACGCCTGAAGGCGAGGAACCACAGGACGGCGACCGCCGCCGCGCCCGGCAGGCCGAGCTCCAGCCAGATCTGCAGAGCTTCGTTGTGCGGGTGCAGGACGATGCCGGGTCCCATGTGCCGGCTGGCGTCCAGGCCCCATCCCAGCCAGGGCCGCGCGAGGATGTGGTCGAGCGCGTGGCTCCAGTAGCTCATCCGCGCCGACCAGGAATCCGGCAGGATCCGCTCGATCCAGTCGTATTGGCCGCTGTCGCGAACGCCGAGCACCACCCACGGCATGGCGAAGCTGGTCGCCGCGACGCCGATGGCGAGCCACCTGGGCCCGCCGCGCGGCCACCGCCGCACGATGAGGAACACCGCCCCGGAGAAGGGAACCGCCAGCAGCGGCGCCGCGGCGAAGAAAGCGTCGGCGGCGATCATCACGCACAGCACCACCAGCCCCAGCAGCGCTAGGCTGCGCCAGTTGCGCAGCGCGCCCAGCAGCACCACCGCCCCTAGCGCCGCCAGCACATAGGTGGTCTGCGCCAGCTTGAGCTTGGCCAGGATCGGCAGGATCGGCTCGTAGAAGGCCTGGTGCAGCGTGCGGAACAGCTCAGCGCCTAGATAGACGTCGATCAGCAGCAGCGCCGCGTGCGCCGCCAGCCCGACGCTGAGGATGCGCAGCGCCAAGGCGTTGAGCCTGGGGTCGGCCCGCCTGGCGCCGCAGATCGCCGACCAGTAGAGCGGTAGCGCCAGCGACACTTCCATCAGCACGCTGTGTCCGGCGCCGGTCGACTTGAACGCGCCCCACAGCAACGAGGCGGCCGCCCAGGCGATCGCCACGCCCAGTGTGATGACGATCGGCCGGTCCTTGGCCTTGATGCGGAACGCCGGCAGGCACAGCAGGCCCATCAGGGCGACCAGCGGCGCAAAGCCCAGTGGCGACAACCAGCCGATCAGCGGGATCAGAACTGCGGCGCCGACCATCACCCAGCCGCACCAGCTGCCAAGCCGGCTGCGCACGCCCTCGGCGGCCAACGCGTCGGCGGGGCCGCCGCTGGCGCTTCGGGTCGGCTCCGGGGCCCCGGCAAGAAGGCCCTGCGCAGCAGCCGGGTCGACACTCATCGGCGATGTCCAGTTCGAGGGGCGCGACCGCATGTCGGCAAACTATGGCGCATTTGGGCCTCGCGAACCTATGGCCTGATTCAGCGGTCGAGCTTGGTGGAAAGGATGATCGAGGAGGTGGTGCGCTCGACGCCTTCGAGATGGCCGATGCGGTCGATCACGCCTTCGATCTGGCCGACCGTGTGGGCGGCCGCCTCCACGATCATGTCGAACACGCCCGCTACCGTATGCAGCACCCGAACCTCGTCCATCGCCTTGAGCGCCGCGCCGACCGCGGCTTCCTTCTTGGGTTCCACCTTCACCATCACATGGGCTCTAACGGCCCCCTGTTCGCGTTCCGGCGCAAGTTTCGCCGTATAGCCCAGGATCACGCCCTCGCGCTCCAGCCGCTCGATGCGCGCCTGCACCGTGGTGCGCGAGCGGCCGACCAGCCGGGCGAGTTCGGCGGTCGAGGCCCGGCCGTCGCGCCTAAGCGCCGCGATCAGCTTCTCGTCAATGGCGTCGACCTGCATTTCGCCGACCCTCCCCCTGCGAACCGCCCAAGGCTAGCCTGCATTCCGACGGTTCGGCCACTAGGAACGGGCGCGCCCAAGCTTGATCTTTTCAGGCGAAGTCCGCGGAGGCGTGCATGCGCAAGGTGGTGGTTCTGGGCGCTGGCAAGATCGGCTCCACCATCGCCGACCTGCTGGCCGGATGCGGCGACTATCATGTGGTGACAGCCGACAGCTCGGCGCAGGCGCTGGCGCGGTTGGAGACCACCGGCCCGGTCGAGCGGCGCTGCGTCGACGTGAGCGACGCAAACGCCCTGACCGCACTGCTGGCCGACGCCTGGGCGGTGGCGAGCGCAGCGCCCTTCCACTGCACCGGCCTCGTCGCCCAGGGCGCGCGCAGGTGCGGCGCGCACTATCTCGACCTGACCGAGGACGTCGCCGTCACCCGCACGGTGAAGGATCTGGCGCAGGACGCTTCCAGCGCCTTCATCCCGCAGTGCGGCCTGGCTCCCGGCTTCATCTCCATCGTCACCCACGACCTGGCCTCGCGCTTCGAGACGCTGATCGACGTGAAGATGGGCGTCGGCGCGCTGCCGCAATTCCCCGCCAATGCGCTGAACTACAATCTGACCTGGAGCACCGACGGGCTGATCAACGAGTACTGCGAGCCGTGCGAGGCGATCGTCGATGGGGTGCTGCGCCAGACCCAGCCGTTAGAGGATCTCGAGCAGTTCGCCCTCGACGGCGTGGTCTATGAGGCGTTCAACACCTCCGGCGGCCTGGGCACGCTCTGCGAGACGCTGGCCGGGCGGGTGCGCAACCTCAGCTACCGCACCATCCGCTATCCCGGCCACGCGGCGATTATGAAGGCGTTGCTGCACGACCTGCGCCTGCGCGAGCGGCGCGACGTGCTGAAAGACATCCTGGAGAACGCGCTGCCTGCCACCTTCCAGGACGTGGTGATCGTCTACGCCAGCGTCAGCGGCGAGCGCGACGGCCGCCTTGTGCAGGAGACCTTCGCCCAGAAAATCTACGCCGCCCCGCTGCAGGGGAAGCTGCGGAGCGCGATCCAGATCACCACCGCCGCCGGAATCTGCGCGGTGCTCGACCTGCTGGCCACCGGCAAGCTCCCGCAACAGGGGTTCATCCGCCAGGAGGACGTGGCGCTCGACGACTTCCTCGCCAACCGCTTCGGCCGGCTCTACGCTCCGGCCGCGGCGACCAAAGCAGCCGCCTGACATGCACATGACCCTGCATCCGCGCCCGACCGACACCGCCCGCGCCTGCGGCGACGCGCTGGCGGCGCTGGGTGTCGCAGCGCCGCTCTACGCCAACGGCGGACGCCCCGTCCGCTCGCCGATCGACGGGCGCGTGATCGGCGCCGTCCACGACGCCGGCCCCGCCGAGGCGGCGGACGCGATAGACCGCGCGCACCGGGCCTTCCTCGCCTGGCGCGACGTCCCTGCCCCGCGCCGCGGCGAGCTGGTCCGGCTGCTCGGCGAAGAGCTTCGCGCCGCCAAATCCGACCTCGCGGCCCTGGTCACGCTGGAGGCCGGCAAGATCGTCTCCGAAGCCCAGGGCGAAGTGCAGGAGATGATCGACATATGCGACTACGCGGTCGGCCTGTCGCGCCAGCTGTTCGGCCTGACGCTGGCCACTGAGCGGCCCGAGCACCGGATGATGGAGACCTGGCATCCGCTGGGCGTCGCCGGCGTGATCACCGCCTTCAACTTCCCGGTCGCGGTGTGGGCGTGGAACGCGGCGCTGGCGCTGGTCTGCGGCGACCCGGTCGTCTGGAAGCCCTCGGAGAAGACGCCGCTCACCGCGCTCGCCGTCCAGGCGCTGTTCGAGCGCGCGGCGGCCCGCTTCGGCGACGCCCCGGCCGACCTCTCGACCGTGCTGATCGGCGGCCGCGAATTGGGCGAAGCTCTGGTCGACCATCCCAAGGTCCCACTCGTCTCCGCCACCGGCTCGACCGCCATGGGCCGCGCCGTTGGTCCGCGGCTGGCGCAGCGCTTCGCCCGCGCGCTCCTGGAGCTGGGCGGCAATAACGCCGCCATCGTCGCCCCGACCGCGGACCTGGACCTCGCCTTGCGCGGCGTCGCCTTCGCCGCCATGGGCACCGCCGGCCAGCGTTGCACGACGCTGCGCCGCCTGTTCGTGCACGAGAGCCGCTACGGAGACTTTCTGCCCCGGCTGAAGGCGGCCTACGCCTCGGTCCGCGTCGGCGACCCGCGCGAGGCCGACACTCTGGTCGGGCCGCTGATCGATACCGATGCGCGCGCCGACATGCAGCAGGCGCTGGAGGCGGCCCGCGCCGCCGGCGGCGCGATCCACGGCGGCGAGCGCGTCGATCACGCCGGCGTATATGTCCGACCGGCCCTCGTCGAGATGCCGGCCCAGGCCGAGGTGGTCCGCCGCGAGACCTTCGCGCCCATTCTCTATGTGATGCGCTACCGCGAGTTGGCGGACTCCATCGCCCTGCAGAACGACGCGCCCCAGGGCTTGTCGTCGTCGATCTTCACCAACGACCTGCGCGAAGCCGAGCTCTTCATCTCTGCGCGCGGCTCCGACTGCGGCATCGCCAACGTCAACATCGGCCCATCCGGCGCCGAGATCGGCGGGGCGTTCGGCGGCGAGAAGGAAACCGGCGGCGGCCGCGAAGCTGGCTCCGACAGTTGGAAGGCCTATATGCGGCGGGCCACGAACACCGTGAACTTCGGCCGGAGCCTGCCGCTCGCCCAGGGCGTCAGCTTCGACATTTGAGCCGCAGGGAGGGCGCCATGCCCTTAGACGGACTAAGCGACGACGGCTTTCACCAGATCGAAGCCCTGCTCACCGCCGCCATCGGCGCCGCGGCCGGGCGCGAGGCGCTGGACGACTTGGCGCTGCCCGCTGCGCTGAAGGGCGACCACGGCCCGCAGGTCTCCCGCGCCACCTTCGCCATGGCGCTGAACGCCTGCCTGTTCAACGGCCTGATGGCGCGCAGCCCCACCGCCGCGGCCTATGTCGCCGAGGTCCGGGCCGCGGGCGGCCAAGTGCTCTTGGACCACGGCGCGCTGCGCACCGTCAGCTTCGCCGACAACCCCACCGGCGAGCAGCCTCAGGGCCATCTGGCCTTCGCCCGAATCCTGGAGCCGCTCGGCTACGAGGTCGCCGACCTCTATCCGCTGGAGGGGCTGAAGATGACCGGCCGCGGCTATCGCCACCGCGACCTGCCCGAAGCATTGCCGCAGTTCTTCGTCAGCGAGTTGCACGTCGAGCGCTTCTCGCCCTCGTTCCAGGCCGCCGCCCGGCATGTGTTCGGCGCGATCCGCGAGGCGCTCGACACCACCGCGCTCGATGCGCTCGACGCCTTCACCCGCGACGGCGCCTGCGAGGCGGGCCTCGCCGCCCACGCGCTGCCGGTGCTGGCGGCCGCCTTCAGCCGCTGGCACGCCGCACCCTCGCTCTTGGCCTATGAGGTGCTGCTGGCGGAATCGCCCGAAGCCGCCTGGATCGCCACCGAGGGGTCGGCCTTCAACCACGCCACCGACCGCGTCGCCGACGTGGAGGCCGTGGCCGAGGCTCAACGCAAGCTCGGCCGGCCGATCAAGGAGACGGTCGAGCGCTCGACGAGCGGGCGGGTGCGCCAGACCGCGTTCCGCGCCGATCCGGTGGAGCGCGCCTTCGAGGACGACGGCAAGACGGTGCACCGCCTGGTCCCCGGCTCCTTCTTCGAATTCATCAGCCGCGGACGGCTGGACGACGGCGCCCTCGACCTTGCCTTCGATAGCGGGAACGCCCAGGGCATCTTCCGGATGACGACCGCGGTCTGAGCGCGTCCGTCAGCTCAGGAGCTGCGCCAGCGGCGAGTGCAGGGCCAGGCCCAGGAAGCCCGCCATCCCCATCACCGCGCCCGCCGCGCCGAACAACCAGGCGGCGACGAGCGCAAAGTTGCTCTCCACCAGCGCCGCCACCGCGGCGATCGAGATGGCGATGGAGATCAGGGCGTCGCTGGCGTCGAACTGATCGTCATGGACATTGAGCGCGTCGTATTGCGCCGAGAACCCCTGCGCCTTGGCCTTCAGCTCCGGCGCCTCCTTGGCGTACTTGGCGATCTCGGCGGTCAGCCGCGCCTGCTCGGCCAGCCCCGCCGGGGTCTGCCCGCCGCTCAGTAGCCGCAATTGCGCCAGCGCCGTCTCGTCGATGTGCAGCTTGGTGCGCGTCGCCTGGTATTCGCCCCAGGTGTCGACCGCGTCGGACTGCGCCTGCTGCATCGCCTGGACGATATTGCCGTCCTTGACGCCGGCCAGGCCCATGAAGACCGACAGCGCCACCACCGTCATGGCGACGGCGCTGTTCAGCCGCTTGTCCTTGGCCTCCGCCCCGATCTCGATCTCCATGGCTGGCTCCCCTAGAAGCGGCGGCTGACGCCGACATAGACGTCCACGTCAGGCGTATCGTGTGTCAGGCCAAAGTTGGCGCCGACGTCGATCTGCATGTCGGCGTGGCGCGGCGGAACGACGGCCGCCGTCAAGTCGAAGGTGGCCTGGTGGGTGCGCCCGGCGGGATTGTCGTCGATCGCGCCCCACAGCTCGGCGCCCAGCGTCAGCGCGCCCATGGCCCGACCCACCGCCACCGCGCCGCTCCAGGCGCCGTGCGTTCCGCCGCCCGCCGCATCACGGGCGACGTCGAACTCCGGCGAGGCGCCGAACGTCCAATCGCCGGCGGGAACGGAGATCGGGAGCCGCGCCCCGCCCCGCCAGCCGCCTGCGCCCAGGCCGTGCGTTGCGGTGGGCGCCGAGACGAAGGGCTGCACGGAGACGGCCGCGCCGGCGCCGTCCGGATCGGTCAGCGCCGCGCGCACCGCCAGGGTCAGGTCGCCGACGCCGGAGCTGCGGGTCTTGCCGGTCGCATCGCGGGTGCGTTCCACGATCCAGGAGGTCCAGGCGACCTCCGCCTCGGCGCGCCTGGTCAGCCCGGCCCTAAGCTCGAAGGCGCCATAGCTGTCGACGTCGTCGTGCGCGCCCGCCTGACTCTGCCGGCTGATCTCGAACAATCCGGTTTCGATCTGCAGGTGGCCGGCGTCGAGGATGCAGGCGGGCGTCGCCTTGCCCGGGCGGTCGGCGCACAGCGGCCGCAGTCCCATCGGCTCGGCGCGCGCCGCCCCGGCGCCTGCCGAGAGCAGGCCCGCGCCGAGCAGGACGGCGCGGGCCAATATCCGCGATCGTGCGTTCATGATTCAACCGCCGCCAAGTTCCGAGGTTTGCAGACATGCTGCCCGCGACTCGCCTGCGTCATCTAGCCCCAAGCGCTGCCACGGCCACGTCCAACTTCGGCCTTCATGCCCCGCTTCCTAGCCGGCCATGACCGGCGTCTACACACTTGCCCTGTTGCGCAGCGGCCCGCGCGCGGAATGGTCGCGACTGATCCCGTTCGCCTGCGACGCCGACGCCATCGCCGCGGCTGGGCGCATCGCCGAGGCCGAAGGCCGCCGCTCGCCGGAGCCGGTGTCGCTGATGGTCGGCCGCAGCGCCGAGGAAGGGCGCATCGACTGGCTGGGCGGCTGGGATTGGGACACCGAGGGCGTCCTGTGCTGGGACGGCCCGGCCGATGCGGCGCCAGACCGCGAACTTTGAGCAAGCGGCCCCGCTTGTTCTAGGCGGGGCCAACGCGTGAACCGACACGCGCGCCTTCAGTCTTGAGGAGACGCTCTACAGCGCCGCTTCGCGTCGGACGAGTTTAGGTTGTTATTGCGGCGCGACAATCGCCAGCATGGCGGCGATTATGCCAAGGCAGCTCGCGACAAACGCAAAGTCAATCCAAAGAGCGCTACGCTCCGAGATTTGGTCCTGCATCGGGTTTTCCCTCGATCCACCAGCAAGTTGCAGCGCTGGTGTTCCCTATGCCCAGGAGAACTCCCGAATCATGTCGCAGAAAGGGCGAGGATGTGGCGAACCCCCTTCCTGGGAGGCTAGGGCGACGCTTGGGGCGCTAATGCTCGCGTCGGCCGCTCCCCGCCTCGGCCGACTCCGCGTCCCGGTAGGCGGCATGCGCGCGCTGCAGGTACGGCGTTCCACCGCGTAGCCCACGCTTATCGCCAGCTTGCCCGAGAAGCTGCGCCTCGATCTGGGTTTTGCAGAAGTTCGGCGCCTCCTGCAGCCCGAAGGGCGCGCCCGCTCGACCCGTCTCCCGCATCACCGCCAAGTGATGCAGAATCGCCGCCTTGATGACGAGTTCGGTTCGCGTCGCGGCGTCCTCCGTCGCGTTCGCCTTTTGCAGCAAGCCTTCGGCGCGGCCTCTGAAATCCTCGCCGATCGCGCCGCTCTCGTCAGCGGCGCGGGACAGGGCGGTGTCGAAAGGCGTTCCTTGTACGCCCATGGTTACCTCGCGAAGACTCCCCAGCCCTCCGCGCAAACCCAGACGACAGAACTCATAAAGCAAAAACCGGTTCCGTAAAAAGTGTTCTTACGTAGCCGGCGCGATTCGGACGCACGCTCTTCCGATCAGTGCGATTGTTAACCTTAACATCACGGCCGACCGAACAGAATAGTCGCGCAGCTCTGCGCCGCGGCGCGCCATGACGACCCTTCTCCAAATATTACCACATAAGGAGCGAGGTCGCTCATAGAGTGGGATGATTGTTCCGCATTCCGCGGGCGTAGGCGATCGAACGAGACCATCTCACCTCCATTCGCCAAGGCGAGGCGATTGACGGAACCAAAAGAGTGGGTATTTTACCGCGCGGTACGCCCAAGACGCTTTGCCGGGCCAAGAACAACAATCGCATATCGCAGGGGAGGCACATGAGGCTAAGACCTATACTGGCTGTCGCCGTCGCAGGCGCAGCCTGGACGCCGTGCGCGGCGTTCGCTCAAGACACGTCGGCCCAAGGCGGCGCCGCCGCTAGCACCATCGAAGAGGTCGTCGTTACGGCTCGTCGGCGCGAGGAAGCGCTGCAGGACGTGCCGGTCGCGATCACGGCGTTGACCGGCTCCGCGCTGGCGGAAAAGAACATCCGCGACATCGACTCCCTGCAACGGTCGGTGCCCGGCCTGAGCGTCAGCGCGCTCGGCACGCAGGACCGCAGCCGCCTCAATTTCATCATCCGCGGTCAGCAGGCGACCTACGGATTCCCGAACGACTCGGTGGTGGCCTACTTCGCCGAAGTCCCGACCAATGCCGTCGGCAAGTCGCTGTTCTACGATCTGCAGAACGTGCAGGTGCTGAAGGGTCCGCAGGGCACGCTGTTCGGCCGCAACACTACCGGCGGCGCCGTGCTGTTCGAGCCGGCGCGGCCGACTCAGCACTTCGAAGGCGGCGTGGGCGTCCGGGCCGGCAGCTACAACAAGCTGGAATCCGACGGCTACATCAACATCCCGGTGAACGACACGCTGGCGGTGCGCCTGGCCTACAACGTCGGCCACACCAAGGGCTATATCCGCGACGTGGCCCAGAGCACGGACCTGGAAGGCGAGACCTACCAGGGTGCGCGCCTCGGCGTGACGTGGAACCCGACCGACGACGTCTCCAACTACTTCGTCGCATCCTGGTACCGCGAGCGCTCGACCGGCAACCATGGCCGCATCACCGGCATCTATCCGACGACGACGGCTCCCGACGGTACGGTCTTCCGTTCGCTGGCGCTCGGCATCAGCCCCGGCTTGACCGGTTCGCTGATCCGGCAGCAGGCGCGTAGCCCCTACGTGGTCGAAAACAGCGTCGTCGACCCGCACCTGAACATCGACGCCCACACGGCGACCGACATCCTGACCTGGCGGGTCAACGATAGCCTGACCTTCAAGAACGTGGCCGGCTATCGCTACTTCGCCCGCAGCGGCAGCGGCGACACCGATGGCTCGGCCTTCCCGGTCGTCGACAACCTGCCGATCACCAACTGGGGCGAACATCAGCAGCAGTTCAGCGAAGAAGCTCAGTTGCAGTATCAGTCGAAGCTGTTCGACGTGATCGGCGGCGGCTTCTACCTCAAGGACAAGCCGACCAGCCTCGACCGGTTCAACGGCGGCTATACCGTGTCGTTCGGCACGGGCTCGTTCCGTCCGAACTACTTCACGACCACGTCCAAGGCGATCTACTCGCAGGTCACCTTCAAGCCGCTGCCCGGCCTGAACATCAACGGGGGCCTGCGCTACACCTGGGACCGCGTGGCCAGCGATTCCGGCCAGTTCACCCAGAACGCCACCACCGGCGTCGTGACCTGCTCGGCGGGCTTCTCTCCGGCGACGAACTGCATGCGTCACCTGGTGACCAACAACAAGAAGCTCACCTACCTGTTCGGCGCCGACTACAAGGTCATGGATGCGGTCATGATCTACGGCAACGTGCGGCGCGGCTATCGCACCGGCGGCATCAACGGCTTCCTGCCGCCAAGCGCCGCGATCGATCCGTCGTTCGGTCCCGAGGTCAACGACGACATCGAACTCGGCCTGAAGAGCGACTTCCGCGCCGGCGACATGCCGGTTCGGGCGAACGCCGCCATCTACCGCAGCAAGCTGAAGGGTGCGCAGCGCTCGACGATTATCCCGAATGTCATCCCGCTGGCGACCGCGACGCTCAACGCCGCCGGCGCGACGATCAAGGGCTTCGAGGGTGACATCACCATCGTCCCGGCGCGCGGCGTCACGCTGGGCGCCTTCTACGCCTACACCGACGCCAGCTACGACACCTTCTTCATGGCGGAGTACGGCCAGGACGTGTCGAGCATGCTGCCCTGGGCCTTCGTGCCGAAGAACAAGTTCGGCGTGTCCTTCTCGGGCGAGCACGACCTCGGCAAGCCCGGCACGCTCGCGCTGAACCTCGACTACACCTGGCAAAGCAAGGTCTACTGGTCCAGCAAGCCGATCAGCAGCGCGCCGGGCAACCTGATCCGGAACCCGCAGACCGGGCGCTACGTGGTCGGCCAGGATCCGTCGGACACCGAACCGTCCTACGGGCTGCTGAACGGACGCCTGACCCTCAAGGAGGTTGGCGGCTCCAACCTGGACCTGTCGATCTGGTGCACCAACTGCACCGACAAGTTCTACAATCGCTGGGTGCTCGGCTCGACCTGGGGCTCCATCGGCATCCAGGCCAAGACCGCCGCCGCGCCGCGCATGTTCGGCGTGGAGGCGCGCTACCACTTCGAATAGCCGGTCGCTCGTCGGTCGCCTCCGGGCGGCCGATGCTTCCAAGCAAAGACGAAGGCCCCTGCACCCCGTGCCGGGGCCTTTTTCCTGGGTCCGCAGCGCTCAGCGGACGGACCCCCTCCTCTCCGGCGGCGCGGTGTTCGGGCCGCGAAGATCCGAGACGGGTGTTCGGAGAGATCCGTGACACCTTCGACCTCTGGAGAGGTCGGGAATGCCTTTCACGGGGGTGTCTGGGCGGGTTTTGCGGACACGATACCCATTCCCCGAGGCCGCACGCTTCAGCCAGCGCTCCGGGGACGGAACGTCGCGGGCTTAGGTTCGGACGGGGAAATCCGGCGAAGGCGTCCGTGGCTGGGGAACTAGGACTCGAACCTAGAATGACGGTACCAAAAACCGCAGTGTTACCATTACACCATTCCCCAGCAGGAACGGCGCAGAGGGATCGACCCCTCGCGAGGCGGTCGAAATAGCGCGAAGGCCACGCCGATGCAACGCCCCTTACCGCTTTAATCGCGCATCGAAATGGGCCGCCTTGCGGGCTCGGAAATGCTCCCCTATAAGGCCCGCTCCCAAGTCGGAGTGTAGCTCAGTCTGGTAGAGCACCGTGTTCGGGACGCGGGGGTCGCAGGTTCGAATCCTGCCACTCCGACCATCTAGTCGACGCCTTTCCAAGGCTCCCGAGTCGACACCCCACCGCCTTAGCCGTTTGCGCTGAGCAGCCCCCTCCCCCGCACGAAGGCCCGGGCGCCGCCAGCACCACTCTGCTCGCCACTGGCGCCGCGCCCTCGGCGGCTTCGCCCTGACGCCAAGCTACCCGTTCGCTCCGGGGCTTCTCCGCAGCAGCATGCGCCGCCGGCGGTGTAGCGGACCAGCAGTCGTGATCGCGAGCGACGCGCACCCACGTCCGGGTCACCAACCTCGCCTTCCCGCAAGCCTTCGTAATCCCGATGAGCGAGGAGATGACCATCAGCCAGTGGCGCGTGCCCGTCGACGACGTGTCCTGCTACTGGTACGCCATCTTCACGAGCTTCGGCGCGCCGGTGGATCAGGCGACGATGCGCGCTCAGCGCCTGGAGCTCTACGAATTGCCGGACTACCGGCCGCGGCTTGGACGGGCGAACAGCTACGGGTTCGACCTGCAGCAGCAGAAGACCCAGACCTACACGGGCATGGGCCACGACATCAACGTTCACGACCCGTGGGCCGTGGAATCCCAGGGCGCGATCCAGGACCGGACGCGTGAGCATCTGGGCCAATCGGACAAGGCGATTGTCGCTTATCGCCGATTGCTGCTCGGCGCGATCGAGGATGTCGCCCAGAGACGCCGGCCGATGATGACGCCCGGCCGCGAGGCCGATCCGCGGACCAGCGGCGATCGACGGGATGTGCGTGGCTGGGACGACGCGCGAATACTGGCTCCGGCTCGACCGCGAGCGGCGCGCCGGAGCCAGCTGGGCGCAACTCGGCGAGGCCTGCTGAGCCGGCTCGGGCAGCCGGCGTTGACGGCTCCTGCCCACTTGCCTATCAGCCAGCGGACCCGGCGCGACCGGGTCCGTCCGATAGCCGAGAAGGAGCAACCGTGCCTGAGCGCCTCATCAAGGGAGCGGGCTCCCAGCAGGTCGCCGCCGCCCTCCTCGCCTCCGGCGTCATCCGCTTCTACGAGGGTGAGCCGTTCACCTTCACCTCCGGCTTGAAGAGCCCGGTCTACGTGAACATCCGCGGCCTGCTCAGCGCGCCGCAGCGCGATGAGGTGATCCGCATCTGGTGCGAGGGCCTCGCGGGCCTCGCCGATCACCAGTTCGACGTCGCTGTGGGCGGCGAGACCGCCGGCATCCCTTACGCCGCCTTCGTCGCCTCCCGCACCGGCCAGCCGATGGCCTACGTCCGCAAGAAGACGAAGGACTTCGGCATGAAGAACCAGATCGAGGGCGGCGACATCTCCGGCAAGCGCTGCGCACTGATCGAAGACCTCACGACCGACGGCGGCTCCAAGATCGCCTTCGTCGATGTGATGCGCGCGGCCGGCGCGACGGTCAGCCTGACCACCTCCGTCTTCTACTACGGCATCTATCCGGAGACCGCTGGCCGCCTGGCCGAGCACGACCTGTCGCTGTTTTACCTGTGCGATTGGAGCGACGTGTTGCAGTCGGGCGCTGCGGCGGGCTACTTCGACGCCCGCCAGCGCGACGAGTTGGCCGCTTTCCTCAGCAATCCCGAGGGCTGGAAGCCGCGTCTGGGCTGACCAGCCCAGCCTCCCTGACCGCAGGTGACGTGCGCCGCCGTCACCAGCGGATGCGCAGCTGCGCGCCCTCCCGGCGCAGCCGCAGAGCGCGGTCGCGCTCGGCCGGCGTGACCGTGGGCGTGGAAGAGGGCAGGTTCTGACGCACCTGCGCAAGCTTGACCTTGCGGATCGTCGGCTGCGGGCTGCTGCTGCAGTTGTTCCAGCGGAACTGGATGGCGCCCTTGGGATAGCCGCCGGTCGCCAGCCAGTTGAGCACGCCCGGGTCGCGGTTGGAGATCACCGCGCGGAAATGGCCGTCGTCGTCCAGCTTGGCCTGGAAGCCATTCAGGCTCGACTGATGGGCGAGCCAGTCGATCGTAGCGAACTTGTCGTCGGTAAGCAGCACCGACCAGTAGCGGCATTGCGTCGGAACCTCGGTCTCGAGGATCAGCGCCTCGTCGTCGGCGACGTCGTACAGTCCCTGCAGATAGACCTGCCCGGTCGCGCCGCCGCCGATTACCGAGCCGCTGGCGCCTTTGCGCTGCGTCGCGCCGGAATAGTCGATGACCTCGATGCGGTTGATCACGCCGCCCTTGCGCTGCGCCTCCAGTTCCGGGAGCCAGACCGACACCGTGTGCTCGGTCCATTTGGGCAGGTTGAGCAGCTTGCGGCTGATCTCGGCCGGCGCGGTCCGCGGCGCGGCGGCGGGAATGTCGAGGCGCTCGATCGCCAGGCGCGGGTCGACCTCGTTCAGCCAGTCATAGGAGGCCTTGCGCACCAGGATCGCCTTGGCGTTTGGATCGAGCGCAAACCACTCGCCGGCGTAGTCCTTGGGCCGCTCGGCGCTAATGACGAACGAGAAATAGCCGCGCTCGTCGCGATGCACCTTGTCCAGGTCGACATAGCCGACCGACCGCATCGGCTCGCCCAGCGCATGCTGGCCGGTGACGAAGTTGAAGTCGACAAACCGCGACGACCCACGGAAGCCCGAGATGCGATAGACGCCGCCCGGCGTGATCGTCGCGCTCATGTACATGAAATCCGGCACCGGGGCGGCCAGGTTCAGCACGTGGTTCAGGCCCGGCGTGAAGTCCGGATAGTTCGGGTCGGACTGTAGATGATTGATGACGCCATGCGCCAGCGCGGTGGCGAGCATGCGATACAGCTCTTCATCGTAACCCGCATCTTGCGGATTCAGCGCCTTCGCCGTGGTTCGCGCGCCGATGTCCCGCAGGCCGTCTACGAACCGCGTCCAAGTCGTGGCGGAGTCCGCCGTCGGCTGCGCAGCGCGCGCCATCGGCACGCCAATTCCCGACGCGAGGGCGACGGTTGCGGCCAGCAGGCCGTGGTTCAGAAAGCTCGACATATCGGCGCCTTTGCAGGAGATCGAGAGACGCCCCTTGGGGATACGCCCCTGCAGCGCGCCATTGCGGCCGCCGAGGCTGCCGGACTTCTCTTCCCCGTTCCACTCCGGCCGGCGCGCGGCGGCTAGGTTCGTGTCTGGTTTTCGATGATCGCGGCTCGTCGCTGGACTCCGAACATAGGAAAAAGACGCGAGTGCGGAGCGGAAGGGCGGTGCATTGGCGAGGTTCAACGCGGACAGGATCGTCGAACGCGCCCACCAGGTGACGGGCGTCGACAACTTCGAGCGGCAGTCGTTTCGCGAAGGCCTCGACATCCTCGTGCGCGACGCCAACCGCAGCGAAGCGTGGAGCGAGACCGGCGCGGCCGCCCTCGAACAGCTGGCCAGCTTCTACCTCGGCCTTCGCCTGCGGATCGACGACTACATCCGCCGCCATCCCGAGGTGCTGGAGACGCCGATCAAGGCGCCGGTCTTCGTGATGGGGATTCCGCGCACCGGCACGACGCTGACCAGCAATCTGCTGGGGGCCGACCCGGCGCGGCGCTCGATGCTGACCTGGGAGTCGAACGATCCGACCCCGCCGGCGACCTCGGCGACGCTGCACACCGATCCCCGCGCGCTCGCCGCGCTGGAGGCCGAGCGCCAGCAGCAGCGGGACAACCCCGCGGCCGGCCGCTTCTACATGGGCTCGGCGATATTCCCCACCGAATGCACGATGATCCTCGCACACGATTTCAAGTCGCTGCTGTGGGAGTGCTCGGCCCCGCTGCCGGCCTATTCCGAGTGGATCATGAGCTGCGACATGGCCTCGGCCTACGCCTACCACCGTCGGTTCCTGCAGGTTCTGCAGCACAAGGCGCCCGGTCCTTGGAATCTGAAGATGCCCTCGCACTCGCTGTTCCTCGGGGCGCTGCTGAAGACCTATCCCGACGCCAGGATCGTCTGGACCCATCGCGATCCCATCGCCTCCACCGGCTCGCTGTTCAGCCTGCTCCACAACGCCCAAAGTCATTATCTAAGCGCGCCGGACAACGACTGGCTGGTCCGCAACTACCCCGGCCAACTGGCCGAGCACGCCAATCGACTGATGCGCACGCGCGAGGATATCGGCCACGACCGCATCTACGACCTGCACTATGCGGCGATGATGCGCGAGCCGATCGCGGAAATGCGCAGGCTCTATGGGTGGCTCGGCGACGACTTCACGCCGGAGGCCGAGGCGTCGATGCGGGCCTGGTTGCGGGCCAACCCGCAGGGGAAGTGGGGCAAGCACGCCTACAAGCTCGATCAGTGGGGCGTCACCGCCGAGGCGATCCGGCCCTATTTCGAGGGCTACCTCGCGCGCCACCAAATCGAGCCCGAAGGGTAGCCGTCCATGCCCAAAGGACTGTTCGAGGGCATCGCCGCATTTCGCCAGCGACGCCTCACGCTTACATTCCGGCGACGTGATCGTCATCGACGGCGGCTTCAGCGCCAAGATCCTATGACCGGCGGCAGGTGGTGATGAAGACACGACGGATCGGCAGTCTCGAAGTCTCGATCGTCGGCCTGGGCGCCAACAACTTCGGCACCGACTTCTTTGGCCAGAAGTGCGACGCCGACGACTCCGCACGGATCATTCACGCCGCGCTCGACGCCGGCGTGACCCTGATCGACACCGCCGAGGAATACAGCACCACCACGCACATCGGCTCCGGACGCTCCGAGGAGTTCATCGGCCAAGCGCTGGGCGCGCGCCGCGACGAGGTGGTCATCGCCAGCAAGTTCAGCCCCAGGCTCGCCGACGCGCCGCAGGAACGCGGGGCCAAGCGGATCGTCCGCGCGGTGGAGGCGAGCCTGCGGCGGCTGCGCACCGATCGCATCGACCTCTACCAGCAGCACACCCCCGACCCGGAGACTCCGATCGAGGAGTTGCTCGAAGCGCTCGACCGCCTGGTGCAGGACGGGAAGGTGCGGGAGATCGGCTGCTGCAACTTCTCGGGCGCGATGATCGACGCCGCGCAATCGGCGAGCGCGGCGCGCCATCTGCGCCCGTTCGCTACCCTGCAGGCCGAATACAACGTCCTGGATCGTCCGCTGCAGGAGGGCGCGATCGAGGCCTGCCGTGCGCACGGCATGATGCTGCTCCCCTACTTTCCCCTCGCCAGCGGCGTGCTGACGGGCAAGTACAGCCAAGGCGCGCCACCGCCTCGCGGCTCGCGGTTCGAAGCCGACACGCTGGTGATCAACGACTATCTGCAACGCCAGATCTCCGACGCGCGCATCGCGACGGTCGTGCAGTTGCAGGTCTATGCGCGCGAACGCGGGCGCAGCATCCTCGACCTGGCGATTTCCTGGCTGGCCTCCCAGCCGTTCGTCGCCTCGGTGATCGCGGGCGCGACGCGGCCGGAGCAGATTCGTGCGAACGCCGCGGCGGCGAGATGGGAGCTCACGCCGGAAGACTTCGACGCCATAGCTGAGATCGTCGGCCGAGATCCTACGGCGCCGTAGCGGGCGTGCGCCAGGGGTCGACCATGACCTTGCACTGGTCGCTGCGCTGGCGCAGCGCCTCGAACGCCGCGGGCAGTTCGTCCAGGCCGATGCGATGAGTGACCATCGCACGCGGCGTCACGAAGCCTTTGTCCAGCGTGTCGATCGCTACCTTGAAATCGCGCATTGCATAGGTCACGGCGAAGACCATTCGAACCTCCTTGAAGAGCGCCGTGACCGGCAGGAAGTGGTCGAGCGTCGTACAGAACCCCATCACCACGACCGCGCCGAGCGGCCTCACGTGATCGATGGCGCGACCGATGACGCCTGGCATCCCCACGCACTCGAAGACCACGTCGGGCGGGCCGCCGAGCTTGGCGTTCACCGCCTCGACCGCATCGTCGCCGCCGGCCACGAAGTCGTCAGCCCCGAGCTCCAGGGCAAGTGCTGCGCGCCGCGTTGAGGGCGCGGTCACGACCACGCGCCCCGCCCCCATGCGCTTGGCCCAGAATAGCGTGGCGAGGCCCACGGGCCCGGCGCCGATGATCAGCACCTTGTCGCCGACCTGAAGGCCGGCGCGCTCGACTCCGTGCAGCCCGACCGCAAGCGGTTCCACCAACGCGCCATCTTCCAGCGTCAGATTCGCCGCCAGCTTGGCGCAGGAGGTCTCCTGCGCGCGCAGATACTCCGCATAACCACCCTGTCGCGCCGCGCGCTCCGGGCACCACTTGGGCTCTCCGCGCGCACAGGCCGGACAGGCGCCGCAGGCGGCGGAGGGCATCGCCGTCACCCGGTCGCCGACGCGAATGCGTTGGACCCCGCGGCCGACGGCGACCACTTCGCCTGCGTACTCGTGGCCGAGCACCTCGCCGGGCGACGCCTGGAACGTTCCATGGCCGTCGGTCAGATGTAGGTCGCTACCGCAAATTCCGCAGCCGCCGACCTTCAGCACGACCTCGCCGGGAGCGGGCTCGGGATCGGGCAGGGTCTCAATCTGCAGAGGAATCCCGGGTCCTTTGAACACTGCCGCGCGCATGCCCGCTCCTTGCTGGAGGCGTTTGATTTTCGCCCGCCCCGCTTGCGCGACGCGGGCGCTCCCTTGGAACAACGCTAGCGTTGAACAACCCTGGCGACAAGGACGCCTGCCGCTCGAAGGACGGGACGGCCGAACAAGGCTTTCGCCGTAAGCCGCAGAATGGATATCGTCGTCTCATCGACCGACCTTGCCCAAGACAAGGCGAACAGGAGAGGAAGCATGGCGGGTTTCGCCGACGCGACTTTCGCGGCGGGTTTGCAAGCGGGCCCCGCGCGCAGGGCCGAGCCCGACCTCGCGATCCGCTCCGCGCTGCAAACCGCCAAGGTCGAGGTGCAGATCCGGTCGTACAGCTTTCCGGCGCCCGAACATGACACCCGGTTTCGCACCGATCGCTGGTTCCTCGACCTGAGCCTGACGCCGCGGCCGGGCGAGCCCCGTGGGCGATACGTCGACCTGTGGCGCGGCCGGGCGGCGGAGCGGATCGGCGACATCTTCGTCGTACCGCCGTTGCTGGAGTTCAGCAGCAGCCACGGCGCCGGCCGGCACTCGGCGCTCACCCTGCTGTTCGCCCCCGACCTCCTCGAGCTTAGCCCCGCTGCGCTCGACGAGCCGGTCCTGGCCGAGGGTCTGCACATTCGTGACCCGGCCATTCGCCGCCGGCTGTGGCGCTTGGCGACGGAGGTTCGCCGGATGCGCGTCGAGAGCTGCGCCCTGATGGAAGCGGAGGTTCTCGCGCTCGCGGGCGACGTGGAGCGCAGGCTGAAGGCGGCGCGCTCGACCGATCGTGCGAAGCGCGGCGGCCTGCCCCCGGCCCGCATGCGGATCCTCAACGACCGCCTGCGCTCGAACCTGCCTCCGCCGACGATTTCCGAACTGGCCGCGCTTTGCGACCTGTCCGAGCGGCATATGGCTCGGGCCTACCTTCAGGAGACCGGCGAATCCTTGGGCGTCTGGATCGCCAACGTGACGCTGCAGAGGGCGTGGACGCTGCTGACGCGATCCCAAGCGCCGATCGGCGAGATCGCATCACGGCTGGGCTTCAGCAGCAGCGCCAGCTTCGCCGCGGCCTTTCGCAATTCCACGTCCTGCCAACCGGGCGAAGTGAGGCGGTCCTTCGGTGAACCGCCGCCTACGGGCGACGACCACGCTCAGGCGCGCGGCGCCGCATCGAACATCGCCTGACCGCCCGGCTTGGCCAATACGACCTCGAGGTGATGGCCCGTGCTTGCGCGCGCGTCCGCATAGACGACCTGGAAGTAGTCCGGCACGTCGGCGCGCGAGACGATCGGGATCTTCGCATCGCCCAAGTCTCTCTCGGCGGCGGCGAAGGTCGCCTCGTCAGGCACGAGATAGCCCAGATGGTGCAATCGGATGTCGAAGCCCTGTTCCGGCATGGCGCAGTCGTAGAGCGGATGTTCGCCCACCGGTTCGATCAGTTCGACCATCGTCGAGCCGGTCCAGGCCAGCCCGATCCGCACGTGGTAGGGCGCGTCCGGTTGCATGGCGCGCGTGTCGAAGGTGAGGAACTCGCTGATTCCGAACCGCTCGCGATATTGCTCGATCGCCCGGTCCAGATCCGGCGTCACATACCCCAGCTGAAAGAAGTATCGCATCAGGTTGGTGGACAGCATGCCCAACTCCTCGCCTCGTCCGAGCGCGTGGCGAATGTCCCTCGTCTGGGCCCCGCTGACGAGACCGCGGCATCGATTTGCGGACACGAAGCGCCATTGGAGGCGCGGGCGAAACCCTAGTTCGGCGTCCCCGACTGTTCCGCTCGCCAACGCATCAGCGCCGGGATGATCGTGGCATGCGCGCGGGCCGTGTCGAAGAATTCCTCGAAGGCGTGGATCAGGCCATCGGCGTTGAACTGCGCCGTGAACACGTAATTGTTGGTGTATTCGACGCCGTCGTTCAGCACGCCGGACGAAGCGGCTCTGATCATCACCAGCTGCCCGTCGGCCGCGCTATGTAGAACCTGCATTCTCAGCGGCGTCGTGAAGATGTGCCGCACGCTGCCGGCGACCTCGACGTACTCCTGCGCCGACATCGTCCCGCCCGGCGTCCACACCGACGCATCTGCGGTGAACCAGCGAGACTCGATCTGGGTCTTGCCGATGCTTTGGACAATCGCCAAGGCGCGGCGACGGTGTTCTTCGGTCGCGTGCTCGGTCATGTGGTCAGTCCTCCCGGCAGCCGCTCTTCAGGCGGACAGACGTAGATCATAGTCGTGAATTCGCTGCGCGAGTTCGATCTCGCGTTCCGTCGGCGAGACCTTCTGACCCGCCGCAAGCTCGTCTTTGAGTTGCGACGCCTTGAGCACGCGAACGCGCCGGACGAGGTCCTGCGCAATCGCCTCCGCATTGGGCAAGACCTGCCAGCGGATTGCGAATAGGCCGAGGTTACAGCCACCGGTCCCGACCCAGTTGGCGTAGCCCGGATCCTTGGCCGAGATCAGGAAGGTGATCGCGCCGTCGGCGTCGCGCCGCGCCTGGGCGTTGCTTCGCGAGGAGAAGGCCACCCGCGCATCCGGAGTCTGCGCCCAGTTGTCAGTCGTCTGGAACCCGACGTAGGGCGCGCCGCCGTCCAGCACCGTGACCGCCAGCACCGCGTCGTCCTGCAGGTCGTACCAGCCCCCGGCGAGCAGCCCCCAGCCGCCGTCCCGGCTGAGCGGGCCAGCCACCGTGTTGTTGGCCGGGCGCCCGAGCCAGTTCTCGCGGAAGAAGTTCCAGGTCTCGATCCACGGACGCAGGCCCGCCGCGACCTGCGCGACGAGTTCGTCGTCGGAAACGCTCGGCTCGGCCGAGGCGCCGTCCGTGCGCTGAATGCTCAAAAGGCACGGCTTTTGGCGCCAGTCGCCGAGCGTGTCGCGAAACAGCAATCGGCAGGGCTCGGGGGGAAGCTGAACATAGTCGCGGCGCGATCCGGCGTCCTCGGGTCCAAGCCGAAGGACGCTCGCCCCGCTCTCGTCCCATGCCAGGTCGGCCTCGCTCAGCATGCGGACCTGGGTCCCGAAATCGACGAAGCCGGCGCCGGCGATCGCCTTGCGCCGGGAGGTCGAACCATTGACCTCGATGGTGAACTGCACCGGCGTCTCGGGGCGCCGATGAATTCGAACTTCGTAGGCGCCCTCGCCGGAGATCGCCGCCGAGCGATAGATGTTGTCCGGATTGTCGATGCCGCCCAGGCCCATTCCGGGAAAGACATGCCCGTGCCAGGCGTGCGGCGCGTCCTCGAATGTCCACAACACCTGCGTCCGGCCGAGGTCCGCCCCGAGTTCGCGCATGGCCAGGGCGTGCGTCCAGAGCGTCACCGCACGGTCGAGCGTGCGTTCGGCGTCGCGCGTCGTAGCCTTTTCGCTCAGCAGCCAGGTGCGGACATCGGCCATGGCGGCCTGCACGCGGGGATGGGCGACGATCGCAAGCGCGCGGCGCTCCGCGCGGACCTGATCGCGCGTTCCCAGGGCCGAGTCATGTCCCATGCCGTTCTCCAAGGGTTGTGGCGGCGCTGCCGTCAGCCCAGATAGGCTTCGATGTATGGGCGGAAGCGGTGGCGGATGTCGTCCGCGTTCAGGCCGTATTCCTCCAGCGTATAGTCATGCGCTCCGTGTTCGCGCTGATAGCTGTCCTGGTTGTAGGCCTTCAGCCACGCGGTCATGGCGCGCTCCGCCTCGGCCGTCAGCGGCATGTCGTAGGCGTCGTAGATCTTCTCCACCGCAGTCATCGGCGCAGCGGTCAACTCGCGATAGTGCAGATCGAGCATCTTCACGTTGCGCCCCGCGCCATTGCGGAACGCCATGAATTTTTCCGTCAGCCCAGTCCAGTAAGCGAGCTTCTCCGGGCCGACGCGCGTGTCTGGGAAAGCCGGCAAGTTCATGCGCTGCATGTAGGCGGCCAGGCTGGAAACGGAGGGGATGATCTTGAGCGGATCTCGGTGTGTCACCACGATGCGCGCGTCGGGGTAGGCCTCGACCAGTTCGACCATGTGGCCGAAGTGCTCCGGTGACTTCAGCACCCAATGACTTTGAGCGGTGTGCGCCTGCAGGTGCTCGAGCACCAGCCGGTGCCACCTGTAACCCGGGCGGATCTCCCCCTGCAGGCGCTCCAACTGGGAGGCGGTGTGCCACAGGAAATAAGTGGTGCCGGTGCAGAAGGCGTACCCCAGCGCCGCGCCGCACTCCACGGGAAGCTGGGCGCCGTGGATGTGGCGCTGGGCGAAGCCCGGATCGTGCGGAGATTCCGCAATATTGAGGGCGATCCTCGGGTCGCTGGCATAGGAGTCTTGCCGCGGCGGCGGCGAGGGTCGCGCCGCCTCCCATTGCAGCAGCGAGCGGCCGTTGGGGTCCTGAGCGAGCAGAGCCTGCAGAAACGTCGTGCCCGTCCGCGGCAGGCCGACCACGAACAAGGGCCGGCTCACGGTCTGCGCGGCGATCGCCCGATCGGCCTTGCGGTCCGCCACGATGCGCAGGCGGTTGGCCAGGAGGCCTTTGGCGTAGCCGTTGAACGCCATCACGCCGCGCTCCGTCGGCGGCTGTGCGGCGACCTCTTCGGCGATCAGATCCAGCGCCTCCGAGAAGTCGTCGCCGCCGAAATCCTCGAGCTTGGTGTCCTCGACGGCGAGCTCAGCCAGCTCCCTTGACCTCAAGACTTTCATGCGACCGCTTCCTCCTCGGCATTCTTATGGGACTTGCGGGGCGTGCGGCGTCGAGGCCGAACCCCAGCGCGCGCCTCAGACGCGCGCCTTGGCCTCGTTGTGCAGGCGTTGGATAGTCGCGTACTCGCAGGGCTGCCCGGGCGTCTCGTACCAGCCGGGACCAAGCTGCAGGTCGCCCGCGGACGGCCCCATCACCTTGGACCATTGATCGCGCACCTTCTCCGGCGTCAGGTCGACATCGAACAGCCCGTCGTGCGAGGCGAGCACGATCCGCGAGACGCGGCCGCCAGCCGCGGAGATGAACTCGCCGCTGACCGGCGAGCTCTCGTGCAGCAGATAGAGCCCCGCGATCGCAATGTTCGCGGCCGGCAGATTCTCCTTCCACCAGCGCGCGAAGTCGTTCCCGTCGCCGACCATGTCGGTGTGGCACATCGGCATCATCAGGTTGACGTTGATGTTCCGCTCGGCGCCGAAGCCGGCCATCTGCCGCGTCAGCCCGTAGGCGCCGGCCTTCGCGAACGCATAGGCGCTGCCCCAGCCGTTAGGCGCGCGCCATCCCAGGCTCACATGGGAGCCGAAGTTCAGGACGCGGCCACCACCGGCCGCTTCGAAGTGCGGAACCGCAGCCTGGAAGAACCTGAGCCACGCCTTCGCATGCACAGCCACTTGGTCATCGAAGGCCTGGCTGACGCCCTTCTCGACCAGCAGGGTGGACTCCGAGGTCCCGGCGCAATTGACCAGAATGTCGAGGCGGCCGAAGGCTTCCACCGCCTTGGCCACCGCCGCATCGCAGACCTCGGACTCGGTCACGGAGCCGTTGAAGGCGATTGCGGATCCGCCGGCCGCGATGACCTCGGCGACCACATCCGCCTCCGGGCCAGCCCCGGATTCTCGATAGTTGCCGAGCACGACCACCCCGCATCCGCGGCGCGCCAGCAGGCGGCAGTACTCACGGCCAATGCCACGGCCGCCGCCCGTCACCAACGCGACGCGGCCTGTAAAGGACAGATCGCCAGCCAACGTCTCCTCCACTCTCCGCGCCTGAGCGCGGCTAGTGGTCGGGATCAATCCGCTTTTGTCGAGCCCATTCTGAATGGGCGCGCGGATCTTGTCGGCGCCAGGCAGAGACTGGCGGAGGGTGTCAGGCCAAGACGACTTGGCTTGGCGACACCCTCCCCGTGATCATTTGGCCTCGGTCGTCGCGATCTTCACGCCGTAGAGGTTCTCGGCGTTCTTATAGAGGATCTTCGCCTTGTCTTCCGCGCTGATGTTGCGGCAGACGCTGTCGGCGTACTCCCATGCACTCTTGAACGGCGAGTCTTCGTGCGGATAGATCGACGTCGGATGCGGGAAGTCGGTCTCGAACAGAAGGTTGTCAGCGCCGAAATAAGTCACGTAGTTGTCGACGTTGCAGTATTCTTCACAATAGATCGTCATGAAGATCTGCTCTTTGAACGCCTCGATCGGCGTGCGCTTGAACTTCGCACGCTCGGCGGCGCTCACCTGCTCGTGCCACTGATACATCATCACCTGGATGATGAACGGCGCCCAGCCGCAGCCGCTCTCGACCGAGACGTACTTGATGCCCGGATACTTATCGAGGTGACCCGTCAGGATCAGGTTCATCACGTCGAACTGGTTGTTCAGGAAGTTGGTCAGCGCGCCGAACACGCACAGCGGGCCATTCAGCCGGCCATCCGGATAGACGCCGACCTCGTTCTCCTTCCAGAACTTGCTCTGATCGCCTTCCCAGACGCCGGAGCCGATGTGGAAGTTCACCGGGATCTGCAGCTCCTGGCACGTCTCCCAGAAGCGGTCCCACGCCGGGTCGATCAGCACGGGCGAACCGAAGTTCTGCGGCTTGTCGGACATGGCGATGCCGGTTAGCCCCATCTTCTTGGTGCGCTCCAGCTCCTTCACCGAGGCCTCGATGTCCCAGAGCGGCAGCGCCGCCTGGCCGAGGATCCGGTTGCCGCCGCGCTTCTGCAATTCGACCAGCGCGTCGTTGTAGGCCTGCACGTGCCACAGCCGCAGTTCATGGTCGTCGGGGAACACGGCCATCAGGGTCTGGCCGCCGAAGCCGATGACGTTGGGATACATCACCTCGGCGCCGATGCCGGCGTCGTTCATGTAAAGCAGCGCCGCTTCGGGGATCGAGGTCGCCGGCGCCATGTCCTCGTAGCGCGGCACGGTGAAGGTGTTGAGCAGCTTGCTCATATCCTTCTTGACCACGGCCGGTCCGATCATCGCTATCGGACGGTCGCCGACGAACCAGCCCTGGGCGCCGTTCGGCTTATCCTTGACCTCGAACACCTTGTTCTTGAACTTGGCCGGCGCGCGCTCGGTCCACAGCGTCGGCGGCTCGGCCCAGTGCACGTCGCAATCGAAAAGCGGGATGGCGCCCTTTGCAATCGGGGTCAGTTCGGTCTGCACAGTATCCTCCCGTGCGGGTTGTAGTTGGGTCCCATCGCTCGCTCGTCTCGGAGCTCAAACCGCCGTCCGGCCGCGACCGCTTCGCGATGATAATTCGGCACGATCGCCGACGAAGAATCTATTCGAACCAAAGCCCTCGCCCGCGCGGGTTTTCGCGGTCAATTGCTTCGCATTTCGCCGAACTCGATCCAACGCCGACTCGTCTCCGACTGGACGCAGGCGAGCGACAGCTTCGCGCCCGAAGACGTGCCATAAATTGGACCTCCGTTCAATGCTGATTTAGCCAGATTGATCATAAGGAATTCGAGCGGGCTTGTCCAGCGGCCGGCCAGCCGGGGAAGCCTGGCCGCACCAGCATTCCTCAAATTAGGTGGCTCGAGTGAGCATATGCTTTAACATTATTTCTGCACGTCACCGCTTTGGATCCATCTATATTTGATACAAATAGGTATGATCTGAGATAAAATGATGTCTTGCTAATTCATTATTCGGAACATCTATTTTTCTTGTGTTTCAATAATCTTTACCACTTAGATAATTTGCGGTTTAATAGGATTAATTATTACATAATACGGATAATTATTAACGGCCAGATGGGCTGGATGATCGACAAGCAAGCGCTGCTCATGATGGCCGCGGGCTGGATCATGCGCAGCTTTAGCCTTCAGCGCGCGACCACCCGGGGCACGGCGGCCTGCAGAGGCGCGGGCCTCGGTCTCGCGGTCAGGGGCGCTCGCCTGCGCAGGCGATTCCGACACCCATGTGGTGAAGGCTGGGACCAGGACGGTGAGCACGCCACGCCTCCCGGTGTATTTTGCCACCAGCGAACCCGCCGCAGCGGCCTTGCCAACGCCGGCCCCTTTGCGCACGCTCGAGCCTGAAAGGTGCGCGTGGCAGCCTTCGAGCGACGGGGCCACCGCTTGACAGTTGCGAGTAGCCGATCCCGACCGCATCATTCGGTGAATTCTATGCATCCCGAGTTGGACGACATCCGAACACTATTCCCGGAGGACCGTGCGTGATCACCACCGAAGCTTTGCCCGATGGCCTTGGCGTGCGCGTGCGCGGCTTCACCGGCGCCTCCACGCTCGACGATGGCGCGCTTGGTGAAATTCGCGCGATCTTCGACGAGCATCAGCTGATGCTGTGCTCCATCGACGACTTCAGCGACGAGGACCAGCGGCGACTGGCCTCGGCGCTCGGCGAGATCACCTTCCGCGGCAGCTATGACGTCGACCCGGCGCAGGCCGGCGCCCAGTTCGTGTCGAACACCCGCGGCGACGGGATCCTGGGGACCGGCCGGCTCGCCTTCCACCACGACCACCTGTTCTACGAGCGCCCGCTGACCGCGCTCATGCTCTACGCGATCGAGATCCCGGCTTCGGGCAGCGTCACCTGTTTCCGCAGCGCCGCCGATTGCTACACCGCGCTGACGCCTGAATTGCGCGCGCGGGCGGACGCCGTCGAGCTGCTGCACCTCTACGATTACGACAAGGTCAACGCCGGCCTCTACAAGCCGTTCGCCGACCCGGCCACCGCCACCGCCAGCGCGGTGCTGGACTACAAGCCGCTGGCTTGGCGCCATCCGGTGTCGGGAACGCCGATGCTGTGGCTGTCGCCGCCGGAAGGGTTCCGCGGTCTGGAGCGCGATGATGGCATCGCCTTCTTCAACGATCTCTCCGGCTACCTCGAAGACCACGCCGAGGAAATCGGCCACCTGGACCATGCCTGGACGCCCGGGGACCTGATCGTCTGGAACAATCTCACCGTCGCCCACGCGCGGCGTCCGTTCGACAAATCCCAGCCCCGCACCCTGCGCCGCACGCCGGTCGTCGGCGAGGTGCGCTGAGGGGGCGTCACCGCATCACCCGGCCGGTGCGCGGAGCGTAGGCCCAGGTCGGTCGGCCGGCGGCTTGCGCGCGCCTGGCAGGCGCCTCGACGTCATAGGCGACCGCCTGCAGCTCGACGGGCCAGCGCCCGCCGATCCGCTCCGCGGTGAGATAGCGCGCGTGCGGGCCGTCGGCCTCTTGATAGCTCGCCAGGTCGAGCTGATAGGCGGGAAAGCCGACGCTGCCCGGGTTGGCGATCTGCCTGCCGTCGCCCAGGCTGACGCAGCGCGGGAGATGGGTGTGGCCGCACAGCGTCAGGGCATGCTTGGTGGCGTCGCGCGCGACCTCTGCGGCCGAAGCTTCGCGCATGTCGCCTCGTCGACCCTTGTGCGGCCGATAGGTGCGGTCGCTGGTCGGCGTGCCGTGGCAGAGCAGGACCTCAGCGTTCAGTTGCAGGCGTGGGGGCGCTTGCGCCATTCACGCGCGGATCCGCGGCGTCAGCATCGTCGCCGTCGCCGCGTCTGTCGGCCCCATCTGCCTGAGGTCCTGGGTTAGCAGTTGACGCTCGTGATTGCCGGCCAGCGTTGGCCAGCCAAGCGCCATCAGCCTCTCGGCGGTTTCGACCGGCCATAACGGAAAGACCGACGTGCACAAGATGGCCACCATCATCGAGACCGATGTTCCGCTGACGCCGCTCATCGAATGGCCGGAGCACATCGTCAAACAGAAGGGGCGTGCAGCTCGACCTGACCGCTGCGACGATCGCCAATGAATCCTGGGGCGACGTGCGCAAGAGTGGGTGACAGGCCGTCGCGCCGGCGATTTCCTGCTAACAGGGAAGGCGAATGACCACCGACTACAAGATATCCCAGGCCCGGCCCGCTGACGCCGCCGCCATTCGCCAACTCACGCGCGACGCCTATGCCAAGTGGATTCCCGTCATCGGGCGGGAGCCGAAGCCGATGGGCGCGGACTACGACGCTGCTGTACTTCAGCACCGCTTCGACCTGCTCTTCGCCAACGAGGACCTCGTCGGCTTGATCGAAACGCTGGACGAGGGCGAGCAGCTCTTGATCGTCAACGTCGCCGTCGCGCCGAACGTCCAGGGCCGGGGCCTGGGAACGCGGCTGATGGCGCACGCCGACGCGCTCGCGCGTTCGCTTGGCCATCCCCGCGTCCGCCTCTACACGAACAAGCGGTTCGAGCAGAACATCGCCCTCTACACGAAGCTGGGCTTCACCATCGAAGGCGAGGCCCAGGGCGCGGAGGCCGGCACGATCCGCGTCGACATGAGCAAGGCGCTCTAGATCTAGCCGGCCGCACGGGGTTGCAGGGTGACCGGCAGGTTGCTCATTCGCGGCTGCCCGGTGTAGCGGTCGAACACCTCGTCGTTGCTGGTAAGGCGGTTGACGCTGCTTCCGAGCGCGCGAACGTCGGCGTCACCCGCCGGCGGCCCGCCGAAGCCGAACATCATCGAGACCAGCCCGCGGCGCAGGCCGGGGTCCGCCTCGACCACGACCGGCGTCTCGCCGTGCGCGGATTGCAGATCGGCGAGATCCCCCGAAGCGAGGCCGAAAGCCGCCAGGTCGTCGGGATTGACGAAAGCCGGGTTGTAGGGCCGGCCCTTCTGCGTCGCGGCGATATTGCAGGAGGTGTTGTAGACGTGGCGATGCCGACGGCAGATCAGCCGCAGCGGAAACTCATCGTCGCGGGCGCCTTTCGCCGGGCCGTGTTCCGCCAGCCGCGCCAAGTCGGCCATCATCTCCGCCGCACCCACGTCGAGCCGGCCGTCCCAGCCGTCGGCCTTAGGCTTCACGACCGCGCTGGCGTCGCGGAAGATCGCGCCGCTCCGATGCGCCTTCACCGTCTCTAGCGGCACGCGCGATCCGGCCGCAGAGCTCTCGATCAACGCCTCGGTGGTCAGCTCTGGCGCGGCCCCGGTGGCGGCGCGCATGTCGATCCCCAGCCGGTCGCCGAGGTCGAACAGGAAGCGCCACTCCTCCACCACCTCCGAACCCGCCGGCGGCTCGACGATCGCAGGCGAATACTGGGCGAACGGCTCGCCCAGGCCATAGCCGGTGGCGCGAGAGGTCATGAGGTCGGCGGTGATGCTGAGGCCCGCCGTCTCCAGCGGCATGGGCGGCGGGATCACATAGTCGGCATAGCGGGCGGACAGGCTCATCCATGGGTCGATCTGCACGAACAGGTCGAGCCCCTCGAGCGCGCGCAACGTCTTCGGTTGGTCCGGCCAAGCGGCGGCGGGATTGCCGGCGATCGAGATCAGCGCCCGGATCCTGTCCTCGCCCTCCAGCAACATGTGATCGGCGGCCGCGCCGGTCGGCGACCCCGCGGCGCTGCTCTGCAAGCCGCGCACGAAACGCTCGCCGCGTGACCAGCCGCCCTGCGGAGACTGCGCCTGCGCCCGATAATCGACGGGCGGCAGCAGGGCGGGTGCGACACGCACCGTCTCGCCGGCGCGCAAATAGTTACCGCACACCGCATGCAGCGAGAGCACGAGATACTCGACCAGTCCGCCCGGGCCCGACATGTGCGCGCCCGTGCCGGCCATGGCGTAGGCCCGCCTAGCGGCGCCGTAGGTGCGCGCGGCCAGCTCCAGATCCGCCGCGGGCACATCGGCTTCGACGCTGACACGCTCGAGCGTATAGGGGTCCAACGCGGCGCGAAGCGCCTCCAGGCCGGCGATGTTCTCCGCCACGAAGGCGCGATCCAGCAGGCCCTCGTGCAGGATCACCCGCAGCATCGCCGCCAGCACATGGACGTCGTAGCCCGGCCGCGGCGCGAGGTGCAGGAAGGCGCGGGCCGCCACGTCGCTGCGCCGAGGGTCGATGACGATCAGCTTGAAGCCGTCGCGGCTGCGGTCCTTCAGCCACTGACCGGGGTTGCCCGCCGGCAGGCCGGTGAAGGTGACCATCGGATTGATGCCGATCAACAGCGCCACCTCGGGGTCGTCGAACCCCTGCGCCGGGGCCGTCCAGGCGCCGAACAGCGATCCGGCGATCTGCTTGCCGCCCTTGTCGATGGTGTTCGGATCGAACCTATAGGGCGAGCCCAGGCCATCCATGATCGCGGCGAGCATCGGCATGGCGTGGCGGATCGCCGTCTGCATGGTGCCGGCCCACGACGCGATCGCCCGCGGGCCGTGGCGCTGCCGTAAGGCGCGCAGCCGCATGGCGATCTCCTCGGTGGCCTGATCGACGGAGATCCGCACGAACCCGCCATCGGTGCGCTTGAGCGGGTGAAGCACCCGCTCCGGATGGTAGAGGTAGTCCGGCTGAGAGCGTCCCTTGATGCAGGTGAAGTTGCGGTAGAGCTCGCTCTCGGGGTCGCCGGTCACCTTGACGACGCGGCCGTCCTCCACGTGGGCCAAGATCGAGCATTGGTTCGTGCAGATCCGGCAGAACGAGTGGCGCACCTCCATCCCTAACTGCCTCCTCCCCTTTAAGGAGCCCCGGCGACGGCTAGATCAAATCTCCGCCCGCCATGCTCGCCGTCGTCCCCTCGCGCTTGAAAGCTTTGAGGAGGTTGCGCCCGACCGTCCAACGGTGCACCTCGTCGGGGCCATCGACCAGCCGTTGCGCGCGGATCTGGGTGTACCAACGCCCAAGCGGCGTATCCAACGAGTAGCCCAGCGCCCCGTGCAGCTGGATCGCGGTGTCCACCACATGGTGGACCATATTGGCCATGTAGACCTTGGCGATGCTGTTCTCCTGGCGGAAGTCGAGGCCCTTCTCCGCCTTGTAGGCGATGTGCATCATCATCAGCCGCGAGATATAGAGCTGGGTCGCACACTCGGCGAGCATGAACTGCACCACCTGGCGGTCCTGCAGCGGCGTGCCGAAGGTGCTGCGGTCGGTGACCTGCGCAGTCGCCATGTCGAGCGCCCTCTGCGCCTTGGCGATGTTGTGCATGCCGTGCCGAAGCCGCCCGTAGGCCAGCCGGTGCTGGCCCATGTTGAAGCCATTGCCCTCTCCGCCCACAAGGTTCTCGGCGGGGACCACCAGGTCCTTGATCTCGATCTCCGAGTGGGTGAGCCCCAGCTCATGATGCAGCGGGGCCTCGACCTCCATGGTGGCGATGTCGCGCAAGATGCGGAAGCCGGGGTTCGGCAGCTCGACGATGAAGGTGGAGAACTGCTTGTGGCGCGGCGTCTCCGGCCGATCGTCGGTGCGCGCCATGACCAGCGCGATGTTCGCCACCACCGCCGAGGAGATGAACCACTTCTCGCCATTCAGAACCCAGTCGCCGTTGCTGGCCTTGACTGCGCTGGTCCGCATGCCGGTGGCGTCCGCGCCCGCGGCCTTTTCGGTCATCGCGTAGCAGATCCGCCGCTCACCGTTCAGCAGCGGCTTCAGGTGCTTCTCTTTCTGGTGCTCCGTCCCATACTCCAGGATGGTCAGCATGGTGGCGTCGTCGGGCCCCTGGGTGTTCAGCGCGGGCGTGCCGAGGAAGCTCTCGCCCAGTTCCATCTGCACCAACGCATTGGCCAGCGGCCCCAGCCCCATGCCGCCGTACTCGACCGGGATGAACGGGCACCACAGGCCCTGCGCGCGCGCCTTGGCCCTGAGTCCCTTCAGCGTCTCCTGGTAGTCAGCGCCGGCCAGCACCGCCGCCTCCGCCGGCATGCACTCCTCGTGCACGAACGCCCGCACCTTCGCCTGAACCTCGCGCGCCTCGCGCGGCACCTCGAACTCGATCGCCAAAATCCAATTCCTCCCTGGCGTCACGCCGTCGTTCCAAAGGACCGGCGCAGACAGTCATTCAGCCCGCAAGTTCGGACTTTTCAAGGCTCCGCCGGAACCAGCGGCTCGGCGCTCAGGTGCGTATCCGCGACGATGCACGCGCAGGACCAGAACTTGCGCACCGCGGCCCTGTCGTCACCGCTCCGACGGACCACGCCGAACTCCACCGTCGCGGTGGAGTCGACGATCTCGCGCCGCACTAGGTCGCCGCCGGGCAGCACCTCGTCGGGATAGCCCAGGCAGCAGATGCGCTCGACCGCGGCGTAGTGGAACACCGCATTCATGCCCTCGGCCACCCACCGAGGGGTGACGCCGGCGTCGAGGAAGGGCTGGAACTCGAGCTGGAACGGCCGCGTGCCCTCGTTGTGCGGCATCGCCATGATCATGCCGGCTAGGTCGGCCATCCGGATCTGCGCGGCCGAAGCCAGCGGTTGCTCGCGTGGGATCAACAGCAACGGCCGGATCACGCATAGCGGGGCGTAATCGACGCGGTCGGGCTCCGGCAGCACGACGATCGCCGCATCCAGCTGATCGTCGAGCACCTTGTCGACAAGTTCGCCGCTCGAGCCCACCTCGGTCTGCACCTTCAGGTCGGGATAGCGCTCGAACGCGTCGAACAGCTTCTGCCTTGCCGGCATCCAGAAGGAGTAGCGGCTGACGCCCAGCCTAAGGTCCTGCCGCGTCGCCTGGGCAAGTTCCGCCGCCAGCCTCCTCGCCTTGTCGGCCGACGCGGCCAGCTCTCTGGCGACGGGTAGAAAGGCCTCGCCCTGCGGAGTCAGAACGATCGACCGCGTGGTGCGCTTGAAGAGCGCGAAGCCCAGCTCGGATTCGAGCTGCTGAATTTGCCGCGACAGCCACGATTGATCGACACGAAGATGCTCCGCCGCCCGCTTGATCGACAGCGTTTCAGCAACGATGCAGAATCTTACCGTTCGTTCGAGCATCTGAACTCTTGAACGCGACCTTCATGCCGGTTGAGCGGATCACACTCATGCGAAACCGTCAATTTCCGTGGCTCAGCCAGGCTGTCATCCGCGGTACTCGATCTCGTAAATCGTCCCGTCGGGCTCGTGGTAATCGCCGGTCGAGTAGCTCTTCCCGAACAGACTCAAGTACATCTTTCTATTTTCAAATATTATAACCGTCGAAGCGCCCTGAAAATTATCGGCAAAAACATGATGCTTGCCGGACGCATCCACCCGCATGACTTTAGCCGTGTAGGGCAACCGCTGATCATGCTTGGACGTATGGAACAGGTCGACCTTGCCCTCGTCGACGTAGAACAGGTTGCCGGCCAGCGGGCCGAACTCGCTGGGCGCCGGCTGCGACTCGATCGGCGCGAAGATGTCGATCGGCTTGGGGTCGAACCGGCCCTTCCTGTCGACGTGATAGTGCAGGAACTGGAACGGGTGCTTCGCGTGGTCGTGCTCGTCGGCGTAGGTCTGGCCGGGCTTGCCCTGCACAATCAGCTCGCCGGCGTAGTCCCGCGCCCATGACGGCGCCACCTGGATGTCGATCGGCATGATCGGCCCGGCCTCGGTGACAGACGGCTCCAGGCACAGGAAGGGCGTGATCTCCGCCTCCGGCGTCACCTGGTAGATGGTGCAGTTCATCAGGGAGTTCATCCACATGATCCCCTCCCACTGCGTGCCGGCCGGGCCAAAGCCGCCGCCGACGCCGGCGCCTGGCGTGCCGTTGTTCAGCGGGCCGTGGACCGGGTACTTGCAGAACAGCTCGCTGCGATCGCCGCCCGGCGCCAGCTTGTAGACGAAGTGCCGGTTGTGCGCCCCGCGCCTGCCCGGGAACTCCTGCGAGGCGGTGAACACGTGCCCGCCCCAAGGACCGAAGCAGCCGGGCGCGCGGATGCTGCAGATCGGCGCCGCCGGCGCGTTCTCCGGCCGCATGACGAACGACAGCGTGTCGTCGAGAGGATTCAGCTTCAGGAACTGGCCGTGCGGCCGATCGGGGCTGTAGCTGCCGAAGTGGCCGCCCACATCGCCCATGAGGATGCATCCGTCCGGCTCGCGCCCGTAGACGAACTGCGGGTCATAGAGCATGCCCACTGGAACGGTCTCACGGGCGACAAATCCCGGCTCCAGCACCCTAAGCTTGAATTCACGGTCGAGACGGATCTGCTCGATGCTGTCGTGACGCTCGGCTTCAGACATAGGGCCGCCTCCCTGTCATCCCCAATCAAGCGGCGCGGGCCGCCACCGTCCCCAGATCCTCGGCGATGATCTCGGACGCCCGCCAGGCGATGGCGAGCGCGGCCGCCTGGGTGTTGCCGGAGACCATCTGCGGCAGCACGGAGATGTCGGCGACCCTCAGGCCGTCTACGCCGCGCACCCGCAGACGCGGGTCCACCACGGCGAGCGGATCAGACCCTATCCGGCAGGTGCCGGACGCGTGGTTGCCGCAGTAGCCGTATTCGTGGAAGGCGTCGATGATCTGGTCGTCGCTCTCGAAATCGGGACCCGGGAAGGTCTCCTTCGGCTGATAGCCGGCGAGCGCCGCACCCCGCGCGAGCGTGCGGATGAAGCGCGTGGCGCCCGCGGCGATCTCCCGATCGGCCGCCGCGCTCAGATAGTCCGGAATGATGGTCGGCGGCGCGCTGGGATCGGCCGAGGCCAGGCGCAGTTCTCCCTTGCTCAGCGGGCGCAGCACATAGGCGCCGAGCGAGAAGCCCGGATTGGGATCCATGACGAAGCCGCCGACGGAGCGGTCGGTGGTCATCGGCGAGCCCATCAGCTGCGCGTCGGGCCGATCCGACTGCGGCCGCACCTGGATGAAGCCGCCGAACTCGGTGATCCCGTAGGTCAGCGGGCCGCTGCGCAGGACCTGATAGCGGAAGATGTTGCGCAGCAGCCGCCAGGACTGGAACTCCAGGTTCTGGCTGCCGCCGGTGACGCTGAACTGCAGGGTGAGCAGCAGGTGCTCGTGCATGTTCTGCCCGACTTCCGAGAGGTCGTGACGCACCGCGACGCCGGCTGTCGTCAACTGGTGCGCCGGCCCCAGGCCCGACAGCATCAAAAGCTTGGGGCTCATCAGCGCGCCGGCGCAGAGCAGCACCTCTTTCGCCGCCGCGAACCCCTGTGCGCCGTGGCGCCCGCGCGTCTTCACGCCGCTCGCGCGCCGATCCTCGAACGTCACGCGCTCGACTTCGGTGTCGGTGAGCACGGTGAGGTTCTTGCGATGTCGAACCGGATGCAGGAAGGCGGTGGCCGCAGTGGTGCGCCGCCCTCGACCGACCGAGTGTTGGTTGTAGCCGAAGCCGACGTCGTCCACCTCGTTGAAGTCTCGCCGCCGCGGAACGCCTAGCTCGACCGCCGACTCGATAACCGCCTCGTTGAGCGGCAGATGAACCGGGTGCTCCATGACCTTGTACGGACCGGAGCCGCCGCGCCATTCCGCCTCGCCCAAGTTATTGCCTTCGACGGCGCGGAAGCACGGCGCCATCTCCGCCCAGCTCCACCCCGGGCAGCCGGCCTCGGCCCACTGGTCGTAGTCCTTTCGAAAGCCCCGAGTGTAGAGGAGCCCGTTGACCGCTGTGGAGCCGCCCAGCGTCTTGCCGCGCAGCCAGTACTCCGGCTCATTGCGGCCCGGCCGCCTGGCGGGATAGGCGTGCACCAGCTTCGGGTCCGACAAGGCTTTGGCGAAGCCGCGCGGCATGTGGATCTTGGGGCTGGTGTCGCGGCCGCCGGCCTCGATCAGCAGCACGCGGGTCTGCGGGTCCGCCGACAGCCGGTTGGCCAGCACGCAACCCGCCGCGCCAGCCCCGACGATGATGAAATCGTAGGTCTGCATCTCGCCGCTTAAATCAGATAGCCGCCGTCGACGGCGAGCGTCGCGCCGGTGACATACGCCGCGAGGTCACTAGCCAGGAACAGAACCGCGTCGGCGATGTCGTCCGGGGTCCCGGGACGGCCCAATACGAACGGCGGCCTGGCCCCCTGCAGTGCTTCGGGCGGGACGATCTCCATGATCTTGCCGATGGCGATCCCAGCCCCCGGCGTGTCGATCACGCCGGGCAGGACCGCGTTGACGTTGATCCGCAGGTCGCCCAGCTCCTTGGCCAGCGCTTTCGTCGCCGAGATCACGCCGCCCTTCGTCGCCGAGTAGACCGACAGCATTTCGTTGGGCTGCACCGCGGCGACAGAAGCAATGTTGACGATGCGCCCGCCCCGGCCGGACGCCGCCATCTGCTTGGCGGCGGCCTGGGCGTGGAAGAACATGGCCTTGAGATTGAGGTCGACCATCAGGTCCCAGTCGCCTTCGCTGACCTCCAGCACCGGCGCGGGTAGGAACACGGCGGCGTTGTTGACGAGGATGTCGAGCCGCCCGAACGCGGCGACCGCGGCGGCCGTCGCCTGCTCGCCGGCGCCGCTCTGGCGGCCGTCCATGACCTGACCCTGCGCTTTGGCGCCGCTCTGCCTGAGGGTCGCCAAGGTCTCCTGCAACAGCGCCTCGTTCACATCGGTAACGAAGACGGCGGCGCCGGCCTCGGCGAGACGGCGGGCGATGCCCTGGCCGATGCCGCGCCCCGCGCCGGTGACGATCGCCACCTTTCCTTCGAGGCTAAGCCTGCGAACCAGCGTGTCTTTCATCTTGGTCTCTCGCGGTTGGTCAGTGCTGCCAAAGGCTCTCGCCCCCGTCGGCCGCCAGGGCGGCGCCGGTGATGACGGCGACGCGCGACGAGGCGAGGCGCCTCAGCGCTTCGGTCAGGTCCCACTCCTCGCCCAGCCTCCACACCGGAATGTTCGGTAAGCTTCGTCGCCATCATCTTCGGATCCCGATTATAGCGCGCGCCGCCGCCGGCGTTGATCCGCCCGCCCCGCACCGCGTTGGGGCGCACGCCAATCGACGCCAGGTGCGGCCGTGCGGCAATTGCCTTCTTCGCCGCGTCTCGTTCGCATTACGCATCCATCGGCCGCGTCGGCGACGCGCATCATCGATTCGGGAAGAGCTGCATGCCCGGCCTGCACCACGGGATCGTCACCACCCGGCCAAGGCTCATCTCCGTCACATACAGGGTTCGCAGGTCGTCGCCGCCAAAGCAGATATTGGTGACGTTGCGGTCCTCGACGGCGATGCTCTCCACCAGCTCGCCGCCGCCGGGCGCGAACACATGCACCGCCCCGCCGCCAAAGCCGCAGACCAGCAGGTAGCCCTCGGCGTCGAAGCACATGCCGTCGGGCATGCCGCTCGGCAGTTCGGCATAGAGCTTGGCCGGCCCAAGCACGCCGGACTCTTTGATGTCGAAGGCGTGGATCTGCCGCGTCTGCGTCTCGGCGACGACCAGCGTCCTCTCGTCCGGGGCGATGGCGACGCCGTTGGGAAAGCGGATGTCGAGATCGAGCCGCCTGGCCGTTCCATCGGTCTGGCCGAAGATGACGCCTGCCGGCGGGCAGATATGGCTGGACAGCGTGCCCGCATCCGGAAAGCGCGGATCGGTGCAATAGTAGCTGCCGCTGCGATCGAAGGTGATGTCGTTCACCGCGTTGACCGGCGCGCCGTCGATTTCGGCGACCAGCCAACTCACCTCACCGGCCGGCGAGACCTTCTCGATCCGCGGCTTTTGCGCCTGGTCCGGGTAGCCGCCGTTGTTGCAAATGTAGAATGCGCCGTCGGGGCCGAGCGCCATGCCGTTGGGGCCGCCGCCGTCCTCGGCGAACACGCTGACCTTCCCCGCCAGATCGATGCGCGCTATCCGCCCCGCGGCCATCTCCACGACATAGAGGTTGCCTTCGCGATCGAACGTCGGCCCCTCGGGCGCGGCGAGCCCGGCGGCGAAGACGGTGAGCGCCCGTTCGGCGTTCGACGACATCAGCGCTTCCTACTCTGCAATGTCCTCATGCCTTAAGCAGGCCGGTAATTCCAAAGCGCGCCGGCCGCCGCATGACAATTGCCATATTGCACGCTTTGAAGCTGGATTCGCACTTGTCGGCGCTTGCATCCATGCCTCACGTTCTCACCCTCAGGAAACGACCGGCCAACCCCAATCGGCCGGCACGGGGAGAAGGCGCCGCCGCATGTGGACCAACCGCCACGCCAGCCGAACCGCGGCGCCGCGCACGGCGACGCCCGCCAGCGATTGGAGCGCCGGCCGCCGCCGCTACGCGCTCGCGCTGTTGGGGCTCGCGTCTGTGCTCAATTTTCTGGACCGCCAGGCGCTCACCATCCTGGTCGAGCCGATCAAGGCCGAGTTCCATCTCAGCGACACCCGCATCGGCTTGCTGACGGGTGCGGTGTTTGCGGTGTTCTACGTCGCCGCCGCCATCCCTATGGCGCGCTGGCTCGACTACGGCTCGCGAAAGACCATCCTCGCGGCGACGCTCGCCATCTGGAGCCTGGCCACCATGGCGGCCGGCTTCGCCACGTCGTACGTCCATCTGGTGATCACACGCATCGGCGTCGCCATCGCCGAGACCAGCGCCGTCCCGGCGCAGGCCTCGTTGACCGCCGACCTGTATCCAGGCCCAGGCCTGGCGCGCGCCATGTCGGTGCTGACCATGGGGGCCGCGATCGGCGTCGGAATGGCGCTCTTGATCGGCGGGGTGGTCGCCGCGAACCTCGGCTGGCGCGCGGTGTTCTGGGTGGTCGGCGCGCCCGGCGTGCTGCTGGCGTTGTTGATCCTGTTCGGTTTTCCTGAGCCGCAGCGCCGCACCGTCTCCGGCGGCGAGGCGAAAGCCGCCCGCGAGCCGGTTGGCCGCGTCTTCGCCCACCTGTGGTCGCTGCGTAGCTATCGCTGGATCCTGGTCTCCTACGGCTGCCAGGGGTTCACCGGCTTCGCCACGACCGTCTGGTCGCCCAGCCTGCTGATCCGCTTGCACCACATGCCGATCGCGCAGGTCGGTTTCTGGCTGGCGATCTCCAGCATAGCGGGCCTGTGCCTGGGCGCCTTCGCCATCGGCCAGCTTTCCGCGGCGCTGGCCCGTCGCGACATTCGCTGGAACCTGCGGCTGGGCGGCGCTGGCCTTTTGATGTCCGTGCCGGCGGGGCTGGCGATCGCCTTTTCGCCGAACGCCGCCACGGCCATCGTCGGGATCTTCTTCCTACACCTGGGCAACAGCTTCTGCCTGCCGACCGCCGGCGCGATGGTGCAGTCGATCGCCCCTCCCCGGATGCGCGGCATGGCGTCGGCAATGACCAACCTCTGCCAGACGCTGGCCGGCATCGGCCTGGGCCCGCTGGTGGTGGGGATGCTCAACGACGCGCTGATGCCAAGCCTCGGCGTGGAGGGCATGCGCGTCTCGCTGGCCACCTCGCTGACGGGCGCCTTCATCGCCGGCCTCGCCCTGCTGCGCGCCAACCGCCACACGGCGCGCGACTACGCGGCGGCCACGGCGGCCGCGCCGCCCGACCGGCAGGCCGCCGCCTAGAGCTTGGCGAGCCTGGGGGCGACCTCGGTCATCAGAAGTTCGAGGTGGCGCTCGACAGTGTCTTCCGGCAGCCCCGGATAGTCCGCCCAGGCGTAGATTTCGGTGACCGGCAGGCCGGCCGTCCGCTCACGGATCGCCGCGATGATCTGATCGGCGGTTCCCAGCAGGAAGCCGCCGCGCCGCGCCTCGACGTCGATCGGCTCCACCGGCTCGTGCTCGCGCCGCGTGCCCTGCACCGCGTGGCGATTGTAGGAGTCCCAGCGATAGGCCACATGCGGCGCAAGCTCGGCCCACGCGCGCTCCGGATCGTCGGTCACGAAGATGTCCATATGCCCGGACATCTGCGCCTGGGCGGGATCGCGCCCGCTCGCCGCCAGGCCCTCGCGGTAGGGCGCGAGCAAGGTCGGATCGAGCGACTGCAGGCCCAGGCCCAGTTCGCCGGCCAGCCTGGCGCCCTGCGGCCCTCCGAAGCCGCCCCACAGCGGCATTGGGCGCTGCACCGGCGCGGGCGTTATCGTCCGCACGCCGTCCGCGGGCTCCTCGCCCCACAGAGCGCGCAGTTGCGGGATGCGCTGGCGAAACACGCCGTAGCGGTGCTTGAAGTCGCCCTCGTAGGCTTGGTACTCGAGCTTGCGGTAACCGACGCCGAAGCCCGGCTCCGCCCGGCCGTTGCTCAGCACATCGACCAGCGCGACCTGCTCGGCGGTGTCGAGCACATTGTGCAGCGTGAGCAGCGCGACGGCCGAGCCGATCCGCACCCGCTCGGTCTTCGCCGCGATCGCCGCCGCCAGCGTCCAGATCTGCGGCAGGTAGTCGTCGTCGAAGAAGTGGTGCTCGGTCAGCCAGATGCTGGCGCAGCCGCGCCGATCGGCGTCCTGAAATCGCTCCAGCCAGCGCCCATAGTGCTGCGCCGCCGTGGTCCCGCTGCCCGGGCGGTTGCGCATGTCGGCGTAGAGACCAAGCTTCATTTTTCCACCCTTGAACGCTGGCGTCTGCGAGACGCACGTTTAGGCGCGATCGCAAAGGAACGCCGCCCCGAAGACAATGCCCCGGGGCGGCGTCACCTCGCCAGCGGTTCTGGCGCTACTTCTGCAGCTCGATCGCGATCAGCGAGCCGTCCGGATAGTGGAAGTCTCCGGTCGAGTAGCTCTTGCCGATGGCGCCGACCAGCAGGCGGTCGCCCTGGAACTTGATCGTCGGGTGGCCGCCCTGGATGTTCCGGGCGAACACGTGCTGCTGACCCTTTTCGTCGGTGCGATAGATCACCGCGTCATAGGGCAGAGCCTCGTCCGGCATCATCGTGGTCTGCATCAGGTTGACCGAGCCGATGTCGATGTGGAACCGCTGGCCGGCGAAAGGTCCCCAGCTGGCCGGCGCGATCGAGCCCCACTCCCGGATCTCCACCGGCGGCAGGCCGGTCGTGTCGATCTGGGTGATCTTGGCCAGCTTTCCATCGCCCTGGTCTTCCAGCACGAAGAACACCGCCTCTTCCTTAAGCGCCGGCTCACCGGGCTTGGGCGCGGCGCGCGAGAAGCTGTGGTTGGCGACGCCCTGGCAGATGAGCTTGCCCGCGTGCTGGCCCCAGCTGGCCGGCGCGCGATAGAGGCAGCGCGGCATGAACTGCACGCCGGAATGCTCGGCGTCGCCGATGACATACGGCCACACCTGGCGCTTGGCGGTGATCTTGTAGAGGACGCAGTTGAACATCGCGACCATGAACATGTAGCCGTGTTCCGGCGTGCCCGGCAGGCCGAAGCCCTGACAGATCTTCTCCCCGGTGACATTGGTCAGCGCGCTGACCAGCGCCCCGGACTTGCCGCCGTCGACGCTGCCCGCGTCCGGCATCACCGCATAGTGCTCCGGCCATTTCGCGCCTTCGGGGACCCAGTACATCGCGTGGGTGTTGTGCGCGCCGTTGCGCCCGGGGCGCAGTTGGCCGAGCGGGAACACCCGGTTGGCGTACTCGCCGCCGCCGCCGAAATCCTTCGGCGACACGACTGAGCTCATGATCATCGCCCGGCCGGTGCTGCCGTAGGGGACGATGGTTTCGATGCGGTCGTCCGGGTGCACCTTGAACACCGCGCCGTGGCCCTTGATCGGGTCCCAGCCGGGCTCCGCCTGGCCGCCGATGTCGGTGACGACCATCGCGCCGTCGTCATCGTCCAACCAGCACAGTTGGCAGTCATAAAGCGTGGTCGCGGGCGGGATGATGACCTTGGTCTGGAAACCCGGCTCGGCGATTTCGACCTTGATCGTGGTCCAGTCCTTAAGCCAGCCCAGATCGGTGTACGAACGTTCCATCTAATCCTCCTATATTATTGATATTTCGGGGAGTTTTTCTAGAAATATGTCCCGAATTCCTCAACGTAATCGTCGAAGATCTCGTGGATGCGGGTCTGGGTGAACCCGTAGCGTTCGATGCCATGGCTGTGCGCCCCGTGCTTCTCGCGGGGGTTCTCGTCGACGAAGGCGGCGAGCGCGCGTTCCGCTTGCGGCGTCAGGCGGATGTCGAATGCTCCATAGATCTGACGAACCGCATCTAGCGGCTCGCTGACGATGCCCGTGTGACCGATGTCGAAGATCGGCGCCTCGAGATGCTCGCGCCTATAGGCCATGCCGCGCCGCAGCCCCGACGTCCAGTAGTTGATCATCTCCATGGCGATCGCCGGCGGGTCGATCACGCTCATGAAGCTCTTACGGAAAGTGCAGAGCAGGCTGGTCATCGAGGAGATGACCTCGGCCGGGTCGCGGTGGCACCAGACGATCTTGGCGTTCGGATAGGTCGCGAACAGCGCCGGCAGGTTGTGGATGTGCGTGGGCGCCTTCAACAGCCACCTGGGCCGCGGGTTGCGCCACTGCAGGTGCTGGAGCCAGCGCTTGTGGACGCCATAGGCGATGCGCCCGTCCTGCTCGAGCAGCCAGTGGGTGTAGTTCAGGATCCGCACGCCGGACCCGAGTGGGATCGAGCGCATCGCAGCGCTCATCATGGCGTTGTCTTCTTCGGTCAGCAGCGGCCCGTTCATGTGCTTCTTCTGCATCTCGACATTCGAGACGTCGTCTTTGGGGCTGACCGGCCCTGAGGCGAAATAGCGGGCGCACTGTTCGATCCGAGCATCGGTCTCATAGCTCGCCGCTTCCGGCGGCGGCGACGGGTACTGGGTCTCCCAGACGAGCGGCGCGCGATTGTCCGGATCGCGGCTCAGCAGCGAGTGGAGGAAGGTCGTGCCGGACCGGCCAAGGCCGGTGATGAAGATCGGCGGCGCGACCTCGACCTCGGCGATCTCGGGATGGCGCCGCCGGTCGGCGGTGATCGCCGCCAGCTTGTCGATGCTGCCGCGGAATATGCGCAGCTGGCGGTCCAGCCCTTCGGCCGAGACGAGCGACTCGGCATGCAACGCCGCCAGCGCCTGCTCGGTGGCTGCGCGCAGCGCCGGCAGGTCCGCCGGGTCCAGGTCCGGATTTGCCAGCAGTTGGTCGCACACCTCGGCCGGGTCGAACGGTTGGGTCATGCCCCCTCACAATCTTGGTAAGACGCACCGCGTGGCGGCGCGCCAGCGGGATGGCCGGTCGAGCCGCGCGCGGACCCGGGGAAAGCTCCCCACGCCGCGCGCGGCCCTTACCAGCCGCCTTTGCCGATCTGCAGGCTGGGATCCGGCGCTATGCCCTTCAGCATCTCGGCGTTGCTCAGCGGATTGATCGAGACGCGCCGCAGGGTTCGGCCCGAAGGCGCGCTCAGCACATCGCGCGAGTGCTGCAGCGCCACGTTGTCCCAGATCACTAGATCGTTCACCTGCCACTCGTGAGCATAGATGTGCGCCGGATCGTACTGGTGCGGCTCCAGTTGGTCGAACAGCTGGTCGCTCTCCTCGTCGGTGAAGCCGACGACGTGGCTGCTGAACATCTGGCTGACGTTCAGCATTTCCTCGCCCGTGAAGGGATGCGGCCCCAGGATCGGGTGCGGATGCCGCGGCCACTGCGAGTCCGGCACGTCCGCGCCCTTCTTGCTGAGCCGGCAGCGATAGAGCTCGATCCGGCTCGACAGGTCGAGGCACTGCAGAACGTCGAGGTCCTTCACCCGCCGGCGCAGGTCGGCGGGCAGGACCTTGGCCGCGCGCACCTGGTCGGAGAACAGGGTCGGCTCGCAGCGCTCCATTTCCATGCAGTAGAGAGAGATCGCCTGCAGCGCGCCGGTGGTGGTGAACTGACCATCGGAGTGCCACCTCAACCTGCCGGTCGTGCCGACGTAGTCTTTCGGGTTGGTGCTGACGTAGGCGAAGAAGCTGCTGCCGCCGGGCTCCTCCACGATCACCCGCCCCATGGCGCTCATCAGCCGAAGGTGCTGAGCGTCGTCGAGCGGACCCTGGCGGAACAGCAGCAGGCGATGCTTCTTGAGCAGCCCCTGCAGTTCTTCCCCGGCCTCCGCGCCTAACGGCTGATCGAGATCCACCCCGATCACGCGCACCCCGAAATCGGGGGAAAGCTTTTCGATTTCAAACATCCGAGGTCCTCCTCAGAGCGTCACCGTCAGTGATCGCGCGGCTCAGTCGGCCGCCCGCGCAGCCGCCGCCATCTCGTCGCGTAGCCGCGACGCTTCTTCGCTCTCGAGCCCGCGCATCGGCACGTACGACGTAAGCCCGCCGTTGATCGCGATATGCTCGCCGGTCACCCATTTGGACTCGTCCGAGCACAGCCAGAGCGCGGCGTACGCCAGGTCGCTGGGTTCGCCGACGCCCAGAAGGTGCGCGTCATCATAAATCTTGAACAGGGCCGGCGTGTTCTTCAACGCGCGGATCGTCGGGGTGTCGGTGTCGACGAAGCCCGGCGCCAGCACGTTGAAGCGGATCTTGTCGCGCGCAAACTCCAGCGCGTACTTCATGGTCAGCGCGATCTCCGCGCCCTTGGCCGCGTGGTAGGGCGCCGACGAATAGTTGCCCTTCGACCCCGAAGAAGCGCTGATCGTCACCACCGACCCGCGGCCGGCGGCGCGCATGTGCGGCACCGCGTACTTGACCGGCGTCACCATCCCGCCGATCAGCGCCGCCTGCAGCATCGTCAGGTAGTCTTCGTCTTCCAGCTCGAGCGTCGGCTTGAGCTTGCCGAACGCATCGGTGCTCGCGGCCACATTCAGCAGATTGGTTAGCTTTCCGAACTCGCGAACAGCGGTCTCGATGGTTGCGCGGATCTCGCCCGAGTTGCCGATGTCCGCCTTCTGGAAGATGGCCTTTCCCGGCGCGCCCGACTTGGCGATCTCCCGTTCCAGATCGTGGCCCAGATCGGCAGTTCGACCGCTGAAGACGACGTTGCAGCCTTCCTGGGTGAACAGCCGGACGGCCGCGGCGCCGATGCCCTTGGTGGCGCCAGTGATCACGGCGACCTTGTCCTTCAGCCTGTCGGTCATGGCCTTTCCTCTCCCTCACCAACGCTCTCAGTCGTCAGTCAGGAGAGATCGAACCACAATTGCCTTCTTGCGCGGGTCAAATTCCGATTCCGCATTCATCGCGGCGATCGGCCAAGGCGACTGCGGCTCGCAATCGGCCCAGGCATTCGTGCGGAATCGTCGGTTTCCACCGCGGATTTGACCATTGAAGCCGAGTTCGCCTTGGCGCCAGCTTCTGCTGCTGCGGGTTGGCCGCGCATCCTTCGCGCCTCCGCGAGGAAGGCTCCGCCGGGCTCTCTCGGCGTCGCCGAGCTGACCACAACGAACATCGGCACGTAACAGATCAGGAGAATCCCGTGGCAGCTAACGCAACGAGCAGCGCCGTACCGACCTGGACTCCGAAGGAGAACCCTGAAGCCCTCGTCGTGCCGGTGC